>Ga0315907_10000267_pt1 | contig 78236 bp, 73 predicted proteins | sample LakEriMetagenome_3_FD_203525 | JGI IMG/M metagenome (GOLD analysis project Ga0315907, IMG submission 203525) | Freshwater fungal communities from buoy surface, Lake Erie, Ohio, United States - Buoy 12 MA123 | ecosystem: Environmental > Aquatic > Freshwater > Lake > Lake biofilm | place: USA...
CGCTGCCCGAACCTACGACCAGCTCTGGAAGGCGGTCGGCCAAGTCTGCGACCTCTTCACCGAAGAAGAATGCTACAACTTCTTCAAAGCCGCAGGATACGAAACCGAATGAGCGCAACACGCTCTAGCAGTGCTTAAACCGATTCTTGATGCAGCGCACAGCGCGCCAGGAACGTGCAGCAAGTACTTGTTTTTATTCGTTTGGATTGGCGGACCCGGAGCGATTCGAACGCCCGGCCCTCAGATTCGTAGTCTGATGCTCTATCCAGCTGAGCTACGGGTCCGCTGATCCGCGATGTAGCCCCGCCCCTGACCCATTGCAAGGGCGAAAACGCTGCCTACTGCAGGTCTGTGGGGCCGACTGTTTTCGGCAGCCGGATCACGAACTCGGTGCCGTCATCCCCGCTGCGCAAAAGCTCCAGCCGCCCGCCATGGCCGCGCACCAGCTCGGCCGAGATCGCCAGACCAAGGCCGGAACCGCCCTTGCGCGCCCCGCCCTGAAAGGCGGTGAACAGGTGTTCGCGCGCCCGTGCCGGCAGGCCGGGGCCGGTATCGCCCACCTTGATCCACCAGTCGCTGTCATCTTCGCCGCCGCTGATCGTGATCGTACCCTCTGCACCGGTGGCCTCGATTGCCTGCCGGGCATTGCGCAGCAGGTTCGACAGCACGCGGTACAGCTGCTCGCGGTCGCCGCGCACCATCATGCCGGGGGTGATGTCGATCAGGCAGGCAACGGGGCCACCGGGACCCAGGCCTTCCCCTTCGGCCACCTCATCGGCCAGACGGCGCAGCGGAAAGCGCGACAGTTGCGGCGGCGGCTCTTCAGCCCTGCCGAAGGTCAGCGTCGATTCGCACAAGGCAACCGCGCGGCGGATCGACGCCTCCAGCTTGGGGGCAGCGCGGGCCACCACGGGGTCGGCACTGCCCTCCATCCGGTCGGCGAACAGCTGGGCCGTGGTCAGAAGGTTGCGCAGATCATGGCTGATCTTGGCAACCGCGCCGCCAAGCTGGGCAAGCCGCTCTTTCTGGCGCAGGGCGGCGGTCAGTTGCGTTTGCAGGCCGTAAAGGGCATCTTCCGCCTCGCGCAGTTCCGCGACGCGCGCGGTGGGGGTAATGATGCGCCGGGCATCTTCGGGCGCATCCGCATAGGCGGTCATGTGGGTGACCACGCGGCGGATCGGCATCACCAGCAAGCGGCGCACGGCCAGAAACAGCAAAACCGCCGTCACCGCCGAAATCAATGCGGACAGGATCAGGATGCGCCCGCCATATTCCAGCAGCGCGCTGCGCAGGGGGGCGGTTTCGGTGGTGATCTCGATCAGCAGACCCGCCTGCTGCACGGGGTTGCCGATCACACGGATCACGCGGTTCTGCGGATCAAGGATCTGGACCATGGCATCGCGGATCAGCCGCCAGGACCCCTGCAGGCGCAGATCATAGGTCGCGTAGACCGGCTCGGGAATTTCCGACGACAGCACAAGTTGCCGCACCTCGTCGCGGCGAAGCACCACGTTGAAGACGCCCGCGTTCGCCAGCAACTCCTTCTCCAGTTCGGCGCTGATCATTTCATCGGTGGCCAGGGTCGCCAGCGAGGCGATCTGCGCCCGTTCCAGCTTCAAAAGCAGGTAATCCGCCCTGAAGCGCGCCACAGAGGGCACAAAGATCAGAACCTCGGCCAGCATGACGAAAGCCACCGTCAGCAACAGGAAACGCCCTGACAGCGTGTTCAGCACGGACCGTTTCCTGACCTTTGCCGTCTCGTTCATTTTCTGTTCAATAACATCCCCGGGGGGTGACAAGCGATCAGAAACCCTTCGGTGCAGGGTTTCCGCCAACAACGCCCGGCCCGTGGCCGGGCCGGGCTGGGGGGCAGACGGCCCCCCGGCGCGGTTCGGACCGGGCGCGCGTCAGGGCAGCCATCGCTGCACCAGCCGCACCACCCGCTTGACCACAGGGTTATCAAACAGACGCGGCGAGAAATAGGCCCCTGCCGCCCGTTTTGATACGTCGCCCAGCGTCGGATAGGGCATAACCATGCCCGCCAGCGATCCCATCTTCAGCCGGGCCGACAGGGCCAGCGCCCAGAGGCCGATCAATTCGCCGGCCTGGGCACCGACAATGCCGACACCGACCGGGCGGCCCCTGACGACCATGACCTTGATCAGCCCCCGGGTCCGGCGCTCGGCCTGCGCCCGGTCATTGTCGTGAAAGGGCCAGCGCAGCACCGTCAGCCGGTCCCCGTGGCGCGCCCGCGCCTCGGCCTCGGTCAGGCCGACCTGGGCCAGTTCGGGATCGGTATAGGTGGCACGGGGAATATGGGCCATGCCGGCCCGTGCGGGCAGCGCGAACAGCATCTGCCGGATGACCACCCCGGCATGATAACCCGCCAGGTGCGTGAACTGCGCGCCGCCCACCGCATCGCCCACCGCATAGACGCGCCGGTTGGATGACCGCAGGCCGGCATCAACGGTAACGCCCCGGTCGTTGCAGGTTACACCGGCGGCATCCAGCCCCAGCCCGTCCAGTGCCGCCTTGCGCCCGGCGGCAATCAGAAGATGGGACCCGGCCAGCGTCCGGCCGTCTGACAGGGTGGCGGTAATGCCGCTGCCCCCCGCAAAGCTGCTGACAGCGGTGCCTTCCAGGATCGTCACCCCTTCGCTGCGCAACTGCTGCACAACCACGGCGGCCAGTTCGGGGTCTTCCCGGCCAAGCGCAGGCCCGGCTTCGATCACCGTCACCCCGCAGCCCAGGCGGCGATGCGCCTGCGCCATTTCCAGCCCGATCGGCCCGCCCCCCAGGATCAGCAGGTGCGACGGCTTCTCGCGCAGCGCAAAGATGGTCTCGTTGGTCAGATAGGGCAGGTCCGCCAGGCCAGGAACCGGCGGCACAACGGGCCGTGACCCCGTGGCGATGACAAAGCGGCGGGCGGTGATGCGGGCCGCGCCCGCCTGCACCTCTGTCGGCGAAAGAAAATGGGCCCAGTCGCGGATCACGGTAACACCCAAGCCCTCGAAGCGTTCCTGACTGTCCATTGGGGCGATGGCGGCGATGGTCCGGGCAACATGATCCTTGACCGCGCCGAAATCCACCTGCGGCACGGCGGGCGCGATGCCCAGCGCCGCCCCTGCCGTCATCACATGCGCCGCCTTGGCAGCGGCAAGCAGCGCCTTGGACGGAACGCAGCCGTGATTAAGGCAATCGCCCCCCATTTCGGCACCCTCGATCAGCACGACGCGCGCGCCCATCTGCACCGCGCCCGCCGCCACCGAAAGGCCACCAGAGCCTGCACCGATCACGCAGATGTCTGTCTTGATCCTGGTCATGTCAAGGCTCCTTCCGGCGAACCGCCCGGACAAGAACAGGCAGTGCCGCAAGGGCGGCCAGGCCCAGCAGCGGGCCAAGAAAGCGCGGGTCCGCCAGCAGACCCAGGTCCGGCTCTTCGCCCCGCTCGAACACCTCACCCAATCCGGCACCGACCCAGGTCAGGATCAGCGCTCCGGGCATGATGCCGAAGAAGGTGGTGAATGCAAAGCTCCACAGCGCCACATTCATCGCCGCCGGAACAAGGTTGGCCAGAAAGAACGGAACCACCGGCAGGAGCCGCATCAGCAACAGCGCCGGAATCTCGTTCCGGCGCAGCCCCGCCTGGAGCCGTGCCGCGGCCCCGCCGCCCGCTTCGATCCGGGCGGCCAGCTCGGTACCGAACCCCAGCCTTGCCGCCAGGAAGACGCCGATTGCGCCGGTCGTGGCCGCGGCCACGTTGAACAGCACACCCGGAAACAGCCCGAAAAGAAACCCGCCGGTCAGCGTGGCCACCGTCGCTCCGGGCAGGCTGAGCGTCACCATCGCGGCATAGGCCAGAATGAAGATCACGACTGCGGGAATGTAATGCGCATCGCGCAGGGCAATCAGCGTTTCGCGATGCTGGGCCAGCGCCGCAAAGCTCAGCTGGTCGCGCAGGGTCAGCGCACCGATCAGGGCCGTGGCCCCGATGATCAGGATCGGCAGCCTGCGGCGCAGGCGCTGCCATTGCTTTGGGGTCGTCTTGTTCACCTGCGGTACCTTCCGGTTGTCGGTCGCCGCAGAATGCGCTGAACCGGTAGCAGGGCAACAGCCCCATCACGCGGCATTGATGATCTGCAACATTTCGGATGCCTCCGCGCCTGCGGGACCCTGTGCCTTCGAGCCGTTGCGGGCAGATGTGACGCAAGAAAGCGGTGCCGGCGAATTGACTTGCCCGCCCGCCCCCCGTAAAGGACGGGCTTCGAACAGGGTCAGCCCCCGAATCCGCCGGGTGCGGGCCGCCGAAGTGATGGAGAGCCGCGATGAAGCGCACGTTTCAACCCTCGAACCTGGTTCGCGCCCGTCGCCACGGGTTCCGAGCCCGCATGGCAACCAAGGGAGGCCGCCTTGTGCTTTCGGCCCGCCGCGCCAGGGGCCGCAAGAAGCTGTCGGCCTGATCCGGCCCGCGCGCCTTCTGAAGGACGCTCGGCGTGGCATCGACGGTGGCAGCGGCAACAGGCAGCGATGCCGAAGGGCCGCGTCCGCCGCAACTCAATGTTTCTTTGACGGTGATTGCAAAGCGTGCCGATTTCCTGCGGGCCGCACAGGCCCGGCGGCAGGCGATGCCGGGCTTTTTGTTGCAGGCCCGGTGCCGGGGCGATGACAGCGCCGACATCCGGGTGGGCTACACCTGTTCCAGGAAGATCGGCAACGCTGTCATCCGCAACCGCGCCAAACGCCGCCTGCGCGAGGTCGCCCGTGCCACCCTGCCTGCAGGCGGTCTGCCGGGTTGGGATTACGTTCTGGTCGGTCGCCCCGGCGCGACGGTGGACCGGGTGTTTTCCGACCTTGTGGCAGACATGGCCCATGCCCTGGGCCGCGTGCATGGCGGACGCGCGCCAAAGTGAGCCCGGCTGCGCATATCCTGGCCCTGCCGATCCGCGCCTACCGGCTGATCCTCAGTCCCTGGGTCGGGCATGGCTGCCGGTTCCAGCCCACCTGTTCGGCCTATGCGCTGGAGGCGCTGGACCGGCATGGCGCGCTGAAGGGGGGCTGGCTGGTGGCACACCGCCTGTGCCGCTGCCATCCCTGGGGCGGATCGGGATTTGATCCGGTGCCGCCCGCAACCGAAGACTGACCGTTCCGCAAACGCGGCCTGCGCCGCGCTTTCGGGCCTGTGCGTCACCTTTTTTCGAAGAAGATCACCACCTGCCCGATGGTCACACCGGCCCGCCGCATGTAGGCGATGTTCAGCAGCCGGTCTTCGGTCAAGAGCCACATCCAGTCATCGAAATCCACGCGCAGGGTGCCGTCGGGCACCGGCAGATCGATGCGGTAGCGCCAGTTGAAGGTATCGCCGCGCTCTTCGCCGGTGGCGGTGCCGATCACACCCGGGGCGCTTCCCTGCCAGCTGTCGGGGCCGGTCTGCGTCAGCGTCCATTTGCGGTTTTCGGTGCTGCCATCCTCGTAGACGAAGTTCTCGTCCAGCGTCAGGACCTTGCCATCCCAGTCGCCGTCGATGTCGACCACGAAGCGGCGGCGGACGGTCCCGAAGACGTCCTGAAACTGCCCGTGCGCCACGGTCTTGCCATCGAAGAACTCTTCAAGGTTCAACTCCCGCGTGCTCAGCAGCGGGTCCGTCGGGCCGGGGCGACCCGTGCAGGCGGCAAGGGCCAGAAATCCTGTCAGAATGATCCACCGCATCGCACACTTCCCCAAAAAGGTTACCTGTCTTATACGCAGGCCGACGGCAACCGGATGCCTCGTGCCGCGAAGGACAGCCCATGTTCGACGAAACCGAAGATCTGCCGCCGATTCTGCGGGACGCGCCAGACACCACCGAGTTCAGGAAGCTGCGCAAGCGGCTGGTCCGCGAGGTGCGCGATGCCATCGAAACCTATGGCATGATCGACCGCGGGGCGCGCTGGCTGGTCTGCCTGTCCGGCGGCAAGGACAGCTATACGTTGCTGGCGGTGCTGCTGGAACTGAAGTGGCGCGGACTGCTGCCGGTGGATCTGCTGGCCTGCAATCTGGATCAGGGCCAGCCGGATTTTCCGGCAACGGTCCTGCCCGGTTTCCTGACCCGGATGCAGGTTCCCCACCGCATCGAATATGCCGACACCTATTCCATCGTCATGGACAAGATTCCTGCAGGGCGCACCTTCTGTTCGCTGTGTTCGCGGCTGCGGCGCGGCAATCTGTACCGCATCGCCCGCGAAGAAGGGTGTTCGGCCGTTGTGCTGGGGCATCACCGCGACGACATTCTGGAAACCTTCTTCATGAACCTGTTCCACGGCGGGCGGCTGGCCACGATGCCGCCAAAGCTGATCAACGACGAGGGCGATCTGGTCGTGTGCCGCCCGCTGGCCTTCGTCGCCGAAGCCGACTGCGACCGGTTTGCAAAAGCGATGAACTTTCCGATCATCCCCTGTGATCTGTGCGGCAGTCAGGACGGGCTGCAACGCCGGCAGGTCAAGCAGATCCTGGATGCCTGGGAAGCCCGCAGTCCGGGACGGCGGCAGGTGATGTTCCGCGCCCTGATGAACATCCGCCCGTCACATCTGCTGGACCCGGCCCTGTTCGATTTTGCCGGGCTGGTGCCGGACCCTGTAAAATTTGCCGAAAACAGTTCACGGCCAGACCCCTGACGTTAATTTGCTGATCACCCTCTGTCCCTAGCCTGACTGTCAGGTTGCAGCAGAAGGAAAGCAGGGCATGATAAGGGTATTGGGATTGCCTGCCGGGCGCGTGATCGTGCGGATCGGGGCCGTGCTACGGCGTCCCGAAATGATGGTTTTTCTTCCGGCGATGACACTGGCCGCCTTCTGGCTGGGGGGCGAGCGCGCACTGATTTCTGCCGCTTTGGGTCTGCCCCTGGTGATCGGGCTGTTCGGGGCCGTATCGCTGCGCGAGGCAGACCTTCTGGCACCCGTCACCCGCGCCACCGGCGGGATGGTGACGCCGCCGCAGATCGTCACCGCCCTTGAGGCGATCCTGGGCATCGGCCCTGCAACGGGGTTGACCACGGCCTGCTTTGCGGTGCGGTTCGACGACATGGATCGGCTGGCCGACCGTTTCGGCAAACCGGCGGCAGAGGACGCCATGCGAACCAGCGTGGAGCGGATCACAGGTGTTCTGCGGCAAAGCGACACCATGGCGCGGCTTGATCACGGCGGTCTTGTCGTGGCGCTGGGGCCGGTGCGGCAGCTTGATCTTGAGACGCTTGTGCAGATGGCCGCCCGTCTGCAAAAGGCGGTCAGTCCGCCTTTGGTGCTGGATGCAACCCAGATCTATGTCACCTGTTCTGTCGGCTTCTGCCTGCCGGGACGCACGCCGGAACCCACCGGGCGCGCGATGTACGAAGCGGCCGTGGTGGCTGCGGATGCCGCCTGGCAAAGCGGCCCCGGCGCAATCCGCAGCTATGCCGCAGAGATGGGCAAGGTCGCCGCAGACCGCGATGCCGAACGCGACATGCTGGAGACAGCCCTGGATGAGGGCCATATCCGCGCACATTTCCAGCCGCAGGTTTCGACCGACACCGGCGAAGTCACCGGGTTCGAGGCGCTGGCCCGCTGGCACCATCCCGAGCGGGGACTGTTGGCCCCCTGTGTCTTTCTGCCCTCGCTGGAGCGGGCCGGCCTGCTGGAGAAGCTGGGCGTGGTGATCCTGCACGACGCGCTGCAGGCGATCACGCGCTGGGACAAGTCCGGGCTGACCGTGCCGCGCGTCTCGGTCAACTTCTCGGCCGAGGAGTTGCGCAGCCCGCTGCTGCCGGAAAAAATCAGATGGGCGCTGGACCGGTTCGATCTGGAGCCTGGCCGCCTGACGATCGAAATCCTGGAATCGGTCGTCACGCAGACCGACAGTGACTTGATCGTGCGCAACATCGCGGCGCTGTCCGGAATGGGCTGCGGCATCGATCTGGATGATTTCGGCACCGGCCAGACCTCGCTTGCCAATATCCGGCGCTTTGCCCTGCGGCGGCTGAAGATCGACCGCAGCTTTGTGACGCGGATTGACGAAGACCCTGGCCAGCAGCGGGTCTGTTCGGCCATTCTTTCCATGGCGGAACGGCTTGGCCTGGAAACGGTTGCCGAAGGGGTCGAGACATCCGGCGAGCAGGCCATGCTGGCCCAGCTGGGGTTCACCCATGCCCAGGGGTTCGGCATCGGCCGCCCCATGCCCTTTGAGGAGACCGCAGAATGGATGGCACGCCACCGTGCCCGGATTGTGGGGCTTTCCCGGCTGCGCCCGAGTGCCGCGTCATCCTGAAGGTGCCAAGACCGCGGGCGGGCCGGGCCAAAGCGGCGCGCCCCCGCCGGCGCAGGGGAAAACCGCTTGACCTTTGCCCCCCACCTCTGTTGAAGCACCGCTGACCCTTTCAGGAACGGTGCTGGTCCAGATGGACGATCAGAACAAGAACCTTATCCTTGCAACCGCGCTGAGTTTCCTTGTGATCCTGGCATGGTTCTTCTTCTTTCCGCCACCGGAACCCGTGGCCCCGCCACAGCCTGCGACCGTCGCGGGCACCGATGCGCCTGCCGCCTTGCCGCCGGCGGCTGCGGATGCCACCACAGGTGCCACCCCCGCAGCCCAGGCCGCGCCCGAGGCCGCACGCATTCCCATCGACACCCCCCGGGTCAAGGGCAGCATCACCCTGCTTGGCGGGCGGATCGATGATCTGAAGCTGAAGGATTACCGCGTTACGCTGGACCCGGATTCGGATCTGGTCCGGCTGCTGACGCCGGTTGGCCAGACCGGGTCATACTATGCCCTGTACGGCTGGGCACCGGGCGGCGACCTTGGGTTCGAAGATGTTCCCGGCCCCAACACGGAATGGACCGTGGCAGACGGCACCACCCTGGCGCTTGACGCACCCGTGACGCTGCGCTGGGACAACGGCAAGGGCCTGATCTTCAGCCGGACGCTGTCGATTGACGAAAACTACATGTTCACCGTCACCCAGGCTGTCGAGAATACCGGCACCACCGACGTAAGCCTGGCCCCCTACGGCATCGTGGCCCGGCACGGCAAGCCGCCGGATCTGCAGAACTTCTTTGTCCTGCACGAGGGCGTGGTCGGACGGGTCGACGGCACCCTGACCGAGATCAAGTACAGCGCCATGACCGAACTTCCCGTGATCGACCGGGAAGGCGCGCAGGCAGAAATCGTTGACGCGGCCATCGATGGCTGGATCGGGTTCACCGACAAATACTGGATGACGACGCTGATCCCTGAACAGGGCAAGCCGTTCACCGCCGTGACGAAATATGTGGCCGCGACCGATGTGTTCCAGGTGGAAACCCGCCAGCCCGTCATCACGGTTGCCGCAGGCAAGACGGCCGCGTCCAGCTCGCGCCTGTTTGCGGGGGCCAAGGAATGGGAAACCATCCGCGACTACCAGAACGAGGGCGGGATCGCGGGTTTCGTCGATTCCATCGACTGGGGCTGGTTCTATTTCCTGACCAAGCCGATTTTCTGGGTGCTGCATGAGTTGAATGCGCTGATCGGCAATATGGGCCTGGCGATCATTGCTCTGACCTTCGTGCTGAAGATCATCGTGCTGCCGCTGGCCTACAAATCCTATGTGTCGATGGCGCGGATGAAGGAACTGCAACCCGAACTGGAAGCGCTGAAGGAACGCGCAGGCGACGACAGGCAGAAGCTGCAGAAGGAAATGATGCAGCTTTACAAGGACAAAAAGGTGAACCCCGCCGCCGGTTGCCTGCCGATCCTGATTCAGATCCCGATCTTCTTTGCGCTGTACAAGGTGATCTTCGTCACCATCGAACTTCGCCATGCGCCCTTTTTCGGCTGGCTGCGCGACCTGTCCGCACCCGATCCGTCGTCGCTGTTCAACCTCTTTGGCCTGCTTCCCTGGGCGGCACCGGCACAGGGTTCGCTTCTGGCGCTGATCTTCATCGGGGTGCTGCCGATCCTTCTGGGCATCACCATGTGGCTTCAGCAAAAGCTGAACCCCGCCCCGACAGATCCGACCCAGGCGATGATCTTTGCCTGGATGCCTTGGGTCTTCATGTTCATGCTGGGCGGTTTTGCCAGCGGGCTGGTGGTGTACTGGATTGCCAACAACACGATCACTTTCGTGCAGCAGTACCTGATCATGCTCAGCCACGGGCACAAGCCGGACATTTTCGGCAACATCAAATCCGGCATGAACCGCAAGAAGGGCACCACTGCCCCGGAAACCGACACCAATAAAGCGCCGGTCAAGAAATGACCGTCCGGCTGGCCCGAATCTGCCGCCACCCGATCAAGGGACACGGGCGCGAAGACCTCGGGTCCGTTCTTCTTTCGCAAGGGGCCTGCCTGCCCTGGGACCGGCACTGGGCCGTTGCGCATGAGGCGGCAAAGCTGGGTCATGGCGGCTGGGTACCTTGCGCCAATTTCGCGCGCGGGGCCAAGGTGCCTGCGCTAATGGCCATCACCTCGGTGCTGGAAGACCAAAGCGGCACGGTGACCCTGCGCCACCCCGAACTTGGGTCCATGACCTTCCGCCCGGACGATCCCGCAGACCTGCCGGGCTTTCTGTCCTGGATTGCGCCGCTGGCCCCGGACGACCGCGCGCGACCCGCGCGGATCGTCAGCGCCGGGCGCGGCATGACCGACAGCGCCTTTGCGTCTGTCTCTGTCCTCTCGCTCCGCTCGCTGGCGGATCTTTCGGCGCGCATGGGGCAGGATCTGTCCGCCGACCGCTGGCGCGGCAACCTGTGGCTGGACGGGGCCGCACCCTGGGCGGAATGGGACTGGATCGGGCGCACCCTGCGCATTGGCCAGGCCGAACTGCGGATTGAAGAGCGGATCAACCGCTGCCGGGCAACCTCGGCCAATCCCGAAACTGGCCGGATCGATGCAGATACGCTCGGCGGGCTGGACGCGGCCTTTGGCCACCAGGATTTCGGGCTTTACGCGGTTGTCACCCGGGGCGGCACAATTGCCACGGGCGACACAGTGACCTTGACGTGACCGTACTTCCCTTTCCCCTCAGCCCGGAACCGGAAGGCGCCGCGCGCGAAGCCGGGCGGCTGATGTTTGCCGGGCCGGTGGATTTCGTCAAAGGCGTGGTCGCGATGGATGGCCTGCCCCCGGCAGACCGCCTGGAGGTGTGCTTTGCGGGGCGGTCCAATGTGGGAAAATCCAGCCTGATCAACGCCCTGACCGGGCGCAAGTCGCTGGCACGCGCCTCGAACACGCCGGGGCGCACGCAGGAGATCAACTATTTCGCGCTTGGCCCCTCGCGCTATCTGGTTGATCTGCCCGGCTACGGCTATGCCGAAGCGCCCAAGCCAGTGGTCGAGAAATGGCAAAGGCTTCTGAAAAGCTATCTGTCCGGCCGCCAGACCCTGCGGCGCGCCTTCGTGCTGATCGACGCGCGCCACGGGGTCAAGGCGGTGGACGAGGACATCCTGGCGCTGCTCGACCGCGCCGCCGTAACCTTTCAGGCGGTGCTGACCAAGGCAGACAAGGTCAGCCGCGCGGAACGTGAGGCGACCCTTGCCCAGGTGCGCGGGGCTTTGGCAAAACATCCCGCCGCTTTCCCGGAAATCATCGTGACCTCTTCGGAAAAGGGTGACGGTATTGAAACCCTGCGGGCGGTGATTGCGGCGCTGGAATAGCTTACCCAAACAGCCGTGCATCCCACCAGACCGGCACCTCCAGCCCCGGGCGGATACGCCCGAAGTCGGGGTGCAGCGCATTGATCACCAGATTGCGCTCCATCCGCGCCACCACTGACGGCACGATCAGCACGGCCGACCGGCCTTCGCCATACCATCGCCGTCCGAAGGCACGCGCCACACTGCAATCGGCGCGTGCCCAGCCTTCCAGCGCATCGGGATTGGCCACTTCGTAACTGATGCCCTGCGTCAGGATCACCGTCAGGAAATGCTGGTTCGGTGGCATTTCCCCGGCGTAATGCACCAGTTTTTCCAGCATCGCCGTTGAATAATGCTCTGCCGCATAGATCACGGATGCCCCGGCTTCGTGCCAGCGGCCATCAACCTGCCGGGCACCGCCCGCATCCCAGATCGGGTAGTCACCGCCCGGATCGCCGATCCGGTAGCAGACCATCGGTTCCGGCAGGCCGCGGATCACACCGCGACGCCTGCATCCGCCCGCCGGATCAAGTTTACAACCGCCTCGGCCCCGGCGGAGCTTGACTGCGCCATGGCCAAGGGCGTCATCCCGTCAAGCAGCGGATGCGGGCGGGCCAGAAACCGGTCCACCGCTGCGCGGTCACCGCCAAAGCTGCGGTTTGCCGCATCGACCACCCGGCTGAGTTCATACAACCGGCCGCTCATCTCGCGCGACAGGGCCTTGCGCCCCTGCCGGGCGCGGCGAAGCGTTGCTTCCGGGATCAGCGGCCCCACCACCTGCGCCCGCCCGATCACCGCGCCCAGCGCCTCTGCCGCAGACGCCTGCAAGCCCCTGCCCACCGCACGGGCCAGACCCACATCATCCAGCGCAACGGCGTTCAGGCCCAGCATCACCCCGATCCGCGCCGGTTGCCCGGCACCTTCAGACTGCCCCTTGCCTGTTGTGTCATTTGCGTTCATCGCGCGGCCCCCACATTTCGTCATCTGACGCAAATCTAGGCGTCAGATGACGAATTCGCAAGCCCCTCACACATGCTGCGCGCCGTTCACCTCGATCTCGGCCCCCGAGATATAGCTCGACTGGTCCGAGCACAGGAACCAGATCACGTCGGCCACCTCTTTCGGCTGTCCAAGCCGCTGCAAGGGCAGTTTTTCAACAATCTTGTCGGTGCCGGGTGACAGCATCGCCGTTTCCACCTCGCCCGGTGCAATCGCGTTGACCCGGACGCCGAGGGGGCCGAAATCATGCGCCATTTCGCGGGTCAGCGCGGCCAGCGCCGCCTTTGAGGTGGCATAGGCCGCCCCGGCAAAGGGATGCACGCGCGACCCGGCGATCGAGGTGACGTTGACGACCGATCCCTGCACAGCCGCAAGTTCCGCCTGCAACGCGCGGGCCAGCACGACACAGGAAAAGAAATTGACGTGAAACACATGCCCCCAGATGCGCAAGTCTGTATCCAGCGTGGTCAGCCGCGCGCCGCCCGGCCCCTTGGGGCTGATGCCCGCGTTGTTCACCAGCGCATCAAGACGCCCGTTCACCTTTTCCTTGATCACTTCGATGGCGGCGATGGTCTTGTTGGGGTCGGCAAGGTCGATCTGGATGTGGTTTTCCTCGCCGCCCGGCCACGGGCAGCGCGGATCGAAGGGCTGGCGCGAACAGGTCAGCACGCGCCAGCCTTCGGCCGAAAACCGCTTGACCGTGGCGTGCCCGATGCCCCTGCTTGCCCCGGTCAGCAGCAGCGTCTTCACCTCTGACATCACCCTTTCGCCCCCTTGTCCGTTCCGGAAAAAACCTTATCGCTCTTGCCGGAATCCGCAAGGCATCCCCCTTTGGCCGCGACCCTTGGCAGGGGTCGGCAAAGGGGCTACCACACAGGGCGCAGTCAGGATTACCCCGATGAAAAAGCAGCTTGCCATGACCCGTGAACCGATCGCCGCCGCCCGCACCCTGTCCGAGGCGCTGCCCTATCTGCAACGCTATGCCGGTGCCGTGGTGGTTGTGAAATTCGGCGGCAATGCCATGGGCGACGCAGATGCCATGGCCGAATTTGCCCGCGACATCGTGCTGATGCGCCAGGTTGGGGTCAACCCGGTGGTGGTGCACGGCGGCGGGCCGATGATCAACGATCTGCTGGCGAAGCTTGGCATCAAATCCGAATTCGTGCGCGGCAAGCGCGTGACCGACAAGGCCACGGTAGAGGTGGTGGAGATGGTGCTGTGCGGCGCGGTCAACAAGCGCATCGTGCAGGCGATCAACGATCAGGGCGGGCGGGCCGTTGGCATTTCCGGCAAGGATGACGACCTGATGGTCTGCGTCGCCGATGACCCCGAACTCGGTTTCGTCGGCCGCCCAGTGGAAATGAACGTGCAGGTGCTGCGCGACCTTTACAATGCCGGGATCATCCCGGTCGTTGCCCCGGTCGCCACAGGTGTCGCGGATAACGAGACGTTCAACGTCAACGGCGATACGGCGGCGGGGGCAATTGCCGGCGCGCTGAAGGCGGACCGGCTGTTGCTGCTGACGGATGTGTCCGGCGTCAAGGATGAAAGCGGTGCTGTGGTGACACAGCTTTCCCCCGATCAGGTCCGCGACATGACGGCGCGCGGCATCATCGCCGGGGGGATGATTCCCAAGACCGAAACAGCGCTGCTGGCGCTGGAGCAGGGCGTGCGGGCCGTGGTGATTCTGGACGGACGCATTCCGAACGCCTGTCTGCTGGAACTGTTCACCGATCATGGGGCGGGGTCCCTGATCCGGTCCACCGAGCCGCGGGTCAAGCCGCGCGGCGAATGACCGCGCTGGCACAGATCGGGGCCGCGCTGGCCGCCCATGAGCTGACGGTTCTCGGCGGGTTTCAGGCTGTGCCGCAAGACGCACTGCCGCCCGGCACCCGGACCCTGCTGCTTGTCGGGCCGCGCGAGCCGGGCTTCTGGCCGCACTTGACCGCGCAGCCCGAATGGCAGGACGGCGCACCTGATCCGGTCGACCGCTGGTCGCGCCGCGTGATCGGGCGGATCGCCTGCGATCTGGGGGCGAAGGCGCTGTTTCCCTTTGGCGGCCCGCCGCACCGGCCGTTCTACGCATGGGCGCTGCGCACGGGGCGCATCTGGTCGTCGCCGGTCAGGTTGCTGGTTCATGACGAGGCCGGGTTGATGGTGTCATTCCGGGGCGCGCTGGCGCTGAAGGCGCACATCGATCTGCCGCCTTTGCCCCCTTCACCCTGTGACGCCTGCGAAGGCCAGCCCTGCCGCAGCGCCTGCCCGGCTGCGGCCCTGACGGGCGCAGGCTATGACCTGCCCGCCTGCCACGCCTGGCTGGACAGCCCCGCAGGGCAGGATTGCATGACCTGCGGCTGTGCCGTGCGCCGCGCTTGCCCAGTCTCGGCCCGTCATGCAAGGATGCAGGCACAGTCCGCCTATCACATGAGGCAGTTTCACCGATGACCAAGCGCCTGATCCTGACGCGGCATGCAAAATCCAGCTGGGACGATCCGAACTTACCCGATCACGACCGCCCGCTGAATGACCGCGGCAAGGCGGCGGCGGCTGATCTGGGTGATTGGCTGGCCTCGCGCGGCTATATCCCGCAGCAGGTGCTGTGTTCCGATGCGCTGCGCACCCGCAAGACCTGGTCAGGGATTGCCCCCGCGCTGCCAGGCGCGCCCGTTGCGGACCTGAAGCCTGCCCTGTATCACGCAGGCCCGGACGTGATGCTTGCGGTCCTGCGCCATGCCCATGCCGACACGGTCATGATGATCGGCCACAACCCCGGCATTGCCGAATTCGCCCACAGGCTGGTTGCGTCAGACCTTCTGTCCCCCGAGTTTCAGCGCTATCCCACCGGGGCGACGCTGGTCGCGGATTTTGCGGTTGCGTCGTGGGCCGAGGCAGGGTTCGGCATGGCGGTTGTGCTGGATTTCATCGTTCCGCGTGAACTTGCGGCCTGACCTGCGGCGTGCGGACCTTGGCAGGGTGCTGAAAAGTGCCAACCATATGGACCGCCGGCCGGAAGACGGGAACCCCTTGCGCACGCGCCCCGCGTTGTCTGGCCGGGGGCCAAGGCCCCCAACCGCCGCCGCCCCCCGGCGGCTGCGGCGTCAGTGGCCCAGAATCTGGCTGAGGAACAGCTTCGTGCGTTCGGACTTCGGGTTCAGAAAGAACTCTTCCGGTTCGTTCTGTTCCACGATCTGACCCTGATCCATGAAGATCACCCGGTTCGCCACCTGGCGGGCGAACCCCATTTCATGCGTGACGCACAGCATGGTCATGCCCTCTTCCGCCAGCTGAATCATCGTATCCAGCACTTCCTTGATCATCTCGGGGTCAAGGGCGCTGGTCGGCTCGTCAAACAGCATGATGCGCGGCTTCATGCACAGCGACCGCGCGATGGCGACGCGCTGCTGCTGCCCGCCGGAAAGCTGGCCGGGATACTTCAGCGCCTGTTCCGGAATCCTGACCTTTTCCAGAAAGTACATTGCCGTTTCCTCGGCCTCGCGCTTCGGGACCTTTCGCACCCAGATCGGGGCAAGTGTCAGGTTCTCAAGGATTGTCAGGTGCGGAAACAGGTTGAAATGCTGAAACACCATGCCGACTTCGGACCGCACCTTGTCGATGTTCTTGATGTCATTCGTCAACTCGGTGCCGTCGACGATGATCCGGCCCGACTGGTGTTCTTCCAGGCGGTTGATGCAGCGGATCAGCGTTGACTTGCCCGAACCGGACGGCCCGGCGATGACGATGCGCTCGCCCCGCCGCACGGTCAGGTCGATGTCGCGCAGCACGTGAAAGGTGCCGAACCACTTGTTCATGCCGGTGATCTGGATTGCGACTTCTTCGGTCACATGCAGCTGGCTGCGGTTGACGGTGCCAACGGATTGGGTGTCGGACATGGGCGGGGCTCCTTACCGGTGGTCGCGCTTGAGTTTCTGTTCGAGATACATCGAATAGCGCGACATGCCGAAGCAGATGACAAAAAAGATGGCCCCGACGAAGATGTAGGGTTCCCAGTAGATGCCCTTCCAGGCGATGTCAGCGCGGACGATCTGGGTGATGCCCTTCAGCGGGTCCAGAAGGCCGACGAAAGCCACAAGCGTGGTATCCTTGAACAGGCCGATAAAGGTGGAAACAATCCCGGGAATGGCGATCTTCAGCGCCTGCGGCATGATGATCAGGCGCTGAGCGCTCCAGTAATCCAGGCCCAGCGCATTGGCGGCCTCGTACTGGCCGCGCGGCAGGGCGGCCAGACCGCCGCGGATCACCTCGGCGATATAGGCGGCGGCAAAGAAGGTGACCAGGATGATCACCCGCAGGATCAGGTCGAAATTCGTATTCGGCGGCAGGAAGTACTGAAGCAGAAGCGATGCGGTGAACAGCAGCGTGATCAGCGGCACGCCGCGGATGAATTCGATGAACCCGACCGACAGCGTCTTGATCAGCACCATGTCGGACTGCCGGCCCAGCGCCAGCAGGATGCCCATCGGCAATGAGAAAGAGATCGCCGTAACCCCGATGGTCAGCGCCAGAAGAAAGCCGCCGAACCGGTCAGACGCCACAGGTTCCAGCCCGATGGGGGCCAGCCACGCCAGCCCCGCCGCAATGGGCGCATCCAGCACGGCCCACCACAGCAGGGCCAGCCCGATGCCGACCCCCGCCGCGATGCCAACGCCCGTCAAGGGCAACAACAGCCGATACGCCAGCAACAGCACCAGCAATCCCGCCATTGCCACTGCCGGACCCCAGAAGGACCCGCCCCATAGCAGAAAGAAGGCAACCGCTGGGTAGATCACGGTGAACCACATCAATGCAGCGGGCCGCACCTGCGCAAGCGCCAGCAGGGCAAGCATCAGGATGATGGTCAGCGCGACAGGCAGCATCGGCACCGTTGCCAGCCAAAGCGTTGCCGCAAGGAATGCGGCAACCCCGGTCAACATCAAGGTCTGAAGGCGCTTCTGCCCCGAAAACAGCACGGGTGTGATCGCCGCGAACAGCAGGCCGAAGGCAATCGTCGGGCGCCAGTACTGGTCCTGCGGGTAGAAGCCGAACGTGAACTGATGCCAGCGGTCGCGGACCATCGCCCAGCAGGCCCCTGTCGCGTCCGGCCCGGCCCGTTCGGCAACGATGGTGCGGCATTCGCCAAGCGATCCGGCATTCCACACACCGTTCAGCCACCACGGCAGCGCCGCAGCGATCAGACTGTAGATCGCCCACAGGGCGGCCAGGGTCAGGATGGTATTGAACCAGCCGGAGAACAGGTTTTCCCGCAGCCACTTTATCACGCCCTTTTCGGTCAGGGGCGGTGCCTGCGGCGGCAGGATCGCCGTGCGGACGAAGGCATGGTTGCTTTCGGCCATCTCAGCGTTCCTTCAGTCTGACAGCCGAGTTGTAGATGTTCATCACGGACGAGATCATCAGGCTGATCGTCAGATAAATCAGCATCATCAGCAACATGCTTTCCAGTTCCTTGCCGGTCTGGTTCAGGGTGACGCCGCCCAGCGTGCCGCGCAGGTCCATGTAGCTGACGGCAATCGCCAGCGAAGTGTTCTTGGTCAGGTTAAGGTATTGGCTGATCAGCGGCGGGATGATCACCCGCAGCGCCTGCGGCAGGATGATCAGGCTCATCGTCCGGCCGGGGCGCAGCCCAAGGGCAAAGGCGGCCTCGGTCTGGCCCCTGGGAATGGCCTGAATCCCGGCGCGCACGATTTCGGCAATGAAGGCGGCCGTGTACAGCACCAGCGCAACCAGCAGCGCCGTGAAGCTGTGCAGCACCTCGATCCCGCCGGAAAAGTTGAACCGGGTCATCCTGGGGTATTCCAGGTGGAAGCCCAGCGCCAGCAGCAGGGCGATCACGGGCACGAACAAAAGAGCCAGGCTTTTCCACCAGGTGACGGGACGCACCCCGGTGTCTTCCTGTATCGCCCTCGCCCGCCTGACCATGCGGCGGTTCACGATGGCGGATGCGCCGATCACTGCAAAGATCGCAAGAAAATTCAGCGAAATCTGAAATTCGCCAATCCCCGCCGTGCCCAGACTGCGTTCGAACAGCGGGGCGGGAACGTTCATGCCCCGGTTGGTGATGGCGACAGAATCGTTCAGAAACATCCGCGCCACCGGGGCCTGACCGGCTGCGACCATCTCGTCGGTGACGCGGAAATCCCTGGGCGAGGGCGTGGTTTCCGTCAGGATCACGAAAGACAGAAGAATCCACAGCAAAAGCGGGATGTTGCGGAACACTTCGACATAAACCGTCATCAGCCGGCCGATCAGCCAGTTCTTCGACAGGCGCAGCACGCCGATGATGACGCCCAGAATCGTCGCCAGAAAGCAGCCAAGCGCCGCCACGACCAGCGTGTTGACCAGCCCCACGAACAGCGCGCGCCCGTGGGTGCTGTCATTGGTGTAGGGGATCAGGGTCTGGTTGATGTCATAGCCGGCCCGGTTCCACAGGAATCCGTAGTCAAAGGTTCTGTCCTTTGCCGCCAGGTTGACGATCACATTGTTGATCAGCCAGGAGACGCCAAAAGCGAAAAGCACAAGAACGATCAGCTGAATGGTCAGCGACCGGTACCGCGTGTCGTATATCAGCATGCCAGGCCGAAACCCGGGCTTCGGCACCTCACCGGCATAGGCCATTCGCTACCCCCTGTTGCCTGACCGTGACCCCGGCTGTCCGGATGTCAAAGAAGTCTGGTGCTTCCCTGTCGGCAGACGACCCCAAGAAAGGCAACGGGCGCGCATCTGCGCGCCCGTCCTGTTCTTTCGGATCAGCGGAAGGGCGGGGCGTACATCAGCCCGCCCTGGGTCCACTGCGCGTTCAGGCCGCGGGCCAGGCCGATCGGGGTCGACTCTCCGATGTTGGCCGCAAAGATCTCGCCGTAATTGCCGTTTGCCGCGATGGCGCGTTTGGCCCATTCGGCATCAAGACCCATCATGGCACCCATGTCGCCTTCGGTGCCCAGAATCCGCCTGATCTCGGGGTTAAGGGTGCTGGTGCCGATTTCGTTCACATTGGCCGAAGTGATGCCAAGCTCTTCAGCGGCGACCAGTGCGTAGAAGGTCCAGCGCACGATGTCGCCCCAGTTGTTGTCGCCATGGCGCACAACCGGGCCAAGCGGCTCTTTGGAGATGATTTCGGGCAGGATGATGTGGTTTTCAGCATCGGGCAGCGTGGCGCGGGTGGCCGCAAGACCCGAGGCATCGGTCGTATAGGCGTCGCAGGCACCGGCGACATACTGGCGCTGTGCCTCGGAGTCGTCAGCCACGGTCACAGGGGTGTAGCTGATGTTGTTGGCCTTGAAGAAGTCGGCCAGGTTCAGTTCGGTCGTGGTGCCGGTCTGGATGCAGACGGTCGCGCCATCAAGTTCCTTGGCCGAACTGACACCCAGGTCCTTTTTCACCATGAAGCCCTGACCGTCATAGTAGTTGACGGCAACGAAATCGAACTTGAGGTCGGTATCGCGCGTGAAGGTCCAGGTGGAGTTGCGCACCAGCAGGTCAACCTCGCCCGAGGCCAGCGCGGTAAAGCGCGTCTCACCGGTTGTCGGCACGTAGCGCACCTTGGTGGCATCCCCCAGAACGGCGGCTGCGATGGCCTTGCAGACGGCCACGTCGAAGCCCTGATACACGCCATTGGCGTCGGGGGCGGCAAAGCCGGTCAGGCCGGTGTTCGTGCCGCAAAGCAACTCGCCACGCGCCTTGATATCGGCCAGCGTATCGGCCGATGCGAACCCCGCAAGCGCGCCGGCGGCTGCCAGCGTGCCGAAGAACAAGGATTTTTTCATGCTTACCTCTTCCTGATGATCCGCCCGGTTTCAGGCGGCTTTTTTCATCGCGGCAAAGCCGGATGCGAAACGGACGGACTGTTTCTTTCAGTACCGCCGAGTGTGGGCCGAAGCGCTTTGAAAGGTCAAGACTTCTGGCGGAACCGTGCCGAAATGGGGAAATTCTTCGCGTCTGAGGGGTCAATGCACAGGGTTCAGGCCCTTGCGCGGCGCAGGGCGCCCCCGGTTCAGCCGCTGAACCGATAGAATCGCTCGGCATGAAGGAAGCCCTCGTGCCGTGCAGCCTCCAGCGCCTCGGCCTCTTCGTCGCGGCCCCAGACCCCGGCCTGCCAGTGCTCGTCCAGCCGGGACAGACGCCATGCCTCTTCCACAGACAGCTTTTGGTCGGTCACGGCCAGCGCCAGCACCAGCGATCCGGAAATCACGACCAGATCGTGAAAGCCGGTCAGTTGAAAGGCCGTCATCCGCCCGATCCGGGCGGTCAGCCGGGCAAGGCTGTCGGGCGGCTGCGCCACATGCATGACACCGGCGGTGGCCGTCAGCGGCGCATCCAGCGCGGTGGCGGACCAGGCCAGCAGCGGGTCCCAGGCCCTGGCCTGGCGCAGCACAAGCTCTGCCGGGCCGTCGGCACGGTAGCACAGAAGATCGGTGTCGCCATAGGCCGCAAGCAGCGATGCAACCTCGGCAAACCGGGTGCCGACCTTGTCAAGGGCCGCATTGGCAGACCGGGTCCAGGGCATGGTGCGGGGATCGACCGTGCCCTGCTGCGCCTGCCATTCTGCGGCAATCCTTTCGGCCATTGCCACGGTCGGGACGATCAGCGGGGTCTTCGCCGGGGTCTTCACCGCCCGTCCGTCCAGCCGCACGGTGAAGCCGCCGTCAACCTCTTGGACGCGCGTCTCGGTCCAGAAACGTTTCGCGCTCCACCCGCTCATCTGATCGACGCAAAGGGATCGGCAGGCACGTCTGTTTCCTTCCAGTCCATCAGCTTCCAGGTGCGGGCCATGTGATCGGGAAGGGGCGCGGTAAAGGTCATCACGTCTTTGGTGATCGGGTGTTCGATGGTCAGGCTGCGGGCGTGCAGATGCAGCTTGCGGCTGATGTCGCCACCGCTTGTCGCACCCCAGCCATCGCCCGGATTTTCCTGCCCCGCGCCGCCGTACTTGCCGTCGCCCAGAATCGGATGCCCGATCCCGGCCATATGGGCGCGCAGCTGGTGGGTTCGGCCCGTCACCGGTTCCAAAGCCATCCACGACAGACGCGTCCCAAGAAACCACAGGGTGAAATAGTCGGTCCGGGCCCGTTTGGCACCTTCGGTTTCGGCCACTTTGGACGGATGGACGCAAATCATCTTTTCGCCCTCGCCGCCGCGCCCGCGACCGGGGGCCTTGACCAGCCCGAACTTGATCGATCCCTGGCGCGGATCGGGCACACCGGCGACCACGGCCCAGTAAATCTTGCGGGCCTCGCGGTGGCGCAAGGCTTCGGACAGGGCGCGGGCGACACGGTCGGTCCGGGCCAGCAGCAGCACGCCAGAGGTGTCCTTGTCCAGCCGGTGGACCAGCTTGGGCTTTTCCTTGTAGCCGAACTTCAGCGCCTCGGCCAGGGCATCGACATGCCGCGCGCCCTGACCCGACCCACCCTGCGAGGGCAGCCCGGCAGGCTTGTTGAGAACGATCATATGCTCGTCCTTCCACAGGACGGCATCCTGAATCATGCCGACGTCCGTCTTTGCCATGCGGCTTTCGACGGGCTTGGGTGCCTCCCCCTCGGGCAGGGGCGGCACCCGGATTTCCATGCCCGGCACCACACGGTCGGCGGCCTTCGCCCGCCCGCCGTCCACGCGCAGCTGACCGGTGCGGCACATCTTTTCGACGGCACCCTGCGTGACATGCGGGAAGCGGCGCCTGAACCAGCGGTCAAGGCGCTGCTCGCCCTCTTCCCCGGCAACGGTCAACACCTGGACGGCACTCATGCAAACCACCCCCGGCCAAGCGACATGCCCAGCGCCAGTGCCGCGATCGACACCGCAACCGATCCCAGGACATAACCTGCGGCAAGCCCGAAAGCGCCCTGTTCCCACAGTTTCACCGCGTCCAGCGAAAACGCCGAAAATGTGGTGAAACCACCCAGAACGCCGGTCAGGAGGATCGGCGCATGACGGGCCAGCCCCTTTTCCTGCAGCCAGATCACCAGAACGCCCATCAGGAATGACCCCAGGACGTTCACGAAAACCGTGGCCCAGGGAAACCCCTGCCCGTCGGCGCGCGACAGGGCGGCATAGGCCGCAAAGCGGGCCGATGCCCCCAGCGCCCCGCCAAGGGCGACTTCAAGCAAGGTTCTGAACATTCCGCCTCTTTCTGCCCGTCAGACCGCCTTGTCAACCGCGCCGCCCGGAACGATTTTTCTGGCGAAAAATCGCCTATTCTGCCTGCCGCCTGGCGCGCAGCCTTGCGAAATAGTGGATCCGCTTTTTCAGCTCACGCTCGAACCCGCGTTCGGGGGGCTGGTACCAGACCGGGCGCTTCATGCCTTCGGGAAAGTAATCCTGCCCGGAAAAGCCGTCTTCCGCATCATGGTCATAGGCATAGCCCGCACCATAGCCGATGTCCTTCATCAGCCGGGTTGGCGCATTGCGGATGTGCAGCGGCGGCGGTTCGGACCCTGTCTCGCGGGCTGCATTTCGCGCCGCCTTGTAGGCCACGTAGCCCGCATTCGATTTCGGGGCCAGCGCGAGGTAGATCACCGCCTGCGCCAGCGCCAATTCGCCCTCGGGGCTGCCCAGACGCTCATAGGTTTCCCACCCTTGCAGGCACAGTGCCTGTGCCTGCGGGTCGGCCAGCCCGATATCCTCAACCGCCATCCGGGTGATCCTGCGGGCCAGAAACCGCGGGTCTTCGCCGCCTTCCAGCATCCGGCAGAACCAGTACAGCGCCGCATCCGGGTCTGATCCGCGCACCGATTTGTGCAGGGCAGAGATCAGGTTGTAATGCTCGTCCCCCGCCTTGTCGTATTTCGCCGCCCGCCGCATCAGCCGGGTCGCCAGCGCCGCGCGGTCCAGCGGCTTGGGCAAGGTCCAGGCCGCGACCTGTTCGATCAGGTTCAGAAGCGCGCGCCCGTCACCATCGGCCATGTCCAGCAGCGCCTGGCGCGCGTCCCCTGTCAGCGGCAAAGCGCGGCCCAGGTCCTGTTCCGCCCGCTGCGCCATGCGCTCCAGATCGGTCGGCGACAGACGGTCCAGCACAATCACCTGTGCCCGGCTGAGCAGGGCGGCGTTGAGTTCGAACGACGGATTCTCGGTGGTGGCCCCCACCAGCAGGATCGTGCCGTCTTCCATATGCGGCAGGAAGCCGTCCTGCTGCGCCTTGTTGAAGCGGTGGATTTCATCGACGAACAGCAGCGTTCCCTGCCCGTTCGTGCGCCGGATTTTCGCCTGCTCAAAGACCTTGCGCAACTCCGGCACGCCGGTGAAAATCGCGCTGATCTGCACGAAATGCAGGTCGGTCTCGGCTGCCAGCAGCCGGGCGATGGTGGTCTTGCCCACACCCGGCGGCCCCCAGAGGATCAGCGACGACAGGCTGCCAGCGGTCAGCATCGCGCCCAGGGGGCCGTCCGGCGACAGCACTTTTTCCTGCCCGATCACCTCGGCCAGCGTCTTTGGCCGCAGCCGGTCGGCCAGCGGGCGCGGCGCGTCCGGGGCGGGGGTGGACAGGGTGTCGAACAGATCGGCCATGGTCAAACCCTATGCGCCTGGCGGGCCGATGTGTAGGGTGCGCAGCGCGCAGTCCGGTCAGCCGCGCGGCCGGCCCGCCAGTTCCGCCAGCGCCAGACAGACCCGCGTCGCCGCCGCCATGTCCTGCACGCTGACCCATTCCAGCGGGCCGTGAATCTGCTGCATCCCGGTGAAGATGTTCGGCGTGGGCACGCCCTTTTCGGTCAGGCGCGACCCGTCGGTGCCGCCCCGGATCGGTTGCGAGTGCGGCTCTACCCCCGCCTTGCGGCAGGCTTCGCGCACCAGTTCGACCGGGGTCATGTCCTCTTCCAGCCAGTAGCGCATGTTGCGGTACTGCGGCTTGATCGTGCAGTCGATCTTCGCCCGCGGCTCTGTCGCCTGGATCGCCTCGCAGACCTGGCGCAGCAGGGTGCCGTGCGCCTCCAGCCCGTCGCGTTCAAAGTCGCGCAGGATGAACTTCAGCTCCGCCTCGGCCGCCGTGCCGGACAGGGCGTAAAGATGAATGAAACCCTCGCGGCCCTCGGTCGTTTCCGGGGTGCGCGTGACCTGCGGCAGGGTATCCACGATCCTGGCCGCCAGATGCAGCGCATTCACCAGCGCCCCCTTGGCCTGCCCGGGATGGATGGAAACGCCGGTGACCTTCACCACGGCCGCATCGGCCGAAAAGGTTTCATAGACGATCTCGCCCTTCTCTGCCCCGTCAAGCGTATAGGCAAAGGCAGCCCCCAGATCTGCCACAAGTTCGTCGCTTACGCCGCGGCCGATCTCTTCGTCGGGGGTAAAGCCGATGCGGATCGGACCATGCGCAATCTCCGGATTGGCCAGCAGATGCCGGGCGGCCGTCATGATGATTGCGATCCCCGCCTTGTCGTCCGCCCCCAGCAGGGTGGTGCCGCTGGCCGTGATGATGTCATCGCCCACCTTGCCGGCCAGATAGGGTGACTGCGCGGGCGACAGGACCAGTTCCGGCGCATCGGGAAAGGTGATTGACCCGCCGTCATAGGCGCGGTGTACCACGGGTTTGACCCCGCTTGCGGCATAGGCCGGCGCGGTATCGACATGCGCAAGCCAGCCCATGACCGGGGCGCTGTGATGCACCGTGGCCGGAAGGGTCGCCAGCACCGCGCCATAATCGGTCAGCCGCACATCCTGCGCGCCGATGGCTTGCAGTTCCGTCACCAGCAGGCGCTGCAGGTCAAGCTGACAGGCCGTGCTGGGCGACGTGGCCGATGTCTCGTCGCTTTGTGTGTCGATGGACGCATAGCGGATCAGGCGCTCTTCCAGGTCCCGGGTGAAATCTGTCATGTCGGCATCCTTTGACTGGGGTTCGGCAGTCCGGCCAGTTCGGCCATAAATCGGCGGCGCCGTCCAGCCCGCCCGTTGTCTATTCCTGCGCCCGCAACACCTGCGCCGGGCGCGCCGCCAGCGGACGCAAGGCAAAGACCAGACCGGCGGCCAGCGTGGCGATGACCCCGCCCAGCACGATGGCCAGGGCCGAAACCGGTTCAAAGGCATAATCGGCCTCCATCACAAAGGTCATCACCGCCCAGCCCGCCAGCCCGCCCGCAAGGATTGCCACAATCCCTGCCGCCGCGCCCAGCAGGGCAGAACGCAGCGCAAAGCTGAGCAGGATGCGCCCCCGGGTTGCCCCCAGCGTCCTGAGCACGGCCGCCTCGTACAGGCGCGCGCGTTCCCCCGCCGCCGCCGCGCCGATCAGCACCATGAACCCGGTCAGCAGCGTTGCCGCTGCGGCCCAGGCGGTGGCCTGGGCAATGGCGGTCAGCGCCTCGGACACCCGCCCGATGGCGTCGCGCACGCGGATGGCGGTGATGTTGGGATAGGCCGTGGCCAGATCGCGCAGAATCTGCGCTTCGGCGGCCTCTTCGGCATAGACTGTGGCGATATAGGTGTGGGGTGCCCCCGCCAGCGCCGCCGGGTTCATCGACATCACGAAACCCATGCCGCCCGTCGAAAAGTCGACCAGACGGAAACTTGTAATCTCTGCCTCGATGTCGCGGCCCAGGATATTGACGGTGATCCGGTCCCCCAGCTTCAGCCCGATCTCTTCGGCCTCTTCGGCGGCAAAGGAAATCTGCGGGGGGCCGGTGTAATCCTCGGGCCACCAGGTGCCGGCCGTCACGGTTGTTCCCTGTGGCGGGGCGGGGGAAAAGGTAACGCCCCTGTCCTCGCGCACCACCCAGTGTTCACCCGCCACCTCGCGGGCCGGGCGGCCATTGATCCGGGTGATGACGCCGCGCATCATCGGTGCGTCTTCCACATTGCTGACCGCCGGATCGTCGGCCAGCCGCTGCAGGAACCCGTCGATCTGATCGTTCTGGATATCGACAAAGAAATAGGCCGGTGCCCGTTCCGGCAGGTCGCGCTCGATGGCGGACCGGAGATTCGCGTCGATCTGGCCGACGGCCGCCAGCACCGACAGGCCCAGCCCCAGTGACAGGATCACCGACGATGCCTCTTCCCGCGGCCCGCCGATTGCCCCAAGGGCAAGGCGCAGCGCGCTGCGGCCCCGCACCCAATGGCTGCGCGCCGCCCGCCGTGCGCCGCGCCGCACGGCCAGGGCGGCCAGGCCAAGGACCACCAGCGCCCCCAGCACCCCGCCTGCGGTCCCCAGCGCCAGCGACGGCACCCCGGAAAACCAGACGGCAGCCCCGATCAGCAGGGCCACGAACCCGGCCAGCACCAGCAGATGGACCGCCCCTGGCCGGCCCGCCGTACCCTCGCCACCCCGGTAAAGCGCCGCCGCCCGCACGGTTTCGGTGCGCGCCAGCGGCCAAAGCGTGAAGATCAGCGCCGTCAGCGCCCCATACAGTGCGGCTTCCGCCAGCGGGCCGGGATAAAGCGCAATCTCTGCCGGAAAGGGCAGGCGCGTGGCAATGACATCGGCCAGCCCCAGAACCAGCGCACTGGCCAGCCCCAGCCCCAGCAGGATGCCCAGAAGCGTCAGCACGCCGACCTGCAGCAGATAGACCTGAAAAATCGTTCGCCCTTCGGCGCCCAGGGTTTTCAGCGTGGCGATGGTGGCGATCTTGCCTTCCAGATAGGCGCGCACGGCGGCCGATACGCCCACCCCCCCTACCGCCAAACCCGCCAGACCCACCAGCACCAGAAACGACCCGATGCGGTCGACGAACCGCTCCACACCCGGCGCGGCGCGGCGCCTGTCGGACCAGCTCATGCCGCTGTCGCGCCAACGGGCCTCTGCCTGCGCCTCAAGCGCCGCAAGATCGGCCCCGTCGGGCAGATCAAGGCGATATTCGGTTTCATACAGCGTTCCGGGTTCCAGCAGGCCGGACTTCGCAAGGCCGGTCGTCGGGACGATCACGCGCGGACCCAGAGAAAACCCGCCCGCCACCGAATCGGGTTCCCGCAGCAGGACCGCGCCCAGCCGGAACTCCTGCACGCCCAGCCGGAATCTGTCGCCCACCGCCAGACCCAGCCGGTCCACCAGAACCTTGTCCATGACCGCGCCGGGCAGACCCCCGGATCCGGACAGGGCGCTGGCAAGGGGAACGGGCGGGTCCAGCACAACCGATCCGGTCAGCGGATAAAGATCATCCACGCCCTTGACCTGCACCAGCGCGCGCTGCGCCGTATCGCCGTCACCGACCACGGCCATGGACCGGAAATCGACGATCCCGGACAGGCGGGTGGCAATCTGCGCCATATAGGCGCGTTCCTCTTCCGTGGCGAAGCGATAGGTGAATTCCATCACCGCATCGCCGCCCAGCAGCACCGCGCCCTGGTCTTGCAGACCGCGCTCGATGGCGCTGCGCAGCAGCCCCACGGCGGCGATTGCCGCCACCCCCAGCGTCAGACAGGCCAGGAAGATGCGAAACCCCTTCAGGCCGCCGCGCAATTCGCGCCGGGCAATCCGGGCGGCGACGGCCAGGGTCATGCCGCCCTCCGGTAATCGGCGCGCACCAGCCCGTCGGCCAGGCGCACCACCCGGTCGCAGCGCGCGGCCAGTTCCGGCGCATGGGTGACAAGAACCAGCGTCGCCCCGTGGCGGTCGCGCAGCCCGAACAGCAGATCCATGATCGCCGCCCCGTTGGCCCCGTCCAGATTGCCCGTCGGCTCATCGGCCAGCAGGATTGCGGGCCGGGGGGCGGCCGCGCGCGCCAGCGCCACGCGCTGCTGCTCGCCCCCCGACATCTGGCGGGGATAGTGATCGATGCGCGCGGCAAGGCCCACGGCGCGCAATTCCGCCGCCGCCCGGTCAAAGGCATCGGGCAACCCGGCCAGTTCCATGGGCACGGCCACATTCTCCAGCGCGGTCATCGTCGGAATCAGGTGGAAGGACTGGAACACAACGCCCATATTCCCCCGACGGAAGCGCGCAAGCTGGTCTTCGTTCATCGCAGTCAGGTCTTGGCCCAGGGCAAGCACCTGACCCCCGGTGGCCTTCTCCAGCCCGCCCATCAGCATGAGGAGCGATGATTTGCCCGAACCCGACGGCCCCACCAGCCCCAGCGTCTCTGCCCGCGCCACGTCAAGCGTGATCCCCTTGAGGATTTCGACCGGCCCCGCGTTGCCTGCAAGCGTCAGGCGCGCATCGCGCAGCGAAAGGATCGGATCGGTCATGAAGGCTGCCCCGCAGTTCACCACATCTGTGGGATATGGCGCAATGCGCGCAATCCGCAACCTCACCTTCGCGTGTGCCCTTGCAACGCCCGCGCTGGCAGACCCCCTGACGCTGGTTGCCCTGGGCGACAGTCTGACGGCGGGCTATGGCCTGCCGCAGGAAGACGGCTTTGTGCCGCAGTTGCAGGCCTGGCTGACGGCGCAGGGGCAGGATGTGGTGGTGGTGAACGCAGGCGTTTCGGGCGACACCACGGCAGGGGGGCTGGCGCGCCTTGACTGGTCCCTGACGCCAGAGGTGGATGCGCTGATCGTCACGCTGGGCGGCAACGACCTGCTGCGCGGGATTGATCCCGCCGCCAGCCGGGCCAATCTGGACGCGATCCTGCAGGCCGCGCAGGCCCGCAAGCTTCCCGTGCTGCTGGTGGCGATGTCCGCGCCCGGCAATTACGGCCCCGAGTACAAGCGCGACTTTGACGCGATCTATCCCGATCTCGCGGCGCAGTACGGCGCGCTTCTGGCACCGGGCTTCTTTGCACCCCTGCTGAAGGAGGGGGCCGATCCCGCAAGTCTGGCGCGGTATCTCCAGCCCGACGGGCTGCATCCCAACCGGGACGGTGTGGCGCGAATTGTCGAGGGGCTGGGACCGCAGGTGCTGAACCTGCTGGCCGCCGTGCCGAAGGGCTGACCTGATCATCAGCTCCGCCCCGCGCCGCATCCCGCTTTGGGGCGGGTTTGGCGCATTCCGCTTCAGGACCAAACCCCGATGGGTGACAACCGCTTGCCCTGATCCCCGCCGGGGCGCACCGGGGCCCGCGCCGGAGTCTGACCGCTGGCAGGCCGCTGAAAAAGTGCCAGCCGGATTGACCGCCGGCCGGAAGACCGGGAACTTTTCCGCAAGCCCCGTGCGCTCTGGCGGGGCCATCGCCCCGGCCCTGCGGCGGGCGCTGGCCTGCGTTGCGCGGGTGGTACCGGTTCGGGGTGCGGCGTGGCATGCCCACCTGGCGGAAATCCCGCGCAACGTCGCAGCATTCGTCAGGAAAACCAGCCCCCGGATGGTTTTGCCCCCCGCTTCACCCCATGCCGCCGCCACCCTCCTGGCGGCGCAGGCCGGCATGGCGCGAATGCCCTTATCCGGGCGATTGCCGTGCCATTCAGGGCGATGGCGAATTGTGCGGCGTTGCGATGGAAATGCCCGCAACAGTGCAGGTGCGGATTGATCTGATGAAGGGTCACATCACCGGCTGGCCCCGGCTGGAAACCGGATCGATCATCATGACCATCGGCACCGCCTGCCGGAAGACGCGGCACGCATCGCCTGCCGCCGCGCCCCGACATCCTTCGGCACCGGCCGCCTTCGCCGGATGGCTGCGCTGGCCTGCCTTCCGGTTGGCGCGGCTCGTCCGGGGCCGCTTCTGCTCAGGCCCGCAGGCCAACCACCGCCACGCCAAGGGCCGCCAGAACCTTCGCCTCGATCTGCGCGGCGTTCATGCCCGCCACGGCATACATCGCCTCGGGGCTGGCCTGATCGATGAAGACATCGGGAAGCACCATCGAGCGGAACTTCAGCCCCCGGTCAAGGATGCCCTCTTCGGCCAGAAGCTGCGCCACATGGCTGCCAAAGCCGCCGATCGCCCCTTCCTCGATGGTGATCAGCGCCTCATGGTTCCGCGCCAGCCGCAGGATCAGGTCGCGGTCCAGCGGTTTGGCGAACCGCGCATCGGCCACCGTGGGCGCAATGCCGCGCGCCGCCAGCGCCTCGGCCGCCGTCAGCACCTCGGCAAGGCGTGCCCCGAAGCTCAGGATCGCCGCGCGCGCGCCCTCGCGGATCACCCGGCCCCGGCCGATCTGCAGCGGCACGCCGCGCCGGGGCATGTCAACCCCCACACCATCGCCGCGCGGAAAGCGGAAGGAAATGGGGCCGTCGTCATAAGCAGCCGCTGTGGCCACCATATGTACCAGTTCCGCCTCGTCGGCTGCGGCCATCACCACAAAGCCGGGCAGGTTGGCAAGGAACGCCACGTCAAACGCCCCGGCATGGGTCGCGCCATCGGCCCCGACCAGCCCGGCGCGGTCGATGGCAAAGCGCACCGGCAGGCGCTGGATCGCCACGTCATGCACCACCTGGTCGTATCCGCGCTGCAGGAAGGTCGAATAGATCGCGCAGAAGGGCTTCAGCCCCCCTGCGGCCATGCCCGCGCTGAAGGTGACGGCATGCTGCTCGGCGATGCCCACATCAAAGCAGCGCTTTGCAAACCGCCCGGCAAACAGGTCAAGCCCGGTTCCGTCGGGCATCGCCGCCGTCACGGCCACAATCCGCTCGTCCGCCTCGGCCTGGCGGATCAGCGATTGCGCAAAGACCCTGGTGTAGGAGGGCGCGTTCGAGACGGCCTTTGTCTGCACACCGGTCAGGACATCGAACTTCGCGGTCGCATGGCCCCGGTCCCGCGCCGCCTCGGCGGGGGCATAGCCCTTGCCCTTCTTCGTGATCACATGGATCAGCACCGGCCCCGTCGCCCGCGCCTTGACCGTGCGCAGCACCGGCAGCAACTGGTCAAGATCATGTCCGTCGATCGGGCCCAGATAGGAAAAGCCCAGTTCTTCAAACAGTGTGCCGCCCACGGTCATGCTTTTCAGCATTTCCCTGGCGCGCCGCGCCCCGGTCTGGAAGGGTTCGGGCAGCAGGCTGACTGCCCCCCTTGCCGCCGCCTTCAATTCCTGAAACGGCTCTTCCGCATAGAGCCGTGAGAGATAGGACGACAGCGCCCCCACCGGCGGGGCAATGCTCATCTCGTTGTCGTTCAGCACCACGATCAGGCGCTTCTTCAGGTGTCCGGCGTTGTTCATCGCCTCGAACGCCATGCCGGCGCTCATCGAGCCATCACCGATCACCGCAATCGCATCGCCGCCGCCCGCGCCAAGGTCCCGCGCCACGGCAAAGCCCAGCGCGGCACTGATCGAGGTCGAGGAATGCGCGGCCCCGAAAGGGTCATAGGGCGATTCGGACCGCTTGGTGAACCCACTCAACCCGTCCTTCATCCGCAGCGTGCGGATGCGGTCGCGCCGCCCGGTCAGGATCTTGTGTGGATAGCACTGATGGCCGACATCCCAGATGATCCGGTCGCGCGGCGCGTCAAAGACGGCATGCAGGGCCACGGTCAGTTCCACAACCCCCAGCCCGGCCCCCAGATGCCCGCCGGTGACGGAGACGGCGGAAATCGTTTCGGCCCGCAGCTCGTTTGCCAGCTGATGCAGGTCGCGGTCGCTCAGCGCCTTCATGTCGGAAGGCAGCGTCACGCGGTCAAGGATCGGCGTCGCGGGTCGATCGGTCATCCCTGCCCCTCCAGCGGGCAATCAGCGCTCGCGCGCAATAACGAACCCGGCGGCGGCGATCAGGGTTTCGGCCCGGCCGCCATAGGGTGCCAGCGCCGCCCCGGCCTCTGCCGCCAGGGCACGCGCGCGCGCCTTGGCCCCGTCCATGCCAAGCAGGGACACGAAGGTCGCCTTGCCTGCGCCTGCATCCTTGCGCAGCCGCTTGCCTGCCTTGTCCGCATCGCCTTCGACATCCAGAATATCGTCGGCGATCTGAAAGGCGAGGCCCAGCGCCGTGGCATAGCGCCCCAGCGGCCCCGGGTCCTGCCCCGCAATCAGCGCACCTGCCTGCGCCGACCAGCGGATCAGCGCGCCGGTCTTGGCGGCTTGCAGCCGCGTGATCTGCGCCAGCGTCAGCGGCACCGCTGCCGTTTCCGCCGCGATGTCCAGCGCCTGCCCCAGCACCATGCCCTCTGCGCCCGAGGCCCGCGCCAGCGACGCCACCAGCGCCACGCGCCGCTCTGCCGTCCCCAGCGCCGGGTCGGTCAGCAGTTCAAACGCCAGCGTCTGCAGGGCGTCGCCCGCCAGCACCGCCGTCGCCTCATCCCATTTCACATGCACCGTCGGCTGGCCGCGCCGCAGATCGTCATCATCCATGCAGGGCAGATCGTCATGCACCAGGGAATAGGCATGCAGCGCCTCGGCGGCGGCGGCGGCACTGACCGCCTGCTCTGGCGGAATGCCCAGCATGGCAGCGCTTTCCAGCACCAGAAAGGCCCGCAGGCGTTTGCCGCCCTGCACGGCATAGCGCATTGCTTGGACCACCGGTTCGTCGGCCCGGCCGGCAAGGGCGGCGTCCAGCCGCCGCTGCGCCGCACCGGCGGCGCAGGCCAGCGCCGCGGGAAAGCTCACAGCCCCTCGACCGGCGTCACACCGGCGGCGCGGCCTTCGGATGCGCGGATCAGCTCCACCTTTTCCTCGGCATCCTTCAGCTTGGCTGCGCAATGCTCTTTCAGGGCCGCCCCCCGGTCATAAAGGGCAATCGACTGTTCCAGCGCCACATCGCCGCGCTCCAGCGCGCCGACCACCTGTTCCAGCGCGGTCATCGCCTCTTCAAAGGTCATTTCTGCGATGGGCTTTGCGGTCATCGGGCATTCCTTGCAAGTTCGCCGACATGCGCCGCAACCGAAGCGGCCAAGGCAGACAGATCATAACCGCCCTCCAGCGTCGAGACCACCCGCCCCGAACAGCAGTCCGCCGCAACCCGGCAGATCGCCGCCGTCAGCCGCGCAAAATCGTCCTCTGTCCACTCCAGCCCTGCCAAAGGATCGTCACGGTGGGCATCAAACCCGGCGCTGATCACGATCAGTTCGGGGCCCCACGCGCGAAGCCGCTCCAGCGCCGGCTGCCAGGCGTGCCACATGGCCGCGCCGCCCGACCCCTCGGCCAGCGGCAGGTTTTCGATCTGCCCATGCTCGCCACGCTCTGACACCTGGCCCGTTCCGGGATAAAGCGGCATCTGGTGGGACGAGACAAACCGCACCCGGCGTTCCGCCCACAGCAGGTCCTGGGTTCCGTTGCCGTGATGCACGTCGAAATCCAGCACCGCCACCCGCGACAGCCCGTGAACCTCCAGCGCGTGCATCGCCCCGATGGCCGCCGTGCCGAACAGGCAAAATCCCATCGCCCGGTCGCGCTCTGCGTGATGCCCCGGCGGGCGGCAGCCGACAAAGGCGTTGGCGGCCCCGCCCGACAGCACCAGATCAACCGCAGCGCAGATGCCGCCGACGGCGCGCATCGCCGCCTGCAGGCTGCCGGGTGACATCCATGTGTCGGGGTCCAGTCCAACGATCCGGTCCACCGGCACGGCTGCGCGCAACCGTGCCAGATGGGCGGCCGGGTGACAGCGCAGGATATCAGCCCCGGCACCCGGGGGTGCCTCCAGCCGCAGCAGCGGCAGCCCTGCCAGCCCACGCTCCACCGCCTGCAGACGCGCCGGTTGCTCGGGGTGCCCTTCGGGCGTCAGATGGGCCGCACAGTCCTCATGGGAATAACAGGCCGTCGCCAAGGATACCCTCCCTTGCGCCGTCATTCTGCGGCGCTGCTTCCTTCCGGCCCGGATGCCCCGGTGGTCCGGGGCAAAGCCCCCGGCCGGTTCAATCGGGGGCCAGCATATATCCGGCACCGCGCACCGTTTGCAGATAGCGCGGCTGTTTGGGGTCCGCCTCGATCTTGCGGCGCAGGCGGGTGATCTGCACGTCCACCGCCCGCTCCTGCGCCTGGCCTTCGTCACGCCCCGGATCGCCCACCAGCCGCTCGCGGCTGACCGGAGCGCCCGCCTGGGCGGCAAAAATGCGCATCAGGGCCGCCTCGGTCGCCGTCAGGCGCACAATCTCTGCGCCGTTCCACAACTCGCCCCGGTCAACGTCATAGCGTACCGCCCCCAGATGCAGCACCTTCGGCCCCGCGTCGGCGGCCCTTGCCTGCGGCACGCGGCGCAGAATGGCGTTGATCCGCAGCAGCAGTTCCTTCGGCTCGAACGGCTTCACCAGATAATCATCCGCCCCGGCTTCCAGCCCTTCGATCCGGTTGCCGGTTTCGCCCCTGGCCGTCAGCAGCAGGATCGGCGTTGTCATGCGGCGGCGCAGATCGCGGGTCAGCGCGATGCCGTCCTCGCCCGGCATCATCACATCCAGCACGATCAGGTCGAACTCCAGCCCGGTCAGCAGGCGCCGCGCCTGGGCCGCATCCCGGGCCACCGACACCAGAAACCCGCCCCGCACCATAAACTTCTGCAGCAATCCCCGGATGCGTTCGTCGTCATCCACCACCAGGAGATGTGCGGCCGGATCACCGCTCATGATCCTGCCTCTTTCAGGGTCTGGTACTGGCGGCGCAGTTGCGGGTCCATCATCGCCTCGAGCACCTGGCGAAAGCCCTGCACGGCAGCCGGCCCGGCGGCGCGGTAAGCCGCACGCATCCGCGCGCGCTGGGCATCCGACAGTTCACGTTCCAGCGCCGCCCCCTTGCCGGTCAGCACCAGATGCCGCTCGCGCTTGTCCTGCCGGCCCACCCGGCTTTCCACCAGACCGTCCTTGATCAGCCTGCGCAGCACCCGGTTCAGGCTTTGCTTGGTGACGCCCAGGACCGACAGCAGGTTGGTCACCGTGGTGCCCGGAGAGCGGTGGATGAAATGGATCGCCCGGTGATGCGCGCGGCCGTAATCCATGCCTTCCAGAATCCGGTCAGGATCGGCCGTGAAGGCGCGATAGGCAAAGAACATCGCCTCGATGCCCTTGCGCAACTGCTCGTCCGTCAGGAACAGCAGGCTTTCGCCGCCCCCCGGTCCCCCTGTGCCTTCCGCCATGCCGTCCGCCCCCTCCCGCCCGGCCCGGTTTCAACCCTGCCGCTGCGCCGCAGTATCCGCCGCCTCTGCCCCCGGCGTCCAGAGCCGGGCCGAAACGCCGCCCGGCCCGGCAGGATGCGCGCCCCTGCCTGTTGATCCTTCCACCCCGTCCGTAAGGTTTATGTCAGCCTTGTTGACTTTCCAAGACTCAACTGCTAGCCAGCCGTGAATTTCGCGCAAGATTATGTCCATTTCGGACCTATCTTTCGCAATATTCGCAAAAGACCGCCGAAGGCAGGGAGATTTCGATGGCTGGCTATGATGACCGCGACGGCAAGATCTGGATGGACGGAACGCTGGTCGACTGGCGGGACGCCAAGGTGCATATCCTGACACATGCGTTGCACTATGCCTCGTCGGTGTTCGAAGGCGAACGCTGCTACAACGGCAAGATCTTCAAGTGCCGCGAACATTCCGAACGGCTGCGCACCTCGGGCGCATTGCTGGACATGCCGCTGCCCTTCACGGCCGACCAGATTGATGCGGCGAAAGAGGCGGTTCTGGCCGCCAATGGCCTGACCGATGCCTATGTGCGGGCCATCGCCTGGCGCGGGGCGGGCGAAGACATGGGGGTTGCCTCCAAGCGCAATCCCATTCACCTGGCCGTCGCCTGCTGGACCTGGGGCAGCTACTACGGTGACGCCAAGATGAAGGGCGCAAAGCTTGACATCGCCAGGTGGAAGCGCCCCTCGCCGGAAACCATTCCCCATGCCGCAAAGGCCGCCGGTCTTTACATGATCTGCACCATGTCCAAACATGCGGCCGAGGCGAAGGGCTGTTCTGATGCCATGATGTTTGACTATCGCGGCTATGTCGCCGAAGCGACCGGGGCGAACATCTTCTTTGTCAAGGACGGCGAGGTACACACCCCGCTGCCCGATGCTTTCCTGAACGGCATCACCCGGCAAACCGTTATCGGGATGCTGCGCGACATGCAGATCAAGGTCCATGAGCGCCACATCCTGCCCGGCGAACTGGAAGACTTTCAGCAGTGCTGGCTGACCGGGACCGCGGCCGAAGTCACGCCCGTCGGCCAGATCGGCGATTACACGTTCGAGGTGGGCGATCTGACCCGGCGCGTGGCGACGGAGTATGAAAGGCTGGTGCGGGCCTGACCTGGCCCGCAATGGGGGTGCCGGGCAAGACTTCCGGCACCAGTTTTCGGTCAGTTGGGATGCCTGCACGCAAACTGCGGGAGTTACGCCGCGCGGCGGCTGGTACCGTGCCGTGATACATCCTCCGTCGGTCTGTTGAAGCCGGATCATGTCCGCAAGGCCCCGGGTGGAACCGATTTGCAGGGCAACGGCGGCATCCCCGCCCCGGCACCGGTCAGGCCAGCCGCCCAACAGCCCAGCGCGCCGCATCGGCCACAGCAGCATCGGCATCCTGGACAAGCCCCGCCGCAACGGGGGCAAGACCCGGATCGCCGCAATTGCCGATGGCATAAAGCACATTGCGCACGAAGCGGTCGCGCCCGATCCGCTTGATCGGGCTTCCCGAAAACCGCGCCCGGAATCCGGCATCATCCAGCGCCGCCAGATCGGCCAGCAGGGGCGCGCCCGCCCTTGGCTGATACCCGATCTCGCGCGCTGCCACGGCGAACTTGTTCCACGGGCAGACCGCCAGACAGTCGTCGCAGCCGTAAATCCGGTTGCCCATCAGCGCGCGCAGGTCTTCGTCCACCGGGCCGCGATGTTCGATGGTCAGATAGGAAATGCAGCGCCGGGCATCCAGTTGAAACGGCGCGGGAAAGGCCTGTGTCGGGCAGATGTCCAGACAGGCGGTGCAACTGCCGCAATGCTCTACCTCCGGCGCATCCGCAGGCAGGTCCAGCGTGGTGAAGATTGCCCCCAGAAAGACCCAGTTGCCCAGATCGCGGCTCAGCAGGTTGGTATGCTTGCCCTGCCAGCCCAGCCCTGCCGCCTGGGCCAGCGGTTTTTCCATCACCGGCGCGGTATCGACAAAGACCTTGATCTCGCCGCCCGCCGCCCTGATCAGCCAGCGCCCCAGCCGTTTCAGCCGGCGCTTGACCAGATCATGGTAATCCTTGCCCTGCGCATAGACGCTGATCGCCCCCCGGTCGCGCAGGTGCAGCACCGCCAGCGGGTCAACCTCGGGCGTATAGACTTCGGCCAGCATGATCACCGACCGTGCCTCGGGCCAGAGCGCCGCCGCACTGCCGCGCCAGTCGGCCCGGTCGGCCATCCAGCCCATCTGCCCCTGCCGCCCTTCGGCCAGCCAGGCCTGCAGCCGCGCTGCCGCCTGCGGCACCGCACCGGGTGCGCAAACCCCCACGCCGGAAAACCCTTCCTCCAGCGCGCGTGCGACAAGCCGTTCCTTCAGCGCGCCGGACATCTGTGCCTTCTTCTTGGGGAAAATACCCTCGGGGGTGAATTGGCCGCAGGCCAAGAGGGGGCGGACAGCCCCCTGCCTTTCTGAATTTTCGCAGAAAATTCGGTCCCCGTCACGGGATCAGAAATCAAGGTCGGCGTAATGCGCGGGCGGCGGAAAGCCCGACACCTGATCGGCCAGCAGCGGGCGGAACGACGGGCGCGACTTGATCTTGGCGTACCAGTCCTTCACGGTGGCGGACCGGTTCCAGTCCACATCGGAAATGTAATCAAGGCAGGACAGATGCGCGGCAGCGGTGAAATCGGCCAGCGACATCTGGTCACCCGCCAGCCAGCGGCGCTGATCCAGCAGCCAGGCCAGATAATCGATATGGTACTTGATCCGCGTCGCCCCGGCCTTGACGTTCCTTGAATCCGGATAGCCCTGTCCCTGCGTCTTCTTGTTGACGCGTTCATACAGCAGTTTCGAGGTGACTTCGGCATGAAACTTGTCGTCGAACCAGGCGCAAAGGCGGCGCACCTCATAGCGTTCTTCGGGATCGCGCGGGATCAGCGGCGGCTGCGGCACGGTTTCGTCCAGATATTCGCAGATTGCCTGGCTTTCGGACATGACCCTGGCATCCATCCGCAGCACCGGCACCTTGCCGGCCGGATTGCGGCGCAGGAATTCCGCTGACGGGTCCCAATAGCGTTCCTCGATCAGTTCCACCTCGATCCGCTTTTCGGCAAGCGTCAGGCGAACCTTGCGGCAGAACGGCGACAGCGGGGCATGATACAGGCGGTTCATCAAAGGGGTCTCACCGTGGTCTGTCCGGCCCCGTCATGCCGCGCGCCGGGCCGGAATTCAATCCCGCGCATTCCTAATCGGCCTTTGCAGGCTCAAAACATCCGGCCCGGCCATCGAGGCGGATCGTTTCCGCCCCATCGGCAATCGCGGCAGCCCGGTTGCGCACCGACCGCGACGGGGCGGCGGCATTGCGCCCCTTGGGGTCGGGCAGCACGGCCGCCAGCCGCGCCGCCTGCACCGCCGTCAGATCGGCGGCCGAAACCCCGAAATGGTGCTGTGCCGCCGCCTCTACCCCGAAGACGCCTTCGTCGAATTCCGCCACGTTCAGATACACGACCAGAATGCGCCGCTTGGTCCAGACCAGTTCCACCACCGGGGTGATCATCGCTTCCAGTGCCTTGCGCGCCCAGCTGCGCCCATGCCAAAGAAACACGTTCTTGACCACCTGCTGGCTTAGCGTCGATGCCCCCCGTGTGCCGCCCTGCGCCACGGCGCGGCGGATCTCGGCCATGTCGAAGCCCCAATGCAGGCAGAAATTCGCATCTTCCGCCGCAACGGCAGAGCGCAGCATCACCGGGGCAATCTGATCTCCGCCCACCCAGGTGCGCTCCACTCCGCCCAGCCGGCGGCCCTCGGACAGCATGTAAAGCGTGGTCGGGGGCGGGACCACCGCGTACAGCAGGATCAGCGCCAGCAGCACCGCACCCAGGGCGGCGACCCCCCGCGCAGCCCAGCGCATGGCCTGCCATGCCAGCCCGCGCGCAGACGCGGGCCGGGTGCCTGCCGGTTTCGGCCTGCCGGATGCCTCGGGGCCGGTCTTTTCTGCCTTGGGGCTGCGGGGCGCTTGTACCATCCCGTCGGATCAATCACTGCGACGGCCCCGGGTCAAGCCCGGGGCCACACGGATCGCTGTGTCAGGCTGACGGGGCTTCGATCGCCGATTTCAGCTTTTCTTCCTGTTCCTTGCTGAGCGAGGTCTGGATGATGCGGCCCTTGGCATGGAACTCGCCCAGCCGTTCCAGCACCTTGTCACCGGTCACCTTGCGCACCAGCACGCCCACCGCCGCCCCGCCGGGCGTCAGGGTGGACCCCACTTCCTTGAGGAAGCCGTCATTGATCCCGATATCGGTCAGCTTGCCCGACAGGGCTCCGGCCCCGGCCCCGACGGCGGCCCCCAGCAGCGGGTTCAGGAACAAAAGCCCGATCAGCGCGCCCCAGATGCCGCCGCCTGCGGCCCCGGCGGCCGTCAGGTTGACGGCCTGATGCAGCACCACCTTGCCATCGGCCGATTTGGTAACGACCACCGCATCTTCCATCTCCAGCAGGTAGTCCTGCTGCAGCTTGACCAGTGCCGCGCGCAATTCGAACGCCGTCGCCTCGTCGTCAAACCCCACCAAGATCAGATCGGCCATGTCGATACCTCCAAAATGAAAACCCTTCGTGACTTTGGCGCGGGCCCTTGACGTCAACAAGACCTATTCGTGCCCTTGCGCGCCTGCCCGGCGGAATTCGGACCAAAGCTGCACGGCGGCTTGTCCGTGCAGACCGGCCTTATTCCGCCGGCATCGCCCGGGGTTCATCACTCAGCGGGTGGGAAAGGTGGATCAGCATTTCCTTCGGGCAGACCTGCACGAAGTTCAGCCGCTCCACCGCCCAGTCGTTCAGGATCTGCTTTGCCTTCAGGCTGCCCGTCTCCTGCGCGTGGCGCTGGATCAGGCCGCGAAGCTGGGCTTCCCAGTGCGGATGCGTCACCGCACAGGTGACCAGCGATTCAAGGTTCATCATGTCTTCCGCCGTTCCCTGCGGATCATGGACGTAAGCCATGCCGCCCGTCATCCCGGCCCCGAAATTGGCCCCGATCCGCCCCAGGATCACGGCCACCCCGCCGGTCATGTATTCGCAGCCGTTCGACCCGCAGCCTTCGACCACCACCTGCGCGCCCGAGTTGCGCACGGCAAAGCGTTCGCCCGCACGCCCGGCCGCAAACAGCGCCCCCGCCGTCGCCCCGTAAAGCACGGTGTTGCCGATGATGGTGTTCTCAGCCGCCACCAGCGGCGAGGCCATCTGCGGGCGCACCACGATCAGCCCGCCGGACAGGCCCTTGCCGACATAGTCATTGGCATCGCCCATCACCTCGATCTTCAGCCCCGGTGCGGCAAAGGCCCCCAGCGACTGCCCGGCATTGCCCGAAAGTTTCACCGTCAGATGATCCGGTTGCAGGCTGTTGCGCATTCCGAACTTGCGCACGATATGCGACGAGGCCCGCGTGCCGATGGTGCGGTGCGTGTTGCGCACGGCATAGGACAGCTGCATCTTTTCGCCCTCCTCGAAAAAGCGGGCACCGTCCCGGACAATGTCCGCGTCCAGCGTGTCGGGCACGGCGTTGCGCGGCTTGCTGCGGTCATAGGTGATCTTCGATGCGCCATCGACCGTGATCAGCAGCGGATTAAGGTCAAGGTCATCCAGATTCGCCGCCCCGCGAGAGACCTGGGTCAGCAGGTCGGCCCGCCCGATGATCTCGTCCATCGACCGCGCGCCGATCTGGCTCAGGATCTCGCGCACTTCCTGGGCGTAGAAGGTGATCAGGTTCACCACCTTGTCGGCGCTGCCGGTGAACTTCTGCCGCAGCGCCTCGTTCTGGGTGCAGACACCTACCGGGCAGGTGTTGCTCTGGCACTGGCGCACCATGATGCAGCCCATCGCAATCAGCGCGGCCGTGCCGATGCCGTATTCCTCGGCCCCCATCATCGCGGCCATCACGATGTCGCGCCCGGTGCGCAGCCCGCCGTCGGTGCGCAATGTGACCCGTTCGCGCAGGTTGTTCATCGCCAGAACCTGATGCGCCTCGGTCAGGCCCATTTCCCACGGCAGGCCCGCATGTTTGATCGACGTGCCCGGCGAAGCCCCCGTGCCGCCGTTATGCCCCGAAATCAGAATCACATCGGCCTTGGCCTTGGCCACCCCGGCGGCAATCGTGCCCACCCCGCTGGCTGACACCAGCTTGACCGTCACCTTGGCGCGCGGGTTGATCTGCTTGAGGTCATAGATCAGCTGCGCCAGGTCTTCGATGGAATAGATGTCGTGGTGCGGCGGCGGCGAGATCAGCGTCACCCCCGGCGTGGAATGGCGCAGCCGAGCGATCAGGGCTGTCACCTTCATGCCGGGCAACTGGCCGCCTTCGCCGGGCTTGGCCCCCTGCGCCACCTTGATTTCCAGCTCTTCGCAGGCGTTCAGGTATTCCGCCGTCACGCCGAAGCGGCCAGAGGCCACCTGCTTGATCTTGGCACTGGGGTTGTCGCCATTGGCTTCCGGCGTGAAATGCGCCGGGTCTTCGCCGCCCTCGCCCGAGTCGGACTTGGCCCCGATGCGGTTCATCGCGATGTTCAGCGTCTTGTGCGCCTCGGGCGACAGCGCGCCAAGGCTCATGCCCGGTGTGACAAAGCGCTTGCGGATCGAGGTGATGCTCTCCACCTCTTCAATCGGCACCGGCTTGCCCAGAGTCTTGATGTCCAGCAGATCGCGGATATGGATTGGCGGGTTGGCCCGCATCGCGGCACTGTATTGCTTCCACAGGTCATAGGATGCGCGGTCGCAGGCCGATTGCAGCATGTGCATAGACGAGGCTTCCCAGGCGTGCTTTTCACCCGACCGGCGCGCCTTGTAGAAGCCGCCGATGGGCAGCACATCGGCCCCGCCCAGCCAGCCCCTGGCGTGAACCTCTTCCAGCTTCTGCTCAATGCCGGACACGCCGATGCCGGATATCCGGCTGTGCATGCCGGGGAAATATTCGGCCACCATGGCGCGGCTCAGGCCCACCGCCTCAAAGTTCAGGCCACCGCGATAGCTGGACACGACCGAGATGCCCATTTTCGACATGATCTTCAGCAGGCCGGCATTGATGGCATCGCGGTAGCGGCGCATGGCATCGGTCAGCGACCCGTCGATCAGCCCGCGCGCTATGCGGTCTGCAATCGAATCCTGCGCCAGATAGGCGTTCACTGTCGTTGCCCCGCAGCCGATCAGCACCGCAAAGTAATGCGGGTCGATGCATTCCGCCGACCGCACGTTCACCGAACAGAAGGTCCGCAGCCCCTTGCGCGTCAGCCAACTGTGGACGGCGCTTGTGGCAAGGATCATCGGCATCGGTACCTTGGAAGGGCCCTGATGCTCGTCGGTCAGCACCAGATGCCCGGCACCTGACCTTACGGCATCTTCGGCCTCGGCCCGGATCCGCTCCAGCCCCTGGCGCAGATCGTCCAGCCCGGCCTGCGCCGGGAAGGTGCAGTCGATGAAGGCCACCTGATCGCCGAAATGGCGCACCATCACGTCGAATTCGGCATTGGCGATGAACGGGCTTTCCAGAACCAGGATTTCGGCCTGGCTCGAATGTTCGTCCAATACGTTCTTGAGGTTGCCGAACCGCGTCTTCAGGCTCATCACCCGGCTTTCGCGCAAGGAATCTATCGGCGGGTTGGTGACCTGGCTGAAGTTCTGGCGGAAGAAATGGCTCAGCGGGCGGTAGATCGATGACAGCACGGCGGCGGGCGTATCATCGCCCATGCTGGCGATCATTTCCTTGCCGTCCTCGGCCATCGGGGCCAGAACCTGTTCCAGTTCCTCTACCGTGTAGCCCGCCGCAATCTGGCGGCGGCGCAATTCTGCCCCGCTGAACAGCGCCGTTTCGGGCACATCGCGCAGCAGCGCGTTCAGGTCCACGACCTTTTCGATCCAGTCGCCAAAGGGCTGGGCCGCTGCCAGCTTATCCTTCAGTTCCACATCGTGATACAGTCGGCCCTCGGCCATATCGACGGCAATCATCTGCCCCGGCCCAAGCGCGCCTTTTTCCCGAATGGTCGTTTCATCAACGGGCACCATGCCCGCTTCGGACCCGGCAATCAGCAGCCCGTCGCCCGTCACGACATAGCGCATCGGGCGCAGCCCGTTGCGGTCCAGCCCGCCGCAGACCCAGCGGCCATCGGTCATGGCCAGCGCCGCCGGGCCGTCCCAGGGTTCCATGACGGCGTTGCAATAGGCATACATGTCGGCCCAGGGTTTCGGCATTTCGCCGGTCATCTTCGACCAGGCTTCGGGCACCAGCATGGTCTTGGTCATCGGCGCATTGCGCCCCGACCGCACCATCACCTCGAACACCGCATCCAGCGCGCCACTGTCGCTGGTGCCTGACGGGATGATCGGCTTGATGTCTTCCGCCGCATCGCCAAAGGCGGATGACGCCATGCGGATTTCATGGCTTTTCATCCAGTTGACGTTGCCCTTCAGGGTGTTGATCTCGCCGTTGTGCGCCAGCATCCGGAACGGCTGGGCCAGCCACCACTGCGGAAAGGTGTTGGTGGAATAACGCTGATGATAGATCGCGAAGGCGGATTCAAACCGGTCATCCATCAGATCGGGATAGAAGACGGCCACCTGTTCGGCCAGCATCATGCCCTTGTAGATGATGCTGCGGCAGGACAGCGAACACAGGTAAAGCCCCTGGATCTGCGCGGCAATCGCCGCCTTTTCGATCCGGCGGCGGATGATGTACAACTCGCGCTCAAAGGTTTCCCCGTCAATCGCCTTGTCGCAGCGGATCAGGATCTGCTCGATCTCGGGGCGCGTTGCATTCGCCTTGTCGCCCAGCACTTCGGTGTTCACCGGCACATGACGCCAGCCATAAATGTAATGGCCCATGCGCAGCACTTCGGTTTCCACGATGGTGCGGCAGCGTTCCTGCGCGCCAAAATCGGTGCGCGGCAGAAACACCTGGCCCACGGCAATCAGCTTTTGCACGTCAGGCTCATGCCCGGTGCGGCGCACCTGATCGTAGAAGAAGCGCACCGGAATCTGCACATGAATGCCCGCGCCATCACCGGTCTTGCCATCGGCATCCACGGCACCCCGGTGCCAGACCGCCTTCAGCGCATCAATACCGTTCTGCACCACCTTGCGGCTGGGCTTGCCCGAGATCGCCACCACCAGACCCACACCGCAGGACGCATGTTCATCATCGCTCTTGTAAAGAGAATGTTCGTTCATATAGGCGCGCTTCGCCTCTTCGGCGGCAACCCAGGCGTCATCAAAGGTCATGGCGCAACTCCTGCCACATGGTGATTCTTTTGTTCATATTCAGCCTGCGTGGCACGGCGGTGATCGCCCTGCAGGCGGACAGAGGCCATGGCACGGTCGGCATAAACTTCGGACCGCAGCGGTTGGTCGCGGACTGCATCAAACAGGCCGGGCATCAGTTCATAACTCTGCCCCATGATGTCACGCATCCAAAGATGGCTGCCGCAGACCGGGCAGAACGCCCGTTCGGCAAAACCGGACGAGGCATATCGTGTCACCGGCCCTTCCACAGTGACGCCCGCCGCATCGGCGTTGAAGCACAGGAACAGCCCGCCCGACCAGCGCTGGCACATCCGGCAATGGCAGGCACCGGGGCGCGGATCATGCGGGCCTGCAACGCGCACCGTCACGGCACCGCACAGACAGTGCCCGGCCAACAGCGGCGCTGTCATTTCCGCACCATCGCCGGCATCGGACCCGCTTCGTTTTCCAAGCCGGACATGGTTGCGTCACAGTCAAAGATTGGCCTGGTGGTGAAAAACCCCGGCTCCCCCGGGAACACGAACTGGCGCGGCGTGCCGTCAACCGGCCGTGTCCCGTCCGGGCTTTCCCATTGCGAAATGCCGGACAGGAAGATGCGCCAGTCGCGGTGGATGTATTCGTTGCCCCTGGCCTTCTGCACGATGCTGCCGTCGGGTGCCGTTTCCGTGTAGTCGAACTCGGTTTCTTCCAGCGTCACGCCATCGATGGTCACGCTGCGCCCCGTCAGCCTGTCAAAGCCGCGCACCACAGTCTGCGGGCCGCCATCCTCGGCAAGGCCGAAGTCGAAAGTATCGGTCCCTGTTGACAGAAGCGTGCTGAACGATGCCGGATCGGCAGGATCAGGCAGCAGGACCTGACGCGTGGTCGGGAACATTTCAAAGCTTTCGACCCACTGCGTCTCGCGGTCGATCCGGCTGACAAAGAAGAGACCGTCCTGGTCAAAGTCCGCCCGCCACTGATCGCCCGGCGTATCGGCGTCGCAGCGGTAATGGTTCGACACCCGGCAACCGCGCGACTGCACGGTCAGCCAGCCCGTGCATCCCGGCGGCGGGCTGAATGTGCCGGGGATGGTGGTCTGCCCTTCAGCCGGCGACGCGGCCGGCAGGGCCAGACAGGCGAGCAGGGCAAGTGCCCGATGGCCACCAGGCCTGACTTTCGGCAGATGTCCCCTGCCGCCGGAACCGTTCGCTGTCTGTCGCCACATCTTCGCTACTCCGCCGCCACTTGAACCGGTTGCGAAATGTATTGCAGAATCGACTCTGCCGCTTCGCGTCCGTCGCGGATCGCCCAGACAACCAGGCTGGCACCGCGCACGATGTCGCCTGCGGCGAAAACGCCGGGCAGGCTGGTTTCATGCGTGCGGAAATCGGACCTGATCGTGCCCCAGCGCGTTACGGCCAGATCGGGCACGCCCCAAAGCGTGGGAATCTCTTCGGGTTCGAACCCCAGCGCCATGATCACAAGATCGGCCTGTTCCACGTAATCGGCATCTTCGATGACCTCGGGCATCTGCCGCCCGCTGGCATCCGGCGCGCCAAGGCGCATCCGCTGCACGATCACGCCGTCCACCACGGAACCGCCGGTAAAGGCGCGCGGCGCGGACAGCCAGATGAAATCCACGCCTTCTTCTTCCGCATTCGCCACTTCACGCTGTGATCCGGGCATGTTCGCCCGGTCGCGCCGGTACAGGCACTTGACGGAAACCGCGCCCTGCCGGACCGCCGTGCGGACACAGTCCATCGCCGTATCGCCGCCGCCGATCACCACCACCCGCTTTCCCAGCGCGTTCAACTCGCCGCTGTCAAACGCCTCGACCTCGTCGCCGAAACTTTTCCGGTTCGATGCGGTCAGATAATCAAGCGCAGGCACGATGCCCGCAGCGCCGATTCCGGGGGCGGCAAGACCGCGCGGCTTGTAGACGCCCGTGGCAATCAGCACCGCGTCATGCTGGCCCCGGATGGCGTCAAAGCTGATGTCTTCGCCCACGTTGCAATTCTGTATGAATTGCACGCCACCAGCCTGCAACTGCGCGATCCGCTGCATGACCACCGGTTTTTCAAGCTTGAAGCCCGGAATGCCATAGGTCATCAGTCCGCCCGCGCGGTCGTAGCGGTCATAGACCGTCACCTGCACGCCACGGCGGCGCAGCACGTCTGCCGCCGCCAGCCCGCCCGGACCGGCCCCGATGATGCCCACGCTTTCGGCCCGCTCTTCCGCCGGGCGGATCGGCTTGACCCAGCCCTGTTCCCAGGCGGTATCGGTGATGTATTTCTCGACCGCGCCGATGGTGACGGTGCCATGGCCGGACTGCTCGATCACACAATTGCCTTCGCAAAGCCGGTCCTGCGGGCAGATCCGGCCGCAGATTTCCGGGAAGGTGTTGGTGGCCTGGCTCAGCTCATAGGCTTCCTGCAACCGCCCCTCTGCCGTCAGGCGCAACCAGTCGGGGATGTTGTTGTGCAGCGGGCAGTGGCTTTGGCAATAGGGCACGCCGCACTGGCTGCACCGCCCCGCCTGCTCTGCCGCTTTCCGGTCGGCAAATTCCTGGTAGATTTCATGGAAATCCTGCGCGCGCAGGTTTGGCGGCCGCTTGTCCGGCATTTCCCGGGTGACAGTGACAAACTGCAACATGCGTTGTTTGGCCATGCGGGCACCTTCCGGAAAACTTGCATCGGGATGTCTGTGATACGCCGGGTTCCAAGGGATTAAAAGTCAGCAATGCTGACATATAAACATCTGATGCGGGGCTTTTCGGTCATTTCCGGCTCAGATCAGCCATTTTCAGGTCAGTATTTGTGACCTTTATGGCCCATAACCCGCCAGAAGCGCCACAAGCGCTGTCCCTCCAACAGCGATTCGCCACCACCCGAACAGCGCAAATCCATGGGTGCCCAGATAACCAAGCAGCCAGCGCACCACCAGGACGGCACTGATGAAGGCCATGGCAAAGCCTGTCGCGATATCGCCCAGCGCGCTTGCGTCCAGCACATCGCGGTTCCGGTAAAGGTCATAGGCAAACGCCCCCGCCATCGTCGGCATCGACAGGAAAAAGGAAAACTCTGCCGCCGCACGGCGCCCCGCGCCAAGCCACAGCGCCCCCACGATGGTCGCCCCCGACCGTGACACGCCCGGGATCATCGCAAGGCACTGAATGACCCCGATCCTGAAGGCAACACCCAAAGGCAGCGCCATCGCATCCTCGTAACGCGGGTTTGCCGCCAGCCGGTCCGCATACAAAAGGACGATGCCGCCAAGAATCAGCATCACCGCAATCAGCCGGGGCGATTCGAACAGCACCGTCTTGATGACATCATGCGCCAGCACGCCGATCACCACGGCGGGCAGAAAGGCGACCAGCACCGAAACGATGAACCGCCGTGCCGCCGGATCATGTGGTGCCGCCCGGAACACCGCCCACAGTTTCCCGGCATAGACCGTCAGAATTGCCAGAACGGCACCGAGCTGGATCACCACCTCGAAGGTGCGTCCCGCAGACTGGAACCCAAGGAAATGGCCAACCAGCAGCAGATGACCTGTCGAGGATACCGGAATGAATTCGGTCAACCCTTCGATCAGCCCCAGCAGGGCCGCAACAAGGGTGGAACTGTCGGCCATCGCCGCCCCTTTTCAGGTTTTCCGCAGGTTCTTCGCCGATTCCCTGATCGCGGCAAACTGGCCCGACGGGCGGTAGCGCCACAGATATTCGGGCAGCACGGCATCAATGGGTGTCGGGGCAATGCCCAGATCGGCCAGCCCCCTGGCGCGGGGCGACACCACATTGTCATGCGCCAGGTTGCGCACCTGATCGCGCGTGATCAGCCCGTTGGTGAACAGCCCCAGCGTCAGGGTCTGCAAAAGGTCGAACGCGCCGCCCATGATCCGTGCCACGAAAAACGGGATGTTCACGATCAGCCGGCGGCGCTGAACAACCGCAAGCATCTTCTGCATCAGCGCGCGGAAGCTGTGCACATCCGGCCCGCCCAGTTCGTAGATGCCCGGTGCGGCTTCGCCCAGAACGGCCTTGACCGCCGCCTGCGCCACATCATCGACATAGACCGGCTGGAACCTTGTCCCGGCCCCGACCACCGGCAGAAACGGGCCAAGGCGCGTCATTGCGGCAAAGCGGTTGAAAAACTGGTCTTCCGCCCCGAACACGACAGAGGGCCGCAGGATCACGGCCTGCGGAAAGGCCAGGCGCACGGCGGCCTCGCCTGCCGCCTTGCTGCGCGCATAGGCGCTGGCCGCGTCCGGATCCGCGCCAATCGCCGAAAGCTGCACCAGCCGGCCCACGCCCAGCTCTGCCGCGATGCGCGCAACGCGCGCAGCCCCTTCGGCCTGAACCGCGTCAAAGCCGTTGCGGCCAACCTCGTTCAGCACGCCGACACAGTTCACCACGGCATCCGCGCCCTGCATCACCGCCCGCACGGACGCGTCATCGCGGATGTTGCAGAACACCGGCTCCACCTGACCCACGACACCATAGGGCCGCACAAAGATCGCCTCGTTCGGGCGGCGGACGGCCACGCGCACGCGCCAGCCCGCTTTCGCCATGCGTCGGGCAATGTAGCGCCCGATAAACCCGGAACCGCCATAGATCGTGACCAGCTTGTTCATCTGCCCTGCCCTGTTGGGTAAGCCTGCGAAGGTACGACAGGAAATAGCTTTTCATGCCTTCGCTCACAAGCGCCAAACCTGCGACGAATTATTGTGACAGGGCGTTGACACTGCCCGCACCCCCCGGTAAATCGCCCCCATGACACCTGCCCAGGTGGCGGAATTGGTAGACGCGCACGGTTCAGGTCCGTGTGCCGCAAGGCGTGGAGGTTCGAGTCCTCTTCTGGGCACCATCGATCCCTCGTGCCAGTTCGAAGGATCAGACAGTGACAATCCACCACTACCGCAATGACCTGCCGGATGGGCTTTCCTTTTGCGCAATCGTGGCGATCGACACCGAGACGATGGGCCTTGACCCACGCCGCGACCGGCTGTGCGTGGTGCAGCTGTCGTCGGGCGACGGTGACGCCCATCTGGTGCAAATTGACCGGGGCCAGACTTCCGCGCCCAATCTGGAACGCCTGCTGACCGATCCCGCCATCCTGAAACTGTTCCACTTCGGCCGGTTCGACATTGCCGCCCTGCAAAAGGCCTTCGGGGTGCGCACTGCCCCGGTGTGGTGCACCAAGATCGCCTCGCGGATGACCCGCACCTTCACCGACCGGCACGGGCTGAAATACCTTCTGATCGAACTTCTGGGCATCGACGTTTCCAAACAGCAGCAGACCTCGGACTGGGGTGCTGCAACCCTGACGGATGCGCAGAAGGATTACGCGGCATCGGATGTGCTTTATCTGCACCGGCTGAAGAGCGAACTCGAATCGCGTCTGATCCGCGAAGGCCGGATGGAGCTTGCCCAGCGCTGTTTTGACTTTCTGCCAGCGCGGGCAGAGCTGGATCTGATGGGGTGGGACGAACCGAATGACATCTTCCACCACTAGGGCGGCCCCGGACCACGACACCTTTCTTGCCACCGCCCGCCGGGTCATCACCCGAGAGGCGCGGGCGCTGGACATTCTCTCGGGCGCGCTGGGCGAAAGCTTTGCCCGGGCGGTCGATCTTCTTCTGGCCGCCGAGGGCCGCGTCATCGTCTCGGGCATGGGCAAGTCCGGCCATATCGCGCGCAAGATTGCGGCCACCTTTGCCTCTACCGGAACGCCCGCGCACTTTGTTCACCCGGCCGAGGCCAGCCATGGCGATCTGGGCATGGTGATGCGCGGCGATGTGGTGCTGGTGCTGTCCAATTCCGGCGAGACGCCGGAGCTTGCCGATATCGTGGCCCACACCCGCCGCTTTGGCATCCCGCTGATCGGCATCGCGGTGCAGGCCGGATCGACCCTGCTGCGCCAGTCCGATGTGGCCCTTCTGTTGCCCGATGCGCCCGAAGCCTGCGATACCGGCGTGGTCCCCACCACCTCCACCACCATGGCACTTGCCCTGGGCGATGCGCTTGCGGTGGTGCTGATGGAGCAGCGGCAGTTCACCCCCGAACAGTTCCGGGTCTTTCATCCCGGCGGCAAGCTTGGCGCCCGGCTGGCAAAGGTCCGCGACCTGATGCACAGCGACATGCCGCTGGTGCGCAGCGGCACGCCGATGGCCGGGGCGCTGCTTGCGATGTCGGGCAAGGGCTTTGGCGTGGTTGGCGTGACCGATGCGGATGACTATCTTGTGGGCGTGGTCACGGATGGTGACCTGCGCCGACATATGGACGGGCTGCTGTCGCTGACCACCGATCAGGTCATGACCAAGGCCCCCCGCACCATCGGTCCCGATGCCCTGGCGGAAAAGGCGGTTGCCGTGATGAATGAAAACAAGATCACCTGCCTTTTCGTTGTCGATCCCGAAGGCAGCCGCATGGCCATAGGCATCCTGCATATCCATGATTGCCTGCGCGCCGGCGTGGCCTGACAGATGGGACGCGCCGACAACGCCTGGTCACGCTGGGTTGTGCTGCTGAAGATCGTTCTTCCGCTGACAGCCCTTGCGCTGCTGTCATCGATCTTTCTTCTGTCGCGCACAATCGACCCGACCGCGGTCATGCCCTTTACCGACGTTGATGTCGAAGACCGCGCCCGCGAACCGCGCCTGACCACGCCGGAGTTTTCGGGCGTCACCAACGACGGGGCGCTTGTCACGCTGGATGCGTCCGAGATGCGGCCCGATCTGGCAAAGGCCGGCAGCGGCACCGCCACCGACCTGCGGGCGCGCCTGGTCTCGAAGACCGGGGACACCACCGATGTCGCAGCTGACCGCGGCAAGATCGATACCGTGGCCGGCACCTATGAGATGACCGGTGCCGTGACTGCGGTACTTTCGACCGGCTACACGATTGCCGCATCGAAAATGGCCGGTTTGCTGAACGCGACGCAACTTGATGCGACCGGGCCGGTGAAGGCGACCGCACCCATGGGGCAAATCACCGCAGACGCCATGCAGATCCGGTCCGATCCGGCGGCACCCGGAAACCATCTTCTGGTTTTCAATGGGCGCGTCCGGCTGATATACAGGCCGCAGGAATGACCGTTCGAGGCACATGCATGTTCCGCTTCCTGGCCGCTGTGCTTCTTGGATGGCTGATCAGCCTTGCGCCAGCCGCCGTGCGGGCACAGGCGGGCGCGACCGTGGCCTTCGGCAGCATGAAGGGTGATCCGACGCAACCTGTAGAGGTGACGGCGGATCAGCTGCAGGTCAACCAGGCCGACGGCACGGCGATCTTCCGGGGCAACGTGATCGTGATCCAGGGCACGATGCGCCTGACCGCGCCCGAGGTTCAGGTCGATTATGCCGCCGACGGCAAAAGGATTGCGCGCCTGCATGCAACCGGGGGCGTCATACTGGCCAACGGGGGTGAAGCCGCCGAAGCCCAGGACGCGGTCTATACCATCGCATCCGGTCAGGTGGTGATGACGGGCGATGTTCTTCTGACCCAGGGCACCAGCGCGCTTTCGGGCAAGGTGCTGACCGTGGATCTGACAACCGGCACCGGGGTCATGGAGGGGCGCGTGCAGACCGTGTTCGTTCCCGGCAGCGCCGCGCCATGAGCCCGCCGCCGCCGGAACTGACGCTGACCCCGGGCACGGCCGGCCTGCGTGTGCGCAACCTGCGCAAAAGCTACCGGCGCCGCCCCGTGATCCGCGACATAAGTCTTGATCTGTCGCGTGGCGAAATCGTCGCACTGCTGGGTCCGAACGGGTCGGGCAAGACCACCTGCTTTTATGCCATCGCCGGGCTTGTCATGCCCGAGGGCGGCAGCGTGACCCTGGACGGGCGCGATGTGACAGCCCTGCCGATGTACCGCCGCGCCCGGCTCGGGATCGGTTATCTGCCGCAGGAAGTCTCCATCTTTCGCGGTCTCACAGCCGAAGAGAATATCCGCGCGGTTCTGGAAATCATCGTGCCGGACCGCCACAAGCGGCGCGAGCGGCTGGAAGAGCTTCTGTCGGACTTTTCCATCACGCATATCCGGCGCGCTTCCGCACTTGCGCTGTCAGGCGGGGAAAGACGCCGGGTGGAAATTGCCCGCTGTCTTGCGGCCGATCCCAGATACCTGCTTCTGGACGAGCCCTTTGCCGGGGTCGATCCGATCGCCGTGGGCGAAATCCGGCTGCTGGTCCAGCATCTGAAGGACCGTGGAATAGGCGTTCTGATCACCGACCATAACGTGCGGGAAACGCTTGATATCGTCGATCGCGCCTACATCCTGCACGAAGGCGCGGTGCTGATGAGCGGCACCTCGGACGAGGTTGTGCGCGACGAAAACGTGCGCCGCGTCTACCTTGGGCGGGATTTCCGCATCGGCTGACGCCGGACGGTCCTTGCCACGAAGCTGTTGACAACCCGGCCGCACCTGCCTCCAAATGTCGGCAATGCGTGCGCAAACCGCCCCGACGTGCCGCCCGTTCAGCGGCCTTCTCTCTGCCCGGTGCAGTGCCGGGTCGGCGGTGCCGCGCGCTTTGGCACGACATCAGACAAGGGAACGTCCTGCCTGCGGCAGGATGACCTGCGCCATCCATCCGAAGGAGGGGCCATGCGCTACCAGATCAGCGGCAAACAGATTGACATCGGCGAGGCGCTTCAGACCCATGTGAAGGCCGAGATGGGCGAGGTGGTTGAAAAATACGCCCAACGCCCGACGGAATGCCTGGTGGTCTTTTCGCGCGTTGCGCATGAATACGTCTGCGAATGCATCCTGCACCTGTCCACGGGCCTGACGGCCCAGGCCAGGGGCCATGCGACCGAAATCTATGCCGCCTTCGAATCCTGCCGCGAGAAGATGGACAAGCAGCTGCGCCGCTACAAGCGCCGCCTGCGCAGCCACCACCGTGACCGCACGGCACCGGTTGAATTCGACGGCGGCTCCTCTTATATCCTCGCGTCATCCGAGGACCCCGAGGATGCGGAACCCGAAACGCTTCAGCCCGTCGTGATTGCCGAGATGGAGACGAAGATTCCTTCGATCACCGTCGGCGAGGCCGTGATGCAGCTGGAACTGGCAGGTCACCGTATGCTTGTGTTCCGCAACGAAGGTCACGGCGGAGTCAACGTTGTCTACAGACGGGACGACGGCAACATCGGCTGGATTGACCCGCGCAACAGCAAGTAGCGCCTTCGGGCGCAGAAATTGAACGATTCATGGAACTGTCCAAGCTTCTGAAACCGGGGGCCATCCGTGTTGTCGGCCACCTGACAAGCAAGAAGCGCCTTTTTCAGGAACTGGGTGATGTTGCCGCCCAGGCCTATGGCCTGAATGCGTCGGTCGCCGTGGACGGTCTGCAGGAACGCGAAAGCCTGGGTCCGACCGGTGTCGGACATGGCATTGCCTTGCCACATGCCCGGCTTGAGGATCTGGCCGGGATCGTCGGCATCTTCCTGCGCCTTGAAAAGCCGCTGGACTTTGATTCGGTGGACCGCCAGCCGGTGGATCTGGTCTTTGCGCTGTTCGCCCCCAAGGATTCCGGCGTCGATCACCTGAAGGCGCTGGCCCTGGTCAGCCGCACGATGCGCGACCCGGCCATCTGCGCCAAGCTGCGCGCCAACAGCGATCCCTCGAAACTGCATGCCATCCTGACGGAAGGCCGTACCAATCAGGCTGCCTGACAGGCGTCTGGCGGCCGCCGGGCTGCCGGGGGCGCAACTTACTGCGCGGCTTTCTGTTGCGCCATCATCTGGTACAGGAATTCCGAGAATTCGTCGCGCAGCTCTGCCCGCGCCAGACCGAAGGCAACGGTCGCCTGCAGGAACCCGGCTTTCGATCCACAATCATGGCGCTGCCCGCGGAACCGGTACCCGTAGACCTTGTTACCTGCGGTGATTTCTTCGGCAATGGCGTCGGTCAACTGAATTTCGTCGCCAGCCCCCGTCTTCTTGCGGTTGAGGTTGGTGAGCACGTTTGGCGACAGAATATAGCGTCCGATCACTGCAAGGTTGGACGGCGCGTCTTCCTTCTTCGGCTTTTCGACCATGCCCTTGACCGACACAAGCACCCCCATGTCTTCCGCAATATCGAGAACGCCGTAGGACGAAGCTTTTTCAGGCGACACTTCCATTACGGCAACCATGTTGCCGCCGATGTCGGTATAGGCTTCGACCATCTGTTGCAGGCATGGCTTTTCAGCGGCGATCACGTCATCAGGCAACATCACGGCAAAGGGTTCCTGACCGATCAGCTGACGCGCGCACCACACGGCATGGCCAAGGCCAAGCGCCCGGTGCTGACGCACATAGGCGATCGCCCCGCTTTCCATGTTGGTCTGCTCCAGAATCTCCAGAAGCTGGTGTTTGCCGGACCGGCGCAGCGCGTTTTCCAGTTCGGGCGCGTGGTCAAAGTAATCTTCCAGCGCCCCCTTCCCCCGCGAGGTCACAAAGATGAATTCCTCGATCCCGGCCGCACGGGCCTCGTCAATGGCGTATTGAATCAGCGGTCGATCCACCAGCGTCATGATTTCCTTGGGGATCGACTTTGTCGCGGGAAGAAAGCGGGTTCCCAGACCGGCAACCGGGAAGACGGCCTTTGTCACCTTGTTCTTTGTCATCTCTATGCTCTTTCCGACGTCTTCAGACCCTGCCCCAGGATAGGCAGTCCATACGCGCCCCCGTTCCGGCGTCCCATACAATTCTGACAGGGTTTCGGAAGATCCCGGAAAACCGCGGCCGTTTTCCGGCCTTCGGTACGAAGATCGGCAAAAGGGCGCGCATGGGATCAAGGCACAAGGCGCGCGCCCTGCCGATCCGGACTTCGCGATGACATTCCCTGCTCTGGCCGCGATGCCATACCGGCGGCCCACACGACGGAAACGGTCACGTTCCGCCGCCCATCTCTGCCAGCATCGCCTCGATTCGCGGCACGTCTTCGGGGTTGTTCAACTCCCAGAACAGGCGGCCGCGCGCATCCACTTCCACGCACAGCATCTGCCGGCCGTTTTCCAGGAACCGCAGCTGCTCCAGACCCTCCAGCGCTTCCAGGGGGCCCGGTTCCCACGTTGCATAGGCCCGCAGCGCGGCGGGCCGGAACGCATAGACGCCCACATGGTGAAACACCGGCGTCGGCTCGGCCCCGGCATAGGTACGAGTTGTGAAGGGAATCACCTCTTTCGAGAAATACAGCGCCCTGCCGCCCGCCCCGAAAACCGCCGTTGTCCCGCCGACCCGCCCGGCGCGCCGGTCGGCCAGAAAGCCGGTCAATGCCCGCCCGTCGGCCCGCAGCACCGGCGTTGCAACTTCAGCACCGGGCGCGGCGCGAAGAGCGGTGATCAGGTCTTCCACGAACCAGGGCGGGGTCAGCGGCGCATCGCCCTGCAGGTTCACCACGATGTCGTAACCGGGAAGCCGGTCCAGCACTTCGGCACAGCGCTCGGTTCCGTTGCGCCAGCGGTCCGAGGTCATCACCACCTCTGCCCCGAATCCTTCGGCGGCCTCGCGGATGCGCGCGTCATCGGTGGCCACCACCACCCGGTCAGCACCGCGCACCGCCTGCGCCGCTTCCCAGCTGCGGCGGATCAGCGGTTTTGCCACGCCATCCGGACCGCGCAGGTTCACAAGCGGTTTTCCGGGATAGCGGGTCGAGGCATAGCGGGCCGGAATGACAATCAGGACGCTCATCTGTGCAATTCCACTCCGGGGGCGAATGCGATGAAGAACGGGTTGTCCCATCCCGGCTTGCCATAGCGCAGCACGCGATGGTCGTCGAACCGCACCACCTGCCCGCCGGCACCCCGCAGCACCGCATCGCCCGCCGCCGTATCCCATTCCATCGTCCGGCCGAGGCGCGGGTAAAGATCGGCCTCGCCGGTGGCCACCAGACAGAACTTCAGGCTCGACCCGGCACTGGTCATGTCTTTCACCGCATAGCGCGCGATATAGTCATCCGTCGCCTGATCGCGGTGCGATTTTGACGCCACCACCACCAGCGCGGCGTTGTCGGGGGCGGCGACGGCCAGCAACCGCAGCGGTCCCGGCACCGCCTTGTCAAAGCTGCCGGTTTCCTCGACAGACCGTCCATCGGCCCGGGTGTAGAACAGCCGCCCCAGCGCCGGGGCATAAACCGCACCGCGCAGGGGAACGCCGTTTTCGACATAGGCGATATTCACGGTAAAGTCGCCGCGCCGCTGCACGAATTCCCTGGTCCCGTCCAGCGGATCGACGATCAGGAAGGTCGTGGCGGTTTGCCCATGCGTTGCCGCCTGTTCTTCGGTGATCAGCGGCACATCGGGAAAGGCCGCGCGCAGACCGGCCACAATCAGCGCGTCGGCAGCCTCATCAGCCTCGGTCACCGGACTTGTGTCGGACTTGGCCTTCACCTCGAAACCGGGAGAGTTGTAGACCTTCATGATCCGGTCGCCCGCCTCCAGGGCGAGGCGGCGCATGATACGGGTCAGTTTTTCGAAATCCATTGCAGGCTCCCGTCCCCGGCCGGGCCGGGGGAATGCATGTGGTTGGCCGTTCTTATGCGGTGTCCCCCGCGAAACGACAAGGTTCCCGCCTCAGTCCGCGACCACCCGCAGCGTCAGGTTGATCCGCCCACCCTTCGGCAGCAGGGCGGAACTGCCGTGCCGCACCCGGTCGATCCCGTGAAAGGCAAGCCGCGCCGCGCCACCCATCACAACCACATCCCCCGAATGCAGCCAGACGCTTTGCGTGGGTACGGTCCGGTCCGGGCCGCCCATGCGGAACAGCGCGTCATCGCCCAGCGACACTGACAGAACCGGAAAGGTGAAATCCCCCTCGTCCCTGTCCTGGTGCATCCCCATGCGCGCCCCTGCCCCATAGAAATTGATCAGGCAGCAGTCGGGCGCGCGCTGCACCCCGGTCACCCGGTGCCACAGGCCCAGCACCCGTTCCGGGATCGGCGGCCAGTCGCCGCCGCCGGGATGTCTGGCCGCATAGCGGTAACCGGCCCGGTCCGCCACCCAGCCCAGACGGCCTGCCGCCGTCATCCGCACGCTCATCGCCCGCCCGCCCGGCGTGACCGGTGCCACCAGCGGCGCGGCCGCCACCACGGCGCGGATATCGTCCACCCAACCGGCCTGCCCGGCGGCCGGAATCAGCCCCGCATGAATGTCAAACCCGCGCAGACGCAGCGTTGGAACCGGCGGGTCCGCAGAATCCCCTGAATTCATCGCACCCTCTGTCGTTTTCAAAAGCCCGCAGCGCTTGCAGCCTGCCGGACCCCCCCTTATATACCCCCCGAAGCCGGGATGGGGCGGCCGCCCCGACCGGATCTCATTGGGATCGGGGGGCAGAGGCCGCAACGGCTCTGCGCCCCACAACATCGCCGAAAGAAGAGGTAGCTTACTATGGCCAAAGTCATCGGGATTGACCTCGGGACCACGAACTCCTGCGTTGCGATCATGGACGGCGCACAGCCGCGCGTGATTGAAAACTCGGAAGGGGCCCGCACCACTCCGTCCATCGTCGGTTTCACGGAAACCGAACGTCTCGTCGGCCAGCCGGCCAAGCGTCAGGCGGTCACGAATTCCTCGAACACCATATTCGCCGTCAAGCGTCTGATCGGGCGCCGGATTGATGACGTGCATCTTGCCAAAGACAAAAAGAACCTGCCCTACACCCTGGTGAACGGCGGCAACGGCGACGCCTGGGTCGAAGTCCGGGGTGAAAAGTATTCGCCGTCGCAGATCTCGGCCTTCATCCTGCAGAAGATGAAGGAAACCGCCGAAAGCTACCTTGGCGAACCCGTGACCCAGGCCGTGATCACGGTTCCCGCCTATTTCAACGACGCCCAGCGTCAGGCCACCAAGGATGCGGGCAAGATCGCCGGCCTTGAGGTGCTGCGCATCATCAACGAACCCACGGCGGCGGCGCTGGCCTATGGCCTTGACAAGAAAGAAGCCAAGACGATCGCGGTCTATGACCTTGGCGGCGGTACCTTTGACATCACGATCCTGGAAATCGACGACGGCCTGTTCGAAGTGAAATCCACCAATGGCGATACGTTCCTTGGCGGTGAAGACTTTGACATGCGGATCGTGAACTACCTTGCCGATGAGTTCAAAAAGGAACACGGCGTTGACCTGACGCTGGACAAGATGGCGCTTCAGCGCCTGAAGGAAGCGGCAGAAAAGGCCAAGATCGAACTGTCGTCCAGCCAGCAGACCGAGATCAACCAGCCCTTCATCAGCATGGACCGCAATACGGGCCAGCCGCTGCACCTTGTCGTCAAGCTGACCCGCGCCAAGCTGGAAAGCCTGGTGGGCGATCTGATCAAGGCGTCGATCAAGCCGTGCCAGGCCGCGCTGAAGGATGCCGGTCTCAGCATCGGCGACATCGACGAGGTGGTTCTGGTCGGCGGCATGACCCGCATGCCGAAAGTGGTGGAAGAGGTTACGAAGTTTTTCGGCAAGGAACCCCACAAGGGTGTCAACCCCGATGAGGTCGTGGCACTTGGCGCGGCCATTCAGGCCGGCGTGCTGCAGGGTGATGTCAAGGACGTGGTCCTGCTGGACGTGACCCCGCTGAGCTTGGGCATTGAAACGCTGGGCGGGGTCTTCACCCGCCTGATCGACCGCAACACCACGATCCCCACAAAGAAGTCGCAGGTCTTCTCGACCGCCGAAGACAACCAGAACGCGGTGACGATCCGCGTCTTCCAGGGCGAACGGGAAATGGCGGCCGACAACAAGATTCTGGGCCAGTTCAATCTGGAACAGATCCCGCCGGCACCGCGCGGCATGCCGCAGATCGAAGTGACCTTCGACATCGACGCGAACGGCATCGTTTCGGTCAATGCCAAGGACAAGGGCACGGGCCGGACCCAGGCGATCACCATCCAGGCCTCTGGCGGTCTGTCGGATGACGAGATCGAGAAGATGGTCAAGGACGCCGAGGCGAATGCCGACGCCGACAAGTCCCGCCGCGAACTGGTCGAGGCGCGCAACCAGGCCGAAAGCCTGCTGCATTCGACCAGGAAGTCGCTGGAAGAACATGGCGACAAGGTGGATCCCTCCACCGTGGAGGCCATTGAACTTGCGATGGGCGCGCTGGAAGAAACCCTCAAGTCCGACGACGCGGGCAAGATCAAGGGCGGCATCCAGAACCTGACCGAAGCTGCGATGCGTCTGGGCGAAGCCATCTACAAGGCAAGCCAGGCTGAATCAGACGGTGCCGATCCCGACGCCCCGCGCGGCGTGGATGATGACATCGTGGACGCGGATTTCGAAGACCTTGGCGACAGCAAGCGGAAATAAGTCCGCACCAACCGGACTGAAGGCGGCCTGGATCAAGGCCGCCTTCGACGTGTTGCCCAAAGGGGTTTGCCATGGCAAAACGCGATTTCTACGAAATTCTCGGCGTGCCGCGCACCGCTTCGGCGGAAGAGCTGAAAAAGGCCTACCGCAGCAAGGCCAAGGAACTGCACCCCGACCGCAATTCAGACAATCCGGCGGCCGAAGCACAGTTCAAGGAAGTGAACGAAGCCTATGACACGCTGAAAGACGCGGAAAAGAAAGCCGCCTACGACCGCTATGGTCATGCGGCCTTCGAAGGCGGGCGCGGCGCGGGCGGCGGCGGCGGGGCCGGTCAGGGCGATTTCGCTTCTGCATTCTCGGATGTGTTCGAAGATTTGTTCGGCGATTTCATGGGCGGGCGCGGCGGGGCGGGCGGCGGACGCAGCCGGGCCCAGCGCGGCTCTGACCTGCGCTACAATCTGCGCGTCTCGCTGGAAGACGCCTTTGGCGGCATCCAGAAGACCATCAATGTTCCCGCGTCAGTGGCCTGCGAGGTCTGCCGGGGCACAGGGGCCGAAGGCGGTGCGGAACCTGTCACCTGCCCGACCTGTTCGGGCATGGGCAAAGTGCGGGCGCAACAGGGTTTCTTCACGGTCGAACGCACCTGCCCGACCTGTGCCGGCATGGGCCGGATCATCAAGAACCCCTGCCGGGCCTGTGGCGGTGCCGGACGCACCGAAAAGGAACGCGCCCTGTCGGTGAACATCCCCGCAGGCGTTGAAACCGGCACCCGCATCCGCCTTGCCGGCGAGGGCGAGGCCGGTCTGCGCGGTGGCCCGGCGGGCGATCTTTACATCTTCATCGAGGTCAAGGACCACCCGCTTTTCCAGCGGGACGGCGTTCACCTGTTCTGCCGCGTTCCGGTCAGCATCACCACCGCCGCGCTGGGCGGCGAGGTCGAGGTACCAACCATCGACGGCGGGAAAAGCCGCGTCAAGGTGCCCGCCGGCAGCCAGACCGGCAAGCAGATGCGCCTGCGCGCCAAGGGCATGCCGGCCCTGCGCGGCGGCGGCAGCGGCGACATGCTGATCGAACTGGCGGTGGAAACCCCGGTCAATCTGACCGGCCGCCAGAAAGACCTGCTGCGCGAGTTCGAAAAGCTGTCCGAAGACAACAATCCCGAAGGGACTTCGTTCTTCTCCAAGGTGAAAACCTTCTGGGACGGGATGAAGGGCTGACACCCGGCCCTGCCGGAACCATCCGGCTTTGGCAGGTTTTTCTTGCCAGGATGACGTCGGTTAACCATTCATTCACCCTGCCTTCGCCAAACTGCCGCCATGACCAGACCGCCCTCTTTCCGCGAAGCGCGCCTGCCGATGTTCCTGCCGGCTGATCCGCAGGATGATGACGGCACATCGCCTGATCATCCGCTTCCGGGCCGTCTGCCATCTTACCTCAGGGATCACCGCAAGCGGCTTCGCACCCGCTTCATGGAAGGCGGGGCGGCGGCCATGCCCGAATACGAATTGCTTGAACTGATCCTGTTCCGCGCCATCCCCCGGCATGACGTAAAGCCCCTGGCCCGCCTGCTGCTGGACACGTTTGGCGACATCAACCGCGTCGTCACTGCCCCCGCCGCCCGCCTCGCCGCCATCCCCGGCGTGGGCGAGGCGGTGATCCAGGAACTGAAGCTGATCGAGGCGGTGGCCCAGCGCATGGCGCGGTCGCGCATCATGCACCGCCCCGTGCTGTCGTCCTGGGATGCGCTGCTGGATTACTGCCACACCGCCATGGCGCACCGGGAAACCGAACAGTTCCGCATCCTGTTTCTTGACCGCAAGAATGTCCTGATCGCGGACGAGGAACAGTCGCAGGGCACGGTCGACCATGTTCCGGTCTACCCGCGCGAAGTGGTCAAGCGCGCGCTGGAACTGAACGCCAGCGCGCTGATCCTTGTCCATAACCATCCGTCGGGTGACCCGACCCCGTCCGAAGCCGACATCGCGATGACCACCCAGATCCAGAATGCTGCGGCTGTGCTGGGCATCACCCTTCACGATCATCTGATCGTCGGAAAATCGCGCGAGGTCAGCTTCAGGGCGCTGCGCTATCTTTAGGCGGACACTGCAAATTCACCGTTCCCGTGGCAGGGGCCATCGCCCCTGCCACAGCGTTGCGCGAGGAACAGGAGCGGCCGGGGGCCAAAGCCCCCGGCCAGCGCCCGACCCGCCCACGGCGGGCGCTTCGCCCCCGCCGGGTCGGGCGCTGGCCTCTGGTTCTCCCGGACCTTCCGGTCTGCGGGGCACCGTTGCGCGCGGGCGGGGGAAACGCGGGTCGCGTTTCCTGGTCCCGCCCGCACTGACGACAGCACCCTCACGGCTCCAATGGCAGGGCCATCGCCCCTGCCACAGCGCGACGCTGCCCCTTGTCCGGCCGGGCGCTGGCCCTGACCGCGCGCAGACGCTGCCCAGAGGCGGCGTCACCGGTGATCCGGCACAGGATTTCTTCAACTGAACAAGGCCGGCTTTGGCTCCACCGCCGCGCATTCCGACGTAACGGCCCGACAAAGCAACGGCCCCCGGGCCAGGTTCAGCGTTGCGGCAAAGCGGCCCGGACCGCAGGTTTTCGCCAAGGCAAGTGGGGCGGCGGTACCGCCCCGACATACGCCGGTCACGTCAGACCATGCGGCCGTGGCAGAATTTGAACTTTTCGCCGGACCCGCAGGGGCAGGGTGCATTGCGGGCCGGTGCGCCCCAGGTCGCGGGGTCTGCCCCGTCGAAACCGGCGATCAGCGGCACGCGGTCGGCAACGGCCACCGGAACATCATCCCCCGCGCCTGCAACGGCGACTGCCGGCGCAAGGGCCGGTGCCACGCCCGCGCGCGCCGCAGCCGCCGCCTGCTGTTGCGCCATGAACTGCGCCACAAGCTGCTCCTGCTCTTCCTTGCTGATGGGCCGGACCTGCGACAGCTTCTGCGTGACGTCAAGGCGCAGCGAATTCAGCATCGTCTCGAACAGCTGGAAGGATTCGGACTTGTATTCGTTCAGCGGGTCGCGCTGCGCATAGCCGCGAAAGCCCACGACCGACCGCAGGTGTTCAAGCCGCAGCAGGTGCTCGCGCCATTTCGCGTCGATGGTTTGGAGCAAAAGCTGCTTTTCGATGGTTTTCATCGTCTCGGCACCGAAGGCGGCAAGCTTTTCGCCCATCATGCTGTCCGACGCCTCGACAATCCGGTCGCGTATGACCTCCTGATCCACGCCCTCTTCGGCAGCCCAGGCCGCAATCGGCAGATCAATGCCCATCCATTCGCGGCAGGCTGCGGTCAGCCCCTCGGTATCCCACTGATCGGCATAGGCCTTGGGCGGCAGGTTCTGATCGACCAGATCGTCGATCACCTGATGCCGCATGTCCCGCACGATTTCCGAAAGGTCTGCGGCCTGCATGATCTCCAGCCGCTGGCCGAAGATGGCCTTGCGCTGATCGTTCATCACGTCGTCAAACTTCAGCAGCTGCTTGCGGATGTCAAAGTTGCGGCCTTCAACCTTGGCCTGTGCCTTTTCCAGCGATTTGTTGACCCAGGGGTGAACAATCGCCTCACCTTCCTTCATGCCCAGTGTCGACAGGACCTTGTCCAGACGTTCGCTGCCGAAAATCCGCATCAGATCGTCTTCCAGCGACAGGAAGAAGCTGGACCGGCCCGGGTCGCCCTGGCGGCCCGACCGGCCGCGCAACTGGTTGTCGATCCGGCGGCTTTCGTGGCGTTCCGTCGCCAGAACAAACAGGCCGCCCGCCTCGATCACACGCTTCTTTTCGTCGGCATGTTCGCCTTCTATGCGCGCGCGCACCTCATCGGGGTGCAGATGCGGGTCGGCGGCCAGCGCCTCGAGCACCTTCAACTCGACATTGCCGCCCAGCTGGATGTCGGTACCGCGACCGGCCATGTTGGTGGCGATGGTAACTGCGCCGAACTTGCCGGCATCTGCGACGATCTGCGCTTCCTGCTCGTGCTGGCGGGCGTTCAGCACATTGTGGGGGATGCCCTCTTTGGTCAGCAGGGCCGACAGCGCTTCGGATTTCTCGATGCTGGTCGTGCCCACAAGAATGGGCTGGCCCTTGGCATTGGCCTCGTGGATCGCCTTGACCACGCCTTCGTATTTCTCGCGGGCGGTGCGGTAGACCTGATCATGTTCGTCCACACGGGCGATGGGCCGGTTGGTGGGCACCTCCACCACACCCAGCTTGTAGATTTCCATGAATTCTTCGGCCTCGGTCGATGCCGTGCCGGTCATTCCCGCAAGCTTTTCGTACAGGCGGAAATAGTTCTGGAAGGTCACGCTGGCCAGCGTGGTATTCTCTGGCTGGATCTTCACGCCTTCCTTCGCCTCGATCGCCTGATGCAGCCCGTCCGACAGGCGGCGGCCCTTCATCATGCGCCCGGTGAATTCGTCGATCAGCATCACCTCGCCGTCGCGCACGATATATTGCTGGTCGCGGTTGAACAGCGCATGCGCCCGCAGCGCCTGCGTCACATGATGCACCAGCGTCGTGCTTTCCGGATCGTAAAGGGAATCCTCTGCCGCCAGCAGCCCGGCATCGCGCAACAGCTGCTCGATCACCTCGTTGCCCTCATCCGTGTAGGTCACGTTGCGGGTCTTTTCATCCACCTTGTAGTGCTCGGGCGACAGCTTTGGAATCAGCTTGTCCACCGTGATGTACAGATCCGACCTGTCCTGCGACGGGCCGGAAATGATCAGCGGCGTGCGCGCCTCGTCCACAAGGATGCTGTCCACCTCGTCGACGATGGCAAAGTAATGCCCGCGCTGCGACATCTCTTCGATGGAACCCTTCATGTTGTCGCGCAGGTAATCAAAGCCCAGCTCGTTGTTGGTGGCATAGGTGATGTCGGCCCGGTAGGCCTCGCGCTTTTCGGCATCCGGCTGATAGGGATAGACGACACCCGTCGTCAGCCCCAGCGCGCCGTAGACCTTGCTCATCCACTCGGCGTCGCGCTTTGCCAGATAGTCGTTCACGGTCACCACATGCACGCCCTTGCCGGTCAGCGCATTCAGATAGGCCGGAAAGGTGGCGACAAGGGTCTTGCCCTCGCCCGTCTTCATCTCGGCGATATTGCCCTGATGCAGGAAGATGCCGCCCTTGAGCTGCACATCAAAGGCCCGCAGACCCAGCGCGCGGCGCGCGGCCTCGCGGCAATTGGCAAAGGCTTCCGGCAGCAAGGCCTCCAGGCTTTCGCCCCTGGCCACCCGTTCCCTGAATTCTGCAGTCTTCGCGATGATCTCTTCATCGCTCAGCGCGGCGAACTGCGGCTCCAGCGCGTTGATCTGCGCCACAAGCGGGCGAACCGACTTGACCTTGCGGTCATTCGGGGTGCCGAAGACCTTCCGCGCGAGCGTTCCGAGACCCAGCATGTTTTCTCCGCCTGGCCGTTCCTGACAAGATCGTGTGAGGCCCGGGCCTTGCCCGCCTCCACCGCCTTCCATAGAAGGGCCAAGAAGGCCCAAGGTGCCCCGTCTCACGCGACCTGTGCGATGTAAGGGGACGGGGCCAGACTGTCAACGCCGCATGAGATTGCGGCAAGATCAGGAGAGTGTGAGATGGTGAATTCGACGGGGTTCCGGCCGGTCCTGGCCCTGAGCCTGGCGCTGTCAGTGGCCATGGCCATGCCCGGCCACGCCGAAGGTGAAACCGCACAGACTGTGGTGGCCACCGTGAACGGGGCCGAGATCACCCTGGGCCAGGTTGTTGCCCTGCGCGAGACGCTGCCCAAGGAATATCAGGCCCTTGCCGATGACGTGCTGTTCAAGGGCATCCTGGAACAGCTGATTCAGCAGACCGCGCTTGCCCAGTCGCAGGAAGACAAGCTGACGGCCCGCGATGAAGTCATGATCGCCAATCAGCGCCGCACCTATGTTTCCGGCGCAGCCCTGCAGGCGGTCGTCGCCACGGCCGTCACCGATGCCACGATCCAGGCCGCCTATGATGCAAAATACAAGGGTGCCGCCCCGGTGACCGAATATCGCGCCTCGCATATTCTGGTTGAAACCGAAGAGCAGGCCAAGGACCTGAAGGCGCAGCTGGATGGTGGTGCCGATTTTGCCGGGCTTGCCAAGGCAAACTCCACCGACGGATCGGCGGCGGGCGGCGGCGACCTTGGCTGGTTCAGTCCCGGCATGATGGTAAAGCCCTTTGAAGACGCGGTGATCAGCCTTCAGCCCGGCCAGATTTCGGCCCCGGTGCAGACCCAATTCGGCTGGCACCTGATCTTTCTTGCGGAAACGCGCGATGCCGCAGCACCGCCCCTGGCCGATGTGCGCGCCGATCTTTCGGCCGAACTTCAGCGCCAGGCGATCGAGGCGCATGTCGCCGAAGTAACAGGGGCGGCAACCGTCACCCGCGTTGAAGGGATTGACCCCGGCGTCGTGCGCAGCGAAACACTTTTCGACAAGTGATCCTGGGCGGAGACGGGCATGGGCAAGACCGATTGGAAGGCCGAAGCAAAAGCACTGAAGAAAACGGTGCGCAGGCTGCAAAAACCCAATCCCGGGGCACCTGCCGCCCCGACACCGGCCAAGGCCCCCACCCCCGTCTCGCCTTTGGCGCCCGCAGCCTTTCCTGACCTGCCGCAGATTGCGGGGGCAGAGTTTGCGTCGGCAGCAGCGGGGGTACGCTATGCCAACCGCACCGATGTGATGCTGGTGCGTCTTGCCCCCGGCACCTCGGTTGCAGGGGCCTTCACCCGGTCCTCCACCCGTGCGGCCTGCATCCGGGATTGCCAGGAAAAGCTTGCCGCCAGGGTGCCCGCAGGCGCTGGTGCCGCCATCATCGTCAACTCCGGCAACTCCAACGCCTTCACCGGGGCCGCAGGCCAATCTGCGGTGCGGGCCATTACCGATGCCGTTGCGGCGGCACTGGACCTGCCGGCGGGCCGGGTCTTTTCCTCTTCCACCGGGGTTATCGGTGAACCTCTGCCGTTCGAGAGGATTACCGGCAAGATATCTGACCTGGTTGCAAATCTGTCCGGCAGCGGCATGGCAGCGGCCGCCCGCGCCATCATGACAACCGATACCTTCCCCAAGGGGGCTGCGGCCACCGTCACGGGCGACGGTGGCCAGATCAGGATTGCCGGAATTGCCAAGGGTTCGGGCATGATCGCGCCCGACATGGCGACAATGCTGGTCTATATCTTCACCGATGCGCAAATCGCCCCGCCGCTGCTGCAGAAGATGCTGTCGCGCCAGATCGGTGACACCTTCAACGCAATCACCGTGGACAGCGACACATCCACCTCGGACGCCCTGATTGTTGCAGCCACCGGCAAAAGCAAGGCCGCAGAAATCACCGCGCGCTCGCCTGTCGCGAAACCGTTCGAAGCCGCCCTGCGCGGCGTGATGATGGACCTGGCGCATCAGGTGATCCGGGATGGTGAAGGGGCGACAAAGTTTGTCGAAATCCGGGTCACCGGTGCTGTCAGCCCGCAGGATGCGCATCGCGTCGCAATGGCCGTGGCGAATTCGCCCCTGGTCAAGACCGCCATCGCCGGACAGGATCCGAACTGGGGCCGCATCGTGGCGGCGGTGGGAAAATCCGGGGCCGAAGCGGACCGGGACCGCCTGTCAATCCGGTTCGGGGATATTCTTGTGGCTGAAAAAGGCTGGCGCAACCCGGCCTACCGCGAGGAAGACGGTGCCGCCTATATGCTTCGACAGGAGCTGGTGATGGGCATTGACCTTGGTCTTGGCAAGGCCAGCCGTACGATCTGGACCTGCGACCTGACGCACCGCTATATCGACATCAATGCCGACTACCGGTCGTGAAGATCGTTCTGGTTTCGGCGGTTGCCCTGATCGACGCTGACGGACGGGTATTGCTGGCGCAGCGCCCCGAAGGCAGGTCGATGGCGGGCCTGTGGGAGTTTCCGGGCGGCAAGGTTGAACCGGGCGAAACGCCCGAGGCCGCCCTGATCCGGGAACTGAAGGAAGAACTGGGCATAGATACCTGGCACAGCTGCCTTGCGCCGCTGACCTTTGCCAGCCATGCCTATCCGGAGTTTCATCTGTTGATGCCGCTTTTTGCCTGCCGCAGGTGGCAAGGTGCGGCAACGCCGCGCGAGGGTCAGACACTGGCCTGGGTTCGCCCGGCGGCCCTGCGCGATTATCCGATGCCGCCTGCCGATCTGCCGCTGATTCCGGTCCTGCGCGACTGGCTTTGACAGTTTGTGTTGCACGGCATTTGAATGCGGCAATCTCCGGCATCCCTGCCGGCCTGCAACGAAAGACTGTTGATGCCATTCTGAACGCCCCGTGGATAATCTGTTCCGGCATCGGCGCAGATCGGGAAAAACGAAGATGTTGCGGACAATATCGTTGGGAAGCGGTGTTTCCGTGCAGGGGCTTATGGTCGGCCAGCTTGCGGATGGCAAGATCGTGATCAAGGCCAAGGACAAGACCTTTGTGGGCTGCCCTGCCGGCGGGCCGCAAGCGTTCTGAACGGGCCGGGCCGGGCATCGGCCAAATGAAAAAGGCCGGGCAGGACGACCGGCCTTTTCGATTGCGGCGGCAGCCAGATGATCAGGCCAGCTTGCGTTCAACCTCTTCGCGTTCAAAAATCTCGATCACATCGCCTGCCCGCAGGTTGTCGTAGTTCTCAAACGCCATGCCGCATTCCTGACCGGACTGCACTTCCTTGACCTCGTCCTTGAACCGCTTCAGCGTCTTCAGCGTGCCTTCATGGATCACGACATTCTCGCGCAGCAGGCGCACCCCGGCGGACCGGCGGGCAACGCCTTCGGTCACGATACAGCCCGCCACATTGCCCACGTTGGATACCTTGAAGACTTCCTTGATGGTCGCATAACCGATGAAGGTTTCGCGGACTTCCGCCTTCAGCAGGCCCGATGCCGCCGCCTTCACATCATCCACCAGGTCGTAGATCACGCTGTAATAGCGGATTTCAACGCCCTTCTGGTTGGCACTGGTCCGCGCGCTGGCATTGGCCCGCACGTTGAACCCGATGATCGGCGCACCGCTTGCCTCGGCAAGACCCACGTCAGAATCGGTAATGGCACCCACACCCGAATGCAGCACGCGCACGCGCACCTCATCGTTGCCGATCTTTTCCATCGCCTGCAGGATCGCCTCGGCAGACCCCTGAACGTCGGCCTTGACCAGAACCGGCAGTTCCGAAACCTTCTTGTCGGCCTTGGCCTTTGCCATCAGCTGTTCCAGCGTCGTCGCCGCCCCGGCTGCCGCACGCTTGTCCCTGGCCGTCTTCTCGCGGTAATCGGCAATCTCGCGCGCCTGCGCTTCGGTTTCCACGACATTCAGCGTATCGCCTGCCTGCGGTGTTCCGTTCAGGCCCAGAACCTCGACAGGAACCGAAGGACCGGCTTCTTCGATGCGCTCGCCCTTGTCGTTGATCAGTGACCGGACCTTGCCCCACTGTTCGCCGACAACAAAGATGTCGCCCTTCCTCAGCGTGCCGTTCTGCACCAGAACGGTCGCCACCGGCCCGCGTCCCACATCCAGCTTGGCCTCGATCACGGCACCTGACGCCGCCCGCTTCGGGTTGGCCTTCAGGTCCAGGATTTCGGCCTGAAGCGCTATGGCTTCCAGAAGCTCGTCAAGGCCCTGTCCGGTAACGGCCGAAACCTCGACATCCAGCACGTCGCCCGACATCTGTTCCACGACCACCTCGTGTTGCAGCAGGTCGGTGCGCACCTTGGTCGGATTGGCCGATTTCTTGTCGATCTTGTTGATCGCCACGATCATCGGCACCTTTGCCGCCTTGGCATGGGCGATCGCCTCGACGGTCTGGGGCATCACGGCATCGTCTGCCGCAACCACCAGAACCACGATATCGGTCACGTTGGCACCGCGCGCGCGCATTGACGTGAAGGCGGCATGGCCCGGCGTATCCAGGAAGGTCAGCGTGGCCCCGGTATCGGTCGTCACCTGATAGGCCCCGATATGCTGGGTAATGCCGCCCGCTTCGCCGGTAACGACGCTGGTCTTGCGGATTGCATCCAGAAGCGACGTCTTGCCATGGTCGACATGGCCCATGATCGTCACGATCGGCGGACGCGAAATGCGGTTTTCATCGCTGTCCTGGACCTGGTCAATGACCTGTTCGACATCGCTGTCCGAAACGCGGACGGCACGGTGACCGAATTCCCCGATCACCAGTTCGGCGGTATCGGCATCGATGGTCTGGTTCATCGTCACCATCATGCCCATTTTCATCAGCGACTTGACGACATCCGCGGCGCGTTCCGCCATGCGGTTCGCCAGTTCCTGAACCACGATGGTTTCGGGAAGCTGAACGTCGCGCACCATCTTTTCGGCACGCATGTTCAGGCCCATCGCCTTCTGGCGGGCCTTTTCCTGCTTGCGCTTCATGGCAGCAAGGCTGCGCGTGCGCCCGCCTTCGCCGGCCAGCGCATCATTCAGCGTCAGCTTGCCCGCGCGGCGCACATCATCGCCGCCCTTGGCCTTGGCCCGGGCATCGCGATCACGCTCTTCCCGTTCCCGGTCGGTCTTGCGCGGGCTCAGCCCGGGCTTGGCCGAAGCCGGCGCCTGCACGGCGGCAGCAGCCGTACGGCCGGGTGCCTCATCGCGCGACTGTGTCCTGGACGTGACCTGCGGCTTCCTGGCGTCTTCGGCCCGGCTGGCTTTCACTTCGGACAGGGCCTTGGCGCGTTCTTCTTCTTCAACCTTCTGGCGCTGGGCCGCGGCGCGTTCACGCTCTTCCCGCTCTTTCGCCTCGATCTCGTCGCGTTTGCGCTGACGTTCCTCTTCGCGGGCAACCTCTTCTGCCGCACGCTGCAACGCTTCGCCGGCCTCGCGGGCCTTGGCATTGCGCAGCGCGGCAAGACGCCGTTCCATCTCTGCGTCAGAGATGCCGGCAGGCCGTTTCGAGGGATCACCAAGATGCGACGCCGTCCCCGCAGCCCCAGGCACCCCGGCTGTGCCGGGCTTCGGGACGACCACGCGCTTGCGCTTGGTCTCGACCACGACGTTCTTCGTCCGGCCATGGCTGAAGCTTTGCTTCACCTGACCGGAACGAGGGCCGCCAAGGCCAAGCGGTTTCTTACCGTCACTATCGCTCATGCGTTCTTCGTATCCTTCGATGCGGCCGTGCCGCCCAACTGCTTGCGCATACCCGCAAGCCGCGCCGCTTCCTCTACAACACGTGTCGTGAGTCCGCCAGCCGCAAGCGCGCCGTGTATTGCATGTTCACGTCCGAAAGCCAAACCCAATTCCCGGGCGGTCAGACAACCGATGAAGGTTTCCTTTCCACCCAGCGCATGCAGCCTGGTCTTGCCGCGTTCAGACCCGTCGCTGGCCTGGATCAGAATGCTTGCCTGATCCTTTGCAAGCCAGTCCTTCACCTTTTCGAAGCCGACCACCGCCAGGCCCGCCTTGCGGCACAGCGAGATCAACTCGACCACACGCCGCGCCAGCTGCGCCTCGACATCATCGGCAAGCATTGCCGACACGCTGACGGTCTGCCTGGCCGCGCGCGAAAACAGGCCCCTGGACGCAGCCTTGAGGATGGCATCACGATCCGCCGTCACATAGATGCCGCGACCGGGCAGGCGGGCCAGAATATCCGGCACCACCTGCATATCGGGGCCCAGTCCGAAACGCACAAGACCTGCTTTCGGCTGAACGTCACCCGTGACGATGCATTTGCGTTCCGGGTCGCCCCCGTCCCTGTCCTTGCCGCCGCGTGTCATGGGTGCGTTTCCGGAACCGTCTTTCAGGCTCTGGCCTCCTCGTCTTCGTCTTCGGCCCCGGTTTCTTCCTCGACATAGTCGTCTGCTGCGGTCGGATCGACCCAGCCCAGCATGACCCGTGCGGTCATCACCAGATGCTGTGCCTCTTCCAGAGAGACGTCAAACTTCTCCAGCACACCTTCGTCTTTCTTGCGCTGACCATTCTCGGTTGTCCAGCCGCCGGCCAGTTCCCAGTCGGCGCAGGTTGCGAAATCTTCCAGCGTCTTGATGTTGTCCCTGGCCAGCGCTTCCAGCATCTGCGGGGTCAGCCCTTCGAAATTGATCAGGCTGTCTTCCACACCCATCGCCTTGGCGCTTTCCAGCGCCTTCCTGCTTGCCGCTTCCAGATTGTCGCGGGCGCGCGCCTGAAGTTCGGCTGCGGTCGCCTCGTCGAAGCCGTCAATCGACAGCAGCTCGTCCAGATCGACGTAAGCCACTTCCTCGAGGTTGGTGAACCCTTCGGACACCAGCAGCTGTGCCATCATCTCGTCGATATCCAGCGTCTCGATGAACAGGTTGGTCCGCTCGGTGAACTCGGCCTGACGGCGGGCGCTTTCGTCGGATTCGGTCATGATGTCGATATCAAGGCCCGTCAGCTGGCTGGCCAGGCGCACGTTCTGCCCGCGCCGCCCAATGGCCAGCGACAGCTGCTCGTCGGGAACCACCACTTCGATCTTGCCGCCCTCCTCGTCGATCACGACCTTGCTGACCTCGGCCGGCTGGAGCGCGTTCACAAGAAAGGTTGCCTGATCCTGGTTCCACGGGATGATATCGATCTTCTCGCCCTGCAACTCGTTGACAACGGCCTGAACCCGGCTGCCGCGCATTCCCACGCAGGCCCCGACCGGATCGATGGAGCTTTCATAGGAAATCACGGCGATCTTCGCCCGGCTGCCCGGATCGCGCGCCACGGCCTTGATCTCGATGATGCCGTCGTAAATCTCGGGCACTTCCATCTTGAACAGCTCGGCCATGAACTCGGGCGCGGTGCGCGACAGGAAAATCTGCGGGCCGCGCGCCTCGCGGCGCACATCCTTGATGTAGGACCGGATGCGGTCGCCGATCCTGTAGCTTTCGCGCCCGATCTTCTCGTTCCTTCGCAGAATGGCCTCGCCGCGCCCGTTCAGGTCAACGATGATGTTGCCGTATTCCTCGCGCTTGACCACGCCGTTCAGGATCTGGCCCTTGCGGTCCTTGAATTCCTCGAACTGGCGGTCACGCTCGGCTTCGCGCACCTTCTGCAGGATCACCTGCTTGGCGGACTGCGCGGCGATGCGGCCCAGATCAACGGGGGGAACCTCGTCTGTCACCTCATCGCCGACCTTGGGATCGGCAAGGAAAGACCGGGCCTGCGCCACGGTCAGCTGTGCCTGATAATTCTCGACAGCATCATCTTCAACGACAGTCCGGATGCGCGAAAAACCGGCACGACCTGTCTTGCGGTCGATCTTCACGCGGATGTCCATCTCTGCCCCGTAGCGCGACTTTGCCGCACGGGCGAGCGATTCTTCCATCGCCTGGATCACCAGGTCGGGATCGATCATCTTCTCGCGGGCAACCGCCTCGGCGGTCTGCAGAAGTTCAAGCTGGTTGGCAGAGGTTATCGCCATGTCAGTGCTCCCCGTGGGTGATCAGTGTTTTGTTTCGGGCGCGTCAGGGCCGTCTTCGGCCTCGTCTGCGCCTTCCGAGTCGTCAATCTCGTCGAACCCGGTCTCGTCCATAATCCCGCTGGCCTTGCGCTGACGCAGCATCTCGGCGATCAGCCCTTCCGTCAGGATCAGCTTGGCATCCGAAAGCCAGTCGAACTTCAGCCCGATGGTCAGGGGCGCGCCGGCCTCTTCGATCTCGATCAGAATCTCGTCGCCTTCGGTTCCGCGCAACATGCCTTTGAACCTGCGCCGCCCGTCGATCAGTTCGCCGGTTTCCACCCGCGCCTCGTAATCGGCCCAGACATCGAAATCCTTCAGCCGGGTCAGCGGGCGGTCGATGCCGGGCGATGACACTTCGAGCAGATAATTGTCCTCGATCGGGTCTTCCACATCCAGAACCGCCGACACGGCGGTTGAAATGCGCGCGCAGTCATCCACGACAATGCCGCCATCGGGCCGGTCGGCCATGATCTGCAACGTCGGCGTGCGCCCACCCATCAGACGGATGCGGACCAGTTCAAACCCAAGGCCTTCGATGACCGGCTGAACAATCCCCGCCAGGCGGCGGTCAATGGCGGTTTTGGCGACAAGATCGGACATGGGGGTTCCAGAAAATCAAAAACGGGCCGTCGGGCCCGTTGGATAGGTCCGGCGGGCATCGGGTTTGGACCCCGACGCACCTGTGTTGCAGGGGATATACGCACCATGGGCCGAGTCTGCAACCCCCGGCCTCGCCCGTTGTTACGATCACAGGGCGGGCCACCCTCCGGGCCATGCGCAGACCGGAAGACAGGCGCAACGACACCGGATCATCCACAGATGCGGCGTGGTCCGGGCAAGCGACGGGCGGAAATGATCTGACCGTCAGGACATGTCTGTCTGCGGGCCGGCCTGCCGAGGGGGCGGCACTGCCCCCGGCGGACGGCACCACGTTTGGCGGGGCGGGGCCCTTTCCCGCTGGCCGCCCTTGCGCAAATGTTCCGATTATTCGGCGGGTGCCGTCAGCGCAGCCCGTCCATCACCCGCACCAGTTCGGCTGAAATCCCCGGCTCTGACAGGGCATGGCCCGCCAGCGGAATGATCCGCAGGTCGGCCTTTGCCCATCCTTGTGCCAGTTCCCAGGCGGCGCGCGGCGGGCAGATCATGTCAAGCCGCCCCTGAATGATGGTTGCGGGGATATGTTCGATCCGGTGACGTTCGGACAGGATCCAGCCGTCACGCTCCAGAAAGCCGGCGTGCCGGAAGAAATGGTTTTCCAGACGGGCAAAGGCGCGGGCATATTCCGCCGGGCTTTCGCCCGTCGCACCTTCGTTATTGATCGAAGCCAGCGCATTTTCCCAGCCCGCCCAGGCGCGTCCGAACCGGCTTTCCTCCATCAGGTTGCCCGAAAACAGGCGCCGGTGATAGGCCCCGATCAGATCGCCGCGCTCTTCCTGCGGAATGGGTGCCACGAAGCGCTCCCACAGGTCGGGAAAGAACGCCCCCACCCCGCCGCCATAGAACCAGTCCAATTCGGCGCGGGTCATCAGGAAGACCCCGCGCAGCACCAGATGCGCCACGCGGTCCGGGTGGCTGATGGCGTAGATCAGCGCCAGCGTCGCCCCCCAGCTTCCGCCGAAACAGATCCAGCGGTCGATGCCCAGCGCCGTGCGGATCACTTCGATATCCGCCACCAGGTCCCAGGTCGTGTTGGCATGAACGCTGGCATGGGGCCGCGACCGGCCACAGCCGCGCTGGTCGAACAGGATCACCCGGAACACGCCGGGGTCGAAGTACCGCCGCATCGCCGGGCTGCATCCGCCCCCCGGCCCGCCATGCAGGACCACAACCGGAATGCCATGCGGGTTGCCGCATTGTTCCGCATAAATGCGATGCCCGTCGGCCATATCGATCACACGCTGATCGAAGGGGTCGATCGGCGCATAAAGAAACTCGACTGCGCGCTTTTGGCCTGATCTTTGATCCATGACCACCCTATATAATGCGGTAACCCTGCCCTGCCACGGGCCAAACCGCAAGGAATTCACCATGACGACCACAATCGATCCGGCCGAAGTCGCCAAGTTCGAAGCGATGGCGGCCGAATGGTGGAATCCGGCGGGCAAGTTCAAGCCGCTGCACATGCTGAATCCGTGTCGGCTGGATTACATCACCAGCCAGATTTCGGCAGAGTTTGACCGCGACCCGTCCCATCCCGCCCCTTTTGCAGGTCTGCGCCTGCTGGACATCGGCTGCGGCGGCGGGCTGCTGAGCGAACCGATGGCGCGGCTGGGGGCAACGGTGGTGGGCGCGGATGCCGCGCCGCGCAACATTCCGGTCGCACGGCTGCACGCCGAACAGGCGGGGCTGGATATCGACTATCGCCTTGCCACCGCCGAAGACCTGGCGGCGGCGGGCGAGCAGTTCGATGTGGTGCTGAACATGGAAGTTGTCGAACATGTTCCGGATCCTTTGGCCTATCTGACGGCCTGTCAGCGGTTGCTGCGGCCCGGCGGGCTGATGATCTGCTCAACCCTGAACCGGAACCCGAAAAGCTACGTGATGGCGATCATCGGTGCCGAACATGTCATGCGTTGGTTGCCCAAGGGCACGCATGACTGGTTGAGGTTCATCACCCCGGACGAGCTTTACGACCTGATCCGGCGGGCCGGACTGGACCCGGTGGACCGCAAGGGCATGGTCTTCAACCCGCTGGGCTGGAGATGGAGCCTGTCTGCCCGCGACCTGTCGTGCAATTATGTGACGGCCAGCATCAAGCGGTCGGCGGCCTGATGCCCCGGTCGCGGCGGCGCGCCGCGATCAGGGCTTTGGCCTGCCCTCAATCTCCTGCGCCACGTCTTCCCTGACGGTTCCGGCCGCGCGCGACAGCGTATTGGCATGGACCCGGTGCGCATGCCTTTTGCTGGATTCGGTCATGACATAGACCAGAACCGAACCGGTCCAACTGAAGGTGAACAGCCCCGAAATTGCAATCATCGGTCCGACAAGATGCCAGTCTGGGGGCAGGGAAACCTTGCCCTTCCCCAAGGTTGTGTAAGCTTCCAGAACATAAAGATACGTCTCACGGAATGTCGGAATAAGCCCCATCCACCAGATCGGGAAAACCCAGATCAGTGTTTCCAGCAGATGCACCAGGGCCAGACTTGCAATGGTACCGCTGACAAGCAGGCTGATGCGCCAGCCGGCGGCGGTTCTGGGCAGAGTTTCCAGTCTGGTGGCGAAGCGCTGCGAAACAGAGCCGACGCACCATCCATGCACGGAAATCATGATGACCGCGATAATCAGGCAAAAGCCAAGCTCGGCCAGGGTATTGGGCTGCGTGATCCCGGAATCAACGGCATGCAGCAAAGGCTCGACGGCCTTTGCAGCACTGTCTTCAGTTGCCATTTCCCTAACCCCGACGTCCCCTAACCGGCTGAGGCAACATCTATAGGCGGTGCCATGGGGCGTGCCAAGGGCGGCGGCCGAAGATCAACGACATTGCCAACGCTGATCGCCGCAGACTTTCGCGGGGGCACAACTTCCGCAAGAGGCTGTGGCGGGGCGGCCTGCGCCGCCCGATCCGGGAACAGTTGCCGCGCCGTTTCCTCCAGCCAGGCGCACCAGCGGTAATCCAGCCAGGCAAGCGGAACGGACAGCAGGATCGAAAGCCCGAAGCTGACCGCGAACATCGCCACAAGAAGGGCTGAGGGGCCAATGCCCTGTGTCGAAAGGTCAAGGTAAACCGCGCTTGACGCCGAGCATATGACCAGGGGATGCACGAGGAACAGCGGAAAGCTGATGCGGCCAAGTGCCCACCAGATGCGGCGGTCCAGACGCCGATAAAGCCCGGCGCTGCACAGGACCGCGACGATCACCAGGACTGATCCCGCGCTGTGCAGGAGCGTGGCCGCATAGTCCTTCACCCCCGGCGGGGCCTGTGACACCCATGCGTAGCTTCCCAGCGGCAGCAGGAAGCCCAGCAGATACAGGCCCGCCCCCACGACAGGAAGGGCCAGAATCATCGGCAGACGGGGCCGGTACCGCGACAGGACAAAGGACAGGACGGCACCCGCCAGGAAGGGAAACAGGAAGCTTGTATACAGCAGCACCGCCGCAAGCAGAACGGCCACTGCCCCGGCTGTTGCCCAGCGGTTGCCCAGCGAAAGCGACAGCAGCATCGCGGTTGGCAGAACAACAAGGCCGCCGATCAACGCGTGCTGCATGGTCCAAAGCAGCCCGTTATAGGTGTAGACAGGCATAAAGAAGGTGGCAACGCTTTCCAGCAAAGCGCCTTCCAGACTTGGCTGAAAGTCTTTCGTCCAGCCGGAAAAGCCGAAATTCTTCAGCCAGACGCTGCCGCTGACCGCCGCCGCTTCCGAAAACTGGTACTGCCCGTACCGGAACAGCAGATAGCTGCCGACCGTTGTCACCACGACAAGGCCCGCCAGACGTGGCAGACGCTTGCCAAAGCTGCGCGCCACCCGGTTGGTATCGCCTTCGGTAAACAAGGCCCAGCTCAGCACGAAGCCTGACAGAACAAAGCAGAAGGTGATTGCGGCCGGTCCGTTCATCAGCACGAACCAGGACGAACCGATGATGCCTGTCTCTGTCCGGTCAGCAGCCAGAAGGCCGGATGTTGCAGGCGAGAAGTCGAGCAACACATGCTGCGTCACAACCACCAGCACTGCAATCCCGCGCACAGCCTCCAGTGGAACAAGTCTTTTTCTATTAACTATTTGATAACAAATATTTTTTCATGACTCCATCTAGAGCGTGTTGCGCTCATTCGGTTTCGTATCCTGCGGCTTTGAAGAAGTTGTAGCATTCTTCTTCGGTGAAGAGGTCGCAGACCTGTCCGACCGCCTTCCAGAGCTGGTCGTAGGTTCGGGCAGC
>Ga0315907_10000269_pt1 | contig 78190 bp, 80 predicted proteins | sample LakEriMetagenome_3_FD_203525 | JGI IMG/M metagenome (GOLD analysis project Ga0315907, IMG submission 203525) | Freshwater fungal communities from buoy surface, Lake Erie, Ohio, United States - Buoy 12 MA123 | ecosystem: Environmental > Aquatic > Freshwater > Lake > Lake biofilm | place: USA...
GAGGATGTGGTATTATTTTACCCGTCCGAAAAGGCCTGCATTTGCTTGACTGCTGCGACATTTGCCGTCACTAGCCCCCATCCGCCGGAGAGATTCGATTCTCGCCCGGCATGTTTTTCCATTCGGAGGTTCGACCAGCAGCCATGAAGACGCTGTCCAAAGTCACGAAATCGATCCGCCCGCAGGACGTCGAAAAGGCCTGGCACATCATTGATGCCGACGGTCTGGTCGTCGGTCGCGTGGCCTCGATCATCGCCAATATCCTGCGCGGCAAGCACAAGCCGAGCTTCACCCCGCACGTCGATTGCGGCGATCATGTGATCGTCATCAACGCCGACAAGGTGAAGTTCACCGGCAAGAAGCTGGGCGACAAGGTTTATTATCGCCACACCGGCTATGCCGGCGGCATCAAGGGCGTCACCGCCGCCAAGGTCCTCGAAGGCCGCTTTCCAGAGCGCGTCCTCGAAAAGGCTGTCGAGCGTATGGTTCCGCGCGGCCCGCTGGGTCGTCAGCAGATGCGCGCCCTTCACCTCTACAATGGTACCGAGCATCCGCACGACGGCCAGAAGCCGCAGGTGCTCGATATCGCTTCCATGAATCGCAAGAACAAGGTGGGTGCATAATGTCCGACACCGTAGAATCGCTCGCTGATCTTCAGACGCTTGGCACCGATGCACCGGCTGCACCGGCTGCACCGGCCGCGCCGCTGCGTGAAAAGGAAGTCGACGCCCAGGGCCGCAGCTATGCTACCGGCCGCCGTAAGGACGCCGTTGCACGCGTCTGGCTGAAGCCCGGCACAGGCAAGATCATTGTCAACGGCCGCGATCAGGAAGTGTATTTCGCACGTCCTTCGCTGCGCCTCGTCATCAACCAGCCGTTCGGCGTGACCGAGCGTGTTGGCCAGTATGACGTGATTGCCACCGTCAAGGGCGGCGGTCTTTCGGGTCAGGCCGGTGCTGTGAAGCATGGCATTGCACAGGCACTTTCCAAGTTCGAACCCGCGCTTCGCGGCGCAGTGAAGGCCGAAGGCTTCCTGACGCGCGACAGCCGCACCGTCGAGCGTAAGAAATATGGTAAGGCCAAAGCCCGCCGTAGCTTCCAGTTCTCGAAGCGTTAATCGCTTCCGAAATATCAAAATTCGAAAGGGCGGCCTGCGGGTCGCCCTTTTCTTTTGGCAATCAGGGGTTAGTCAATGCGCATGGGGAGAATCATGCTTATCGTCGCCGCGATCGCAATTCTGGGGCTAGGCGCTTTTGCGCTGCTCCGCCTAGCAGGGCCGCGCCAACTGGATCTTGCCGATAATTACTGGCCCGGAAAGCGCGCCACCATCACCGTCGAACGCGGCATCACTTATGCAAAAGCCGACCCTGCCCAGCGCTATGACCTTTACAGCCCTGCAGGTTTTGCGCGCGACTGCACGGCGGGCAGCTATCCGACGCTGATCTTTTTCCATGGCGGGTCATGGCGCGATGGCGACCGGGCGAGTTATGGCTTTGTCGGCCGCGCCTTTGCCGAACGGGGTTTTCATGTCGTCGTCGCTGACTATCGAAAAATGCCTGGCGCCCGGTTCCCCGCCTTTGTCGAAGATGCGGCGGCCGCAATCGCATATGTTCATCGCCATCTTCCGCCATGTGCCGATCCGAAGCGGCTGTATGTCTCAGGGCATAGCGCCGGCGCGCATATCGCGATGCTCGCCGTGCTCGACCCCAAATGGCTGGCCGCGCAAAAACTGGATTCCGCCGTGGTGGCAGGTGTCGTCGGACTGGCCGGCCCCTATGATTTCTACCCCTTTACCAGCGATGCGGCGCGGGCTGCCCTAGGCCAATGGCCGGAGCCGCATGAAACCCAGCCAATCCAATATGCACGCGGCGACGCACCGCCTTTACTCTTGTTAAGCGGTGATGCCGATACGACGGTGAAGCCGCGCAATAGCCGCGTACTGGCCAAGACGATCACGGAAAAAGGCGGCCCTGCGCTTGTCCGATTTTATAAAGGGATCACCCATAGCGGCATCGTAATGGCAATCGCTCGTCCGTTCCGTGGGAAAGCACCGGTGATCGACGATATCATTGCCTTTACCAAAGCCCCGCGGCCCTGACGCGCGTCTAGCTCGGGCTCAGGCAGAAGCAAGTCTCGGCAAAAGCGACGCTGCAATCCGGTCCATCGCCGCATCGAGCCAGCTTTCAAGCGCGGCATCGGCCAGCTGATCGAGCATTACGACCTGCGGCATTGAAAGCCCGACGCGCAATGTTGCTCCCCAGCGGCCATCGGCCAGCTTCACACAGCGCACCGGCTGCCCCAGCCGCACGCCATCGGCGATCATTGCCTTATGGATAGCGACAGCGGCATCAAAATCGAGCATGCGGCTGACCGCACCCTGGCCATCATGGCACAGATCGAGCGTGACAAGCGTCTGCATCTCGATCGGGTGGCCGGCTTCTTCATCGGCATCTTCGACGGGCGCAGCAGCAACCTTGCGGGCCGCTAGCGTTTCAGCGAGCCGGCTTGCTGATGCGTTGAATGCGGTGACTACCCGCTTGACCCGGTCAAAGGCGAGCGACTGGAACCGATTAAGCTCGAAAAGCGAAGCTGAAAGCCGGAGCGCAAGGCCGCAATTGCCAGCATCGTCCAAAAGGTCACGTCCGGCCCATCCGGCTGGAACTTCGGCACGACGAAAGATCGTTGCCATACCCTGCGCCAGCGGAGCCGCCTGGGCGACCAGCCCCTGCGGGAGCAAGGCAAAGCCACTGAACGGCGGACCCCCCATGAATTTCGATCCGGTGAGAAAAACGATAATCCCGCGCGCCAGATAATCATGGATCGCACGGGTCGTGATCCGCGCCTGGCAGGCATCAACCACAAACGCAACATCGCCGCCGAAACGGCTTTGTAGACGGTCGATATCGTCAAGATGAGGCAGCACCAACCCGGTCTTTGACCCATGGACGACATGCACCAACGGGAAACATCCATTGCCAAGCGCGCTGGCAATCGCGCTTTCCATCTGGCTTGCCAGCGTTGCGCTGTCAAAGGCCTCGCCCTCTTGATTGCGGACCGGAAAGTCTCCCATGATAATCGGCGGCAGCCCCTCGACATCCTGTCCGGGACAGACATTGGCAACCAGCGCGGTTTCATTCGCGAAATAGCGGCCAGCAGCGCTGTGAATGCAGCCGGAGCCGACCTCATCCGCGCCGAGCAAAAGATTGGCGATGCCATTGGCCTTGCGCTGCGCCACAGCCAGCAAGGCGACATATTCTAGATCGGTTCCCGACGGTGCAAAGAAAATGTCGGTGCCTTCAGGCAGGCGATAGGCGCTGGCGATGCGGCCGCGCAGCGTATCGAGATAGGCCCGATAAGCCGGCCCCGAACCAAGCCCTTCCGCTGCATCGCCAACTTCGCTTTCAAGGAAGGCCATAGCATCGGCCGAAAGATCGTTTGCGGTCGAAGAGGCAAAAGCCAGCACGTCGCGCGAATAGGGTGCGCTGTGGTAGCGGTTAAGGCCGGACACTGCATCCAAGACGATGCGTGCATCGCCCCCGCAGGTCATCCAGCGGGCCAATTCGGAAATGTTCATAAGCGCTAAACCGGCCCGTGTTTCCCTCAAGTGGGGCAGCCTATAGACGCCGCATTGCAATTAGGAAATTGCGAAAATCGGTGAAGCGTCTAAGAGCGGCGGCATTCAGGGGGTTCCTGCCCCGACAGGACTGGAAAAATGACCGAACCGACACGCCTTTCCGCTGACATCCGCAAAAATCTGCGCATCCTTTTCATTGCCAAGCATGCACTTGGCGACGGAAGTCTGCATGGAACTGACGGCAACCATTCGCCCTATCATTATGAGATGAAGACGATCCTGTCCGGATTGTTCGAGAATCTCAGTGTTGCCAATGCCTATGACGCGCTGTTCACCGACCCGGGCGTAGATTTCGTTTGGCCGATGCTGAACCGTGGCGGCTTTTTCAATTCGGAAATGCTGTGCCCGCTTTTATGCGAAAGGCTTGGCGTTCCCTATCTGGGCGCCAACCCCATTTTGCGCGGCCTTGCAGACGACAAGCATCTGACAAAACTGGAAGGCGTTGCCCGCGGTGTGCCAACCTGTGACTGGGCGGTCTATCGCTCCGGCGCACCGGTAGAAGAAGCCCGTTGCCCCAAGGGCAGTCGCTTTGTCATCAAGCCCAATAACAGCTCTGCCAGCTGGGGTATCGGCGATGCCAATGACTGGGAAGGCGTAAAGGCGGCCATATTGCGCATCCACGCCGAAGGGCATGATGCGATCGTCGAGCCTTTCATGAACGGTAGCGATGTCGAAGTACCCGTTATCTTCAAGGACGGCGCACCCTTTGTAATGCCACCCATGCTGTTCAAGCAGAATGACCCTTCACATCTGCGTACCCATGCGGAAAAGCGTGACCTGGTCGAACGTGAGAATAAATATACGCTGGTTCCGTTTGAGGCAGATGCCGCCTGGGACAAGATCAAGGCAATGACGCTGACCCTCGCCGAGATTTTCCGTCCGTTCGATTTCGGTCGCTTCGAATTCCGCTTCAACGAGGAAAGCGGGGAGATCAACCTGCTTGAGGTCAATTTGCAGTGCAACCTATGGTCACAAAAGGTCTATGGCCGGTCGGCGGTATTGATGGGCTGGAGCCAGGAAGACCTGATCGAGACTATCGTTGCCGAAAGCCTGATTCGGCGTGGGTTGATGCCGAAAGCGTGATTTCAGCTTTAATCGCGCGATGAAAATTGCAATTGCTTGGGCGGTGCCGCTTGGTTAGGGCATCGTACAAAGTCGTAACGGGATAAAGACATGGCCGAATTCACTTTGCCCAAGAATAGCAAGGTCCGCACCGGAACCACGCACTCCGCACAGGGCGGAGGCAAATCGCGCAAGTTCAAGGTCTATCGCTACGATCCGGATAGCGGGGATAATCCCCGTTATGACACGTTCGAGGTCGATACCGAAAATTGCGGCCCGATGGTGCTCGACGCGCTGATCAAGATGAAGAGCGATCAAGACCCTTCATTGACCTTCCGCCGTTCGTGCCGTGAAGGTATTTGCGGATCCTGTTCGATGAACATCAACGGCAAGAACGGCCTTGCCTGCACGACAGCAATCGAAGACTGCAAGGGCGACGTCACGCTGACACCGCTTCCGCATATGGAAGTGATCAAGGACCTCGTCCCAGACATGACGCATTTCTATGCGCAATATGCATCGATCAAACCTTGGCTGCAGACGGTAACGCCCACGCCTTCGGGCAAGGAGCGGCTGCAGAGCCCCGAAGACCGCGCCAAACTGGACGGTCTTTACGAGTGCATTCTGTGCGCCTGCTGTTCGACAAGCTGCCCGTCTTACTGGTGGAATAGTGACAAATTTCTTGGTCCGGCCATCCTGCTGCAAGCCTATCGCTGGCTGGCTGACAGCCGCGACGAGATGACGGGTGAACGGCTGGACGATCTGGAAGATCCCTTCCGCCTCTATCGCTGCCATACGATCATGAACTGCGCCAATGCCTGCCCGAAGGGCCTGAACCCGGCCAAGGCGATTGCCGAGACCAAAAAGCTGCTCGTGGAGCGGCAGATTTGAACGACGGCATTGAGGAGCCCCGGCGCGCTGAATATTTTGATGCCGAGGCCCAAGGCGACGGCTGGCTAAGCTGGAACCTTAACGACAAAAGCCGCTTCAACGCATTTATCGAGCCACTGTTCGTACGTCTCGAAGACCCCCTGCCCGATGGCAGGCCTCGGGCCCGTTTGCGCATGCATCCGACGCGAAAGCACAGTAATCTGGGCGACAATGTCCATGGTGCAGTCACACTCGCACTGATCGATGTTTCGCTATTCGCGGCATCGCACCAATTTGGTTCACTCAATGCCGGTTTTTCAGTCACGCTCGATCTGGGCACGCAATTCATCGGTGGCGGCCGGATTGACGAGCCTTTGGACGCCGTTGTCGAACAGGTGCGCGAAACCGGGCGGCTGATTTTCCTGCGCGGTATGGTGGTGCAAGGCCCGAATGACGAACATATCGTTGCCTCTTTCTCCGGCACGATCCGCAAGGCGTCGCAAGACAAAAGATGAGCGCGACCGTTCAGACGCGGTACCTGGAACTGGTCGCTGCAGGGGAACTCAAGCGCGATCCCGATCAGGCCGTTGCCGCGGCCAAACTAACCGAAATTCAGGAACAGCTGGAAACCGCCTCTGCCCGCCCAGGCGCATTGTGGCGGTTGATCGGCCGCAGGACAGAAGCGGTGCGCGGGCTTTATCTCTGGGGCGGAGTTGGCCGCGGCAAATCGATGCTGATGGATTTGTTTTTCGATGCGGTGCAGATTGATCGGAAGCGGCGCGCACATTTCCATGAATTCATGCTCGACATCCATGCTCGGCTGAAGGTTGAGCGTGAAAAGGAAAAAGGCGATCCCATACCACCCGTGGTTGCGGCGCTCGCGAATGAAGCCCGGCTGCTATGTTTTGACGAGATGGTGGTGAACAATATGGCCGACGCTGCGATCATGTCGCGGCTGTTTGCTGGTCTGTTTGATGCAGGCGTTACCGTCGTCACCACGTCGAACCGGCATCCCGACGACCTTTACAAGGATGGCCTCAATCGCCAGCTGTTCCTTCCCTTTATCGCAACGGTGAAGGAACGGCTTGACGTCATGGCACTGGATGGACCGACAGATTACCGCCGTGATCGGCTGGGCAATGCGGCGACCTGGCTGGTACCAAACGGGCCGGTGGCAACCGCCTCACTTTCAGAAACCTTTTTCAAGCTGACCGATTATCCACCGGAGGATCGGGCCCATGTGCCCAGCGCGGACATTGACGTGGGTGCGGGACGGATTCTGCATGTTCCGAAATCGCTCAAGGGCGTTGGCGTATTCTCATTCAAGCGGCTTTGCGCAGAGGCGCGGGGTGCCGCTGATTATCTGGCGGTGGCGCGGCGTTACCATAGCGCCATCATCGTTGGCATTCCGGTGCTTGGCCCGCATAATCGCAACGAGGCCGCACGTTTTGTCACGCTGATTGATGCGCTTTACGAATATCGCGTTAAGCTGATCGCCGCAGCCAATGCCGCGCCTGACGATCTTTATCCCGAAGGCGATGGTAAATTCGAATTTGAACGGACGGTGTCGCGTCTGCTTGAAATGCAAAGCGAAGACTATCTGGCAGAGGGCCACGGTCCGCGGTAGTTCGCTTACAAGGGAGAGTTTCATGAAGAAAGCCGTATCAGCGACAATGGCAGCCCTGCTGGCCTTCGCTACCAGCCAGGCCTTTGCTGCGGAAGCCCCGAAGCGGCAGGAAGAGCGCGAGTTGTTTGCAAAGATTGTGGAGATCCCGACCGTCGAAGGGCGAACAGCTGAGTTTGGCAAGCTGACCGAATTGCTGACAGCCGAATTCCGGAAAGCGGGGATTACAAACGTCATCGTGAAGGATCATGATGGCACTCAGACACTGATCGCGCGCTGGCCTGCGGCCAAACCCAGCGGGAAGAAGCCAATCCTGCTGATGGCGCATATGGATGTCGTCGAAGCCAAGGAAAGTGACTGGAAGAATCCACCATTCAAGTTCCGTGAAGAAGACGGCTGGTATCTCGGCCGGGGGGCCAATGACAACAAGGCAGGACTGACCGGCATATTGATTGCGCTGCAATATCTAAAAGCCGCGGGCTTTCAGCCGACACGCGACCTGATCGTGCTGTTTACCGGCGACGAGGAAACTACCGGCAATGGTGCGCGCCGCGCAGCAACCGAATGGCGTTCATTGATCGACGCCGAATATGGCCTCAACAGTGATGCAGGTGGCGGATCGGTGTATAAGGATGGGCGACCGGAACTGTTCGCGATGCAAATCGCCGAAAAAACCTATGCCGATTTCAAGCTGACGGCCACCAATCGCGGCGGACATAGCAGCGCCCCACGGCCGGACAATGCCATCTATGCACTGTCTAATGCATTGACCGCACTTGAAGCCCACCGATTTCCGGCAATGGTGAATGATGCGACACGGGCAGGATTTGCTTTGCTCGCCGCGAAGGATGGCGGGCAGTATGGCGAATTGATCAAGCGTTTTCTGGCTGATCCGAACGACCGGGAAACGGCAGATCTCGTAGAAGCCAATGATCCGGGAAGCACGCGCACCCGATGCGTTGCAACCATGCTTTCAGGCGGCCATGCTCCCAATGCCCTGCCCCAAAAGGCGGAGGCCAATGTCAACTGCCGCATCTTTCCGGGCGTGAAGGTAGAGGATGTGCGCCAGCAGCTTCAGACACTGGCAGGTCCGGATGTTACGGTAACTGCTGTTGAGGGTTCGCAAACCCCCGAAACCTCGCCTACGGCGATCCGGCAGGATATACTCGATGCCTATAAGGCAGCGGTGGCGACGCGGTTCAAAGATGCGCCCGTCGTTCCCTATCAGTCGGCAGGCGCCACTGACGGGGCCTTTTTGCGCGCTAATGGCATTCCAGTTTACGGCTTTGGCGGGCTGTGGAGTATCGTTGGCGAACGCGAAGGCGCGCACGGGCTTGACGAACGGGTCAATGCCGACGGCTTTCATGGCCAGATACCGATATGGATGGAAATGCTGAAGCGCGTTGCGGGTTAGTCTCTAGCCCAAAGCGTGCGCCAGAATGCATTTCGGGATAAAGATTGGGCTACAAATAGACCTTGAACGGGTTTCAGAACGACGAAATCTTCGCCACTAATGCTATTGCGAACTGATATCAGAAAAAGCCTTTACCTTCGGCCTTTATAGGGGTTGCCGTAGGGAGTGTTTCCGCTTAACGGGACCGCAATTCCCTTAAAGACGTAGCGGTTGGACCGTTACGGCATCTGGCCCAACGGAAGGACATGATATGGCCCGCAAGAAGATTGCGCTGATCGGCGCTGGTAATATCGGCGGCACGCTCGCTCACCTCGCAGCACAAAAGGAACTGGGCGATATCGTCCTGTTTGACGTCGTCGAAGGCGTACCGCAGGGCAAGGCGCTTGACCTGTCGCAATGCGGACCGATCGAAGGGTTCGACGCCAAAATCACCGGCTCGAACGATTATAAGGATATCGCTGGCGCAGATGTGATCATCGTCACCGCTGGCGTCGCACGCAAGCCCGGCATGAGCCGTGACGATTTGCTTGGTATCAATTTGAAAGTGATGAAGGCCGTTGGCGAGGGCATCAAGAACAATGCACCCGACGCTTTTGTAATCTGCATCACCAACCCGCTCGATGCGATGGTCTGGGCATTGCGTGAATTCTCCGGCCTCCCGCACAACCGCGTTGTCGGCATGGCTGGCGTATTGGACTCTGGCCGCTTCAGCCATTTCATTGCAGAGGAATTCAACGTTTCGGCGCGCGATGTCACCACATTCGTGCTCGGCGGACATGGCGACACAATGGTGCCGGTTGTACAATATTCGACCGTTGCGGGCATACCCGTTCCCGACCTCATTAAAATGGGCAAATCGACGCAGGAGCGCATTGACGCGATCGTCAAGCGCACACGCGGCGGCGGCGGCGAAATCGTTGCTCTGCTCGGAACCGGCTCGGCCTATTACGCACCAGCGACCAGCGGTATTGCGATGGCAGAAGCGTATCTCTTCGACCAGAAACGCCTTCTGCCCTGCGCCGCCTATGTTGACGGCAAATATGGTCTCGACGGTCTCTATGTCGGCGTGCCCTGCATCATCGGCGCAGGCGGCATCGAGGAAATTGTCGAGATCGCCCTCGATGATGAAGCAAAGGGCAATCTGCAGATCAGTGTCGATGCAGTGAAGGAACTGCTCGTCGCCTGCAAAAACATCGATCCTTCGCTCGCCTGAGCAGGCTGGCACGACACATATCTCAGAGAGGCGTTCATGAGCATTTTGGTCCACAAGAATACGAAGGTCATCACGCAGGGGATGACTGGTGAAACCGGCACATTCCATACCCAGGCGGCGCTTGCTTATGGCACGCAGATGGTCGGCGGCGTGACCCCCGGCAAGGGCGGCAGCACGCATATCGGCCTGCCGGTGTTCGATACCGTCGCCGAAGCAGTGCAGATGACGGGTGCCGATGCCTCGGTCGTCTATGTGCCGCCGCCATTTGCAGCTGATTCGATTCTGGAAGCGATTGATGCCGAAGTTCCGTTGATTGTCTGCATCACCGAAGGCATTCCGGTGCTCGACATGGTGCGCGTGAAGCGCGCACTTTCGGGTTCGAAATCGCGCCTTATCGGCCCCAACTGCCCGGGCGTGCTGACGCCGGGTGAATGCAAGATCGGCATCATGCCGGGGAACATCTTTTCCAAAGGTTCGGTCGGCGTCGTATCGCGTTCGGGCACACTGACTTATGAAGCTGTGTTCCAGACGACCAATGAAGGCCTTGGCCAAACCACGGCTGTCGGCATTGGCGGCGATCCGGTCAATGGCACCAACTTCATCGACGTGCTCGAACTCTTCCTGGCGGACGACGCCACCGAGAGCATCATCATGATCGGTGAAATCGGCGGCGATGCCGAAGAACAGGCTGCCCAGTTCCTGATCGACGAAGCCAAGCGCGGCCGTAAAAAGCCGATGGCCGGCTTCATTGCCGGACGGACTGCGCCTCCGGGCCGTCGTATGGGCCATGCCGGTGCGATCGTGTCTGGTGGCAAGGGCGATGCCGAATCCAAGATCGCAGCGATGGAAGCCGCCGGAATCCGCGTTGCTGCCAGCCCGAGCGAACTGGGAACAACCTTGATGAGCGTATTGAAGGGGTGAAACTCCTTTCCCCAAAGGAGAGGATAGGAAGCCTTGGCCGCTGGCCTAGGCGCAGTTGGTGAGGGGCTTTACGCTCTCGATAGGGCAAATCCCTTCACCCAGCTTCGACTTGGCGACATCACGCCAAGTCTGCGCAACCCTCTCCCGACGGGAGAGGGGAAAGGAAGTGAGATGGGTTACGAAAACCACGAATTCGAATCCGCCAATGAACCGGAACGCGGCCCCAGCTGGCAGCGACCAAACTGGCGAATCGGCGATACCGACGATCTGACAGGCGCACTTGACCCCATGCAAATGGTGGTCGAGATCAAGACTGCGGCCAAGGCAGCGGGCAAACCCCTAAGTGATGGCGACGCAGTTGCCGCAGCGGGCGATTCAATCCGTGCGATGATGTTGGTGCGCACCTATCGCGTGCGCGGCCACCTTGCGGCCAATCTCGATCCGCTAGGGCTTTCAAAACAGGAAGTTCCGGCTGACTTGGACCCGGCCTATCATGGATTCACAGACGCCGATCTGGATCGCAAGGTCTATGTCGGTGGAACACTGGGTTTTGACTGGGTCAGCGTTCGGGAGCTCGTAGCCACCCTGCGCGCCAATTATTGCGGGCCCGTGGGCCTTGAATATATGCACATCGCCGACGTCGAGGAACGCCGCTTTCTGCAGGAACGGATGGAAGGCCGGGACGCCGCCATTTCGTTCACAGCGGAAGGAAAGAAGGCGATCCTTGGCAAGGTGATCGAAGCCGAGCAGTACGAGAAATTCCTCGCCAAGAAATATGTCGGCACAAAGCGTTTCGGGCTGGATGGCGGCGAGGCGATGATCCCGGCGCTTGAAGCGATCATCAAATATGGCGGCCAGCTTGGCATTCGCGAGATAGTCTATGGCATGCCGCATCGCGGCCGTCTCAACGTGCTCGCAAATGTGATGGCGAAACCCTATCGGATCATCTTCCACGAATTTTCCGGTGGCTCTGCCAACCCCGAAGATGTCGGCGGCTCGGGCGATGTGAAATATCACCTCGGCACCTCAACCGACCGGGAATTTGACGGGATCAAGGTACATATGTCGCTGGTGCCCAATCCGTCACACCTTGAAGCTGTCAATCCGGTGGTGCTGGGCAAGGTTCGCGCCAACCAGACGATCCGCGACGATATCGGCAAGGAAAAGCACGAACAGGTATTGCCGGTCCTGCTGCACGGCGATGCTGCCTTTGCTGGCCAAGGCATTGTGTGGGAATGCCTCGGCTTTTCAGGCATCCGCGGCTACAATACCGGTGGTTGCATCCATTTCATCGTCAACAACCAGGTTGGATTTACCACTAGCCCGCAATTTGCCCGTTCATCGCCCTATCCGAGCGACGTTGCCAAGGGCGTTCAGGCACCGATCTTCCACGTCAATGGCGATGATCCCGAGGCAGTAACTTTTGCCTGCAAGATGGCGATCGAATTCCGCCAGCGCTTCAAGCGCGACATTGTGATCGACATGTGGTGCTATCGCCGCTTCGGCCATAATGAAGGCGATGAGCCCGGTTTCACCCAACCGCTGATGTACAAGGTGATCAAGGGCAAGCCCGGGGTGAGCGAAGTTTACGCGTCACGCCTTGTGTCCGAAGATGTGATCGACGCCAATTGGGCGAGCGAACATGCGATGCGCTTCACGCAGATCCTTGAACAGGAATTCGAAGCCGGCAAAAACTACAAAGCCAATGAAGCCGACTGGTTTGGTGGTCGTTGGGCCGGGTTCAACAAACCCGCCGACCCCGAAACCGCGCGCCGCAATGTACCCACCGGCATCGCGAAGAAGCTAATGGACGGGCTAGGTCGCACGCTGACCACCGTTCCCGAAGGGCATATCATCCACCCGACGCTTGGCCGCGTTCTCGAAGCCAAAAAGGCAATGTTCGCAACCGGCGAAAATTTCGACTGGGCGACAGGCGAAGCGCTCGCTTTTGGCTCTTTGCTGTCCGAAGGCTATGGCGTTCGGCTGTCGGGTCAAGATTCAGGCCGCGGCACGTTCAGCCATCGTCATGCTGTCTGGGTCGACCAGAATAACGAAACCAAATATATCCCCCTCTCGACACTGCCACATGGCCGTTTCGAAGTGCATGATAGCCCTCTCTCAGAATTTGGTGTGCTGGGTTATGAATATGGTTTTGCCGGTGCAGATCCCAAAACGCTGGTGATGTGGGAGGCGCAGTTTGGCGATTTCGTCAACGGCGCGCAGACCATGATCGACCAGTTCATTGCATCCGGCGAATCGAAATGGCTTCGTGCCAACGGCCTCGTCATGCTGTTGCCACACGGGTTTGAAGGCCAGGGCCCCGAACATAGCTCCGCTCGTCTGGAACGTTTCCTGCAGCTTTGCGCTGAAGATAATATTCAGGTCGCAAACTGCACCACGCCCGCCAACTTCTTCCACCTGTTACGGCGGCAGATGCACCGGTCATTCCGCAAGCCATTGATCGTCATGACGCCAAAGTCGCTGCTGCGGCACAAACTGGCAGTATCGAAGGCCGAGGATTTCCAGGGCGAAAGCCATTTCATGCGGATTCTTTCGGATCCCTGGGCTCCGGCAGACAAGGATGTGAAGCGGCTGGTGCTCTGTTCGGGCAAGGTCGCCTATGATCTGATGGAGGCGCGTAACGCGAGCGGCGACACCAACACCGCTATCGTCCGCATCGAACAACTATACCCCTTTCCCGGCGAACCGCTAACGGTGCGGTTGAAGCGCATGCCCAATCTGGAAGACATCGTCTGGGCGCAGGAAGAACCGCAGAATAATGGCAGCTGGTTCTTTGTCGAACCGTTGATCGAACAATGCCTTGCCGATGCAGGCGTTGGCCCCGCCAGGGCACGTTATGCCGGTCGCAAAGCCGCCGCATCGCCAGCAACCGGACTTATGAAGCGCCACCAAGCGGAACAGGCTGCCTTGGTTGCCCATGCACTCGGCCATGGCGTGCGCGATGAAATCCGCCGCCAACGCAACCCGAAGAAGAAATAACGACCCAAGGGGGAAGTAGCCCCAAGGAGCAAAGATATGAGCACCGAAGTCAAAGTCCCGACACTGGGTGAATCGATCACCGAAGCAACGCTTGGCCAGTGGCTGAAAAAGCCCGGCGAAACAGTAAAGCTCGACGAACCGATCGCAAGCCTTGAAACCGACAAGGTCGCAATCGAGGTTGCAAGCCCGGTGGCAGGCATTCTGACCGACCAACTGGTGAAGGAAGGCGATACCGTGAATGTCGACGCAGTCATCGCACTGATCGGCGATTCGGCTTCGGCTGCAGGCAATGTTCCGGACGCGCCGCGAACCGAAACAGCAAAGTCGGTCGACGAGCAGAAGCTGACACAGGACACCGCACCCGCCGCCAGCGCCGACCTGACGCTGTCGCCGGCCGTACGCCGCTTGGTGCTCGAACTCGGCATTGATCCGACCAAGGTCAAGGGAAGCGGCAAGGATGGCCGACTGACCAAGGAAGATGTGCTTGCGGCCGCCAAGGGTAGTTCACCCACCGCGCCGGCAGCGGCCCAGCCGACCGCTGCGCCTGTTGCAGCGGCAGGTGCCGGCCGTCAGGAAGAACGCATCAAGATGACGCGTCTGCGCCAGACAGTCGCCCGCCGCCTGAAGGACGCGCAAGACACTGCGGCGCTGCTCACCACCTTCAACGATGTCGACATGTCGGCGGTGATCGACGCGCGGAACCGTTACAAGGACATGTTCGAAAAGAAGCATGGCGTGCGCCTCGGCTTTATGGGCTTCTTCACCAAGGCCGCAGCGCTAGCCGCAAAGGACATTCCGGCGGTCAACGCGCGGATCGAAGGCGACGAGATCGTCTATCATAATTATTTCGACGTGTCGGTCGCGGTATCCGCGCCTAATGGCCTTGTCGTCCCCGTCATCCGCAATGCCGAAACGATGAGCTTTGCCGAGATCGAAAAGACGATCGGTGATTTCGGCAAGCGCGCCAAGGATGGAACGCTGACCATGAACGACATGACCGGCGGTACCTTCACCATTTCCAACGGCGGTGTGTTCGGTTCACTGATGTCGACCCCGATCATCAACCCGCCGCAGTCCGCCGTGCTGGGTCTGCACCGGATCGAGGAACGCCCGGTAGTTCGCGACGGGCAGATTGTAGCACGCCCGATGATGTATCTGGCGCTCAGCTATGATCATCGTCTAATCGACGGCCGCGAAGCTGTAACCTTCCTGAAAATCATCAAGGAAGCAATTGAAGACCCCACACGCCTGCTGATCGACCTTTAAGGAGCCGAAACCATGGCTGATTTTGATCTCATCGTTATCGGATCCGGCCCCGGCGGCTATGTGGCCGCAATCCGGGCGGCACAGCTCGGCCTGAAGACCGCCTGTGTCGAATCGCGCGAAACGCTTGGCGGCACGTGCCTCAATGTCGGCTGCATCCCGTCCAAGGCGATGCTGCATGCATCCGAATATTTCGATGCGGCAGCCAATGGATCGATGGCGGCAATGGGCGTCAATGTGAAGCCAGAGCTCAACCTAGAAGTCATGCATGGCCAGCGCCGCGACGCAGTGAAAAGCCTGACTGGCGGCATCGAATTCCTGTTCAAGAAGAACAAGGTCAGCTGGATCAAGGGCCGCGCCGCCTTCACCTCTGCCAACAGCATCGAGGTGGCTGGGCAAAGCTATACGGCAGACAATTTCATCATCGCGACGGGTTCGTCGGTTACGCCATTGCCTGGTGTTACCGTCGACAATGACAAGGCGATCATTGTCGATTCGACCGGTGCGCTCGAACTGCCCAAGGTACCTAACCATATGGTGGTCATCGGCGGCGGCGTGATTGGGCTTGAGCTTGGTTCTGTCTGGCGGCGCCTGGGTGCAAAGGTGACGGTGGTCGAATATCTCGATCAAATTCTGCCCGGCATGGATGGTGATGTCCGCAAAGAAGCGAACAAGATCTTCAAGAAACAGGGCATTGTCTTCAAGCTTTCGACCAAGGTGACCGACGTCGAAGTGAAGGGTAAAGTCGCCCTTCTGACCGTCGAACCTGCCGCAGGCGGCACCAGCGAAACGATCGAAGCTGATTGCGTACTCGTGTCTATCGGCCGCCGTCCAAACACGGATGGGCTGGCACTCGACAAGGCGGGCCTTTCGGTCAATGCGCGCGGTCAGATCGAAATCGACCATGAATTCCGCACAGCCGTTCCGGGCATCTGGGCTGTCGGCGATGTCGTTCCCGGCCCGATGCTTGCGCACAAGGCCGAGGATGAGGGCATTGCCTGCGCCGAAAATATCGCCGGTCTGACGGGGATCATCAACCATGATGTAATCCCATCGGTCGTCTATACTTGGCCCGAAATCGCCGGCGTCGGCCTGACCGAAGAAGCCGCCAAGGCCAAAGGCGAGGTGAAGGTCGGGAAATTCCCGATGCTAGCCAACAGCCGCGCCAAGACCAACCATGAACCAGACGGTTTCGTGAAGGTTATTGCCGACGCAGCAACCGATCGCGTGCTTGGTGTCTGGTGCATCGCCAGCGTTGCCGGCACGATGATCGCACAGGCGGCGCAGGCGATGGAGTTTGGCGCAACCTCGGAAGATATAGCCTATACCTGTCATGCGCATCCGACCCATTCGGAAGCGCTGAAGGAAGCGGCGATGGCCGTGCAGGGCAAACCGATCCACATGTGATCTGGTGAACGAAGGCGTCGTCCAGATAGCCCCGGGGCTGATTTCCGCGCTAGACCTGTTTGGCATCGCGCTGTTCGCTGCATCGGGCGCACTGGCCGCGGCACAACAACGGCAGACGCTTGTTACTTTTGCCTTTTTCGCATTGTTGACAGGTGTTGGCGGCGGAACAGTTCGCGACCTGTTGATTGGCGCGCCGGTATTCTGGGTTCAGGATTGGCACTTTCCGGCAACCTGCCTTGGCGCCGCATTACTCGTGTGGATGACACCGGCACGGCTCTGGAGCCCGCGTGCGCTTGACTGGTTCGACGCGGTGGGCCTTGCCGTCTATTCGGTGTTTGGCGCGTGGAAATCATTGAGCCTTGGCGTAGGTCCGTTACCGGCGATGATGATGGGCGTGATCACGGCCTGTGTCGGCGGCGTTATCCGCGACATGCTGGCAGGCATCCCCTCAATCATCCTGCGACCGGAAATCTATGTCACGGCGTCGGCCCTGTCAGCAGGTCTGTTCGTCCTGCTCTTCTCACTCGACATGCCGTTTTTAATGGCCGCAGCGATTAGTGCAGTAGCCGGGTTCGGCTTGCGTGCGGCAGCAATTTACAAGGGGTTGGCCATTCCGGCCTATAAGGGATGATCGACGCTTAGGGTGCGATTGCCACTAGCGGGGCTTCGATCACCACCGCCTTGCTTTCATGGCCCTGAGTCTCGGCACTGGCCGGACGCACAAGGGCGATGCCGGCAATACCAAGCGCAAATCCACCAAACAGGCTGAGGAAAAGATCGGACCGGAAAAATGCAAGGGTGCGCGTCATCGAAGGGCTCTTATCTTGAGTCATTTTACAAGATCGCCGCTACAGCGACCCTGAACCAACCTCAACATGGCGACGGTTAAACACTGATTAACAGCCGTTAATTTGCGATCAGACGAGTTCTGCACACGCCGACTGGATGCGCTCGCATGCAGTTTTCAGCGCTTCGTTCGAAGTCGCATAGCTGATGCGGAAACCGGGCGATAGGCCAAAGGCGCCGCCATGCACCGCTGCGACATTCCAGTCGTCGAGGAAATAGTCGATCAGATCAGCATCGGTTTCGATTTTCCGGCCCTTGGGCGTCGTCTTGCCCATCACGCCGCTAGCGTCGGGATAGACATAAAAGGCACCTTCAGGGACGGGGCAGTTGAGCCCGGGGGCATCGTTGAGCATTGCGACGACAAGGTCGCGCCGTTCCTTGAACTTGGCGTTACGCTCTTTCAGGAAATCCTGTGGCCCGTTGAGTGCAGCTGTCACAGCATATTGGCTGATCGAGCAAGGATTGCTGGTCGATTGCGATTGCAGATCGCCCATTGCCTTGATCAGCCATTGCGGACCACCAGCATAGCCGATACGCCAGCCGGTCATCGCATAGGCTTTTGACGCGCCGTTCATCGTCAGCGTGCGATCATAGAGATCGGGACAGACCTGCAACATTGTCGCAAAAGGCTGCGGTGCATACCAGATATGCTCATACATATCGTCCGTGAGCAGCAGGACATGGGGATGGCGCAGCAGCACTTCGCCCAGCGCCTTAAGCTCGGTGGCACTATAAGCCGCGCCTGTCGGGTTCGAAGGCGAATTGAGGATCAGCCAGCGTGTGCGCGGAGTGATCGCGGCATCCAGCTGATCAGGGGTGATCTTGTAGGCCTTGTCCGCCGATGCCGGCAGCACCACTGGCGTTCCACCAGCAAACTGGACGATATCGGGATAGCTGACCCAATAGGGCGCCGGAATGATCACTTCATCACCGGCGTCGACCGTGGCAACCAGCGCGTTGAACAGCGTGTGCTTACCGCCCGCATTGACGCTGATCTGCTTCGGTCCATAATCGATGCCATTGTCGCGCTTGAACTTTGCCGCGATCGCTGCCTTCAATTCGGGAATGCCGTCGACGGCGGTATATTTCGTTTTTCCCGCGCGGATCGCCTCAATCGCAGCATCCTTCACGAAATCCGGAGTGTCATAATCGGGTTCGCCGGCGGACAGGCCAATCACGTCAATTCCGCGCGCTTTCATTTCGAGCACACGGCCCGACATGGCAAGGGTGGCTGAGGGCGCGATGCGGCCCAGGGCGGCGGAGAGCCTGTCGATCATTTGCTGTTCCCGAAGCTGGAGCGGTGACGGAGGATTGCGCGAAACCCCCTATCGCGCGTTCGAAAATTACGCAACCCGTTTGGCCGGAAGCAGGCCGCGCAGGCTGTTTCCGACGAAGAAACCGGCCATCAGATCGGTCACCGAAAGTTCCGCCTCAATTGCCTCGCCTGATTCGATCAAGGCACGCCGCAACACCGAAGGGAGTAGACCGTTAGAAAGCGGCGGGGTGAGCAACTTACCATCCCGTTCCACAAACACAGCTGTGAAGCTGCCTTCGGTGAGCTGTCCCTTGGGATCGGCAAAAACAACTTCATCAGCACCTGAGGCTAGCCGCGCTTCATCGTAAAAAGCCCGATCGGTCGTCTTGTGCCGCAAACGGAAATCACCTTGGTCGACCGGCATCGGCACCACCGCCACACGAAGAGCCGTTTCAGATATAACTGGGGCGGCGGTTATAGCGATGGCCAGCGTGCCGTTGCGTGAGGCAAGCAGGCGCACCTTGGCATCGGCATCGAGATGGAAAACCGCCGCATGCAGCCGATTGCGGGCTTCGTGCCGGTCAAATTCAAAACCAAGCGCCCGCGCACTTTCCTTCATCCGTTCCAGATGCAGTTCAAGCCGCAGCAAACCCTTGGCCGGTTCGAAGCGCATGGTCTCGATAAGATCGAAGTCCCGCCGTTGCACCCGTGCAAATTCCCCCTTGGCCAGACACTCCGCCCATTCCGCCGCCATAACGGAATCTGCAACGATACCTGACCCAAGCCCGAGAGAAGCCCGCTTGCGATCCTCATTCAAGTGAAAAGTGCGTATTGCCACGTTGAACGCAGCGTCGCCCGATGGATCCATCCGCCCGATTGAACCACAATAAATACCGCGCGGGGCAGTTTCGACCTCTGAAATAATCTCCATGGCACGGATTTTCGGCGCACCGGTAATCGAACCGCACGGATAAATGGCGCTGAGGAGATCGATCGCGTCCTTGTCGGGATCAAGATCAGCTGTGACGGTCGAGATCATCTGGTGCACGGTCGGATAGCTTTCGATCGCAAACAAATTAGGTACAGAGACCGAGGCGGGTAGCGCAACGCGCGAAAGATCGTTGCGCAGCAGATCAACAATCATCAGATTTTCGGCGCGCTGCTTTGGGTCTTCACGCAATTCAAGAGCGAGACGCTCATCCGCCGCGGCATTGCGCCCGCGCTTGGCGGTACCCTTCATCGGCTTGGCTGTCACCCGGCCGTGCTGCAGCGCAAAGAACAGTTCGGGCGAAAAGGAAAGGAACCAATCTTCACCCGTCCAGACAATACCGCCATAACCCGCTGCCGCACGGGGCCGGATGGCAGCATATAACGCCAGCGGATCGCCAGCATAGCATGCTTCGGCCCGGAAGGTGAGGTTGGCCTGATAGATATCACCAGCCGCGATATAGTTTTCGACCGCATCAAAGGCCGATCCATAATCGCCGCGTGTCACTTTTGGCTGCACAGGGCCCAACCACGCCCCGGCAGGATCCGGGAACAGCCCGGCCACCGCCGCGCTGTCTATTTCATGGTATCGTTCAAAAATACCAAACCAGATCAACGGTGTATGCGGCAGCCTTGCCTGCAAATGAGCGGCAAGTTTGGATTCCAGTGCAAAGCCCGCTTCATAAGCGAGATAGCCTGCAACATGGTGCCCGGCACGCTGCGCTGCGCGAGCGGCGGCGAGCACGGAATCAACATTTTCGGGCCGGCGGGCGCACAGAATCTCAATAGGATCACTGTACAGCCGCGCCGGAGAGGCATCCGCAACGCGGGCATCGTCGAGCAGGACAAAAGGCGTCGCGGGATCGATCATCGTGTCTCGCTATAACGTTATGCTGTACAAGGGAAAGCGGCGTGGAGCGGGTGAGGGGAATCGAACCCCCGTCGTCAGCTTGGGAAGCTGCTGCTCTACCATTGAGCTACACCCGCGATTCGCAACGCCTCTTAAGCCGACTCTGTGCGCAGTGCCAATATCCTAAACCAGATCGGACGGCTGGTTGATGTTGCGCAGCGGAAGCTGCAACCGAATCCGCCGCGCGCCGCTATAGTCGACGAAGGCGTAAACCGAATGGCGGTCACTGCTGTCAAGCCAGTGCAGCAATTGGTCGGCCATGGCTGCGGGCCAGATGCCGACGAGCGGCAAATCCTCGACAATTGCAGGCGCAGCACCCAATTGCGGTCCCAGATCGACCGGAAGACCGAGAATGTCGCATCCGCTGCTGAGAACGGCATCATAGCCATAGCGCCTGGCATGATCGAGCGCGCCTGCCAGACCGGCGAGCGGCCCCATGCCCGGCCGGGGAAGATCGGCAACTGTTTCCATATCGGGCCAATCGCGCCCCGCGACAACCAACCCGTCAACCTGTGGGAGCAGCGCAGCAGCGACATGGTCGATCAGCCTGCGCCCGTCATATTCTGCGAGCGCTTTGTCCGATCCAAAACGGCGCGATTGCCCGCCGGCAAGAATCGCGCCCAATATCTTCATGCAAGCCGTTCGGCATGCCACGCCAGATGCTCGGCCATGAAAGTCGATATGAAATAATAGCTGTGATCATAGCCGGGCTGCATCCGGATCGTCGCCTTTTGTCCTGCGGCTGAGCAAACCTCCTCGAGCAAATGGGTTTTCAGCTGTTCGGCAAGGAAATTGTCGGCTTCGCCCTGATCGACCAACAGGTCAGGAAGCCGCGCACCCGATTCAATCAGCGCGCAGGCATCATAATCCGCCCATCCGGTAGAATCGGATCCCAGATAACCGCCCAGCGCCTTTTGACCCCAGGGGACCTGGCTTGGTGCAACAATCGGAGCAAAAGCCGAGGTTGCGCGGAAACGTCCGGGATTGCGGAGCGCAATTGTGAGCGCGCCATGCCCGCCCATCGAATGGCCCATAATGCCCTGCCGGTCCATATCGACCGGAAAATGCTCCGCGACCAGCCGGGGCAGTTCATGCTCGATATAGCTGCGCATCCGGTAATGCCGGTCGAACGGCGCAGCGGTGGCATCGACATAAAAGCCGGCACCAAGCCCGAAATCATAGGCGCCCTCTGCATCGTCGGGCACGTCCTCGCCCCGGGGGCTGGTATCAGGCGCGACAAAAATCAGACCAAGTTCAGCGCAAGCACGGCGAAACTCACCCTTTTCGGTCACATTAGCATGGGTACAGGTCAAGCCGGACAGATACCAGACCACCGGAAGTTTTGCGCCCGGTGCATGATCGGGAACAAAAACCGAGAAAGTCATGTCGGTTCCGGTTTCCGAAGAAGCGTGGCGATAAACGCCCTGAACGCCACTGAAGGCGCGGTTGGTGGATAATGTTTCAATGCTCATGGTTGCTGCCAAAGCGGCTTCTACTTCAAAGGTCAAGCTATGCGCTTATTCGCTAGCAGCAATTCGCGTCGCCGGCTTCAGTTGAACCGTTCCCATATCGACAGTTGGCTTAGCCCGGTCGAGCCGCACCGGAACGGCAATTTCCGACTGAACGCCAACGATATTTGCCCCCATTGCCCCGACACGCAGACGATATTGCCCATAGGGCACACGTTCAAAGAGGAAGAAACCGTCATATTCGCTGCGGGTTGATCGAATCATACGCCCTGCAGCATCGAGCAATTCCACATCAAGGCCGCCCATGATCTTGCCACCTTCACGCACCAGATAGCCACTAACCTCCCCTGCGGCCACAAGCGGCAGTTCAACGACAATCGCAACACCAGGGCGCGGGGTAACTACCACACCGCTCGACGCCGGCTGGACATAAGGATCGGGCAGGCTATCCGCGTCGATCCCGACAAGAATGGGAACATAGGGTTCAAGACCGCCGATCAGGGTTTGCCCCGATTCATCGGTCGGTCGCCCGCGGCCATTTATGCCCGTGGTAATTTCTACTGACTTTTCAAAAGGTTCATCCAATTGCCGGCGGCCGTCGGCATTCAGATCCTGATAAACCAGTACGGCTGCCTGCCCGCTGGAAGCCAGCTTTTCAGACGACATATGGAAACCGCCGCCATTGGGGTTCGGCCCCAGGCTGAACGCAAGACTCATTTGTGCCGCAACCGATCCATCGGTCGCAGCAGTAAGCTGCCCGGTCAGCGCAAACTTCTCGAACTGGCGCGTATAGCCAAAGCCGAGCCGCCCGCGGCGGTTCAGCGCTTCATAACCCAGTTCAGCCCGCCAATTGGCCTTATCGTCCGAACGCCATTCGGCCGTGAGCCGCGATTCCTTGAAGCCGGCAGCACCCATCACGCCAAAACGCGCTTCGCCGCGCAGGCGCAAGCCGCCCGCACGACCGCTCAGGCGGAGTGCGACATCGAGGCGCGACGGCGGATCACTGCCAAAGGCAAATTTCATCTGTTCCCAGATCACATCGGTCGTTGCCGTCATGCCACCAATGTTGAAAGACGTGCGCGCCTTGGCTTCAATCGAACTATTGCCATTGTGCGATTGTCGATAGGTAGCGTCAAATCCATAAGGTATTGATCTAGAACCAATTTTAATAGTGTGATCGAAAGATGCCATATGTTCGGCGCGCAGCCCGGGCAGATACTGCTCACTGCGGAAACCGCCAAACAGCCAGATGGATTGCGCGCCAATCATCGCTGGGCCGATTTGCGCCAGCATCTGGCCACGCAGCGCGCTGCCGCCGCGAATATCAGCTGCCGCCGCTATCTCGACCAGCGAAGGGCCAATGGCGCGCCGCATCATGGCCTCGGCATAGCTGTCGCGCCGGCCTTCATAGACCGAAGTTAGTGCCGACAACCCGACCGACATGCGGGCATCAATACCCCGTTCGAATCCGAACCCGGCACGCCAACCATTAAAGGGCTGCGCATCGCTCGATCCGAGGTTGACGAGGTCGCGGCCGGCATCCTGGATACCGGCCCAGTAATAGGTTTCGCGTGGCGGGATCGAATTGGGGCCGACCGGAATCATCCGCACATCCCGTTTGATCTGCCCTTGTGGGCCGTAAAGAACGACTTCAAGGCGATTCTGGCCGTACAACAGCGGCACATCGAGAAACTCGTAGCGACCGTCACCGCGGCTCTGGAAATAGCCGATCAGCTGATCATTGCGGTAAAGCTCGGCCTCCCAACCATCGGGCAATTCGCCGCGAAAGCTGGTTCGGTCGAAATTGTCGGGGCGGGTCAGCGGGCGGTTGGTGACATACAGCCCGCGCCCGGGGGTTGATCGGCTGCCGATGAACGAACTGGGCAACGAAACGTCGCCCACCCCGAAATGTGTGGCGTTGAGCGGCCCGAGCAGTCCACCCTCGGCGCTGGTGCGATAAGCGCGAACCCGAAAGCTTTCAGGTGTTCCCTGATCATTTGACGACAATCGTGCATCAAACGCCGCACGGGCGATTTCACCTGCAACAAAGATATCATAGCGGCCGTTAAGCGCGGTCGGGCGTCCCTTTTCCCGCTGAACTCCCGCTGACGCCACGACGTCGACCGACGGTGTTCGCCAAAAACGATAAGGATCCTTGGCCTGGGGCAGGCTACGCAGGTCGAATGTGGCGGTGGGGCGCACCCGTGCGGCCCGATCTTTCCGTTCTTCTGCAAGTTCGAATGGCAATTTGCGATCGGCAGCAACCACCAACAGTGCGTCATTCAGCGCCGGGGTCAACGTCACATCGAGCCAGCGGCCCAGCGCACGCGTATCGACGCACCAGCCTTCCGGCGTGTCACGAATGTCGGCTGCACCCAAAGATGCAGATTTGTTCATGATTTGTACTCTTCCACTGTCGCGGTCGAGGGTGAAAGTGCGGCTTTCCTCAAATAACCAGCCAGTTGCGCGGCGCGACTTTTTATCGAGGCGCACCGGAAGGTCGAACGCAATGATGATGTCCGCAAAATCTACACATATTCCATTATCGGTCTGATAGCCGCGCACGCCATCACCGACGCGAAACCGCCCGACGCGGACATCAAGCAAAAGCTGGTCATCATCATTGGCAGTCCAGCGTACCGCTCCATCGGCTGCACGCGCTGAAGCCACCGGTACCGCAAAGGTGCCGGTGGCAAGTACGATGGCCAATAGACCTCGCCAAAATATGGGCAGGAAGCGCCACATGAGGATTGCTGCCAATCGGCGGGTGCCGAGGAGTTAGCGCACCACCGTACGAAGCTGGGCAATCATGCCGCCACCATTTTCGGGCGTGTCGTGATAGGAAATCACAACTTCACCGCCACGGATCGCCGATGCTTCTTCGGGACTAAGCTGCAGTTCCACCTTGCGGCGTTCTATCTCGGGATAAATCGCAATGCCCTTTTGCACCAATAACGGTTCGGCCTGACCCGGTTTGGTGACGCGAAACTCACCATAGACCGAACGGTTGCCCTTTCGGGTTGCATCAAAGGCCAACAGCGGGCCATCCTCCCCCTGATCAAGGCGGGCATTGGCGAGTGCTGCTGTCACGCTCAATTCGCCCTTACGAATAATAACCGGAATTGCGATACCATAGAGAGGAATGAGCTGGATCTTCACCTCGTTCGTTGCCGTTTCTTCAGTCACGGCATTGGTCTTTGGGACGGCGCGAAACAACATGTGCACGCGATATTCCCCGTCTGGCAGGCCTTCGGCCGCATTCAGCCCGATACGTATCGATTGCGGCTGGTTGGGAAGCAGGGTCACCCGACGCGGCGCATAGCGGACGAGGCCAAGCGCAGCTTTTTCTGCTTCACTGGTTGAAGCTGTGTCGATGTCGACCAACTCCCCCATTTCGGACATCCGCTTTATCTCTAACGTAATCCGGTAGGTGGTTTCTTCGCTGCCGACATTGTTCAGGATGACCTGAGTTCCACGTTTTCCATCAAGAATGACGCGGGTGGGGGCGACAAGGAGATCGCCCGATGCATGGACTGGTGACGCAGATGTCATAAGGACGGCAAGGCCGCCCAGCGCCCACGCGAAAGCTTTGCGCAAAATAGTCATAATGGTTTCATGCCCGATCTGGTCCGTTCCGGCCTGGTCTGCCGGTCTTCTGATCCATTTCGGATTATCAGGACATGGTTACCAAGCTGCTAACGCTGCCCGGCAGGCAAAGAAAAACCCCGGCTGCACACGGCAACCGGGGTCTGAAATGATTGATCAGGCGGCAATCCCGCCCGGCATATCTTATTGATATTCAGCGGTTACATCGAACGAACCGACATAGGTGCCCGCAGCCTGGTTGGCACCAAGCGAAATCGTGCCGCCAACGTAAACTGTCTGCAGCGAAGCCGAGCTGAAAAGAATGCTGCTGTTCGAAAGCGTCAGGCCCGACAACGGAATCGAGTTGGTACCCGAAGTCAAGGGCGACGGATTGCCGACGCTCAGCGCGATCGTCTCTCCGTTAGTGGCCTGGGTTACCTGAAAGCTGGCGGACGAACCACCGCCGATCGGAATGACGCCCGAACCAACGGGAACTGCCGTAGCGGTCGGTGCCAGCGTAACGGTGCCGCCTGCAGCCGAAGCGGCAACAATGCCAAAGTTGAGGTCACTGACAGCCGACAGCTGCACGGCTGCAAGCACCTGCACGGTGGCATCGGCCTGTTCGGTGGCGGCATAAGCGGCGTTGGATGCCATGCTTGCGGCAAGTACTGCGCCCGCAACTGCGAGCTTCATCTTTTTGATCATCATCTGGTCCTTTTGCGACGAACGAAAATTCGGAATGCCCCACTGCATTCATCATCGCTTTTGGCAGGCAAACCATAAAAGCACGCTTCGGCTTATGGTTAACGCCAAAATAGGAATTTTTCAGATTTTGATTTAGAAACAGTATCTTGGTTGGTTAACGCTGTGAATCTAGCGCCAGATTTACAGCCATTTAGATCAGAATTGCTCGCCTGTGAGCCGCTGGCACAGCATGTCGAGCTGATCAAGGCTGCGATATTCAAAAGTCACCGCACCAGCTCCACCCGAACCATCATGGACGATTCGTACCTTAAGACCGAGAAGGTCGCCCAAATGCTGCTCCACGGCGCGAATATCGGCATCGCCGCCGCCCGCATCGATTCGCGGCTTGGCTACCTTGCCTTCTTCAACGCGGGACTTGCGCACGAGGGCCTCGGTCTGCCGGACCGAAAGTCCCTGCTTCAAGACAATCGCCGCCAGACGGGCGCTATCATCCGACCCGAGAAGCGCACGCGCATGACCCATGCTGATTTTGCCCTCAACCACCAGTTCGCGGACAAGCACCGGCAGGTCGAGAAGGCGCATCATATTTGCCACATGGCTACGCGATTTCTCGACGATCGCGGCTAGCTCGCTCTGGCTATGACCGAAATCCTGGCAGAGTTTGCGATAGGCCTCTGCTTCTTCAATAGGGTTCAGATCCTGGCGCTGAATGTTTTCGATGAGCGCAATTTCGAGCGTCTCTTCGTCCGAAAGCTCCCGCACGATCGCTTTGACATTGTGCAGTTGCGCTCGCTGCGCCGCACGCCAACGCCGTTCGCCGGCAACAATCTGGTATCCCGCACCATGTGGACGAACGAGAATCGGCTGGATCAAACCGTGCCGTTTCAGGCTCGCCGCCAGTTCCTGAAGCGATTCCTCGCTGAAATGGCGGCGCGGCTGTGCCGGATTCGGGTGGATATCGGCAATCGCAATAGTGCTTACGCCTTCTGTATTGGTCGGAGGCGTACCAACGGGCCTCTCTGTTGAGCCACCGCCCGCAACACGATCGGCCGTTCGATCGAGTGAGACCTCGCCCAAAAGGGCATCAAGTCCGCGCCCAAGACCCATCTTCTTGCGCAATGGCTTTTCAGTGTCGCTCACGCAGCCAATTCCTTCGAGGCGGGTAGGCGGCCGATCAGCTCTCGCGCCAAACCCATATAGGCTTCCGATCCCGAACAGCGATGATCATAGATCAGCGCCGGCAAACCGTGACTGGGCGCCTCTGACAGACGGACATTGCGCGGTATTACCGTGTCAAACACCAATCCGCCGAGGCAGTTTCGAACATCTTCAGCAACCTGATCAGTCAGGCGGTTGCGACGGTCGAACATGGTCAACGCAATGCCAAGGATCGAAAGCGAGGAATTGAAGCGATTCTGGATGCGCTCGACCGTTTGCAACAGTTGGCTGAGCCCTTCCAATGCGAAAAATTCACACTGCAGCGGAACAAGGATCGAATCGGCCGCAACCAGCGCATTAATCGTCAACATGCCGAGTGAAGGCGGACAATCAATCAGACAGACATCCCAGCGCGCCTCATCCTCCGCCAATGCTTTTTGCAATTTGTGCGCCCGGTCGGCATGGTCGACCAGTTCAACTTCGGTACCCGAAAGATCCACCGTTGCAGGCAGCAGATCAAGCCCGGGAATCATGGTTTTTACAACAGCCTCAGCCAGCGTCGCATCGCCCATCAGCAGATCATAGCTGCTATATTTGCGGTCCGATGCGTTAACGCCAAGCCCCGTCGACGCATTGCCCTGGGGGTCGAGGTCGATCAGCAGACAGCGCCGACCACAAGCCGCAAGCGCGGTAGCGAGGTTGATTGCGGTCGTGGTCTTTCCCACGCCACCCTTCTGGTTCGCTATGGCGATCCGGATCATCGTTTCCGCCGTCCTTTCATGCTGGCCCTCGGGCGCTCACCCAAAACATGACCAACCAATATTCCCGCTTCGCTATCGGTAATGCTGGTTTCGACGTTGAAGTCGAGATTCCATCGTCCGTGCGCCTCATGCAATTCCTTACCGGCATTTTTGCCCTTTGGTAACAACCATAAGGTCTTTACTGTGGAAAATCGGACGGCGAGGTCAAGCAACAGGGGCAAAGGGGCAAAGGCACGTGCCGAAATGACCGAAAATGGGGCAGTTTCTACGCGTTCGATCGACGAACCTGCAACGCATACCCGATCATTTAGTCCGAGAAAATCCACTGCCCGCGAAAGATAGTCAATACGACGGGCCCGCGATTCGACCAAAGTAACGCGATGATCGCTGAGCAACGCAATGACGAGGCCAGGAAAGCCCGCGCCTGATCCTAGGTCAATCCAGCTTCCCGTCTTTTCGGCAAAGCGCAGCAATTGGGCACTGTCGACGATGTGACGCGCCCAGATAAGGTTGAGAGTCGCGGCAGATATCAAATTTTGCAGCTTGGCCTCTTCGATTAGGAAAGCGACAAACGCCCCCAGCTTTTCCTCTGTTTCACGTGAAACATCGAGATTGGCCGACAACCATAGACGCGCTTCATCTTCCGTCATGCCGCTTGCTTTGCCTGCGCCGCACGGCGAGCGTGCACCAAGATCGCGGCAAGTGCGGCCGGCGTAATTCCACGAATACGACTGGCCGCTGCCAAAGTTTCGGGTCTGGCCACTGTCAACCGTTCAACCATCTCGTTTGAAAGACCAGCCATCGAACCATAGTCGATTTCGTCCGGAATACGCATCTGCTCATTGGCGGCAAGATCGCGCAATTCGGCCGCCTGCCGGTCCACATAGGGTGCGTAACGACCGTCCTGTTCCAACTCACCAATGATCGCATCATCCCCATGACAAGCTGTTTCACGTGAAACATCCAATAGGGACGAAAGCGCCACGTCGGGAAAGCGCAACCAGTCAAACAAGGGCATTTTTCCTGAATCGCGCTTCACCGGAATGCCATTTGCAATCAGTTGATCCGCACTCGCATCTTCGCGCAAAGCTTCACGAAGCTGGCTTTTGCGTTCCTCGCGCGCGGTAAAGGCCCGCAGACGACCTTCCCCAGCAGCTCCGGCGGCAATAGCAAGCGGCGTCAGTCGTGTGCCCGCATTGTCAGCCCGCAGCCGCAAGCGGTACTCAGCACGCGCGGTCAGCATGCGGTAAGGCTCCGTCACACCATGCAGCACAAGATCATCGACCATCACCGCAATATAGCTGTTGGAACGAACGAGCGCAGGAAAGTCTCGATTCAGAACCTGGCAAGCCGCGCCTATCCCTGCAACCAAGCCTTGGGCCGCAGCCTCTTCATATCCAGTCGTGCCATTGATCTGGCCGGCGCAATACAAGCCTTCAAATCCCCGGACCGCGAGCCGACGATCTAAGGCGCGCGGGTCTATATGGTCATATTCAACTGCATAGCCCGGAACGACCATTTCGACCTGTTGCAGCCCAGCCATCGACCGCAACATTGCCAGCTGTACATCAGTCGGCAGTGATGTCGAAATCCCGTTGGGATAGATGAGGTGCGATTGCAGTCCCTCCGGCTCAAGGAAAACCTGATGCCCTTCGCGATCGCCAAAGCGGAAAATCTTGTCCTCGATCGAAGGGCAATAACGCGGCCCCTGCCCTTGGATTGCACCTCCGAAAAGCGGTGATCGATCAAGGCCGCTGCGGATGATGTCGTGCGTTTGATTATTCGTTCGCGTGATTGCACAATATAATTGCGGAACCATACGCCGTGCCGTCATCGCAGACATTGTCCAGCCGTCGTCATCGGATGGCTGTTCTTCCAGTTGCGCCCAGTCCATCGTCCGACCATCGAGTCGCGGCGGCGTCCCCGTTTTCAATCGCGCCATGGGCAACTGACTGCCGCGAATCTGCTCAGCCAACTTCAAGGCGGAGGCTTCGCCGATACGGCCACCAGTAAGCCGCTCCTCTCCGCGAAATAATGTTCCGCCCAGAAATGTGCCCGTGCACAATATCACCGCATAGGCCGAAATTTCGGAACCATCAGACAAGACCAGTCCAGCAATGCTGCGATCACTGCCGGGTGCAAAACGCAACGCTGCCACCTCACCCTCAACGATCGCCAAATCAGCTGTTCCCGCTAGCTGCCGATGGATCGACTGTCGGAACAATTTCCGGTCGGCTTGGATCCGGGGTCCTTGGACCGCTGCGCCCTTTGATGCATTGAGCATTCGATAATGGATCGCCGCCTCATCAGCCGCGCGGGCGATCAATCCGTCAAATGCATCGACTTCGCGAACAAGATGGCCTTTGCCCAAGCCGCCAATCGCAGGATTGCACGACATGGCACCGATTGTATCACGTTCGAAACTGACCAAGGCGACACGCGCGCCCATGCGCGCAGCCACAGCCGCTGCCTCAACACCGGCATGGCCGCCACCAACTACAAGAACATCAAAATCGGGCTTTGCAGTGCAGGACATTATCGGTGCGCATAGCCTAAGCGGCGTGAGGCGTCAAAAGCTGTCGATCTGTTCCACGTGGAACATCTTTACTTGCCGATACAAAAGCGACCGAACAACGCGTCGAGCATGTCCTCGGTCCCAGCCCGGCCCGTCAACACATCAAATGCCAGCCGCGCCTGGCGCAGTTCTTCAGCGACAATCAGTAAATCCCTTGCGTCAGAGGCATGGTCAAGAAACAACGTAACAGACTGCAAGGCATGATGTTGACGTTCATTGAGCGCAAACATATCGGGCGGCGGCAATAGCGACCGACCCAGCGCAACAATATCCCCAATCAGTGCCGCAACTCCCTCGCCTGTTAAGGCAGACAATCTGCGAGCGGTGGCGGATTTCACCACATGGGCAGGATCATCGATGCGTCCTTCAATTTCGATACAATGGGAATGCGCGGGCGCCTCACCCTCGGCGCCGAGCCACAGCAAGATGTCGGCCTCAGCGATCATCCTTCTCGCGCGGTCAATTCCGATCACCTCAATGGCATCGCCGCTATCCGATCGCAGACCGGCGGTGTCGGCAAAGATGAAAGGAATGCCTTCAAATGCAGCGGGCACCTCGATCACATCACGCGTGGTGCCGGCAATGTCTGAAACGATGGCCGCTTCACGCGCCACCAGTGCGTTGAGCAGCGTTGACTTGCCGCTATTGGGTGGGCCGGCGAGCACCACCCGCAATCCATCGCGCAGTTTTTCTGCAACTGGCGCAGATAAATGCGCACCTATGGCACCACGTAATTGTTCACAACTATTTGTTATTAATAAATAATCTTCGTCTCCAACGTCATCTTCATCGGAAAAGTCGATCAGCGCTTCAACCCGCGCGCACAGCTGCAACAAACTCTCCCGCCATTGTTCCACCAGCCGGGTAAATGTGCCGCCTGCCATAGCCGCAGCGGCGCGACGTTGCCATTCGGTTTCAGCCGTCAGCAAATCAGCGAGACCCTCGGCTTCGTTAAGGTCGATCCTGCCATTGGCAAAGGCGCGGCGGGTAAACTCCCCAGCCTCAGCCATCCGCAATCCAGCTATGCGGCCGAGAGCAGTTTCAACGCCGCGCACTACGGCTCGACCGCCATGCAGATGCAGTTCAACCAGATCCTCGCCAGTGGCCGTATCGGGCCCGGGAAATAGCAGAACCAGCGCCTCATCAAGCAGGCTGCCATCAAGCGGATCGATCAGACGACGCAACCCCGCCTGTCGCGGGGACGGCAATTTTCCCATAAGCGATTCCGCGGCGGCAACTGCTGCCGAACCACTGATCCGGATGATCGCTATGGCCGCAGGGGGCGCGCCACTGGACAGCGCAAAGATCGTTTCGCCAAGCCCCATGAAATGCGGTTATTTCTTGTCTTTCGCGCCGAGACCGCCGCCGGCAAGTCCGCCCATCAGTCCCTTGATGAAATCCATGCTCTGATCACCCATTGGTACCCAGTTGCGGATCATCCCGTGTACCATTTCAGGAGTCAGCCCCTTGTCGGCAACCGCCTTCATCTTTTCCAAATAGACGTCGTGCACTTCGGAAAGATCTGGCAAGCCCACCAGGCGGCGAACTTCCTCTGGGGTCGTATCGACTTCGATGTTGAATTTCATATCGCCTCTTCCCAATTTGCTGGCTTAGGAGCCAAATAACCCGATTGTGGAAGGCACTATAGTGCCATAAGCGCGGTCGGCAATTTTTTGATAGCAGGAGTGCACAATCATGGGTGAAATGATCAAGATCCGCGCATTTGATGAAGACGCATTGTTCAACGCCTATGTTGCGAAACCGACGGGCAAGGCCAAAGCCGCAATGATTGTTATCCCTGAAATCTTCGGTGTAAATGAAGGCATAAGGCAGAAATGCGACAAATGGGCAGGCGCGGGCTATCTTGCCGTCGCCATCGACATTTTCTGGCGTTTTGCGCCGGGCGTCGAGCTCGATCCCGACGTAGAGGCGCAGTTGCAGGAAGCATTCGGTTATTTCGGGCAATATGAACCCAATGACGGGGTCAAAGATATCGAAGCAGCCATCCACGCCATCCGTCGTGGAGAGCTCGGTGCGCCTGCGGTGCAAAAGGTAGGTTGCGTCGGTTACTGCCTGGGTGGTCGCCTCGCCTATATGGCTGCGGCGCGCACCGATATCGACGCATCGGTCGGCTATTATGGCGTCATGATCGACACCATGCTCGACGAATCCCATGCGATTGCCAATCCACTGATGCTGCATATTCCAACAGCCGATCATTTTGTTGGCCCCGAAGCGCAGGCAGCGATCCATGCTGGTCTGGATTCACACCCGAAAGTCGTCTTACACGACTATCAGGGCCTGGATCACGGCTTTGCCGCTGAAATGGGCAACCGCCGTGATGAATCTGGCGCGCAGCTCGCAGATTCGCGAACGATTGCGTTTTTCGCGGAGCATCTGGGCTAGGCTTCAGCCGCGCGACAACCTCATCTGCAGATTACGCTTCACGCCCTCCCATTCATTGGCGAGGATCGAATAAAGCACTGTGTCACGGACGCGGCCGTCAATAATCTGATGGTTACGGATCAAGCCGTCGCGCTTGGCACCCAGCCGTTCGATCGCGCGTTGCGAAGCGAAATTGAAATGGTCAGTACGGAATTGCACGCAAACGCAATTCATCGATTCAAAAGCGTGGGTGAGCAGAAGCAGCTTTGCCTCACTATTGATCGGCGTACGCTGAACCCGGCTCGCATAAAAGGTCGTGCCGATTTCTAAACGGCGATGCGGCGCATTCATCCGCATATAGCGCGTGGCACCAACAAGATCACCAGAGGCCTTTTCGATCACAGAAAAAGGCATTATCCGGCCCCAGCCTTGCTCGCGTTCGGCGCGATCCAGATAGGCGTTTATCGACTCCGGCCCGGGTACAACGGTGTAGAATAATTCCCACAACTTACCGTCGCTAGCAGCGTCAACAATGGCAGGTCCGTCGCCGCGAACCATGGGCCGCAGCAATATATGGCGGCCCTCCAAAACCGGCTGGTCGGTCCAAGGGCCTGCCATTTGACAGGCCCTATCCGCCGATCATCGCATAAACATAGCGACCGACACCCAGATTCGGGTCGATCCAACCTTCATAGATCATCTTAATCGCAACATAGACGATCACGATAAGACCGAACCAGGCAATCCAGCGATAGCGTTCGATATATTTGGCGATGATATTCGCAGCGACACCCATGAGCGCGACAGCAAAGACCAGACCAACGATCATGATGCCCGGATGGTCCTTGGCCGCACCTGCCACCGCAAGAACATTGTCGAGGCTCATCGACACGTCGGCGAGGGCGACGGCCCAAGCAGCGCCCCAGAAGCTCTTGGCAGACTTAATGCCCGAATTCTCATCGCCTTCGATTTCGGGTGAACCGGGTGAATCATCGGAATGGCTCGCGCCGATTTCACGGTACATTTTCCAGGCTACCCACAGCAGCAGAATGCCACCTGCGAAAATCAGCCCGATCAACCCAAGCAGCCATGTTACCATCAAGGCGAAAGCGACGCGCAGCACCAGAGCCGCGAGCACGCCAATCATGATCACCTTGCGCCGCTGGTCCGCAGGCAGACCTGCGGCCAATGCGCCCACGACGATGGCATTGTCGCCGGCCAACACGATGTCGATCATCAACACCTGCAAAAATGCGGTGAAAGCCGACGGGCTGGTGATGTTAGAAAAATCCTTGACGATCGCAGCCCATATGTCGGCGGGACCACCCAAGGACGGCACAGCCGCAGCCGTCGCGAATATCACATCAAGCACTATTGTTTCCCCGAAATTTACAGCGTGGGCATAGGATTATCGTTCTGGGGAAGCAAGTTCGTGATGCAATTGTTCCGCGCGCCAACGAGATTATCGTCGGTGCATCGGCTTTGCCGCCTACTCAATACTCCGCCGCGATAGGAACCAATTACTGGTTCATCGAGTCGAAGAAATCCTCGTTGGTTTTGGAATCCTTCATCTTGTCGAGGAGGAATTCCATCGCGTCGACTGTACCCATTTGCATGAGAATGCGGCGCAACACCCACATCTTGGTGAGCTTGTCCTTCTCGACCAGCAACTCTTCCTTGCGCGTACCCGATTTACCGACGTCCAAAGCAGGGAAAATGCGCTTATCCGCAACCTTGCGGTCGAGAACGATTTCAGAATTGCCTGTACCCTTGAATTCTTCAAAGATCACTTCGTCCATACGGCTGCCAGTATCAATCAGCGCAGTCGCAATGATGGAAAGTGAACCGCCTTCTTCGATATTACGGGCAGCACCGAAGAAACGCTTGGGGCGCTGGAGCGCGTTGGCGTCGACACCGCCGGTCAACACTTTGCCCGATGACGGAACGACGGTGTTGTAGGCGCGGCCAAGACGGGTGATCGAGTCGAGCAGGATCACAACGTCATGCTTGTGCTCCACAAGGCGCTTTGCCTTTTCGATCACCATTTCGGCGACCTGAACGTGGCGGGTTGCAGGCTCGTCAAAGGTTGAGGAGACGACCTCTCCCTTCACGCTGCGTTGCATATCGGTGACTTCCTCGGGGCGCTCGTCGATCAGCAAGACAATCAGGAAAACCTCTGGATGGTTGTCTGTAATCGCTTTCGCGATATTCTGCAGCAACACGGTCTTACCGGTACGTGGCGGCGCCACAATCAATGCGCGTTGTCCCTTGCCCTGCGGCGATATGATGTCGATTACACGTGCCGACTTGTCCTTGATCGTCGGGTCGGTGGCATCGAGTGTCAGTTTCTGGTCGGGATAGAGCGGGGTGAGATTATCGAAATTGACACGGTGACGCACAGCATCGGGATCATCAAAATTGACCTTTAAAACCTTGGTCAGTGCAAAATAGCGCTCGCCATCCTTCGGCGCGCGGATTTCACCTTCGACTGTATCCCCCGTCCGCAGGCCAAATTGACGCACCATGTTGGGGGAGACATAGATATCGTCAGGACCGGCGAGATAATTAGCCTCGGGACTACGAAGAAAACCAAAACTGTCTGGCAGCACTTCGATTGTGCCGACGCCCATGATCTGCTCGCCATCTTCGGCCAATTCTTTCAGAATAGCGAACATCAAATCCTGCTTGCGCAGCGTCGAAGCACCTTCGATTTCCAATTCTTCGGCCATCGAAACCAGTTCAGCAGGCTTCTTGTTCTTCAATTCTTTCAAATGCATGTGCGATGTTCCGCTCAAATGGACAGACTACCGGCGTCAAAAACTGCCGGATCATTATGGAAAAGTTTGGTGGCGCGTTGTTATCGAAATGCGCCTCACGCCCAGAACGGGCTTGAAACGCTGGGTAGGGTAGTTTCGCAATTTTGTCAAACCGCGCGGACATAAGCCGCCATGGTCTCTTTCGCCCAATCACCTTGAATTGCGAATACATGGCACGATTGACCGGCCATGATCCCGACAAGGTCAGAAAGGTTTGATGACTACAAGGATGACAATAAGCGCAGCCGCAATACCCGGTACCTCATTCAAAATCCGCAGCGTCTTTCCCGCCAAGGGACGTTCGCCAGTTGAAAGTTTCCGGGCATAACCGGCCATCCAGCCATGATAGGCCGAAAGGCCCAGGACCGCGAGTAACTTAGCATGGAACCAACCTTCGCTAAAGGCCGAAATATGCCATGCGAGCAGCAAACCAAGAACCCAAACAATTACCATTGACGGGTTGAGGATGATCTTAAGAAGACGCCTTTCACGCTCGACCCAACGTGCCGCCTCTTCAGACCCTTCCGCACTTTCCTGATGATAGACGAAAAAGCGGGGCAGCATGAACAGGCCGGCCATCCAGAATATCACAAAGATCAGATGCGCCGATTTCAGCCAAAAATAGAGCACTGCAATTGTTTCCGCCATTTATGGGATTTCCGAGAAAAGACTTATCCCTCACGCACCAAGCTAAGCAATTTTTCGACATGCGCAATGGGCGCGTGCGGCACAATTCCATGACCGAGGTTGAAGACATGGGGTCGATCGGGGAATGCCGTCAATATCTGCTTCACTGCAGCTTCAAGCGCGTCTCCGCCTGCAACCAATGCCAATGGATCGAGATTGCCCTGTACAGGCATTCCCTGTGGCAGTGCCACATTTGCCCAAATCGGATCGACCGTTTCATCAAGCCCGATCGCATCAGCGCCGGTTTCCCGCGCATATGCCGGCAATTTGCCACCCGCACCTTTTGGAAAGCCGATGATCGGCGTATCGGGATGGCGCGCCTTCAATCCGGCGATAATCGCAGCATTTGGCGCAATCACCCATCGTTCGAACTGAGCCGGCGATAATGATCCCGCCCAACTGTCGAACAACTGGACAGCATCAACCCCAGCCGCAATCTGCCGCGAGAGATAATCGATCGTCACGCCTACAATGGCATCGATCAACGCACCGAAACGCGATGGATCGGCATAGGCCATCGCCCTTGCCTCTGCATGATCCTTGCTGCCCTGGCCTGCAACCATATAGGTTGCAACTGTCCAGGGGCTTCCTGCAAAGCCGAGAAAGGTGGTTTCCGCGGGTAGTGCCGCACGAACCTTACGCACGGTTTCAATCACCGGGTCGAGCCGCTGCGGCATCGGCGTGAAATCGCGCCAATCAGCATCGGTCAGCTTGGGCGCAAGCCGCGGTCCCTCGCCCGTTTCAAACCACAAATCTTGTCCCATGGCATGCGGCACGACCAAAATGTCCGAAAACAAGATCGCTCCGTCAAAACCGAAACGGCGAATGGGTTGCAGTGTAATCTCTGTAGCCGCATCGCTATCATAGGCAAGTTCTAGAAACCCACCTTTTTGTGCGCGCAGTTCACGATATTCGGGCAGATAACGCCCAGCTTGACGCATCAACCATATTGGCGGCGTATCGAATTTTTGACCGCGCAGCGTCGCGAGCAATTTGCGCTGTGGAGTTTCGGTCGCCATGGAGAATCCAATAATATCTATATTTATATAAGGATGATGACAGATGATGGTCTGTGGGTAAGTCGTGCCTTTAGGGGGGAATGCCTGTTTTGCCAACATATTGACTCCGGCCGTTGCTTGCAGTGGCACGATTCGATTACATTCATCCCCGTTATTCACAGGCTGTGGAATGATGGTTTCGCTTGTGGATTGTCTGTGCCCGAATCGAAGGATGAAACTGGTACGATCTGGGTAGAAAAGCTGCCCACCGTTTCATCCCTTGATTTATCCCCAGCTACCCCACAAGACTGTCCCGCAAGGACCTGAGATTTGCAAAACCGTATCCATCTACACCTTCTTTCCGACTCCACCGGGGAAACACTGGAGAATATCGCCAAGGCGGCGCTGGCCCAGTTCGATGAAGTTGAAACGGTAAAGCATTTCTGGCCGATGGTCCGCTCTGAAGCGCATCTTGAACGCATCCTGGTCGATGTGGCGGCCAATCCCGGGCTTGTATTGTTCACCCTAGTCAGCGGTACGATGCGCACGAAGCTGGAAGACCGGTGCCGGGCATTAGGATTGCCCACTGTTGCCGCGCTCGACGCCGTTACCGATGCCCTCTCCGCTGTCTTGGGTCAGCAGGCCAAGGCCCGCCCTGGCCGGCAACACGCCCTTGACGCCGCTTATTTTGCGCGGGTTGAAGCGATCCAGTTCACTATCGCGCATGATGATGGTCTGAATCATCAGGATTGGGAACAGGCCGATATCCTTCTGGCCGGCGTTTCGCGCACGTCAAAGACCCCGACCAGTATTTACCTCGCCAATCGCGGATATAAAACCGCCAATATTCCTTTGGTGCCGGAATCTCCCCCGCCTGGGGCGCTCTATACGCTGAAACGCCCGATGGTGGTCGGGCTCGTCACAAGTGCGGACAGATTGGTGCAGGTACGCCGCAACCGGCTGCTGTCACTGAATCAGGCGCCGGATACCGATTATGTCGATGAAGACAAGGTGAAGGCTGAAATTTCCTATGCCCGGCGCATATTTGCCGACAATGGCTGGCCGGTGATCGATGTGACACGGCGGTCGATCGAAGAAAGCGCAGCCGCAATCATCAATTTGTTCAACGAACGACAGGGCCGAATCTTGGAGCAAATTCCGTGACGACACCTCTGATTCTTGCATCGACCAGCGCTACGCGCGTTTCGATGCTTAAAAATGCGGGGCTGGTTTTTGACGCCATGGCGCCAATGGTTGATGAGGAGGCGTTGAAAGACGCGTTGTCCGCAGACGGTCTGTCGCCGCGTGACATGGCGGATGCCCTTGCCGAAGCCAAGGCGACCAAGATGTCGACCAAATTTCCCGCAGCACTGGTCATCGGTGCTGACCAAATGCTGGCGCTTGATGATGGCCCGCTTTTCGACAAGCCGCAAAGTCCGGATATGGCCAAATCGCAATTGGCCGAAATGTCGGGAAAATCGCACCGCCTTTTCAGTGCGGCTGTCGTTGCCGCTGCCGGCGTACCGGTTTGGCGCCATGTCGGGATTGTGCGCCTCAATGTCCGAAAACTGAGCGATGCTTTCATCGATTCCTATGTTGAACGGAACTGGGATGGCATCCGCCACTGCGTCGGTTGTTACCAGATCGAGGGAGAGGGTGCGCAACTCTTTACCCGGATCGAAGGCGACCATTTCGATATTCTCGGGCTTCCCCTTCTTCCCCTTCTTGCCTTCCTGCGCGACCGAAAGGAATTGCTGTCATGACGCCATATGCCGAAGTTATTGGCGATCCGATTAAACATAGCAAATCCCCGTTGATTCATGGCTTTTGGCTTAAAAAACTGGGAATCGCAGCCGAATATCGCGCCCATCATGTGACCGCAGAAGCGTTAGGGGATTATTTCCACACGCGTCGCAGCGATGATCAATGGCGTGGTTGCAACATCACCCTACCGCACAAAGTCGCAACACTCGATTTCGTAACCGATCCGGGTGGGGTGCGAGAGTCGATAGGTGCTGCCAATACCGTTTTCCGATCCGGTGATGGCGATCTGCTCTGCACCAATACGGATGCTGCGGGCTTTTTTGCGCCGATCAGCGAGGATGATTGGGCGCATCGCAATGCCATTGTTGTAGGGGCGGGCGGTGCGGCGCGTGCGATTTTGTTTGCGCTTGCGCAGGCTGACATCGGAACGGTGACGATCATGGCGCGCAGTCCGTTGAAAGCGGCGGCACTGCTCAGCCATTTCGGGTTGAAGGGACAGGTGCTCCAGATGGATAAGCCCTTGCCGCCTGCTGACCTACTGGTGAATTCCAGTCCTTTGGGAATGGTGGGGCAATTGCCGCTCGACCTGGATCTGTCGCCACTCCCTGAAGATGCGCTGGTCTATGATATTGTCTACACCCCCATTGAAACTCCCTTGCTTGCCGCGGCGCGCCAGCGTGGCCTCGCAACCATTGACGGCCTTGATATGTTGATCGGCCAGGCAGCGGTGGCGTTTGAACTCTTCTTTGGTCAGGCCCCACCTGATGATTGTGAGGATGAATTGCGCGATTTGTTACTCAAATGACGGGGAAACCATTGGTTCTTGGTCTCACGGGTTCGATTGCCATGGGTAAATCGACCGTGGCGCAGATCTTTGTTGACGAAGCTATCCCCCATTTTGATGCTGATGCTGCGGTACACCTGTTGCAGGGGCCGGCCGGTGCGCTCGTTTCCGAGATTGAGGCAGCTTTTCCCGGGACGACTGGGCTGGCCGGTGTCGACCGGCAGAAACTCGGCCCGATTGTGTTGGGCAACCGTGAAAAACTGGCCCGGTTGGAATCAATCATTCATCCTGCGGTTGGCGCGATGCGCGCACAATTTCTGGAGAAGCACCGCGATGCACCGATTGTGCTGTTCGATGTTCCGCTGCTTTTTGAAAAAGGTGGTGCTGCAGGGGTCGACAAGGTCGTCGTTGTCTCTGCTCCGGCTGATCAGCAGCGCCGCCGCGCCTTGGCGCGTGAAGGAATGACGGTCGAAAAATTCGAACATATCCTCTCACTGCAGATGCCCGATTCCGAAAAGCGCAAACGCGCCGATTATGTCATCGATACCGGCGTTTCGATTGCGGAAACACGCGAACAGGTGCGTGCATTGATCAAAAAATTACGCGACGACCTTGCGGACTCAAAAGAATAAGCCGATATGAGTTATTAGAATGCGAGAAATCATTTTCGATACCGAAACCACGGGTTTCGACCCACTCTCCGGCGACAGGATGGTTGAGATTGGGTGCATCGAAATGGTTGGCCGGGTGATGACCGGTGCAACCTTCCATTGCTATTATAATCCCGAACGCGATATGCCGGCAGGTGCAGAGGCTGTGCATGGCCTTTCGACCAAATTCCTCTCCGATAAACCGCTTTTTGCGAGCAAGGCGCAGGAACTGCTGGAATTCATCGGCGATAGCCCGCTGGTCGCGCACAATGCCAGTTTCGACTTCGGCTTCCTCAATATGGAACTGGGCCGGTGCGGTCACCCACCTGTCGACATGGGTCGCATGGTCGATACGATTGCCCTGGCTCGCAGCAAGCACCCCGGCGCGAAGCTCTCGCTTGATGCCCTATGCAGCCGCTACGGCATAGACCGCAGCCACCGGACCAAGCATGGCGCGCTGCTTGATGCCGAACTTTTGGCCCAGCTTTACATCGAACTGACCGGTGGCCGCCAGATCGGCCTTGGCCTTGCCGATGATGCGGGCAGCGAGATGGTGGTCGAGACCATGCGGGTTTCGCTGGTGCGAAGCGACCGTCCTTTTCGGCAACCACGGCTGTTTCAGCCATTGCCAGAGGAGCTTGAACGCCATCGAGCCTTTGTTGACAGTTTAAAGGACGCAATCTGGACCGACCAGAATCGTCGGGAGAAAGCGCACAGTTGATTGATCGCACCGTTTGTCGCGGTGCCCATATGAGGAGAAGAACCATGGAAATAAGGGTTTCGGGGCACCAGTTGGAAACAGGCGAAGCACTGCGAACCCATGTCGAAACCCGCTTGGGGGCGATTGCCGACAAATATTTTTCGAAGGCCATCTCCGCGCAAGCGACATTCGGCCGTGCACCGCACGACAAGTTTTCCTGCGATATTGTTGCCCATGTGATGCAAGGGCTGATCCTGAAGGGCCGGGGCGAGGCCAACGAGGCGCGTATTGCCTTTGATAGTGCTGCTGAAAAGATTGAGAAGCAGCTGCGCCGCTATATGCGACGGCTGCAAAACCGCCATTCGCAGACGGCGCATGCACTCGCGATGGAAGAGGCCGCCTATACGGTGTTTGATGCCGGGGACATCGAAGCCGAAGCGCCCCCTCCAGAGGCGCCTGTGATCGTTGCCGAAATGCGCGTCGACATTCCGGAAGCATCGGTTTCTGATGCCGTGATGTTAATGGATCTGCGAAACACTCCGGCACTTCTTTTCAAAAATGCTGGAACTGGCCGCCATAATATGGTTTACCGCCGCGAAGATGGCACGATCGGTTGGGTTGAACCGAAGTCCACACCCTAGAATTCGACCCAGTTCATAAAGTTTCACATTAGGGATCAATAGCTTAGAAATTGCCTCAGCGGGGGGTCGCTGAAGCAATGGGGTGAAATAATGATTCGCATTTCTTCGCGGCTAGTCGATGGCGCGGTGCTCGCTGACATCGATTGTGCTGATAAAAATGGACTATTGGATCAATTGGCGGCTCTCGCGGCGCAGAATTACGGTGTCGATTCTTCGACGGCGCATGAAGGCCTGTTAGAGCGTGAACGTCTTGGGCCGACAGGTTTTGGCGGTGGTACCGCTATCCCGCATTGCAAGGTCGAAGGTCTCGAGGCGCCGACAGGCGTTTTTGTCCGCCTTGCGCGTGCGATCGATTATGGCGCCGTCGATGACGAACCTGTCGATCTCGCCTTTGCGTTGTTCTCGCCAATCAATGACGGGGCAGCACATTTGAAGGCATTGGCCGAGGTCTCGCGGATGTTCCGCGACGAAGCCAGTTGCGCCCAATTGCGCGGCGCGAGCGACGCGTCGGCGCTGTTCGCGCTGCTTTCCCCCATTGAGGAACGCAATGCGGCCTGACGAAGTCTGGCTGTTTACGAAATGATCGAACCACGGCTGGCGGCGCACATGCTGGTGTCGGCATTACGGCGCCAGGCGGAAGCGCATGGCGGTTTTGCTATGGTGATCCGCAAAGGTGATCCAGAAGCGGGTTCGCTGATGATCATAAGACGCGAAAAGGGCGAGAATCCGACAATTTTCGAACCTGTTCCCGGTTCATCCGCTACCCGGGAATGGCGCGAAATTGTGCATCAAGTTATTGATTCTGATGAATATATTTCCAAATATTGCCAGCGCCTTGCTAGCCGGGACCCCGATATATGGATTATCGAACTGGACGTCCCGTTTGCACAACGCTTCACCGACATTCTGGCAGCGATAAGTTGACTTTACGCCGCCGCGCAATCAGAGGCGGCTCACGAATAGCGAAGGTTGCCCATACGTTCTGGGGTGGAACAGGGTAAACACGCAAGTCGGACGTGGAAGATTAGACGCAATAATATTCGAGTACCAACAGCGCGTCTTTGGCTCCACAGCCGCACAACGAACCAGATGAATGAAAATCCTATTTAAAGCCGCACCTGCTGCGGTGTTGTCGCTCATGCTTATCGGCGGAGCGGCTTATTCGGACGCCGGCTTTGCCTATGGCGCCAACAATAGCGAGGCTCTGACGACGGAAACAATCCACGTCGATGCCAATGTCCTCGCAGCTGACACTGCGGTGCGCGATGCAGCCAGCATCGAACCGGTCTCGGCATCGCTTCCCAAAAATAGCGAAATTATCTTTACGCCTGGAACCGGCGTGCCTTCAGTTCACGCTGAAGCCGAAGCACCCCCGCAAGAAGGCGAAAAAATCCTCAATGCTGACAGCCTTGCCGACCTGGTCGAGGCACATGGTGCAGCCGAAGATCTCGGCTCGGAAGAACAGTGCCTGGCATCGGCGGTTTATTTTGAATCTAAGGGCGAATCGCTTGAGGGCCAGCTTGCTGTCGCCCGTGTCGTGATTGCGCGGACCCAATCGGGCCGTTTTCCAAGCACGATCTGCGGCGTGGTTTACCAGCCCAGCCAATTCTCATTTGTTCGTGGCGGACGGATGCCATCGATCAACATCGGCAGCCGCCACTGGCGCAATGCCGTCGCGATCAGCAAGATCGCGCGCGACGCCAGTTGGCAAAGCCCTGTTGAAGGTGCGCTGTTCTTTCACGCCCGCCATGTCTCACCGGGCTGGCGCCTGAAGCGCATGGGCGCCGTCGACAATCATGTTTTTTACCGCTGATTGGCAGATTTTCCGAACGATAAGAGGGCCGCGCTGCAAAGTTGCGGCCCTTTTTCGTTAGGATTTGGCCAGTTCCACACCGCGATCCCGCGCCGCGCGCAAGGTATCGCCGACCAACATAGCCAGTGCCTCGTCTGCATCCAGAACCGCCAGTCCTGCTGCAGTCGTTCCGCCCGGGCTGGTTACGCGTGTCGCCAGTTCCTGCGGTGAGAGGTCCGAGTTAGCCGCAAGGTCCACCGCGCCATCGACCATTGCCATTGCCAGCTTCGATGCAATGTCGGGATCTAGACCCAGCGCTTCGCCGGCGCGCGAAAGTGCCTCGATAAAGCGATAGACAAAGGCCGGCCCCGACCCTGCGAGCGCAGTGACAGCGTCCATCAGCGCCTCATCCTCAATCCACACTGGCGTACCCAAAGGCGATACCAGCTCTTCTATGGCTAACCGGCTTGCTGCTGCCTGTTGTGCTGCGCATAAACCCAATGGCGATTTGCCAAGTGCTGCCGCAAGATTGGGCATCAGCCGAATTATCTGCCGTCCGGGGAGGGCATCGGCGAGTTGATCGAGCCGTACACCTGCCATCACCGAAATCGCGCGGGCGTCGGGGTGCAACAGGGCCGAAAGGCGCGGTGCCAATTGTGGGAACATTTGCGGCTTCACCGCGATCACCGCTGTGCTGACCTGTCCGGCATATAAAGCGGCATCGGTGAAATGCTGTACGCCAGCGGGGTAATCTGCCGCTGCCGGATCGACGATGATGAAGGCAGCGGGGTTGATGTCGCTGCGCAGCCAACCGTCGAGCATCGCGCGGCCCATATTGCCGCAACCAAAGAAAAGCAGAGGATTATCAGGCGAAAGATCAGTCATGTCGCGGATCGTGGCGCAGCCGCAAATGGATGACAAGTCCCGGCGGCGGTGGATCGGAGGGCGGGCCTTCATGGCGTGCAGCATCGGCGCGCGCGCGGTTGATCAGTGCTTCGCCTATCTCGCCATCGACGAACAAATGATCAGCCTGCCCCAAAAGCCTTGCGGTCTTAAGTGTCAGATCGTCTGGATCGGAGGAGTGCAGATCAATTGTCACCACACGTGAAGGGTGCAGCACGGTGTCCGATGCCAGCCAGCTATCGACCCTATCGGCCGAATCATCGTCGAGCGGATCGAGTAAGCCGCCCGGTACCAGTGCTGCATCGAGGCGTCGCCGTCGCTCTGCACCTTCGTTCCAGCGCAGTCGCATGGCATCGCGGGCACTTTTCAGGCGCATGGCCAGTTCGCCAAGACGTGCGGGCAACAGCCGTTCGATTGCCTGGCGCACCATCTTTGCCAGCCCCGCTGACGCACCGCCGGTTCCAACTGCGACGAGCAAGGGATCGCGGTCGACAATTGCAGGCACGGTAAAGTCGCACAGTTTCGGCCGATCGACGACATTGACCAGCAAGCCGCGCATTTTCAAACGGGTGCTGGCAGCTTTGGCCAGCAATTCATCCTCGATCGCAACAAAGGCGAGGCGGGCATTTTGCGATTCTTCGCATACGCAGTGCCCGCCGGCACGTTCAATCAGTCGCCGTTTTGCATCGGCCGCTTCACCTTCGCCTACAAGGATAATGGGCTTGCCCCTGACATTCAGGAAAAGCGGCAGTTGGTCCATCGGGGGTCAGGCAAGCCAGTCGGGCACATGTTCGGCGGCAAGGATCGTTGCCGGCTCGATCCGCTCGGCGACGACTGCATAACGATCACCGCTCACCAATACTTCAGGGACCAACCCGCGGCTGTTATAGGTGCTCGCCATCGTTGCGCCATAGGCACCGGCAGTGCGAAAGATTGCAAGATCACCCGCGATTACCTTGTCGATCTCGCGTCCCATCGCGAAAGTATCACCGGTTTCGCAAACAGGGCCAACGATGTTGGCGGTGAAACGGTCGCCTGTTGGCGAGACCGCCTCGAAATCATGCCAAGCATCGTAGAGCGCTGGGCGGGCAAGATCGTTCATTGCCGCATCGACGATGACAAAGGGTGTGTTCCCTGAACCCGGTTTTACGCGGATCACCTTGGTCACCAGCACACCGGCATTACCGCAGATCACACGGCCCGGTTCGAACATCAGTTGTACGCCCCAATCCTTGGTCGCACGGGCAACCATTGCTCCATATTCATCCGGATGCGGCGGAACGTCGCCTTCCTTGTAGCGCACGCCTAGACCGCCGCCGAGGTCGACATGGCTGATGCTATGGCCGGCATTGCGCAGGTCGGTAATCAACTTTCCGATCTTGCCGAACGCGGTTTCCAGCGGTTCCAAGTTGAGCAGCTGGCTCCCAATATGAAGTGCCACGCCGCGCATGTTCAATCCTGGCAGGGCTGCAAGGAGACCATAGATGGCAGGCGTCTGGTGCAGTCCGATGCCGAACTTGTTCTCCGCCTTGCCCGTCGAAATCTTGGCGTTGGTCTGGGCATCGACGTCAGGGTTGACGCGCAGCACCGCATCTGCGCGCAGGCCCAATGTTTCGGCAAGGGCAGCAAGATCGCGGCCTTCCTCTTCGGACTCGATGTTGAATTGGCCAATGCCGGCCTTCAGCGCGGCGGCCATTTCCGCATCATCCTTGCCCACGCCCGAAAAGACGATGTCCTTGGCCGGAATTCCGGCGGCCAGGGCCCGACGCATTTCGCCGCCTGACACAACGTCGGCGCCATAGCCCTCGCCTGCCAATACTTTCAGTACGGCAAGGTTGGGATTAGCCTTGATTGCAAAGGCGATATGGGGATTGGTGATGCCTGCCTTGGTCAGTGCTTCCCGAAAAACCTGGGCATGGCGGATGAGCGTTGCCTGCGAATATACATAGACTGGCGATCCTACGTCCTCCGCAATGCGGGTCAGCGGCATGTCTTCGACGTGCATCACGCCATCAATAATCTGAAAATAATCCATGGAAGAAGCGTCAGTCCGGTGTCTTGTCTTTAGGTTCTGAATTTGCAGGCGGTGTTTCGTCTTTTGTGTTGTCCGCACCCGGTGGCAGATCAAACGGATCATCACGGCGGCGTTCTGACCTGCGCATCAATTCATCGCTGCGGCCAGGCCGCGCTTGAACCGAAGGGGTGGTCAATGTGTCGGCGGTGGCGGGTTCACTTTGGCCATAGGCCTTGTCTGGCATTGCCTGACCTGCCTTTGGCTGCAACTCGCCAACCTTGCCGCACCCGCCAAGTGCAGCCATGGCACAGCAGGCAATCAGCAACTTGTTCGTCCGAGTCATGATCCCAATTCCTTCCGCGCGGCCGCGATCGCTTCCTTTACCCGAAGCGGGGCAGTGCCGCCAGCGCTGGTTCGGCTGTTTACGGACCCTGCGACCGAAAGATCGGGCAGCTGGGCATTGGCCAGACGGGGATCAATGCCGCCAAGATCGGCCGCTGTCAGCAATTCCAGTTCGCCGCCTCGCGCCTCGCACAATTTCACTGCTGCACCGGTTATGTGGTGTGCTTCACGGAAAGGAACGCCATGTTCGCGCACCAGCCAGTCCGCCAGATCGGTTGCGGTCGAAAATCCGGTGGAGGCAACAGTGCGCATTCGGTCAGTGTTGAAAACGACATCTCCGATCATGCCGGTCATCGCTGCAAGGCTGAGGTCGAGCAGATCATGCGCCTCGAACAAAGGTGCCTTGTCGTCCTGCATGTCCTTTGAATAGGTCAGCGGCAAACCCTTCATCGTGATCATCAGACCGGTAAAGGCACCGATGATCCGCCCGCAATGCCCGCGAACCAGTTCAGCGGCATCGGGGTTGCGCTTTTGCGGCATGATCGAACTGCCGGTCGACCATTGGTCAGGCAGCTTGATAAACCCAAAGGGTTGCGACGCCCAAAGGATGATTTCCTCTGCCAGGCGCGAAAGATGAATCGCTGCTTGCGCTGCGCAGGCCAGATATTCGATTGCGAAATCGCGGTCGGATACGCCATCCATGCTGTTCGCGGTCGGCCCGTCAAAACCAAGGGCAGAAGCAGTGGCTTCGCGATCGATCGGGAAGGACGTGCCTGCCAGCGCTGCTGATCCGAGCGGCGAGCGGTTCAGCCTGCGCGCACAATCGGCAAAGCGGCTGCGATCACGCTTGGCCATTTCATAATAGGCCATCAGGTGGTGGCCGAGTGTCACCGGCTGGGCTACCTGCAAATGGGTAAAGCCGGGCATGATGCTGTCGGCATTCTGGTCTGCGCGATCGACAAGGGCGACTTGCAGCGCCTTGAGCGCGCGGTCCATCTCGCGACAGGCTTCCCGTACCCAAAGGCGGAAATCGGTTGCAACCTGATCATTGCGCGAACGTGCGGTGTGCAGGCGCCCGGCGGCATCGCCGATCAGTTCGCGCAAACGGGTTTCGACCTGCATATGGATGTCTTCAAGCTCGATATGCTCGGGAACGCCCTGCGCTGCATATTCCTGCTGGATCGTTTTGAGGCCGGCGATGATTGCGGCCGAATCCTCGGCGGTGATGATGCCTTGTGCGCCAAGCATTGCGGCATGGGCGATGCTGCCCGCAATATCCTGCTGCCAAAGTCGCTTGTCGACCGGGATAGACGCGTTTATCTCGCGCATGACATCTGCCGGGCCGGCACCGAACCGTCCGCCCCAAATGCTACTGGAGTTTGTTGTGTCGCGGGTAATCTTCCGATCCCTTCTGATTGCTTTGCCGCTGTTTCTTGGCGCTTGCGATAGGCAAAGCGCGCCGAAGGAGCAAGCGGAACCCGCTGCCACTGGAAAGGCCGCAAAACAAGGGTTCGGGCTGGTCAGTGAGAGCGGGCTGAAGGCTGAACTCAGCTATGAATTTGTGGGGCGGCCGGCACCCGACGTGATCTTCGCCGATGCAGAGGCGGGAGAGGTTTCGCTTTCCGATTTTGTCGGTAAGCCGCTTCTGGTGAATATCTGGGCGACGTGGTGTGCGCCTTGTAAAGCAGAAATGCCGACGCTGGATGCGCTTGCCAAACTTGAAGAGGGCAAGATGTCGGTTATCGCCGTTTCGCAGGATCTGCAGGGACTGAAGCCTGTTCAAAGCTTTTTCGATGCGACGGGCGTTGCCAATCTGGAGCCCTATACCGATCCCGATAACCGGCTTTCAGGTGCGGTGGGCGGTGCGGTGGTGCTCCCGCTGACGATCCTCTACGACAGCAAGGGTCGCGAAGTGTGGCGGATTATTGGCGGTGTCGAATGGGATGATGCAGAGGTGAAGAAACTGCTCGACGAAGCGGTTTGATCCCGCCCCCTAGGCTGGACACTACATCAGAATCGGACGCGGTTTCAGACAGTTGGTGTTGCGCGTGGGTCGGGCGTCGCCCAGATTTTTTGCAATAGGTCGGCAACCCGTCGGAAGCTTCGCGTCAGCCGTGCTTTCCTTGTCGCCCTTTTCCTTGACGAGGGTGAAGGGTTCAGCAGAGGCGGTTTGTGTGGGTCCGCGTGTGGCAGCGGCGGGCGCGGAAAAGCCCGCGATCAGCGCAGTTGCCAATATCCCATTTGCAATTCGGGCCCTGTTTGCCATGCCCATAATCTGCCTCTTTGAACCTTACCGTCATATGAACGGCGATCGGGAAACCTGGTGGGCGCTAACGGGCTCGAACCGCTGACCCTCTCGGTGTAAACGAGATGCTCTACCAACTGAGCTAAGCGCCCTTCAGGTTCCGGCAGGCGCTTTGCCAAAGCCCGTGCCTGCGTGCAAGTCAAATCGCCACTCCGCTCATCGCAGATGCGGCTTCGAAATAAGTTTCCAGTTGCTGGCGCGTATCGGGTGACAGTTCGATAAACACCCTGCGCGCATCGCCCGGATCCTGGACGCGAATCAGCAATCCGGCCTCTGTCATGTTGGTGATCCAGCGTAGCGCGGTTGTCGGTGGCACTGCGGCGGCGATGCACAGGCTGGAAACTGATACCGCCTTGCCCTTATCCTGCGCTGCATAAAGATCGAGCAATATGTCCCAGCCTGGATCGGCGAAAAGTGCGGGATCAAAAAAGCGGTCACGCATCCGGCGCAGCTTGATCATCGCTCGGATGTTACGTGGTCGCGCCTTGGCCTTGACCATATTGTCGAGCAAGCCTTGTGGCGCTGACCGAAAGCCGACCGGCTTGTCGCGCACGCTGCTTGATCCTGCCTCCTCCTGTTCGGCGATACGCGCCAGAGTGCGGGCAAAATCGGCAAGCTCGCTGCTGATCCAGTGCAGCGCCACAGTTTCATCCTGTTGGCCACCTTCATGCACCTTATATCGTTGCAGACGCCGCCCGATCCCGCTCAAGATTGCCACCGCTTGCCAGTCTGCCGTGTCGATAAAGAAATGGCATCTGCCCGCCGGCAATGCAGCATAAGCAGCATCAATTGCGTCAAGATCGGACCATACCAGTGCCTCGGTGTCATAAATGTCCAGATAATTGGCAATATCGCTCCATACATGCACATCCGGCTCCGTTTCGGATGATCGGGCGATCAAAAGGAAATCACATTCCTCGCCAAACTGGCGCAGCAGGCAGCCGCATTCTCGCGCTAGTGTTTCCAGCTCCTGCAGGCGCGCCGCAGGTGTTGCGATAACGGCAGCAGACATGCGTGGCCGGGCGTTGAAATGATCGGACATGAAAAGGTGGGCCCTCAAAATATTGTCAGAGCCATAATGACTCTTGTGGACCACCACCCGCCACCACATCTCTCCATTATGGAGCCGGTTGTCCAGCGCAATTTGCCGCTTTGCGAGTTGCATGCCACCGCGCTAAGTATCGAACATTGGTGGCAACGGCCGTACCCCGGCTGCTGCGGTACCTGTTTCAGGAGAGAAACTGTGCGCAAAGGAATGAAGACATGGCCATTGGCAATTGCATTACTGACGGGGGCAGCCATGCCGGTCGCTGTTGAGGCACGTACGGCTGCAGCGCCAGCTGCCGATGCCGGCTCTGTGATGCTTGATCCCTGGACCGGCCCTTATGATGGCGTGCCGCCTTGGGATAAGGTGAAGCCGTCGGACTTTCCGGCTACCTTCAATGTCGCAATGAAGCGCACCAAGGCGGAATTCGAAGCTATCCTTACCAATCCGGCGCCGATTACCTTCGACAATACAATCAAAGCGAGCGAGCTTTCGAGCGCGCATATGGAACGTCTGTTTGCGCTTTGGGGGGTTCATTCATCCAACCTTTCCAACCCTGAAATCCGTAAGATCCAGGCCGACTGGGAACCGAAACTCAGCGCTTTTTTCAACGAACTGAACCTCGACGCCCGCTGGTTCCAGCGCGTGCAATATCTGTATCAGCAGCGTGACAGCCTCGGGCTGGACAAGGCCCAGATGCGCTTGCTCGAACGTACCTATGAAGGGTTGGTGCGCAACGGCGCAAGGCTCGATGCCCAGCAAAAGGCAAAGCTGATCGGCTATGAAACCGATCTGGCGAAGAAATTTTCGCAGTTCCAGAATAAGGTGCTGGCCGACGAGGAAAGTTATATCCTGCTGACCGACCCGTCAGATGTTGCCGGTCTACCCGACAGTTTTGTTGCCTCTCTTAAGGCTGCGGCGGAAGCGAAAGGCAAGCAGGGCTGGGCAGTGGCGAACACGCGTTCGGCGATCCAGCCCTTCCTTGAAAACTCGCCCCGCCGTGACCTGCGTGAGAAAATCTGGCGCGCCTTCGTTATGCGCGGCGACAATGGCGATGCGAATGATACTAATGCGACAATCGCCGAGATCTTGAAAATCCGCCAACAGCGCGCCGAGCTGCTCGGTTTCAAGACGCACGCGCATTTCCGTATGGCAGATACGATGGCGAAAGAACCCGATCGTGCGATGGATCTGATGATGAAGGTCTGGCCGGCAGCCGTTGCGCGCGTCAAGGAAGAGGTGGCCGACATGCAGTCCGTCGCCGACAAGGAAAATGCCGCGATCACGATCGAGCCTTGGGACTATCGCTATTATGCGGAAAAGGTCCGCAAGGCGAAATATGATCTCGATCAGAATGAGATCAAACCCTATTTCCAGCTCGATCAGATGGTTGCCGCCATGTTCGATGCGGCCGGTCGGCTTTACGGTATGAGCTTCACTGAAAACACCGGCACCGTTCCGGTGTTTGAAAAGGACGTCCGTACGTTCGAGGTCAAGCGTGACGGCAAGGTGATCGGCCTATTCTACCTTGATAACTTCGCCCGCGCGGGCAAACGTTCCGGTGCGTGGATGACCACCTATCGCAGCCAGAACAAGCTTTCGGGACATGGCGACATCACGCTTGCGTCGAACAATAATAACTTTGTGAAGGGCGCTGGCGGAACACCGACGCTGATCAGCATCGACGATGCATCAACGCTGTTTCACGAATTTGGCCACGCGATTCATTATCTCAATTATGACATTACCTGGCCCGGCCTTGGCAATACCCCCCGCGATTTTGTGGAATATCCCAGCCAGGTGAATGAGAATTGGTTGCTGACGCCTTATATTCTCAACACTTATGCCAAACATTACCAGACGGGGGAGCCGATCCCGCAGGCGCTGGTCGACAAGATCCGCGCCAGTGATACGTTCAATCAAGGCTTTGCGACGGTTGAATATCTGTCGAGCGCAATCCTCGACATGATGCTCCACAACCGGACCGATCCAGTGACCGATCCACGCGCCTTTGAAAAGACGGCATTGGGCGAGATTGGCATGCCCAAGGAAATGGTGATGCGGCACCGCTTGCCGCAGTTCAACCATCTGTTCGCCGATGATGGCTATTCGGCCGGCTATTACAGCTATCTCTGGTCCGAAACGATGGATGCCGATACTTGGGCTGCCTTTACCGAAAAGGGTGATGTCTGGGACAAGGAGACCGCAGAGCGCTTCCGTTCGATGCTGTTGTCGACCGGCAATGAAAGCGATCGGATCGAGGCCTATCGTGCCTTCCGCGGCCGTGATCCGGATGTGAAGTACATCATGAAAAAGCGGGGCTTTCCGGTTCCGGCTGAATAAGGAAAGGGCGGGTTTCCCGCCCTTTTTCTTTGCCAATCATGCATTGCTCTGATTCGTCTTGCCCGACGCCAAAAACGATATAAATATGATATCATAATTATTTGGAGGCGATCATGTCTGATTCGGTTGCATTAAATGCGAGCCACGAGAATGCGGCGCGGAGTTTTAATGGCTATTTGATGTTGTTGCTTATGCTGATCAGCATTGGCTGGTTTGTCTGGGCTATGGGGCCGATCATTGCGGATGACCCAAATGCGGATTTCATCGGCATGGCTGCCAGCATTGCTGTTTTCCTGTTTATCTCCGCCGGTTTCTACATGATCCAACCCAATCAGGGCGTCGCGCTAACCCTGTTTGGCGCCTATAAGGGCACCGATCGCAATGAAGGGCTGCGTTGGGTTTGGCCGTGGATGATCAAGGCGAAGGTCAGCCTGCGTGCAAACAACCTGATTTCGGAAAAGATTAAGGTCAACGACTTGCGCGGCAATCCAATCGAGATTGCGGCACAAGTGGTGTGGCGGGTTACCGATACCGCGCAGGCATTGTTTGATGTTGATGACTATAAGGCCTTTGTCTTGGCGCAGATTGAGGCAGCGGTGCGCACCATCGGTTCGCGTTATCCCTATGACGATATTGAGCATAAGGAAGTCACGCTTCGTGGCAACCATGATGAAGTCGGTGCCGAGTTGCGCACCGTATTGATGGAAAGGCTTGCGGTCGCGGGGATCACCGTTGACGAAAGCGGCTTTACGCATCTTGCCTATGCGCAGGAAATTGCCGGGGCGATGCTGCGCCGCCAGCAGGCCGAGGCGGTGATCGCTGCGCGCAAGAAACTGGTCGAGGGTGCCGTCTCTATGGTCGAAATGGCGCTAAAGCAATTGAGCGACAAAGGCGTCGTTAATCTTGACGACGAGCGCAAGGCAGCTATGGTATCGAACCTGATGGTCGTCCTGTGCGGCGAACGGGATACCCAGCCTGTCGTGAATGCCGGTTCGCTTTATCAATAACAGAACGCAATGCCTGTCTCTCCAAAGCCGATAGCGAAAAAAGCCTTTCCGCTCCGTCTCGATCCCGCGCTTCATGCCGCGATCGAGCGGGCCGCAGCAGCCGATTTCCGCAGTGCCAATGCACAGATCGAAGTTCTGCTGCGCGAGGCATTGGAACGGCGTGGGGTGAAGGTCGTGGTCAGTGATAAACCGAAACGGGGACGACCGGCGCTCAAAGAAGCGTCAGGCTATGAATAGGCTTGGCTGAAGGAGATCCGCATGTTGCATCATTTACGCGATAAAGGCCCATGGTTTCGGGCAAAGCGTTTTGGCTATGGCGCGGGCCTGCCCTTCAAATGGCAGGGCTGGGTGTTGCTGCTTTCTCACATGGCCATGATTGTTGGCCTATCGCTTCTGCTTGCGGACAGGCCGCTTGTGATGCTGCCGGTGATATTGATCATCGCGCTGGCGCCAATGCCAATATATGCCGCACGAACCGAGGGTGGCTGGAAATGGCGCAGGGGTGGTCGGGGGTCAGGCGATTAGGGCGGTCAAGCGCCCAGCTTCGCCCAGGCCAGCCCTGCAAATTCGCACAGAAGCGGCCGGGTATCGCGCGGATCGATGATATCCTCGACATTGAACTTTTCCGCTGTCCGGAAAGGCGAAGTCACCGCATTCAGCCGCGCCTTGATTTCTTCCAGTTTCGCTGCCGGATTATCCGCTGCTGCGATTTCTGACTTATATGCTGCCTCCAGCCCACCTGCGATGGGAAGCGATCCCCAGTCGCCGCTCGGCCAGGCAAAGCGATATTGGAACCGTTCGCCGTTCGACATCGCACTGCCGGCAATGCCATAGGCGCGGCGCACGATCACGCTCGCCCAGGGAACTGTCGCCTTATACACTGCGTTCATCGCCTCGACGCCATAGCGGATGGTACCGCTGCGTTCAGCCTCCAGCCCGATCATGAAACCGGGATTATCAACCAGATGCACGACAGGCATCTGGAACTGGCCAGCCAGTTCGACAAAGCGTTTCACTTTCTGCGACGTCAAGGCTTCCCATGATCCGCCCAGATAGGTCGGATCGCTGGCCAGCACTGCAACCGGCCAACCATCAAGCCGCGCAAAGGCGGTGATTGCTGCCCGCCCCCAGCGGCGGCCCATTTCAAAGACGCTGCCGCTGTCAAAGACCGACGCCATGACGGCCCGCATCGAATAGACCTGCTTGTCCTCACGCGGTACAATGGAGAGCAGCTTTTCATCGCGTCGATCAACCGGATCATGCGGCACGGTGCGTGCCGCATGTTGTCCGACCTGTGATGGCAGGTAAGACAGGAAGGCACGGGCATAGGCAAAGGCCTCATCCTCGTTCGCCACTTCTTCATCGACCACCCCGTTGCGGGCATGAATCTCGCTTCCGCCCAATTGCTCCTTCGACAATTCCTCGCCAATCTGTGCCGCCACTACCGGGCCGGCGGCAAAGATCTGGGACAGACCCTTCACCATGATCGAATAATGGCTCGCTACGGTGCGCGCTGCACCCATGCCCGCCGTGGGGCCAAGCGCGAGCGCGACGACGGGAACCGTTTCAAGATTCTTGATAATATCGTCCCAACTCGGTGTGACCGGCACATAGGTGTAGCCAGTATCCTCCAGCGTCTTTACCGATCCGCCGCCGCCCGTCCCGTCGATCATCCGGATCAGCGGCAGGCCCATGCTATGTGCCATTTTCTCGCACTGGATGAATTTGCGGTGCAGCGCTGCGTCGGCCGCACCACCGCGCACGGTGAAATCATCGGCGCTGGCTACGACGGGACGGCCGTTCACATTGCCGCGCCCGAAAATGAAGTTGGACGGGCTGAAATCGGCAAGCTCGCCCGCCGCGTCATAGCTGCCCTTGCCGGCAATCTTGCCAATTTCACGGAAACTGCCGGGATCGAGCAATCGCTTCAGCCGCTCGCGCGCATCAAGCTTGCCCTGCCCATGCTGCCTCGCGAGCTTCTCCTCGCCGCCCATTTTTTCGGCCAACGCCTCGCGCGCGCGCAGCTGCGCAATCTCTGTTTCCCAACTCATGCTTGCTACGCTAGCGCGGCTTTCAATTGGTGCAATGGGGATATTGACCATCCTCCCCGCGCGCGGGAATTACCGGCGATCCCAAAGCGCTTCTACCTGATGCGCAACCGCCGTTGCCGCAGGGCTGATCCTCGCCTATATCGCTGCCCATGTCTTCTATACGCCCTTGGCGCGATATCGCGCGTCGCCAATCCCGCCAGATCATGGTCGGTAATGTGCCCGTCGGCGGCAATGCCCCGATTTCGGTGCAGACCATGACCAACACGCTCACCTCTGACGCCAAGGCTACGATTGACCAGATCCGCCGTTGCGAGGATGCAGGGGTCGATATCATCCGCGTTTCCTGCCCCGATGTTGAATCGACCGCGGCGCTGAAACAGATTGTGCGCGCGGCGCGCGTGCCGGTGGTTGCTGATATCCACTTCCATTATAAGCGCGCGCTTGAGGCAGCAGATGCGGGCGCAGCTTGCTTGCGCATCAACCCAGGCAATATCGGTAGCGCAGAGCGGGTGAACGAAGTGGTCAATGCGGCCAAGGCCAATGGCTGCGCGATCCGCATCGGCGTGAATGCCGGCTCCCTCGAAAAAGACCTGCTCGAAAAATATGGCGAGCCTTGCCCGGAGGCGCTGATCGAAAGCGCGCTTGATCATATCAAGCTGCTGCAGGACCGTGATTTCCACGAATATAAGGTCGCAGTGAAGGCGTCCGACGTGTTCCTTGCAGTTGCCGCCTATATGGGCCTTGCCGAGGCAGTCGATTGCCCACTCCACCTGGGCATTACCGAGGCGGGTGGCCTGATTGGCGGCACGGTGAAATCCGCGCTCGGTATCGGCAACCTCCTCTGGGCAGGCATTGGCGATACCATTCGCGTTTCACTCTCGGCAGAACCTGAAGAGGAAGTGCGCGTTGGCTATGAAATATTGAAGACGCTGGGCCTGCGTACCCGCGGCGTCCGCGTGGTATCTTGCCCATCATGCGCGCGGCAGGGTTTTGACGTGATCCGCACCGTGCAGAAACTCGAAGATGCGCTGCAGCACATCAAAACACCCATGTCGCTCTCGGTTCTCGGCTGTGTTGTCAACGGCCCCGGCGAAGCGCGCGAGACCGATATCGGCATCACCGGCGGCGGTAATGGCAAGCATATGGTCTATCTTTCGGGCGTGACCGATCATCATGTCGAAGATGCCGACATGATTGGTCATATCGTCAAGCTGGTCGAGGCGAAGGCCGCCGAGATCGATGCCGGAACCAGCGTCAGCATGGATACGCTGCACGGCAAGGCCGCCTGAGCGCGGCCAGGGTCGAGTTAATGCCAACGCGCCACGGGCTTCCGCCCGCCCATCTGCTGCTCGCAATTGCGATTATGGCGGTATGGGGAACGAATTTTGTTGTTATCAAATTTGCGCTTGAACATCTGCCGCCACTGACATTGGCTTTGCTCCGCTTCACCCTCGCTTTCTTCCCGCTCGCTTTTTTTCTTCCCCGACCAAAGGTTGGTTGGGGTAGCCTTGCTGCTTATGGGGTGCTGATTGGGGCAGGGCAGTTCGGCATATTGTTCACGGCGATGCGGGCAGACATCACCCCCGGGCTTGCTTCGCTGGTCGTGCAAACACAGGTGTTTTTCACGATTTTTCTCTCGATGCGCTTATCGGGGGAGAAAGTCGGCCTCTACCAGCTGGTCGCGCTTCTGCTTGCGAGTAGCGGCCTTGCCGTCATTGCCTTTCACACCGATGGCAGTGCCACGCCGCTGGGCCTTGGTTTGGTGCTGCTTGCAGCCTTTAGTTGGTCGAGCGGCAACATGGTCGCTCGGCACGCCGCGCCGCAGAACATGCTATCCTATGTCGTCTGGTCGAGCATTTTTGCTGTGCCACCGCTTTTGCTATTCGCGCTGGTGCTCGAAGGGCCGGATCGCATGATCGCCGGCATCGAAGCCGCGGACGGCGCCACATGGGCGGCGGTACTGTGGCAATCGGTGGGTAACACCATGTTCGGCTATGCTGCGTGGGGCTGGCTGCTCAACCGGCACCCGGCAGCAGTCGTTGCGCCGATGGCGTTGATGGTGCCGGTGTTTGGCATGGGCGCGTCAGCCTTGGTGCTTGGCGAGCCCTTGCAATCATGGAAACTGATTGCGTTTGCATTGGTCATGGCAGGCTTGTCAGTCGGCATGCTATGGCCGCGGATTAAACAGGGATTGGGAAAATGACGCTTTCGATACGGCCTGCCAGCGCGAGGGATATTCCGCTGATCGCGCAGTTTATTCGCGATCTCGCCGAATATGAGCGGCTTGCGCATGAAGTGCGCTTTGACGAGGCGGTGCTGGAAGCCAAACTGTTCGGAACGCGTCCCTACGCCGAGGTGTTGATTGGAGAGATTGACGGCTCGCCGCAAGGCTTTGCGCTGTTCTTCCATAATTTTTCGACCTTTGAAGGTAAGCCCGGCGTCTATTTAGAGGATCTGTTCGTCCGTCCGGAGGCGCGTGGGGCCGGCCTCGGCAAAGCATTGCTGAAAAAGCTGGCGGCGATTGCGGTAGAGCGCGATTGTGCACGGCTTGAATGGTCGGTGCTCGACTGGAATGAACCTGCGATCCAATTCTATAAGGCATTGGGCGCAAAGCCGATGGACGAATGGACGATCTATCGTGTCGATGGTACCGCATTGGCCAAACTGGCAGCGCTGGGCTGACGATTTTTTCGGGGGAGAGGGAAATGGAGATATCGCTGAGCGGCCGTACCGCGCTGGTCACAGGTGCATCGCGCGGAATCGGGCGTGGCATTGCGATCGCGCTGGCGCGTGCTGGTGCAGATGTCGCGGTGAACTATACCCGCGATGCCGATGCGGCCGCTGAAACCGTGGCGGTGATCGAGGCATTGGGGCAGCGGGCCAAGGCCTATCAGGCATCGGTCGACGATTATGCCGCCTGCGAAGCGATGGTTTCTGCGGTTGCTGCTGATTTTGGTGGATTGTCAATTCTGATCAACAATGCCGGCATTGCCAGCAAGGGACGCATCGTTGCCGATACCGATCCGGCCGAGTTTGAACGGGTTATGCGGGTTCACGCCTTTGCCCCGCATTATCTTTCAAAACTGGCGATCCCGCATTTGCGCGCTGCGCCGCGCGGCGACATCATCATGATTTCCAGCGTCGCGACCCTGTCGCATTCTCGCAATGGCGCGCCCTATAATATGGGCAAGGCAGCAAGCGAGGCGCTCGCTCTCACGCTTGCCAAGGAAGAGCAAGCCAATGGCATCCGCGTCAACATCGTCGCCCCTGCGCTGACCGTATCGGATATGGGCGAAAGGCTGGCGCGCGCGGTCGCCGGGGTTTCGGACATTCATGATCTTGACGCGAAATTCCCGTTCGGCCGGGTGCCGACGCCAGACGATGTCGCCGCAGCGGTCGTCTGGTTTGTGTCAGATGCCAACAGCTATTGCTCGGGGCAGAAACTCAACATTGATGCGGGCGGCATGGCGACATTGGGCTGACGCTTCGGCGGCTCAGCGTTTCAGCAGAAAAACCGCATGTTCGGCGAGCAGGTTGGCAAGCCCCGCGCCGCGCCTTTTTTCGCCGGTAAGATACCATTCGCCTTCGATGTGATAGCCGCGATCAGCGACAAGGCTTTTGAAATCGTCGACCGTCACATGGTGGATGTTGGGCGAATCATACCAACGGTGGGGCAATTGCTTGGTCACCGGCATCCGCCCGCCGAACATATGGGCAAAACGGATCTTCCACTGGGCGAAATTGGGGAAGGACACAAAGGCGAGGCCGCCAATACGCAGCAACTGGTCCAACACCAAGTCAGGCCGGCGCGTGGTCTGCAGCGTCTGGCTGAGTATGGCATAATCGAATGCATTGTCGGGATAGTCGGCAAGGTCGGTATCGGCATCGCCCTGCACCACGGCAAGGCCGCGCGTTACGGCATTGGCGACATTGATCGGATCAATTTCCATCCCGCGTGCATCAATTCCCTTGGCGTCGCGTAGCGCCGCCATCAGCGCGCCATCGCCGCACCCGACATCCAGCACGCGCGTCCCGGCAGGAATTGTCTCGGCGATAATCGCAAGATCGGGGCGTAGCGGCATCATAGCCCACCCGCTTTCAGGAACCCGTCGATGATCCGGTTCATTTCGGGCGCGTCCAGAAGGAAGGCATCATGGCCGAAGGGCGACGACAGTTCGACAAAGCTGGCCGCTGCACCTGCGGCATTCAGGGCCCGAACGATGCGCTTGGATTCGATGGTCGGATAAAGCCAGTCGCTGTCGAAACTGACGAGGCAGAAACGGGTTTTGCTGCCGGTAAAGGCCTTGGCCAGCACGCCGCCATGCTCTTCGGCGAGGTCATAATAGTCCATTGCCCGGGTGATGTAGAGATAGGAGTTGGCGTCGAAGCGCTCGACAAAGCTTAATCCCTGGTGACGCAGATAGCTTTCGACCTGGAAATCGGCATCAAAACCAAAGGTCTTGGTTTCGCGGTCCTGTAGCTGCCGCCCGAATTTCTCGGTCAGCCCGGCTTCGGACAGATAGGTGATGTGCGCCGCCATGCGTGCGACCGCGAGGCCGGCGTCGGGTTGGTCGACAGACGTATAATAATTGCCACCCTGCCAATTCGGATCGGCCATGATCGCTTGCCTGCCGACTTCGTGAAAGGCGATATTTTGCGCGCTGTGTCTTGCGGTCGAGGCAATGACGACCGCCGATTGCACGCGGTCGGGGAATAGCGACGCCCATGTCAGCGCCTGCATCCCGCCCATCGATCCGCCGATCACGCAGGCGAGCCTTTCGATCCCCAGATGGTCGAGTAATATCGCTTGCGCGCGCACCATGTCGGCAATCGTGATCACGGGGAATTCCATGCCATAGGGCTCACCAGTGCCCGGGTCGAAGCTGGCCGGCCCTGAACTGCCCATGCAGCTACCCAGAACATTGATGCAGATGACGCAATGGCGCGCCGGATCGACGGGCTTTCCTTCGCCGACCAACCGCGTCCACCAGCCGGGCTTTCCCGTTACCGGATGGGTAGATGCGACATATTGATCCCCGGTCAGCGCATGGCAGATCAGGATCGCATTCGATTTGTCGGCGTTGAGTGTGCCATAGGTTTCATAGGCGAATTCAACAGGTGCAAAGGCAGCGCCGCTATCCAGCCTAACCGGCCCCAGCAGCTTTGTGCGCCTGTCGAGGCCGAAACGCCCATCTTCACCCATAGAAAGCGCCATATCAGGCAAGGCGGCTAAAACAATAGCTTGGTTGCACGGGCCGCTGGGCAGGGCTATGGCGCGGCGCATGACACAGCCTGTAGCCAAGCCCTGGATCAACGCCATTCATGCCTATACGCCGGGCAAGGCGAAGAGCGATGATGGCCGCATTCTGATCAAGCTTTCTGCCAATGAAAACCCTTTGGGATGCAGCCCTGATGCCACGGCGGCCATGGCAGACGCGCGTGCAACTTTGGCGCGCTATCCCGACCCCGCATCGACTGCGCTGCGCGAGGCGCTGGGCAAGGCCTATGATCTTGAAGCCGACAGAATCGTCTGCGGTACCGGATCTGACGAACTTTTGAACCTGATCGCTGCCGGCTATGCCGGCGCGGGGGACGAGATCATCTACGTGCGTTACGGTTTTTCTGTCTATGATATCGCCGCACGTAAATGCGCCGCCACCGTCGTGGTTGCGCCTGACAAACATTATGGCACTGATGTCGATGCGTTGTTGGCACTGGTGACAGACAAGACACGCGTGGTCTTTGTTGCCAATCCGAACAATCCGACCGGCACCTGGACCGACGATGGCGAAATCATGCGGCTGCATGCAGGGCTTCCGGCCGACTGCGTATTGGTGCTCGACCAGGCCTATGGCGAATATCTGGAAGAAGATGGTCCCGCCGCGTTCGATCTTGCGCGCAAACATGCCAATGTGCTGGTCACGCGCACCTTTTCCAAAATCTATGGTCTTGCCGCCGAACGCATTGGCTGGGCCTATGGCCAGCCGGGGCTGATCGAGACATTGAACCGCATTCGCGCGCCGTTCAACGTCACCAGCGCCGGGCAGGCCGCCGCAATTGCCGCACTCTCCGATAGTGACTTTTTGGTCCATAGCCGCAAACATAACAGCGAATGGCGCGACTGGATGGCGGCCGAAATCGCCGCGCTTTCAAATCATGGCCTCAAGGTCATTCCCAGCCGCGCCAACTTCCTGATGGTGATGTTCGAAGGCGCGGTCAGCGCAGAGACGGCGTACAAGGCGCTGATGGACGAAGGCTATATCGTCCGCTGGCTGCCGGGGCAGGGGCTGGCAACCGGGCTGCGCATCACCATTGGCAGTGAAGAGGAAAATCGCGGGCTGATGGCGGCATTGCGCAATATATTGGAACGGCACAGCTGATGCTGCCCTTTGCACGCGTCACGATCATCGGGCTGGGGCTGATTGGCTCCTCAGTTGCGCGCGCTGTGAAGGCCGCGATGCCCGATGTGAGCGTTACAGGCCATGATGCCGATCCGCAGGTGCGCGAACGGGCGCGCGCACTCGGTTTCTGTGACGATGTGACCGATACGGCGGGCGCGGCGGTGATCGATGCCGGGCTGGTTGTGCTGTGCGTTCCCGTCGGTGCAATGGGTGTTGTTGCGGCAGAAATTGCCGAGGACCTTCCGGCTGATGCTGTCGTCAGCGATGTCGGCAGCTGTAAGCAAAGTGTTGCAGACGCATTGGCAGCCGTGCTTCCCGGTGCGACAATCATTCCCGCACACCCCGTCGCCGGTACCGAAAAAAGCGGACCCGATGCTGGCTTTGCAACCCTTTTTCAGGGCCGTTGGTGTATCCTTACTCCCCCAGCCAACGCCCCCGAAGCGGCAGTTGAGGCATTGCGTGCATTTTGGCAGCGGCTGGGATCCGATGTCGAAATCATGGAGGCGCGGCACCATGATCTTGTCCTGGCGATTACCAGCCATTTACCGCACCTTATTGCCTATACCATTGTCGGCACGGCCGACGATCTGGGCGAGGTGACGCAAAGCGAAGTGATCAAATATTCGGCCGGCGGTTTCCGTGATTTCACGCGCATCGCTGCTTCTGATCCGGTGATGTGGCGCGATGTCTTCCTCAACAACAAGGAAGCCGTGCTTGAAATGCTTCAGCGCTTTTCAGAAGATCTGACCGCGCTGCAGCGCGCCATCCGCTATGACAAGGGTGAAGAACTGGAAGCGCTTTTCAGCCGTACCCGTACGATCCGCCGTTCGATTGTCGAACAGGGGCAGGATGATGATGCCCCCGATTTCGGGCGCAAACATTAACTCCTGTTGGAAGCGCTATTCAAACCCCTATCCAAAAAATATCCGAGGGTCGAATAGTGCGAATGGCCAGCCAGGCGATGCTGCGCGACGACATTGGGTAGCGCCTTGCCTAAAGCCTCGACCATCAATGGCGGGGTCCAATTATCTTCATTACCATACCAGAGCGTGACCGGCGGTGAGATAAGCGGTAAAATGCTGGCCCAATCCTCGACATATGAGGTGACCTCCCGTCGATAAGCTGCCGGATTGCGGCCCATAGACTGCTGCAGCATCTGGACCATTGCCGACTTGAACGTCGGTTGAGAGGTCATGGCGCGATCATGTCCCGCAACATCGGCAAACAGCACATGGAATAATGATCCGGGTGCAATGCGCGCCAGACATGACTGCAGGCTCACCATTATAGAAAACAGAAGGCGGCTATAGCGCGCCATTCGAAAAACGGGCCCACCAGCCATTTGACCCAGAAAATCGCCGAGTTCCAAGGGCCCTGCCGGAGAAATCAAGTCTAGCGATATAATCCGATTATCAAGGCGGGAAACGACGTTCATGGCAATAAATGCACCGAGGGAAAACCCGACAAGCCTGATTGGGCCATTTGGAAAATGCGCTGCGATTTCTGATGCCAGTGCATCGAAATATTGATCTGACGAAAGGCCGTTATGGTGATCATGGCGAGGCAGGACCCATAGTCCGTTGCAACCCGTCAGTCCCGATGCAGGGAAAAGGAGCAATTCGTCCGGGGATCCCGGCGTACCGTGGAAATAGACGATCCGTTCACCCTCATCCATTGAGTGCGTTGATCGCCGCATGCACCCGAGCCTCGACCTCATCACGGGGCAGGCCGGGCGGAATGGTTTCACCGACCTTGTAAGTGATTGTTCCGCTTTTCCACCAGGGCTTGCCCTTGGGCGTTAATTTTCCGCTGTCGACCGCTATTGGTACGACCGGTAATCCCAGAAGTTTATACAGTCCGGCAAAGCCCGATTGCAGTGGCGGGCGCTCGCCATGGGGCACGCGGGTGCCTTCCGGAAATATCACGATTGGTCGGCCGTCGGCAGTAATCTGGCGGGCCAATGTCAGCATCGCGCGCAATGCGCCCGCACCCGCTTCGCGATCTACCGGAATCATCCCATAGGCTTTTGCGGCCGGGCCCCAGCCAGGAATGTCGAACAATTCGCGTTTGGTGATGACGGCAGGCAGCCGGAACAGGCGCGGCATGTCGATCGTTTCGAACATCGCTTCATGTTTGATCGCAAAAAGCACCGCACCTTGCGGTAACACGCCATCCAGCTTCAGGCGGATGCCGAGCAACCAGCGGGCGCAGAACAGATGGTATCGGCTCCATCCATGCACCCCCGCCCGCAACAATGGTCGCGACACATAGGCCCCGATCAATGCCGTTAGCACATAGGGAACAGACCCGATGTAGAAGATGATGGCGAAAAGAAGCGAGCGGACCAGATACATTGCAGGGTTAAACCCCGATCAGTGCAGCGGTTCCGCGCAACCAATATTTGTTATACTCCCGAAACAGAACATAAAGGCTGGGTTGCGTCGGCACGGCGTCGGCGATCACGTCGATCGAATCGGGAAGCGCGATCGCCAATTCCATCTTGGCACGGCGCATATGCCAATCATGCGTAACAAGACGTAGCGTGCGGATTTTGTTCCGTTTCACCCAGCGCGCAGTTTCAATCGCATTCGATCGGGTGTCGAGTGCGCGAAAGCCCAGATCAATGCAGCAATCGAACAGCGCAACGGGGCGTTTATACTCCACCGCCAGTTCGCCGGGTTTCACATCAAGATCCACGCCCGAAATCAGCAGGCGCCGGGCCTTTTTCGCCTCGAGGATTTCAAGGCCGCGGTCGATGCGCTGTGCACCTCCGGTCAAGACCACCACTGCGTCGGTCCGGGTCAGGTCCGCAGGTTGCGGCAGGAACAGGGCAAACCAGGCAAAGCCCAGCACCCAGACCAGAAAAACAAAGGCAATCGTGCGTCGAATCATAACATGTTCTTGAGTGTCGACAGCACTGTCCACCGCGCCATCGCTATCGACAAGCCTGTAACTGCCAGCGGAATCAACAGCAAGAGTAGCCAGCCATAAATCGGCATTCCCGCGCCCGCCAGCAACCCTGGGTCAAGCGCCTGGACACGGTTGCCGAGCAGCAGCAGCAGCCCCGTGGCTGAAGCAAGGCCGATCGCGCCGCCAAAGAGTGAATCAAGGGCAACGCGCCGCTGGAAGAGGCGGGCGGCCTGCAGGTCGGTTGAACCCATCATGTGCATGATCTCAATCGTGCCCTTATGCGTATTGAGCGCACCGCGCACTGCAAGCGCTACCGTAGCGGCCGTAGCCAATAACAGCAGCAGGACAATTCCGCCTGCCATGACAAGCAATGTGCGCATCAGGCGGAACCATGGTTCCAGCCATTGGGCATTGCCGTCAATCCGGATGTCTGACCGGTTGCCTCCGTTGTCGCGCGCGAGTTCGCGGCGCATTTGCAAAAGGCGTTCGGCTGATGGGGCTTGCGCAAATTCGACATCGATCAGTGCCGGCACGGGAATGCCCGCCGCTTCTGCGCTGTCGCCGAGCCAAGGCTGCAAAAGGGCGCGCGCCTCGGATTCCGGAACAGCGCGGACGCTGGCGATCCCCGGCATGTTGCGCAGTCGGCTGGCGAGCCTTTGCTGTTCGACGGCACGCATTTGCGGATCATCCTCCAGCAACTGCACCGTTGCCTGCCGCGTCAATTCGCTGCGCCCTTGGCGGGCAGCGTCAAAAAGTGTGAGAGCGGCAGCAGCCGACAACAGCGCCAGAAAAATCATTATCGCCATCACCCAAGGCATGGCGCCGGAAAAACGGCCGTCGGGGATCAGCTTTCGCTCATGCGCTGCGATAGCAAAAGGGGTGCGCTGCAATGCCATCAGTTGCGCAATATCAAAGGTTGCGGCGGATGGCGGAGCGCGCCGGTCGGATCGGAAAGCCGCCCCTTGTCGAGCCGCATCATCTGGGCACCCTCGATTTCCTGCAGCAAATGGATGTCGTGCGTTGCCACCACAACGGTCGTGCCCAGCCGGTTCAATGCCGAAAACAGCTTCAACAACCGCACGGCCATGTCGGGATCGACATTGCCTGTGGGTTCGTCCGCTACGAGGATTTCGGGTCGGCCGATTACCGCGCGCGCAATCGCCACGCGTTGCTGTTCGCCGCCCGAAAGTGTCGCGGGGCGTGCCTCTGCCCGTTCGCTCAGCCCGATCCATGACAGCATTTCACGTACCGGGCCGTCGAGGTCGCGTTCCGAAATGCCCGCGATGCGCAGCGGCAGCGCGATATTGTCAAAAGTGTTCAGATGCGGAACCAGGCGGAAATCTTGAAACACTACGCCGATGCGCCGGCGAAATCCGGGCAACCGCGTACGCGGCATGTGCACCAGATCCTCGCCGAACATGCGGATCGAACCCCGGCTCGGGCGATGGGCGAGATAAAGGAGTTTCAGCAGCGACGTTTTGCCGGCACCCGATGCGCCGGTTAGGAAATAGAAACTGCCGGGAAACAGCTTGAAGCTGACATCGGTCAGCGTCTCGGTATCGGTACCGTATCGCAAACCCACATTGTCAAATTCTGCTACGCTTTGCATCGCCCTATCGAATGGCACATAAGCGGCGGTGGCGCAAAGGGATGTTTGGGCGATAATGTGCCCTGAACGGACGATAAAGCACCCACCGTCCACAGCAAATTCGTCCGATTCGCTTGCATCAGGCGAATCGCTGATGTTTATGCTGTTACATGTTGCTGGTTTGCCCCGAATGCCGGACAAAATATGTCGTTCCCGATAGTGCCATCGGCACAAGCGGGCGGCAGGTGCGTTGCGCCAATTGCCGGCACAGCTGGTTTCAGGATGGTGTGGCATCGCCGCCTGCACCGCCCGCGCCGCCAATTGTTGCACCGCCAGTTGTTGCTCAGCCGGATTCCGCGCCTGCGGCAGATTTTGCAAGCATATCCGACGAACCCTCACCCGGCTTTTCTGCATTTGATGGGCCGCCGCGTGTCGTTGTCAACGCCGATCGGCCGTCCCGATTTGGTCAGGGCGATCCGCCGGTTGCCGAACTGGCGCGCGAAATCCCGCCGCCGCCGCGCGTGTCCGAAAACCGCAGCCAGTTTGCCCATGAACCGCCATTCCGGCCGCGCCGCAATCCGGCAAAGATGATGACATGGGGGGCGGCAGCCTTTGCCTTGCTTGCCGTGTCGATTGGAACGGCGACTTGGTATTTCGGCTGGCTCGATAATAGCTTTGCGACCAGCGCCGAGGAGCCCGATCTCACCATCGTTCTCCATGACAATCTGGAATTGGGCCGCGATGCGGACGGATCGCCTTTCTTCATCGCCAGCGGGTCAATCGTAAACCCTACTGCAACGGCGCAGAATGTCCCTGAATTGCTGGTGACTTTAAAGGATGACAGCGGTCGTTCGGTCTATAGCTGGACCATGAAGGCGCCGGTGCGCACGCTCGCACCGGGTGCAAAAACCGATTTCAGCCAGTTACGCCGTGATGTGCCGCTCGCTGCCTCCCGAATCAGCGTCAGCTGGGCTCTCGGCAGCAGTTGACGCCCGCAGGCAATCAATAATATTCGATCAAAAGGCCGCCTGCATGCCGGCTCACCCGCCGGTCCGCTCGGTTCCGATCCTGTCCGCGCTGTAATTGCGACAGATTGATCGATTCGGCGGCAATCACGGTGACGCTCGCGCTTGCCGTCACCCTCGCTCGGGCGGGTGCGCCGTCCGCGACGGCTGTCGCGACAGCAGCGATCAGAATGAGCGGCATGAACATGGCCCAAGGTTAACGCGCCGTTTACCTTGGGCGGCAAGCCGCAAAGAGGGTTAATTGCGCCCGAACCGGCGCAGAAAAGCATTTTCCCGCGCTCGTCCCCGGAACTGCCCCATATTGCGACAAGGGCTTTTGCTGCAATTACCCGGATATAGCGGTTGCACCCCTCTTAGCCTTTTGCTAGTGGCGCTCGCCTACCTGTCAGGGCAGTGCGGTCGTGGCGGAACTGGTAGACGCGCAACGTTGAGGTCGTTGTGGCCGAAAGGCCGTGGAAGTTCGAGTCTTCTCGACCGCACCAAACAGTCCAAAGAGCGGCTGATCTCCATACATATTACTGACAGGCTGAACCCAAAAGGGCGCAGTTTTTGGCGGTTTTGACGTGTTAGATGTTGGGCTGGAGACAGCATCAGTTTGCCGCCTCGGCGTATTCAAAATGACGCCAGTCTCCAGTGACGAAATTGGAGACGTTCTTTGCCCCCAATAAATTCGAGACATTAGCGCGAGATTCGTCTCTCAATCGCTCTGTCGAGTTAGCTTATTTGGAACAAAGCTCGTTGCTCAGCCCAAGAGACCGGGATCGCCGCGGTGCGTAGTTTTGTCGCCGTCAGCGAGCTTGCCTGCTTGCCTGCAAGTACCGCCGTGACAATGTCCGGTGCGAGGCAGGATAGCTCGATGAGCTTTGCAAGATGCTTGCGACATTTGCCCTGCTGTTTGGCAAGATCAGCAAGTGAGGTATCGGGATAGGCAAGGACGAGCTTACGCGCGGCATGAGCCTCGGCCAGCAGCGCGATGAGCTTCCTATCCCGTTGTCGTTGCAGACGTTGTGGCGGTGCGATGACTGGCAACCCCTTAGGCGCAGCGTACCCGGCCCCTGTCTTTGGTACTTGCCCCTCACCTTCGATCACCAACCTGATCTGATGTCCATGCCGCAGACGTGTGGCAGCAACACTGAGGATGATCGGCGCTGATAGCGGATTGCGCTCGATGTTCAGAACATCAGCAAGCCCTGCATCTGACAGCAGCAGTTCGACCCTGTCGTCATGCAATATGGCCCGGCTCAGCAGCCTTGTGATCAGTTCGTGCTTGGCCACGACAGAGCCACTGCGCAGCGTGGCTGCGGCAAGGTCTGCCTTGGCGAGGGTTTGCTGCAGGGTATGGGCTTCAATATCGGTGGGTGCGAGTGCAGCGACATTGCTCTGCGAACCCATGTAGCTTGCAAGCCTGCTTATGACGATCCGTTCCAGATCATGCGCCGAGATCCTGTAAGCAGGCTCGTCCTTAGACAGGTCAGGCCGGGTGACATAATAGCGATAGCGCTGTGTCTTGGTCTGGCCCTTAGTTGTGCCCTTCCCCTTGCTCGCATGACTGGGCGTCATGGCTCGCCCTGCACTATCGATCAGCAAGCCCGTCAGCAGGCTGGGCTGCTGACCCTTAAGTCGTCGCGATGTGCCCGAGGCATTGGCTTTGAGCTTGTTCTGTACCGCTTGCCAAAGCGCTTCTGGAACTATGGGTTCATGCTCACCTGGATAGACCTCATCTCTGTGGACGATCCGTCCCAGATAGATGGGGTTGGCTAGAAGGTGATAGAGCGTACCCCGCCTAAAGGCACAGCCACCCTTATGTGGTCCACTGGCTCGGTGCTGAACCTTGGTCTTATATCCCTTGGCATTGAGATAATCGGCCAACGCTTGAACCGAAGGTTCAACCAGATACCGTTCCATGATGAGGTTCACCAGTTTGGCCTCTTCAGGGATGATCACAAGCCTCCGGTCTTTGACATCATAGCCTAAGGGAAGCGGCCCACCCATCCATAGCCCCTTGCGCTTGGAGGCTGCGATCTTGTCCCTGATCCGCTCGCCGGTCACTTCACGTTCGAACTGTGCAAAGGAGAGGAGCATGTTGAGGGTAAGCCGTCCCATGCTGGTGGTGGTGTTGAACGCCTGTGTGATCGACACAAAGCTCGCCTTGGCCATATCCAAGACATCGACGATTTTGGCAAAGTCAGACAGGCTGCGGGTGAGCCTGTCGATCTTATAGACAAGGATGATATCGACCCTGCCATCTGCCACATCCTCAAGCAGACGCTTAAGCCCAGGGCGTTCCATATTGCCGCCTGAATAGCCGCCATCATCATAACGGTCGGGCAATAGGTGCCAGCCTTCATGCTTCTGGCTCAATGCATAAGCAGCACAAGCCTCATATTGGGCATCAAGGCTGTTAAACTCCTGTTCGAGCCCATCCTCTGTCGATTTACGCGTATAGACCGCACAGCGCTTGAAACTCTCAGCCACGGCCTGCAATCCCGAAGAACCTTGGGCCTGACCAGCGTGTACCGGTGACGGTCCGCGCAATCTCGCTCAAGGAGCGATAACGCACATCATTCCAGACAAAGCCATCACCCACCACATCGACGCTTATGGTGCGGCCGTTCCACTCGCGCACAAGGCGGGTGCCTGTTGTAAGTGCCACTTGGCGTAAAGGAGAGGGGCGGGAGGGGCGCGGTGCTCCCCTTGATAGAGGCGGCGATGATGAAGGCCAAGGTGAGGTTGAGAATGGAGATGAAGGTGAGAGTGCAGAAGGCCCCGCGCATGCTTCCTTGCCGAACTCAATGACAACCGCATCTAGTTTGCGCACGGCTGAGGCTGGAAGCCCACCATAGGCTTGTTCTTGCAACAACTGTGCGAGCAGGCGCTGCAGGAGGGGCAGGGGTAGCCGGGGTGCCTCACCAAAGCCGAGAGCGCGCCAGTGCTCCATCAGATCAGGCAGAGATAAGTTAGAAATAGTTACAATCTGTTGCTCAGCATTCTTAATGCCACCTCTCACCGCATCATCTCCAGATGATAGCGGCTCATACCGGTCACCTTCGAGCGCAGCAGTCTGTAGCGGCGGTGTGTCCGTAAAGCGGTGAGGAAGGCCCTACACGTACAGGCCTTCCAGCCAGTTGCCTGCATGACTTCAGCTAGGCTCGCGCCATCTTCTGTCATGAGCATTGCGCGCACCATTGCGGCCTTGCTCGCTGTACTTTGTTCAGGATTGTAAAATCGTCTATCCAATGGGTGGTCTCCATTGCAGCAGCACCATGCCGCTGCACCACCCAAAGCCCTGCAAGCAAAGCCTGCAGGGGCGCGCGTCAACCGATTAACAGCCTCCCGCGACTCGTGCGCGGGTCCACTCGCTCCAGTCGCACCAGAAGTCGAGTGCTATGTGGATGCGGACCCAAAAAAGCTCCTGCTCGACTTCAATAGCCGGTCATGGCTTCATTCACGTCATGACCACGCAAGACAGACAGGAAGAGATGGGCGCGATCCTCGCCCAGATCGCGATGATCGCAGAAGAGGTGAAGGTGCTCGCACTGGAAGGGTCGGGTAAGTGCCGAACCCATGCTGAGCAGCTGGCATGCGTGGTGGAGGTTAAACTGCGGGTGCGGGAGATATTGGGGCTTGCCACTGGTATCCAAGTGCAGATGGAACAGGGTGGTTCATAGTTATAAATCGTGTCGCCACACTGAGAGTTTGAATCCCCGCTGCTCCGCCAACGCACCGAGTTGCGAAACAAACTGTCTCTACCGTCCTCGATCAGTGAGCGCGACTCCTTGCAGACCATTGAATTTACGTCTTTTTTTGTGGATCAGCTCTTTACTGCTATTTACCCACTAACCACCCATGAGTTGGCAAAATCGACCGCCTACCGAGAGCATCACGAACTCTATCACCTGTCCCATAGCCTAAAACCCAAGAAATCTGCCATTTTCACCGACCGAACCCGTTCTTTCGAAGTTCGGTCGACGCGATGTTCTCGCTGTCTGCGACGACCTACGCCATTGGCGTAGGTCGTATCGAAAATGGCAGGCAGCGATGAAGCACCGGGGAAAACCCAGCAGAAAGTTGAATGTCGCAGTCACCTTTCTGGAGGCAGACAATACAAGCGCCCGCAGACACTATGGGAAGATACCATCGGTCGACGTGCCAGCGATAAGGCAACGAACCGGCTTGTCTCAGAGCGACTTCGCCGCCAGCATTGGGGTGCCGGAAGGCACGCTTGTAAACTGGGAGCAAGGTCGCCGGCAGCCGTCGGGGGCGACCAAGGTGCTACTCGCCCTGCTGGCGAAGAAGCCCAATCTGGTGATGGAGTTTTATCCTGCGCCGCCGCCGAGGGTCAGATGGGCACCGGGGCGTCCAGATCCCAACACCATGACCGCGGAGGAAAGGTTGGCTGAGGTCGGGGAGATCTTGGCTGCCGGCATTTTGCGAATGCAAAATCTTGTAACTAAATAGTAAAATGCTCGGCCTGCCTCCGCTTCCTCGAAAAGGGATAGGGGTGCACTCAGATGATGCCGGCTTCCGGTGCATGCACAAAGTTCAGCAAACGGGCGAAACTAGGTGGTCTCGAGGCTGGCAGGTTTTGGAACGGGAGGGCTAAAACCAGACGTTCGCTTTATCGCGTATGCTGGGCCGTGAACTGCCGATTGTTTATTGACGGATGAAATGTCATCTATTCGGCGTTTCGCATCTAGCACTATTTATCAGAAGGCGACTTTGAAGCACACATCTGCTCACGGCTAACCCAGTTTACGCAGGGCGCTTGGCGGAGCGCCGAACCAGCGGCGGGTGGCGCGCCGGAGGCTGCGCGCCTCGGAATAGCCGACCCGCTCGGCCAGTTCCTCCAGCCCGACCTCTGCCTTCAAGGCCGCGAGCGTCTGTTGCTGGCGGACATGGCTCAGCAGGCCGCGGAAGCTGTGGCCTTCCTCGGCCAGCCGCCGTCTCAGGGTCGGCACCGACAGCCCCATCAACCCGGCCAGGCGGGCTTGATCGAGCGGGCTCTGCCACAGCAGGCCGAGCACTTGCTCGGCGATGCTAATGCGCGCCAGCGGCTCGGCGGTGATCTGGCGATAGGTCTCGAACAGCAGGTTCGGCCACAGATCGAAGCGTTCGGCGACGATCTTCACATCTGCGGCGCTGGCAGGATAGACCAGTTCTATATCGTCCCCGCGCCGCACCACCGCGCAGCCGAGCAAGGCGAACAGCGCGCCATTGCCCGGTGCATCATCGGCCGGCGCAATGATGCGGCGCGGCTCCAGCTTCTGCCCAGCCATCCAGCAGCACGCCGTGTGCAGCACCACCATCACCATCTCGAGATAGAGCCGCCGCTGCGCCGGAACCAAGCCTGTGCCCGGGACCTGTAAGCGCAGGTCATGGCCGCGCCGCGCCACCAGCGGCAGATCGGGCCAAACAATCCGCGAAGCGGCCGCCAGCCTGACCAGCCCGTCGCCCAGATCATGCCCCAGCCGCATCGCCGCCAGCAGCAGTTCGAAGCTCCCGTCAGGCACGGTATCCGGCCCGAGCGCGTGCCGTTCATCGCCGGTCTGGTCAATATTGTTGCGCAGCAGCCGCCAGAAATCGAGATGACCGATCGGGGTGCCGTCATCGGGCAGGCCAGCCGCGGCCAGCATCGCAAGCGCCCGCGCTTCGCCGAGCAGGGTTGCGAGAAAGGCGAAGGGGATCTGCGCGCTCACGCCGTCATTTTCGCTTAGAGGGAAAGGCTTTGCAATGACTAATTTGAGCGAAAATGTCCGCATAGCGCGCGCGCTGTTGTCCTTTCCGCGCGCCATGCCCCAGCCTAGTCTTGCCGCAAAACACAGCAGAGGGGAGGCGTGTTATGCGCAGGACAATCTTCGGAAGTGCGGCATCGCTGCTGGCGCTGGTCGCGGCAAGCGGTGCGGCGGCGCAGGAAGGCGGCGGCGCGGCCGCTGGTGCCGCCGAGGCCGAGGCGGACGAAATCATCGTCACCGCCGAACGGCGCAACACCAGCGTCCAGGATACACCGCTAGCCTTGTCGGTGCTCGATGGCGACAAGCTGCGCCGGGGCGGCAACCAAGGGCTCACTGAGCTGGCCCAGCAGGTCCCGAGCCTGAGCTTCGCGCAGAGCTTCGGGATTGCCCAGATCTTCATTCGCGGGGTCGGCAACAACTTCTTCTCGCCCGGCGGTGATCCGGGTGTGGCGACCTATGCCGACGGGGTCTACCTGTCGGATCAGGAAGCGACCGCGGTGGCCTTTCTCGATCTGGCGCGCATCGAAGTGCTGCGCGGGCCGCAGGGGGCGCTTTACGGGCGCAATGCGACGGGCGGCGCGGTCAATCTCGTCTCGGAAGGCCCGACGGACAGCTTCGAGGGACGCATGGGCGTGCAGCTGGGCGATTTCGGCCGGGTGCAGGGCGATGCCGTTCTCTCCGGCCCGCTCGGCGGCGGGATCACGGCCCGCGCGAGCGTGCAGTATCGCCATCTTGACGGCTTCACCCGCAACGAGCTTGCCGGCACCCCGGGCGCGCGCGACCGGGGCGATGCCGAGGACAGTCTGGGCGGCCGCCTCCAAGTCGCGATGCCGGTGGGCGCAGGCCGCTTGCTGTTGACCGCCAGCGGCTATACCCAGAACGATGCCGGACCCGCGCTCAAGATCCTCGCCGACCCCTTCCCCCAACCGGCCGAATTCCTGTTCGGCGTCCGGCCCTCGACTGCCCCGCGCAGCTTCAAGAGCCAGGGCGCGGAAAACCGCCGCGAGGTGTGGTCGGTTGCAGGACGGCTTGAACAGCCGATCGGGGATGCGCAGCTGGTGGTGATCGCCGACACGCGCGGCTCGGACCGGCTGATCACCTATGATCAGGACGGCACCGAGCGTGAAGTGAGCACTACCACCCTCGACACCGACAGCACACAGTCGAGCCTCGAGGCCTATGTGCAGACTAGCAGCGGATCGCTCGATTGGTTAGCGGGCGCCACCTGGCTGCGGTTCCGCCAGTCGCGCACGACGCTGGTTGACGGTTTGCTACCGGGGGCATTTCTCAATCCCCAGCTGCCGCTCAACTTTCCGTTCCCCTTCGCCTTTGCCGGCGGCGGCACGGTGACCACCGAGGCGCTCGCGGCCTATGCGGATGGCAAGCTGGCGCTGTCGGATAAGTTTGCGCTGCGGATCGGCGCGCGCTACAGCGAAGACACTAAACGCGCGCGCGAGTTCCTGACCTTCCTCGCCCCGACCATCACTGGACAGCAGCGCGACAGCTGGGGCGAATGGTCGGGCAAGGCGGGGATCGACTTTACCCCGTCCGAAGACGTGCTGATCTACGGCTCGATTGCGCGCGGGTTCAAATCGGGGGCGCTCAATGTCGGGGCCTTCACGCCTGCGGTCGAACCCGAGATCAACGTCACGATCGAGGCGGGCGCGCGTCTGTCGGGCGCGGGCTGGACGCTCAATTTCACCGGCTACACCTCCGACTACAGCGATCTGCAGATCGTGCAGGTCGGGCCGCTCAGCCAGATCCTCGCCAATGCCGCCTCGGCGCGCATCAACGGGATCGAGCTGGAAGCGAGCCTGAAGCCCGCCGACGGGCTGACGCTCGGTCTCTCGGGCAGCTGGATGGATGCCGAATTCGGCAGCTTCGTCTCGACCGACCAGCGCCGGGGCTTTCAGGCCTTCGACGTATCGGGCAACCAGCTGCCGCTGACCTCGCGCTGGCAAGGCACGGTCTCGGCGCAATACCGTGCCGATCTGGCTGGCGGGAGCAGGCTCGATTTCAACGGCACGATGCAGTGGCGCTCGGAGTATTTCTTTACCGAGTTCAACACGGCCGATGCTCGCCAGGGCGGTTTTGTGCGCTTCGATCTGGGCGCCATGTGGACCAGCGCAGACGGCAGTTGGGCGGTCAACATCTTCGCCCGCAACCTCACCGATCGCCGGGTATTGTCGAGCCTCGCAGTGGTCTCGCCGCTGCTGGGATCGGTGCGAGTGGCCTCGCTCGAGGCGCCGCGCCACTTCGGCATTGGCATCGAGCGGCGGTTCTAATCGCGATGCGCCCCGAACTGACAGAGATCTTTGCGCACCTCCGGCAGGAACCGGACGGGGGTGCCGACCCCGTCAGCGCTATGCGCGCGAAGGTCGAAGGCTACGGCATGGGGTGCAGCGGCGCGGGACTAGCCGCCTGCCAGGTGGTGCCGGTGCGGATCGGGACCATGGCGGCCGAGTGGCTGGTGCCGCCCGCTGCCGGGGACGGCCGCATCGTCTACCTCCACGGCGGTGGCTGGGTGGCGGGCTCGTTGGCCAGCCACCGCGCGATCGCGGCGGAGTTGGCGTTGCTGGCTGAGCAGGCGGTCCTAGTGGCCGGCTACCGGCTTGCGCCCGAACATCCGTTCCCTGCAGGTCTTACTGATGCGGCTGCGGCGCTGGCGCATGCCGCAGCTAACGGACCGGAAGGGCCGGGCCGGGCGAGGCGGCTGGCGCTTGCCGGGGATTCGGCGGGAGGCAATCTCGCGGCGGTGGTGGCCCTCGGCCTTGCTCCGCTGGCGGATGTCCCGCGCCCCGACCGCGTGGTGCTGCTGAGCCCCTTCCTCGCGATCACGCCTGTCACTGGAGGGTTCGCCGGCGAGCCGGACGATCCCGCTGTCGCGAGTGATGCGATGGGGTTAGTGGCCGAGCTCTACGCTCCGGGCCGCGATCCGGACGATCCGGCGATCAGCCCGCTGCTTGCGCCCGACGCGCTGCTGACACAGCTGCCGCCGACACTGATCCAGGTGAGCGCGGCCGAGACCCTGCGCGGGCAGGCGCTAGTCTTGGCACAACGCGCTTGGGCGCTCGGCGTGCCGATGCGCCTGTCGCTGTGGCCGGACATGCCGCACGTTTGGCAGGCCTTCATCGGAAAGATAACCGAGGCCGACGGAGCTCTCATGGAAGCAGCGGCCTTTCTGAGGATCTGAAGCTGAACGGCAGCTCCGGCACCGGGGTATGGCATGGCAAGTGCGCCTAGCCTTGTGGATTGGCGCGACTGATCATGAAACACGCTGTGGCGGCTTGTAGCCCGTTGCGTCATTAGCTTGATCGTTTCAACGACCGGTTTCAGGATATCGCCAATCGTCGCTGAGCGACCCAGATGGGTCGGACATGGACGACCAATTGTGGCATATATCCCAGATTTGTTGCTATTCAGAAAGCGCCAGCGAACGGCCGCGTTAGAGAAAAAAATGTTTTAAAACAGATATATAACTGAGCGAGTTTGCTCGCAGGTGCTAACCCACCGCCAACGCACCGAGTTGCGAAACAAACTGTCTCCCCCGGCCATGGTCAGTGAGCATGACCTCTTGAAAACCGTTGAATTTCGGTTGCTTCTGAGCGGAATGGCTCTCCACTGCCGCTTCACCACCCACAGGCCGTGAGTTGGAAAAACCGCCCGCCTACCGAGAGCGCCACTAACTCTATCACCTGTCCAACAGCCTAAAGCCCCAGAAAACGGGCATTTTCACCGACCGAACCCCTTTTTTCGAGGTTCGGTCGATATGATGTTCTCGCTGTCTGCGACGACCTGCGCCACTGGCGTAGTTCGCATCGAAAATGGCAGGCGAGAATGAAGTGAGTCGCCGCCTTCTGAGTGGCCCAATTTCTATCTTAGAATTGGCCACGAAGGAGGAATGGGATGTCAAGGAAGCACAAGCCGGAAGAGAACATCGGCAAGCTGCGTGAAGCGGAGATTGTGCTGGCGCAGGGCGGAACGGTGGCGGATGCGTGTCGCCGGATCGGCGTCACCGAGCAGAGCTAATACCGCTGGCGTAAGGAGTATGGCGGCCTGAATATGGATCAGGCCCGCCGCATGAAAGACCTCGAGAAGGAAAATGCCCGTTTGCGCCGAGCGGTATCTGACCAGACGCTGGACAAGCTGATCCTGGTCCCGGTCAGAATGATGATGCGGCGAATATCGCTCATGTCCGCAGTCCACCCGTAAGCCCGACGATCACGCGGCCGATCATGTCATCATCCAGATCGATCTGACCATCGAGTGACAGCGTGGCGAGGCCATGAACAAGCCCCCAGCAACGTAGCGCCGTGGCGCGCTTGTCATCCTCCGACGATCCGGGCGGGGCGACATCCTCGACCGTCCGGCGCAGGTTGGCCATGGCAGGGTGGGCTTGGTCGATCGGTAGGTGAAGTTGATCCCCCCGTGGCGCCGCCTTCCACATCAGCCTGAACAACTCCGGATTGATGATGGCAAAACGCACATAGGCAGCACCGCTTGCGGAAAATGCTGCCAGCGCACCTTGCCCCGATGCGGCGCGCGAGGCTGCCTGCTGTGCTGCCGCCAGCTGATCAAAACCGGTCAGCGCGAGAGCGACCAGCAATGCATCCTTGTCCGGGAAGTGGCGGTATACGGCGGTCGCACT
>Ga0315907_10000272_pt1 | contig 77496 bp, 76 predicted proteins | sample LakEriMetagenome_3_FD_203525 | JGI IMG/M metagenome (GOLD analysis project Ga0315907, IMG submission 203525) | Freshwater fungal communities from buoy surface, Lake Erie, Ohio, United States - Buoy 12 MA123 | ecosystem: Environmental > Aquatic > Freshwater > Lake > Lake biofilm | place: USA...
TGAGGCGCTGTAGCTGGACCAGTTCGTCGTGCGGTAGCGGGCGGGTGATGGCTTACTCATACGGCCTGTCTAACCACATGGATTCGCGTTGTGAATCCTAGGCAAACAGAGTTGTGCAACAACGCCGATCCATGCCGAGCCAGGCTTCCGCAAGCCGCCGTCAGGGCAGCAGACCAACAGGTACAGATAAGGCTTGCAACATGTTCGATATCGTACTATAGACTTTAGTATCAGGATATCCAAGCAAACGAAGATAGCAATGATCATGATGCGGCGCAAGAATTCCTGTGCGGTCTGTCCGGGCCTGTGCCGTTCTTCGTGGCACGTCCGCCCTTGTCATCATCGCGCAATCGCTGACGGGGCCGCCACTGATCGCGCCGGGACAAGCGAAGCAAGATCATGGCGTTCCTGATCTTCATGCAAGACCGGCGGGTCGCCTGTGAAACACGGCACGTCGCCGCATCGAAGGCTTTGGAAGGCCCAGGTTGATCGCGGGAACGAAGTTGAAACGACCCCGGCCCTTCAGGAAAGACTCATTCTGTTCCGGATCGGGCGGCAGGAAGCGGATGCAGGCCCCGAGGGAATCGGCTATCATCTGCGCAACTGTGTGAACCGCCGCGCCTGACCGGGAAGGTCATGCATGAGTCGTCTTTGGACCCGACGGGCTTTGGTTTTGGATGCAGGCTGAACGCGGTTTCCTGCACAGGCCGGTACCGCCATGGGGCATGTCTGGTTGGTAAATGATGACAACAGCCACGAAACACGGATTGCAACGGGGGCAGATGCCGGCTGCGGGTCAAGATCGCAGCGCTTGCGCGTGGTCTTGGGTTTCATCCCGGGTTCAGGTTTTGCAGGAATTCCCCGGAACGGGCGCACCGCTCCGTCGGGGGCATCAACGCCCGGCACCTGGCGGCGGCAGGGTTCAAGCATTGCCGCGCATGGGCTGTGGTCCGGGCACCGGGATGATCCCGCAGTGGCAACAGGAAGGCAGGATCAAGAATGCCTGAACGTGTGATCGCCGAATACTTCCGGCTTTTCACCGAGATCGGGATTATCGAGCAATTGGCGCGAAACATCCTGGAGGCGCGCTTGCAGCCAGGCTTTGTGCTGGCACAGTTTTCCGTGTTGAACCACCTGGCGCGGGTCGGAGATGGCTGCACCCCCATGATCCTGGCCAAGGCGTTTCAGGTTCCCAAAACCTCGATGACCCATTCCCTGGCTGTTCTGGAACGTGAGGGTCTGATCGAGATCCGCAAGAACCCGAAGGATGGCAGGTCCAAACTGGTTTACCTCACCGATGCCGGGCGGCGATTCCAGCAGGCGACGATCGATTCGCTTGCTCCGGACGTCAGGCGGATAGCCGCCACCTTTCCGCCCGACCAGGTGGCGCGCCTGCTTCCGGATCTGGAAGCGCTGCGCAAATTCCTTGATGCCGACCGTAACGTGTCAGCGTGATGCCCGGCACGTTTACCGTGCGGGCAGGTGCCGGTCTGGGGTTCGCCGGAACAGCGCGGGAAAATGGCGTCATGGTGATGCCTTCGGCCACGTCCGGCGGCACTTCGGCGACCATGGGCGTGAGCCACAGGACCGGGGCTATGGCCAGAACGCGCAGGCCCCTGGCGGCGAATTCACGCGCGGCCCCGCATGTCATGGCCGCAATCGCACCCCTGGCGGCGACATAGGCACCCTGACCGATCTGACCCTCGCAAGCCGTGCTTGGGGAAGTGGTGACGGTCATCCCGTTCGCCATCCGGTCCGGCACCATCATCCGCGCCGCAGCCCTGGCCATCACCGAAGCCGTTCCCGGCAGATTGACCCGGATCACCGCTTTGAGCCGCGCCATGTCGGCCGGTCCATCGCGCCCCAAAAGCCGCACCGAACCGGCAATGCCGGCGCAGTTGACGACAATCGGGGCGGGTCGATGCGCGCCTTGTGCCACACCCGGCACGGCGATGACCGCCAGATCACGCATCTTCTCCCCGCTCGGCCAAAAGCCGGTTCAGCCAGTCCGGGTCCATCTCGGGTACCGACGACAGAAGAAGCCGGGTGTAATCCTGCTTCGGATCAGCAAAGAGCGCGGCCTTGGGGCCGTGTTCGACCACGACGCCCTGTTGCATGACCACCACCTCGTCGGCGATGGATTTCACCGTGGCAAGGTCATGCGTGATGAACATGCAGGCCAGGTTCAACTCGCCCTGCAGGCGGTCGAGCAGTTTCAGGATGCCTTCCTGCACGATCTGGTCCAGGGCCGATGTCACCTCGTCGCAGATGATGAGCTGCGGTTCGGCTGCAAGGGCGCGGGCGATGCCGATGCGCTGCTTCTGCCCGCCCGAAAGCTCTGACGGCAGGCGGTCGATGTAGGTGTCCGGCTCCAGTTCGATCAGCGCCAGAAGATCGCGGATGCGCGCCTCCAGCGCCTTTCCTGTCAGGCCCAGATACATTTCGGCGGGTCGCCCGATCAACTCGCGCAGGCGCAGCCTGGGGTTCAGCGCGGTGTCGGCCATCTGGTAGATCATCTGGCACTGGCGCAACTCGTCGCGCGAGCGCCCCTTGAAGCCGGGCGGCAGCGTCTTTCCGCCCATCAGCACCTGGCCCTTTCGTGGCGGCAGAAGTCCTGTGATCACCCGCGCCGTTGTGGATTTGCCCGACCCGCTTTCGCCCACCACGGCCACGGTGCGGCGGGCGTGAATGTCAAAGCTGACATTGCGCAGCACATCGACCGCGCCATAGCCCGCCGTCACATTGCGCACCGAGACAACCGGCGTTCCCCTGCCGGGCGGCTGTTCGGGGCGGGCAAAGCTGCGCACCGCCCAAAGGCTGCGCGTATACTCCTCTCGCGGGGCGGCAAGCATACTGCGGGTATCGGCCTCTTCCACCTCGTCCCCGCGCAAAAGCACCTTGATGCGGTCGGCCATCTGGGCCACCACGGCCAGGTCGTGGGTGATGTAGATTGCCGCCGTGCCGAACTGCCGCACGATGTCGCGGATTGCGGCCAGCACCTCGATCTGCGTTGTCACGTCCAGCGCGGTTGTCGGTTCGTCAAAGATGATCAGGTCGGGGCGGCAGGACATCGCCATCGCCGTCATCGCGCGCTGCAACTGCCCGCCTGACACCTGATGCGGATAGCGGAACCCGATGTCTTCGGGGTTGGGCAGGCGCATGCGGCGGTACAGATCCACCGCATCGCCTTCGGCCTTTTCGCGCGACATGACACCATGGACAACCGGGCCTTCGCAATACTGGCCGATCAGCCTGTGGGCAGGGTTGAAGCTGGCCGCAGCCGATTGCGCGACATAGGCGATGCGTTTGCCGCGCAAGCTGCGCCGCGTCGCCTCGGGGGCCGTGCGCAGGTCGATCCCGTCAAAGTCGATGGTCCCGCCAGAGATGCGGCAGCCGTCGCGGGCAAACCCCATCGCCGCCAGACCCAGCGTCGACTTGCCCGCCCCGGATTCGCCGATCAGGCCCAGAACCTCGCCCCGGTGCAGGGTCAGGTCCACGCCCTTGACAATCGGATGCCAGGCATCGCCCGACCGGCCTTCGATCCGCAGGCCTCTGATGGACAGCAGGATGTCTCTGCCCATATGCCTATTCCTTCAACCCGCTGGCGCGCTGCAACTGCCAGTCGACGACAAAGTTCACCGCGACGGTCAAAAGTGCTATGGCCCCGGCGGGCAGAAGCGGCGTGATATCGCCAAAGGTGATCAGCGTCGCATTCTCGCGCACCATGGACCCCCAGTCAGCCGTGGGCGGCTTGATCCCAAGGCCAAGGAATGACAGGGCCGAGATTGACAGGAAGACAAAGCAGAACCGAAGCCCGAATTCGGCCGCCAGCGGTGCCATTGCATTGGGCAGGATCTCGCGCCGGATCAGGTGCCAGTTCCCCTCGCCGCGCAGGCGGGCGGCTTCGATGTAATCCATCACCACAATGCCTTGGGCGACCGACCGTGCCAGGCGGTAGACGCGCGTGGCATCGACGGCGGCGATGACCAGGATCAGCGTCAGCACCGACGTGCCGAAGATCGTCAGCAGCAAAAGCGAAAAGATCAGCGCCGGAATGGCCATCAGCGCATCGACAAAGCGCGACAGCCCCTGGTCAAGCCAGCCGCCCGCCAGTGCCGCCCAGATGCCAAGGATCGTGCCTGCAACAAAGGCCAGCGCCGTGGTGGCAAAGGCGATGCCGACCGTGTTGCGCGCACCGTAGATCAGCCGGGTCAGCATGTCGCGGCCCAGCTTGTCGGTGCCCAGATAATGCGGTGCGGCCCAGGGCAGGTACTGGTCGCCCAGAACCTCGCCCTCGCCGAAGGGGGCGATGACCGGGGCAAGGATGGCGACAACGACATAGGCAAGGATCACCGCCAGACCGAAAGCGGCGGTCAGCGGCATGTCGCGGAACATCGGCCTGTGACGGGCCGGGGCGGCTGCCCGCAACGCGGCGCGGGCGGCAAGGCCGATGATGAAGAACAGGCCCAGCCCGACGATAAGGGATACAAGAACGGTCATGGCCCTATGTCCGGTGCATCAGGCGCGGGTTGGTGACCGTCGACAGCACATCCGCCAGAAGGTTGAGCAGGACGTAAGCGGCAGCAAAAATCAGCGCGATGGCCTGCACAACGGGAATGTCGCGGTTGGTTACCGCATCGATCATCAGCTGGCCAAGGCCGGGATAGACAAAGACCACCTCGACCACCACGACGCCGGTGATCAGGTAGGCAAGATTGAGCGCCACCACGTTGATGATCGGGGCCAGCGCATTGGGCACCGCATGGCGCAGCACCACGCGCATCGGTGACATGCCTTTCAGCCGCGCCATCTCGATATAGGGGCTGGCCAGCAGGTTGATGATCGCGGCCCGCGTCATCCGCATCATATGCGCGGTGACGACAAGGGTCAGCGTCAGGGCCGGCAGAAAGGCCGAATACAACAGGTCGCCCGTCGTTGTCGCACCCGTGATGCGCACCATTGACGGAAAAAGTCCGGTCTGTGCCAGCCACAGGATCAGGATGTAGGCCACGAAGAACTCGGGGAAGGAAATCGCCGTCAGCGCCAGCGCGTTCGAGGCGCGGTCGAAGACGGAATTGCGCCACAGGGCCGCCAGCACGCCCAGAAGCAGCGACAGCGGTACCGACAGGGCAGCGGCATAAAGGGCCAGAAACAGCGTGTTGCCCAGCCGCGTGCCGACAAGTTCCGAAATCGGCTTCTGCGTTGCCATCGACACGCCGAAGTCGCCCTGCAGAACACCCGTCAGCCAGTTCCAGTAGCGCACAGGGGCGGGGTCATTCAGCCCCAATTGCTCGCGCAGGGCCGCAAGCGTTTCTTCGGTCGCCGACTGGCCCAGCAATTCGCGGGCAAGGTCGCCCGGCAAAAGCTCGGTCGCGCCGAAGATGACCACGGAAATGATGAAAAGCGTCAGCATGCCCAGAAGCAGCCGCTGCCCGATCATCCGCCAGATTTCGGTCATCTTCCCCCCGTCGCCGTCCTGTTTGCCCGGCAATCTTTGCGCTGCCCCGGCGGAACGGCCCCGGCAGGCAGTACCAGCCGGGACCATGGTTTCATAGGGGCAGGATCAGGCGAACCACCAGCGTTCCACACAGCGGAAGCCGTCAAGGTTCCAGTTGTTCGACACTTTCTCGGGCGTCGCCACGGTGTTCGCCAGCGCCATCACATAGTTGTTGTACATCGGGATGATGGTCGCGCCTTCGAAGGAGACAAGGCGCTGCATCTCCTGATACATCTCGCGGCGTTTGGCGTCATCCAGTTCCGACCGGGCGGCGACCAGAAGCTTGTCGAAAGCCTCGTTCGACCAGAAGCTTTCGTTCCACGACGCGCCCGAAAGATAGGCGGTGGTGAACATCTGGTCTTCCACCGGACGTCCGCCCCAGTAGCTGGCGCAGAAGGGCTTTTTCATCCACACGTTGTCCCAATAACCGTCATCCGGCACCCGGTCCACCGTGATGGTGATACCCGCAGCCGCAGCCTTCTCGCTCATCAGGACGGCGGCATCGACCGCGCCCGAAAAGGCGGCATTGGCGGCCGAAAGCGTGACCTCCAGCTTGTCCATGCCGGCCTCTTTGAGGTGGAACTTCGCCTTATCGGGATCGTAGGCCTTCGCCTCCATCCCGGCAAAGAAATAGCGGTTCGCCGGGCCGATCGGATTGTCATTGGCAACCGAGCCATGGCCCGCCAGAATCTTGTCCACCAGTTCCTGCCGGTCAAAGGCGTATTTCAGCGCCATGCGCACATTGTTGTCCGTGAAGGGTGTCGCGCGCGCGTCCATCGGGAAGCAGTAATGCGCATTGCCCGAGATCGACAGGATCTTGGCCACGCCCCGGCTTTCCAGCAGGCTGATCGAGGCCGGGTCAACCTGATCGATGGTGTCCACTTCCGATGTCATCAGGGCGTTCAGACGCGCCGCCGGATCAAGGATCGTCAGAAGAACAATCTGGTCAAAGTGGGCGCGGTCCGGTTTCCAGTAGTTCGGGTTGCGGTTCAGCGTGGCCTGCACGCCCGGCTCATAGCTTTCCACAACGTAGCCGCCGCAGCCATCGGTCGAGGTCGGGTCGATCTTGCCATCGGTGCCCGGCATGACCGGCAGGTGATAATCCGACATGAGGTAGGGGAAGTCGGCGTTGGGGGCGTTCAGCGTGACCACCACGTTCTGGCCGTCGACCTTGATGTCGGTGACCGGGTCGAAATACGGCTTCACCGCCGAGGTCGAGGCTTCGCCGCGATGATGGTTAAGCGAGGCGACCACGTCGTCCGGCGTCAGCGCCTTGCCGGAATGGAAGCTGACGCCTTGGCGGATCCTGAAGACCCAGGTCGCGCCGTCTGCCGAGTCCCAGCTTTCGGCGATTTCCGGCACAAGGTTGCCGTCGGCCGCGATCTCGATCAGGTAGTTGTGACGCGCGGCGGCAAAGGTCTGGACAAAAAGCTGGTCCCAAAGACCGGGATCATAGCCGTCGGTCGAAGACCCGTGGCCGATACCGACGCGGAACACGCCCCCCTTCTTCGGCTCCGTCTGCGCCAGCCCCATATGCGCGGGCAGGATCAACCCCGCCGCGGTCAGGGCAACCCCGCCTTTCAGCAGGCCCCGGCGGGTCATTCCGCGCGGAAACGTCAAGTTGGTCATGGTTTTCCTCCCTTGTGGTAAAGTGCGCCGTATGCGCTTGGCCTGAAGCTTTCGACTGCGGCTTCGGTGTAGACGGATCGGTCAAGCCAGGCCGGGCTGATCTCCACCCCCCAGCCCGGCTGGTCTGATACGGTAACGTGGCCCTCTGCAACTGCATAGGGTGTCGCCACAAACAGATCACGCTGCCATGGGTAGTAATCGTCGCCCTCGATCGACAGTTCAAGGTACTTGCCCGCGTTGGGAATCGCGGTCAGCAGATGCATCGTGCACATCGTGACCAGGGACAGGTTCGCGGCATGCGGCGTGCAGGGCAGACCCGCCGCCTGCGCCATGCGCGCCACCTCCAGCGTCCGGGACAGGCCGCCCATGTACATCACGTCCGGCTGCACCACATCGACGGCGCGCATGTCGATCATGCGCTTCCATGTCGCCATGTCCCAGTCCTGTTCGCCGCCCGTCACATCGATTTCAAGCGCCAGGGTCACGTCGCGCGTGGCCTCAAGATCCCAATAGGGAACCGGCTCTTCGTAATGACCGATACCGTTGTCTTTCAGCATCCGCCCGACCGTGATGGCGCGGGCAACCGAAAAACCGGAATTGGCATCGACAAGCTTGTCGATGCCGTCCCCAAGGGCACGCGAGACAACCGGGATGATCTCTTCGGTCCGGCCGGGCCATTCGTCGGTGTCTTCGCCGCATTCGGCACCGATCCGCCACTTGGCCGCCGTGAAGCCCTGTTCGGCGCAGAGGCGGACCAGCCGTTCGGCTTCGTCATGGGCCGAAATATCGCGCTTCATCGAACTGGCATAGGCCCGCACAGGCCCCGGTGCCCCGCCGATCAGGCTGGCAACCGGCTTGCCCGCACGCCGTCCCGCCATATCCCACAGCGCGGTATCCAGCCCTGCAAGCGCCCGCGCGCGGTAACTGCCGGGAAACTTGTGCTCCCGGCGTTCGATCAGGCGGACAAGCCCGCCGATGTCCGACGCATCCGCCCCCAGGGCCCAGGGTACGATCTGGCGATGAAACACCTGTGCTGTGATGTCGGCGTTGTAGGTTGATGTCTGACCCCAACCAAAAGCCCCGTCTTCTGCTGTCGCGCGGACGAAACAGACAAACTCGTTGTGAAAGGTCTCCAGGCGAACTATACGGCTCATAAGGCCCCTCTCCCGTATGGACAGATCTGTCTGTCATCCTGGCGCACCATTCCTTGGTTGCCCGCGAAGGGCAAGCAAACAAAAGCGGGCGATTGGGCGAATGACGGTTATCCATGCCGGTTTCCATGGTCATAACTTGGAGTCTTTTGCTGCACGGCATGATCGAAAGGCAGGGCATGGCCGGGATGACCAGTATCGGCAAATCGCGCGCCAGGGTCCGTGTCGCACGCGACACCGGCGTCACGCTTAAGAAATCGGCGGGCGATGACGGGGCCAGGGCCGAACGGAGGGAAACTGTCGATCTTGCCGGGGCCTTGACCGGGGCTGCGGAGGATCCGGCCCGAACGCCCCCCGCACCCGACCCTGCCGGGACTGTCGCCGAGGCGCCGACCGTGATCCCGCCGCAGCCGCAGCCGGCCCCCGAGCCGCATCGCCATGCGCCGCTGGACCGCAGCGTGATGGCGGGACTTGCCCGTCTGACAGCCGGGGTTTCCCCGCACGCCATGCTCGATGCCTGGGCCGACTGGGCCATGCATCTGGCCCGCGCGCCGGGGCGGCAACTGGAATTGGCAGAGCGGGCGCAGTCAAACTGGTTCAGGCTTTTCCAGTACGCAACCGCAGGTCTGTTGGGCAAGACGGCGCAAAAGCCCTTTACACCCGGCCCCAATGACACCCGGTGGTCCGATCCGGGCTGGGACAAGGCCCCCTTCGGCCTGTGGCAGCAAGGCTTTCTGGGCGTGCAGGACTGGTGGCAGGCCACCACCGCCGACCTTCCGGGCCTGCGCAGGCAGAACGCAGAACGGACCGGCTTCATGATGCGCCAGCTTCTCGATACGGTGTCGCCCGCGAATTTTCCGCTTGGGAACCCGGGGATCATCGCCGCGACCCTGAAGACGGGCGGGGCCAATCTTGTCGAAGGGGCCGCGCATTTTGCCGATGACGCCCGGCATATCCTTGCGCAGGAACACCGCCCGGTTCCCAAGGCGTTTGCGCTTGGCAAGGTGCTGGCCCGGACGCCCGGATCAGTGGTGTACCGCAACGCGCTGATGGAGCTGATCCAGTACGCGCCTGCCACCGGCAAGGTCCGGTCCGATCCGGTGCTGATTGTCCCGGCCTGGATCATGAAATACTATATCCTTGATCTTTCGCCGGAAAACTCGTTCATCGGGTGGCTGGTCGACCAGGGCCATACTGTCTTTTGCATCTCGTGGTGCAATCCGGCCGCCGATCAGGCGGCGCTGTCGCTGGAAGACTACCGCATCAACGGCATCCTGCAGGCGCTGGAGGTGATCGGCACCATCGTGCCGGGCCGCAGGGTCCATGCCAATGGCTATTGCCTGGGCGGAACGCTTCTGGCCATCGCGGCGGCCACCATGGCGCGGGACGGGGATGACCGGTTGGCTTCGGTCACGCTGATGGCGGCACAGGTTGATTTCGCCGAGGCCGGGGAACTGCTGCTGTTTCTGGATGAAAGCCAGGTCGCGTTCCTTGAGGACATGATGTGGTCGCAAGGCTACCTGGACCGGCCGCAGATGTCGGGTGCCTTCGCCGCGATCCGGTCCGAGGACCTGATCTGGTCCCGCGCCGTGCGCCGCTACTGGCTGGGCGAAGCCGACCTGCCCACGGACATGACCGTCTGGGTCAACGATACCACCCGCATGCCGGCCCGGATGCATTCGGAATATCTGCGGGGCATCTTTCTGGAAAACCGCATCACCGCCGGCCGCTTCGCCGTGGAAGGCCGCGTGATTGCGCTGAAGGACATCGCCGTGCCGATGTTCGTTGTCGGCACTGAATCCGACCACATCGCGCCCTGGCGTTCGGTTTACAAGACCGCGCTCTTCACCGATTGTGACCTGACCTTCGTGCTGACCAAGGGCGGCCATAACGGCGGCATCCTGTCACCGCCGGGCCACATCAACCGGCATTACCGTGTCGGACACCGCCGTCCGGGTGCGCATTACATCGGTGCCGACGCGTGGCTGAAGGGGTGTGACCCCAAACCCGGCTCGTGGTGGCCGGAATGGGCCGCCTGGCTTTCCGCGCGAAGCGGCGATGTTGTGCCGCCTCCGGGCATCGGCGCGCCGGAGCGTGGCTTTCCCGCCCTGGCACCTGCCCCCGGTTCCTACGTCTTTCAGTCCTGAGGTGCAGAGGGGCGGCGGCACAGCGGTTGGTGCGCGGTTTCTTTCGGCCAGGGGCACCGCCAGACCCCGGACGGGGCCTGCATCAGGGCACCGCCTTTGCACGCGCCACCCGCAGCAGGGCGGCAACAACGGCCAGGCCGATACCGGCACCGGTGCCAAGGCCGATCAGCTCGTCCTCATCGCTGCCCCGGTTTTCGCGCAGCGAACAGTGCCAGTGGCCGTCCGGCCCGGTGGCATTGCCGGTAAGCCGGATCGTCCAGGCAGGCAGAAACGCATCAACCAGATGCAGGGCCTGCCCGACCGGATCCGGCGGTGCCGCAACCGACAGGTCGGCTTCCGGAAAGACCCGACACAGGACATCGGCGTCGGTGTTCCCGGCATCCGGAACGGCCGGCGACACCGCCCCGGTTGCCCCGGTTCGCCCATTGCGGTGCCGGGGCGTCCCGCGTCCTTGCCGGTCACCCCCGCTGCGGCACCGTCGCGGCCGGTGCCGGTGCGGGGCATGACCGGGCGGGACAAGGTGTTGCCGGTGGAGCAGGGCGGCGGCGGGGCCGGCGGCAGGCGGCAAAACCGGGTGCGCCGCGATGGGGACCTGTCAGAAGTTCCGCCTGTGGACGGGTATCGTGGGCCGGAAAGGTATTCCCATCCGTCCCGGTGCAAAAGGCCTGCGATCCCGAACGTTCTTCCCGACCGGTTGCCAGCGGGTGATGCCGCCAGCGCGGCGTCTGAAAAGGGCGGCCTGCCGCATTCGCTGAAAAAGGCGCTGACCTGCTGCGCATGATCCTGCTGCGCGCCGAGGTCGGGCGCGGTGATGCGGCGGCTTTGCCGGGTGTGGCCCCGCGCACCGCACGCGCCACCATCAAGGCCCTTGCTGATGAAGGCGTGGTGCAGCCCGAAACCCTGCGGGCACCCGTGATGCCCCGCTTTCCCGGCAAGACCCATGATGTGCTTTTTCCGCGACTGCGCGATATGGCATGGGTCTGGCGTCCATCACCGGGTTTCGGCTTTCGCGGCGGCGCCTGCGTTCATCGCGGCAATGGCGGCCCCGGAATCGACCAGCAGCATCGGCTGACCATCCGGGTCCCTTGGTGGACGGAATGTTCCTTCGGCCATTCCGGCAGGTTCTTCAGCCTGACGGGGTGCGTCCAGATCACCGGGCCGGCGGGGCGGCGGCGGTGCCCGATCAGGCTGGTGTTCGTTTCCGCCTGGCCTTGTTGAAGGCGCGCAGAAAGGCGGCAAGCGGGTTTGACACAGCGCGCCCAAGTCATAGGCCAGGCCGATGTGGCGGCGTTCAGCCCCGGACCGGTCCGGTTCGTCTGTCAGACCGGCGCGCCGGGGATTGACCGGCGCGGCTGCGGGGTGTTTCGCTGCGCCCATGCCGATCCAGACCCGCCCGCCGGATTCCACGCTTGCCGAACATGACCGGCTGTACCGCGCCTTGCGGGTGCAGGTGATGCATGGCGAGTTGCCCCCCGGTCAGGCGCTGACCCTGCGCGGGCTGGCCAGAAGCTTTGGCGTCTCGATGACGCCCGCGCGCGAGGCGGTGCGGCGGCTGGTGGCCGAAGGTGCCTTCACCATGTCGTCGTCCGGGCGCATTTCCACCCCCGAGCTGACTGCGGAGCGGATCGAGGAACTGGCGTCGATCCGCGCGCTTCTGGAACCCGAACTGGCCTCGCGCGCCCTGCCGCGCGCCCATTTCGCGCTGATCGAGCGGCTGAAGACCATCAACGCCGCCAATGCCGAGGCTGTGGCCAGGCAGGATGCGGTGGCCTATATCCGCACCAATCTGGAATTCCACCGCACGCTTTACCTGCGCGCCCAGGCACCTGCGATGCTGGCGATGACGGAAACGGTCTGGCTGCAACTGGGGCCGACCATGCGCGCCCTTTACGCCCGGCTGCGCCGCAACGAGCCGCCGCACCACCACCGCGTCATCCTTGCCGCCCTCAAGGCGGGGGACGAGCCTGGCCTGCGCCTGGCGGTGCGCACCGATGTCACCCAGGGTCTGCGCCACCTGGCGGGATAGCGCGCCCCGGCCCCGGGTGCCCTTTCCCGTTGACCTTGCCGTCCTGCCCGCCATTGATCGGGCATTCCGACCTCCGGTTCGCGGGCGTTCCGCCGGATCGCGGTTTCGGCCGGCTTTCCGGGGGGCCGATGCCAAGGCTGTCCTGTCCGCAACCGCGCCGGTCGGGGGCGGCGCGGCGCGATTGCGGGGCTGAACCGCAGCCTTCCCTTCCTCGTGCCGTTCTCCGGCACCGGCCGGTCCGGCCGGTTCGGCCTGGGCGCGGTCTGGCCGTGCCGTCTGCGCGCTGCTTTCGGCGGCCTGACACCGGTCAGGCGTGGATCGCCCCGTCGCCGCAGGCGAGTGCTGCTTCGCGCATGGCTTCGGAAAAGGTCGGGTGGGCATGGCATGTCAGCGCCAGGTCTTGGGCGGAGGCGCCGAATTCCATCGCAACACAGACCTCATGGATCAGATCGCCCGCCGCCGGGCCGATCAGGTGGCAGCCCAGAATGCGGTCGGTGTCCCTGTCGGCCAGAAGCTTGACGAAGCCTTCGCCCTGGAACACCGCCTTGGCGCGGGCATTGCCCATGAAGCTGAATTTGCCGACCTTGTAGGCGCGGCCTTCGGCCTTCAACTGGTCTTCGGTTGCGCCGACACTGGCGACTTCGGGGGTGGTATAGATGACGCCGGGGATCACGCCATAATTCACATGGCCCGCCTTGCCGGCGAGGATTCCGGCCAGCGCCATGCCTTCATCTTCGGCCTTGTGGGCCAGCATCGGGCCGGGAATCGCATCGCCGATGGCATAAATGCCGGGCACGGTGGTGGCGAAATGACCGTCGGTTTTCACCTGACCGCGTGGCAACATCGCGACCCCCAGCGCCTCCAGCCCAAGGCCTGTGGTATAGGGCTTGCGGCCCGTGGCCAGCAGCACGACTTCGGCCTTCTGGCTGGCTTCGGAATTGTCCTTTTTCAGCATCCAGCGCACGGTGGCCCCGCCCTTGGCCGGATCGACGCCCTGCACGGCGGCACCCAGGACAAAGGTCAGGCCCTGTTTGGTCAGGATGCGCTGGAAGGCCCTGGCGATTTCGGCATCCATGCCGGGGGTGATGGCATCAAGGTATTCGACGACCGTCACCTGCGCGCCCAGCCGGGCATAGACCGAGCCCATTTCCAGCCCGATCACCCCGGCCCCGATCACGACCATGGTCTTGGGAATTTTCCCCAGCGCCAGCGCGCCGGTCGAGGTGACGACGACCGTCTCATCCACCGTCACGCCGGGCAGGCTGGCAGCTTCGGACCCGGTGGCGATGACGATGGATTTCGCCTGATGCACCTCTTCCCCGACCTTGACCTGACCTGCGGCGGGGATGCTGCCCCAGCCCTTCAGCCAGGTTATCCTGTTCTTTTTGAACAGAAATTCGATGCCTTTGGTGCTCTGGCCCACCACATCATCCTTGTAGCCCTGCATCCTGGTCCAATCCACCTTGGGATTGGCGGTCATCAGGCCCATCTTCTCAAAATTCTCCTGCGCCTCGTGCAGCATGTGGCTGGCGTGCAGCAGGGCTTTCGACGGGATGCAGCCGACGTTCAGGCAGGTGCCGCCCAGGGTTTCGCGCCCCTCAACCACGGCCACTTTCAGGCCAAGCTGCGCGCAGCGGATGGCGCAGACATAGCCGCCGGGGCCTGCGCCGAGGATGATCACGTCAAAGCTGGCCATGGGATTCTCCTTGGATCGGGTTGCTCAGCGGGGGAGGGGGGCTGTCCGCCCCCCGTCGCGGCTGCGCCGCGACCCCCCCGAGGATATTTGTGAACAGAAAATGGGCCATGTCAGAGCAGACTTGCCACGATCATCGCGAGGGTGGCAAGGAAGGCCACGAACCAGATCACCGACCGCCACGGGTTCCAGCCGAAAGCATAGGCGGGGACATAGAGGATGCGGGCCACAAGGTAGGTCCAGGCGCAGACGGCGGTGAATTGGGTGGACTGGTTGGACAGGGTGACGACGACCACGGCGAGGGTGAACAGGATCAGCGCCTCGAAATGGTTGTTCACGGCGCGGACGAGGCGGCCGGTGCGGGGTGACAGATCGCGCAACAGATCGTCATTGTCGCGCGGGGCAAGGGTGCGGTGGTGGCCCACCTCGCGGTTCACCGGCACGGACATCAGGACAAACTGGGCGGCCTGGAGAAGGCCGGCGAGGGCGAGGACGGTGAGTTCGGGGGTCATCTGACTAACCAACCTGCGAGCCCCATATTAAGAATGATACACCCAGACAAAAAGAGAAGATCGAAACTAATGCTAGAAACGAGTTCCATAAAACAATGTGCTCGTTCCAAAATCTATGGTATCCAGACTCAGGATTAGTAGCAATGAATGAATATGAAACAAGCAGTGCGACGAGTACTGTCGCGATTGCTGCCAAAAACGACCACAGCGCGCTTCTAACGTAAGTAATCTCAAATTGAATTGCAGAAGTCGCGCTGACATTTCCAACGATACTTAGCGTCGCCAGAATCGCACCACCGTTTAACAAGATCATGGTCCGCAGAAATTCAAGTCCCAGGACATTTGACTGTTCAAGGCGCGAAATTTCGGACTGGTCCATCATCTTACCACTTTCATTGTGGGCCTCACACATCTGATCACAAATCCATCAACAGCCGCCTCGGATCCTCCAGCGCCTCTTTCACCCGCACCAGGAACGTCACCGCCCCTTTCCCGTCCACTACCCGGTGATCATAGCTCAGCGCCAGGTACATCATCGGGCGGATCACGATCTGGCCGCCCACCACCACGGGGCGGTCCTGGATTTTGTGCATGCCCAGGATGCCCGATTGCGGCGGGTTCAGGATGGGCGAGGACATCAGGCTGCCATAGACGCCGCCGTTGGAGATGGTGAAGCTGCCGCCCTGCAATTCGGCCATGGAAAGCTTGCCGTCGCGGGCGCGCAGGCCGAGTTCGGCGATCTTCTTTTCGATGGCGGCAAAGCTCATGCTGTCGGCGTCGCGCACCACGGGCACGACAAGGCCCGAAGGCGTGCCCACGGCCACGCCCATGTGGACGTAATTCTTGTAGACCACATCGGTGCCGTCGATTTCCGCGTTCACTTCCGGCACTTCGGCCAGGGCATGGCAGCAGGCTTTGACGAAGAAGGACATGAAGCCCAGCTTCACGCCGTGCTTCTTTTCGAACAGGTCCTTGTATTCGTTGCGCAGCGCCATGATGGCCGACATGTCGGCCTCGTTATAGGTCGTCAGCATCGCGGCAGTGTTCTGCGCATCCTTCAGGCGGCGCGCGATGGTCTGACGCAGGCGGGTCATCTTTACCCGTTCCTCGCGCGCCGCGTCATCGGCAGAGACCGGGGCGCGGGGCGCGGCGGCGACCGGGGCCGCAGCCGGGGCAGGTGCCAGGGCGGCGGCGGCAACGGCGCGGGCCACGTCTTCTTTCATCGCGCGGCCATCGCGGCCGGTGCCGGTGACGGCATCGCGGCTGATCCCGGCTTCAGCCATGGCCTTTTTGGCCGCCGGGGCATCTTCCACATCCCTGGCCGGGGCCGGTGCTGCGCTGGCGGCGACCGGTGCCGGAGCAAGCGCAGCCGCAGCCGCAGGGGCCGCTGCCACGGCCTTGGCATCGGTCGAGATCACGGCAAGGCGGGCATTTGCCGCAACCGTGGTTCCTTCGGGGGCAATGATTTCGGTCAGCACCCCGGCTGCGGGCGAGGGAACCTCGACCGAGACCTTGTCGGTCTCCAGCTCGCACAGCATTTCATCCTGCGCCACGCTGTCACCCGGTTTCTTGAACCAGGTTGACACCGTTGCCTCGGTCACGCTTTCACCCAGGGTGGGGACCATCACGTCAATCATCTTGCCCTCTTTCGCGCCCGGCTGTGCCGCAGCGATTTCTGAATGCTTTTCCGGCGCTGCCGCTGACGGCGCTTCGCCCACCTGGCCCAGAAGCGCGCCAACCCCAACAGTCGTGCCTTCTGCCGCCACAATTTCCACCAGTCGCCCGGCCACCGGGCTTGGCACCTCGACCGTTACCTTGTCGGTTTCCAGTTCGCACAGCATTTCGTCCACCGCGACAGGGTCGCCCAGTTTCTTGAACCAGGTGGCGACGGTCGCCTCGGTCACGCTTTCGCCCAGCGCCGGAACGCGGATTTCAGCCGCCATCGGTTCCCCCGATGGTCAGGGCATCATTCACCAGTGCGGCCTGTTCCGCCTTGTGGCGGCTGGCCAGCCCGGTGGCGGGCGAAGCCGAAGATGCCCGCCCGGCATAGATCGCCCGGCCATGAGCCGCCCCGATGCGGCCCAGCACCCATTCCAGGTTCGGTTCCACAAAGCTCCATGCGCCCTGGTTCTTGGGCTCTTCCTGGCACCAGACGATTTCGGCCTGTTTGAAGCGTTCCAGTTCCTTGACCATGCTGAGCGCCGGAAAGGGATAGTATTGTTCGATCCGCAGCAGATACACGTCATCCAGCCCGCGTGCATCGCGTTCTGCCAGCAGGTCATAATAGACTTTGCCGGAACACAGCACGACGCGCCTGATCTGCGCATCGGGTTTCAGCACGGTGCTGGACTGGCCCTTTTGCGCATCATCCCACAGCACGCGGTGGAAGCTGGAGCCGGTGGTGAAGGCATCGGCCTCGGACACACAGAGCGGATGGCGCAGCAGCGATTTCGGCGTCATCAGCACCAGCGGCTTGCGGAAGGTGCGGTGAATCTGGCGGCGCAGGATGTGGAAATAGTTTGCCGGCGTGGTGCAGTTGGCGACGATCCAGTTGTCATTTGACGACATTTGCAGGAATCGTTCCAGACGCCCGCTGGAATGTTCCGGCCCCTGGCCTTCGAAGCCATGCGGCAGCAGGCAGACCAGGCCGGACATCCGCAACCATTTGGATTCGCCCGAGTTGATGAACTGATCGAACATGATCTGCGCGCCATTGGCAAAATCGCCAAACTGCGCTTCCCACAGCACCAGCGTGTTCGGTTCCGCCAGAGAATAGCCATATTCGAACCCCAGCACCGCATATTCCGACAGCATGGAATCGATCACCTCATACCGCGCCTGTCCGGCGCGGATGTGGTTGAGCGGGTAGTAGCGTTCTTCGGTGCTTTGATCGACAAAGGCCGAATGCCGCTGGCTGAAGGTGCCGCGCGTGCAATCCTGCCCCGAAAGACGCACCGGGAAGCCTTCGGTCAGCAGGCTGCCAAAGGCCAGCGCCTCGGCCGTGGCCCAGTCAAAGCCCGTGCCGGTGGCGAACATGGCCGCCTTCGCTTCCAGCTGGCGGGCGACGGTCTTGTGCAGATCAAAGCCGTCGGGCACGCGGGTCAGGGCTGCGCCGACCTCGGCGAGGGTGGCCGGCGAGATGGCGGTTTCGCCGCGCTGGTAATTCTCCAGATCCTTGGTGCCAAGGTTCTTCCAGCGCCCGTCCAGCCAGTCTGCCTTGTTGGGCTTGTAGTCCTTGCCAACCTCGAATTCCTCGTTCAGGCGGGCCTGGAAGGCTGCCTTCATATCCTCGATCTCGCCTTCCGGGATCAGGCCGTCGCGCACCAGGCGTTCGGTGTAGAGTTGCAGCGTGGTCTTCTGCTTGCGGATGCGGGTGTACATGGCCGGGTTGGTGAACATCGGCTCGTCGCCTTCGTTATGGCCGAAGCGGCGGTAACAAAAGATGTCAAGCACCACATCCTTGTGGAACTTCTGGCGGAATTCGGTGGCGACGCGGGCGGCATGCACCACTGCCTCGGGGTCGTCGCCGTTGACGTGGAAGATCGGCGCTTCGACCATCAGCGCGATATCGGTGGGATAGGGGGAAGACCGGCTGAAGGACGGGGCGGTGGTAAAGCCGATCTGGTTGTTGACCACGATGTGGATGGTGCCGCCGGTGCGGTGCCCGACCAGGCCGGACAGGCCGAAACATTCGGCCACCACCCCCTGCCCGGCAAAGGCGGCATCGCCATGCAGCAGGATGGGCAGCACCTGTTCGCGGGCCTTGTCGCCAAGCTGTTCCTGTTTGGCGCGGACCTTACCCAGCACAACCGGATTCACCGCCTCCAGATGGCTGGGGTTGGCGGTAAGGGACAGGTGGACTGTGTTGCCGTCAAAGGTGCGGTCGGATGACGCGCCAAGGTGGTATTTCACATCGCCCGAACCATCAACATCTTCGGGCTTGAAGCTGCCGCCCTGAAATTCGTTGAAGATGGCGCGGTAGGGCTTCATCAGCACATTGGCCAGCACCGACAGGCGGCCGCGGTGCGGCATGCCGATGACGATTTCCTTCACCCCCAGCGCGCCGCCGCGCTTGATGATCTGTTCCATCGCCGGGATCAGGCTTTCACCGCCGTCCAGGCCAAAGCGTTTGGTTCCCATGTATTTGACATGCAGGAACTTTTCGTACCCTTCCGCCTCGACCAGCTTGTTCAGGATCGCCTTTCGGCCTTCACGGGTAAAGGCGATTTCCTTGCCAAGGCCCTCAATCCGTTCCTTGAGCCAGGCGGCCTGATCCGGGTCGGAGATATGCATGTATTGCAGGGCAAAAGTGCCGCAATAGGTGCGTTTCACGATGTCCAGAATCTCGCGCATCGAGGCGTGTTGCAGGCCCAGCACATTGTCGATGAAGATGGGACGGTCCATATCGGCGTCAGAGAAGCCGTAGGATTTGGGGTCAAGCTCTGGCTGATGGGTGGTGTCGCGCAGGCCCAGCGGATCAAGATCAGCGGCCAGGTGGCCCCGGATACGGTAGGCGCGGATCAGCATGATGGCGCGGATGCTGTCCAGCACAGCGCGCTTGATCTGCGCATCGGTGACGGTGACGCCGGTTTCGGCAGCCTTGGCGGCAATTTTCGTGGCGGCGGCGCGGGCATCTTTGGCGGGCAGCGGCATGGGCCATTCGCCGGTCAGGGCCGAGGTCAGCTCATCAGCGGGCTGTGGGGGCCAGTCGGGGCGCGCCCAGCTTGGGCCGTTGGCCTGCCGCTTGGCGTCTATCTCGCTGTCGCCCAGCGCCTTGAAGAAGGCGGCCCAGCCGGCATCAACGCTGGCCGGATCGGCGGCGTGGCGGGCGGCAAGCTGATCGATGTAATCCGCGTTTGCGCCATCCATGAAGGCCTGGGCGTGGAACTGGTCGTTGGGGGTGTGTTCGGTCATGGGGAGACCTCGTTGGGGTTGGGGCCGTAGCGGTTGGGGCCGGGTTGGGAGGGTCTGAAACAAAGGACGACAACGATGAAAAAGTTGACGGCCAGCGACGCGAGGAACAGGTATGCGCCAATGATGGCACTGCCAAGACCACGGCCATCGTCACTGAGGCCGGTCTTCGGCCAGATCACAAAGCTGGCCAGTGCAACGACAAGGGGAATCAAGAACGCCAGGACAGGGGCGACATACATTGCAACAGCCCATCGTGCTGAATAGCCGAGATCGTGCAGTCTGCGCGCTATTGCAGTGAACAGTAATGCCACCAGCACAAGCGAAAGCGCAGCCACCAGAGGAAGGACGAAAGCAGTGAATTGAAATCGTGCAAGAAGGTCGCTTTCCCCGTCATGCGAGCGGACGAAAGAATAGAAGAGCGGAATCCGGCCAAGTTGACTCAACACCAAGAGAAACACGACAAGGACAGCGAACGGCACAAACTCCCTGCGCGGGGACCTGCCCGCGATTCGGAAGACATCCAGGAAGCCCTTCAAGATTGCATTTGCTACAGGCAAACCTTCACCTTCTGGAATTCAGTAATCGAACGTCGGCAAAGGCACGGTTAATCGTGCCCCACCTCTCACTTCCCAATCGCCTGCATCACCGCCTCACCCAGCCCTGCCGGGCTGTCGGCCACCACGATACCGGCGCGTTTCATCGCCTCGATCTTGCTTTCGGCGTCGCCCTTGCCGCCGGCGACGATGGCCCCGGCATGGCCCATGCGGCGGCCTTTGGGGGCGGTGCGGCCGGCGATGAAGCCTGCGGTGGGCTTCCAGCGGCCGCGCTTTTTCTCATCTGCCAGGAACTGGGCCGCGTCTTCTTCCGCAGCACCGCCGATTTCACCGATCATTATGATCGACTGCGTTTCGGGGTCGGCCAGGAACATCTCCAGCACGTCGATATGTTCGGTGCCCTTGATCGGATCACCGCCGATGCCGACGGCGGTGGACTGGCCCAGGCCCAGATCAGAGGTCTGCTTCACCGCCTCATAGGTCAGCGTGCCGGAGCGTGAGACGACGCCGACCGAACCGCGCTTGTGGATATGGCCGGGCATGATGCCGATCTTGCAGGCGCCCGGCGTGATGACGCCGGGGCAGTTCGGCCCGATCAGGCGCGAGCGTGACCCTTCCAGCGTGCGCTTGACCTTCATCATGTCCAGCACCGGAATGCCTTCGGTGATGCAGACGATCAGTTCCATCTGCGCATCAATCGCTTCCAGGATCGAGTCGGCGGCGAAGGGCGGCGGCACATAGATGACGCTGGCATTCGCCCCGGTCACCGCCCGCGCCTCGTGCACCGAGTTGAACACGGGCAGGCCGAGGTGTTCGGTGCCCCCTTTGCCAGGCGTCACGCCGCCGACCATCCTGGTGCCATAGGCGATGGCCTGTTCGGTATGGAACGTGCCCTGGCTGCCGGTGATGCCCTGGCAGATGACCTTTGTGTGTTGGTTGACAAGGATGGACATGGTGCTTCCCTAGGCTTGTATCATGGCGTGATACGGAATTGCTGGACGGATGTATCATGGCGTGATACAGATGGCGGATGATCGTGTCGGTGAAGGACAGGAGGTTGCTGATGCTGCTTATGGGGCAGGTGCCGAAGCGTTTTCCGAATGACCTCGTGACCGTTGTGGAACGCCGGATGACGTCGCTTGTGCTGGCGCAGCGGGTTGAGGATTTGCGCTATCCGCCGGGTCATCGGCTGGAACTGCTCAAGGGCGACAGGGCGGGGCAGCATTCCATCCGCGTCAACGATCAGTGGCGCATATTCTTTCGCTGGCAGGAGGACGGCGCGCATGATGTTGAACTTGTGGACTATCACTAGGAGATGACCATGGACATCCGCTTTGCCAGGCCCGTCCATCCGGGAGAGATGCTGCGGGAGGAATTCATGATTCCGCTGGGGCTGACGGCTGGAAGGGTGGCGCGCGACATCGGCGTGCCGCGTACGCGGATCGAACGGCTGGTGCGCGAGGAAACGGCGCTGACCGTGGATACGGCGCTGCGTCTGGCGCGCTATTTCCGCATGTCGGACGGGTATTGGGTGAACATGCAGGGGCTTTACGACATCAACATGCTGCACAACGACGCAGCCTATCAGGCCAAGGTCAACGAGATCGTGCCTTTGTTTGGCAGGGATCGGGAGGACGCTGCGGCCTGAAGCTACGGCAGAAGGATGATGCATGGGTTTCCCATGGGATTGTCTGAAACTGTTGCGCGGTCAGCCGTGCCGTGGTTGTGGCCTGTCATTCCCTGACCGAAAGCATGCGCAGGTTATGGGCGAAGGGGCCGTCAGCGCCGGAACCAAGGTTCTGGAAGACGTAGACCACGGGGATGTTTCCTTCGAGGATGCTCATCGGGCCAAAGGGTGAATCCTGAAACGGGCCGAGGATCGGTAAGGCACCCGCGACGAGTTCAGGCGAGTCGCGGGTTATGAAAACCATGGAACAGGATTTGCCCATGCCGGGGCCATCCACGATCCTGAAAGACAGGTCTTCGGTTTCGCTGTAGACTGATCCGGTTTCAGCATTCTTCTTCGTCACCCCCAATTCGGCCATTGCCGCTTCGGCATCGGCAAAGTCGCGATCCGCGCTTTCCTTGCAGACCGACAGGAACACGGAAACGGCCCGGTCGGCGGCAATCATTGCTCCCAGATCGGTTGACTCGGCCTGCGATGTGCCGGCGGGGAATGCCGCCGCTGCGGCAAGGAGCCAAACTTTCAACTTTGCCCTCATTTTGCAGCTCCCTTGGTGTTGGTTTCCCGGCGGCGGTGCCATCCCCGCCCTTCTTTCGTGATGTTGTCCGCAGAAATCATGTTCAGGCCCGACTTGTGGAGGATGTTGCGGCCCGGATTCACGGTGGTGCCGTCACGCGGCAGGCCGGGCGATGCCTTTTGCCCCGCTGCCGCGACTGCCGCATCGAATTGCTGCCACGCCCCGATCCCAAGGGGTCTGCGGCCTGGTCCTGGCGGGCTGGGCCGCCTCATGTCAGGTCCTGCCCGGGTGACAGGCGCACGGTAATCAAGATAAGCTGTGACGGCTCGCCGACGGGTGTCCGCCGCTTGGTGAATACGAAGACATTCTTGTCCGCATCAACAAGCCAGAGCGATTCCATTCCTGCCGGTTTCATGTTTGCCGGAACCGCAATTGCACCGGGAAACCGGCTGCTGACCATTTCGCGCACCCGCTCTGTCTGGCCTGTGCGGGCTTGCGCTGCAACCGCGCAAGACAAACCGTTTGCAGCGACAAGAACAGCGGGACGCTTGTCGTCCACCACCCAGCCCCTGAGCGCCGAGTTTCCGGGCACCCGGACATAATCGGTCGACCGCAGGGCGCGTTCGATCGCTGCGGTATTCGGGCCTTCGTCAAGACAATACTTTTCAAAGGCGGCAACAAAGGCCTTGGGCGTTGACTTGGGGATGACATTGCGCGGATCAATATTCGCCAGTTCGTAGGTGTCCGATGTGGTCGCAGGCACATCGCAAGCCGAAAGTCCTGCCAAGGTCGCGGCTGCCACACCGCACCTGATGACCGTTCCAAGCGCTTTACAGTTGATCATGCCTCGCCCCTGTCGACCCGCCCGCTACCCCCGCACCGCCTTCACCACCTTTTCCGCCGCATCGCTCAGATCATTGGCGGCGATCACGTTCAGACCGGAATTGCGGATGATGTCGCGGCCCAGTTCCACGTTGGTGCCTTCCAGACGCACCACCAGCGGCACTTTCAGGCCCACATCCCTGACGGCGGCGATGACACCTTCGGCAATGATGTCGCAGCGCATGATGCCGCCGAAGATGTTCACAAGGATGCCCTTCACGTTCGGGTCACTGGTGATGATCTTGAAGGCCTCGGTCACCTTTTCCTTCGTGGCGCCGCCGCCGACGTCAAGGAAATTGGCAGGCTCGGCACCGTAAAGCTTGATGATGTCCATCGTGGCCATCGCCAGGCCGGCACCGTTGACCATGCAGCCGATCTCGCCATCCAGCGCGATGTAGTTCAGGTCGAACTTGCTTGCCGCCAGTTCCTTCGGGTCCTCTTCCGTCTCGTCGCGCAGGGCGGCGATGTCGGGGTGGCGGTAGATCGCGTTGCCGTCAAAGCCCATCTTGGCATCGAGAAGCTTCAGTGTTCCGTCCTTCAGGACGCAGAACGGGTTGATCTCCAGCATGTCCATGTCTTTTTCGGTGAACAGCCGATAGAGGTTCTTCACGATGCCGACACATTGCTTGACCTGCGCACCGCTGAGTCCCAGCGCAAAGGCCACCCGGCGGCCGTGGAAATCCTGCAGGCCGGTGGCGGGATCGATGGTGAAGGTGTGGATCTTCCCGGGCGTGTCATGGGCCACATCCTCGATCGACATCCCGCCCTCGGTCGAGGCAACGATCGAGATGCGCGAGGTCTGACGGTCGATCAGCAAGGCAAGGTAGAATTCGCGGTCGATGTCGCTGCCGTCCTCGATGTAGATGCGGTTGACCTGCTTGCCTTCGGGTCCGGTCTGAATCGTCACCAGGGTGCGGCCCAGCATCTGCCGGGCAAACTCTGCCGCTTCGCCCACGCTGCGCGCCAGGCGCACGCCGCCCTTCTCGCCGGCCTCAGCCTCTTTGAAGTGGCCCTTGCCACGGCCGCCCGCGTGAATCTGCGCCTTGACCACCCAGAGCGGGCCGTCGAGTTCCCCGGCGGCGGTCTTGGCCTCTTCGGCTTTCAGAACGACGCGACCGTCAGAAACCGGAACCCCGAAACTGCGCAGCAGTGCCTTCGCCTGATACTCGTGGATGTGCATGGTGGCGTCCCGTCGGTTGATATGTTGCGCGCCTGATGCCACAGAAACAGGCGGGCGCAAAACGCCAACTGACGGATCAGCGCGGATCGGGGCGGAAAAGCGCAATTTGTGATCACGGCCTGAAAAACTGTGATCACAAAAACCGAACGCTTAACCCTGACCCTGGCAGGGCGGTGCGACTCAACCGGGCGGGCCGCCCTTGTCAAACACAAGATGCGCACCTTCTGGCGCGCATCCGGTGTTCGGTCTTGCGGGGCGGCGTCACGCCAGGGCGGGATCAATCGCCTTGCACGCCTCGATCAGGCCCTTCACCGAGTCCACCGATTTCTGGAACATGGCTGTTTCGTCCTTGTTCAGCCTGATCTCGATGACCTTTTCGATCCCTTGCGCGCCGATAACGGTGGGCACGCCCACATACATGCCGTTCAGCCCGTACGGACCATCGCACCAGGCGGCACAGGGCAGGACGCGCTTTTGGTCCCTGAGGTAGCTTTCCGCCATTTCGATGGCCGCAGTTGCGGGCGCGTAGAAGGCCGACCCGGTTTTCAGCAGCCCCACGATTTCCGCGCCACCGTCGCGCGTGCGCTGGATGATCGCATCCAGCTTTTCCCTGGTGGTCCAGCCCATGTCGACCAGATCGGGCAGCGGAATGCCCGCCACGGTGGAATAGCGGGCCAAGGGTACCATCGTATCGCCATGTCCGCCCAGAACGAAGGCCGACACATCGCGCATCGACACGCCGAATTCCAGGCTGAGGAAGTGGCGGAACCGGGCAGAATCAAGAACGCCTGCCATGCCGGCCACGCGGTTGGCGGGCAGGCCCGAATACTTCTGCAACGCCCAGACCATCGCATCCAGCGGGTTGGTGATGCAGATGACAAAGGCGTTTGGCGCGTGCTTTCTGATGCCTTCGCCGACCGACTTCATCACCTTGAGGTTGATGCCCAGCAGGTCGTCGCGGCTCATTCCCGGCTTGCGCGGCACGCCTGCGGTCACGATGCAGACATCGGCGCGGCGCAGAAAGGCATAGTCGTTGGTGCCTGTCATCTCGGCGTCGAACCCGGCAGAGGGGCCGGACTGCGCGATATCCAGCGCCTTGCCCTGCGGCGTGCCTTCGGCGATGTCGAAAAGCACGACATCGCCAAGTTCCCTGAGCGCTGCAAGATGCGCAAGCGTGCCGCCGATCTGTCCTGCACCGATCAGTGCAATCTTGGGTCTGGCCATTGTTCCGTTCTCCGGGTCGGGTTGCATGACGGGGGATGGGTAGTCTCTTGGGGCGCAGCGCGCAAGCATCCTGCGACGCGGTGCCTGTGCAGGTCGTCATCCTGGCCATGATTGCGTTAACAAGGCGCTGAAAAAGTGTCGGTCGCATGGACCGCTGGCCGGAAAACAGGAATCGCCGCGCGCGCGCCCCGCGCGGTCTGGCCGGGGCCACCGCCCCGGCGCTGCGCTGCGCGTGCAGCACGCCCGCCCCGACCGGCCGCCGCTGCGGCCCGCACCTGTCCTGTGCCGTGTGGTTGCCCGCACAGATGGCCATGTGATCGCGGAGGCCCTCTGCAAAGCCTTCCGTGGCAAGGCCGGTCTGCACCGCGAATGCGCCAGGGGGCGCAACCCGGGGTTCACCGGCCTGTCCCCGGACCACCCTGACCGGACCACCCTGAAAAGCCTGCCGGTGCCACTGCCGCCTTCGCCCCGGATGATGACGGACCGCCCGTCATCCGCCGCCAGGCCAAGGATGCCGATCTGGCCCGGACCACCGCGCAAGGCGTTGCCATGGTGGCTGGAAAGATCGTAGAAACCCTGCATATCGTCACCGCGCGGGCGCTGCTGGCCAGGGTCGGCGCGATTGCCGCAGCAGCGGCGCAGTAACGGGAGACCCCGATGTTCATTCTGATCGCCGGCGTCCTGCTGTGGTGGGCCGCGCATCTGTTCAAACGGCTTGCCCCGGATGCCCGCGCCGGCATGGGCGACAAGGGCAAGGGGCTGGTTGCGGTCGTTCTTGTGATCTCGGTCATCCTGATGGTCGTCGGATACCGCAGCGCGGATGTGATTGCGCTTTATGCGCCGTTGCCCGGCATGGGGCATCTGAACAATCTGGCCATGCTGATCGCGATTTTCCTGTTTGGGGTCGGCGGCACCAAGGGCACCCTTTACACCCGGATGCGGCACCCGATGCTGTGGGGGACCGTGATCTGGGCCGGATCGCACCTTCTGGTGAACGGCGATCTGGCCTCGGTCATCCTGTTCGGCGGCATCGGGGCCTGGGCGCTGGTTGCCATGGCTGCGATCAACCGGGCTGGCCCCTGGGCGCGGCCTGATGCGGGGCGCGGGATCAAGGGCGATGCGATGAACCTTGTCGGCACGCTGGTGATTTACGGGCTGATCGCCGGCATCCATTCCTGGCTTGGCCACAACCCGTTCCTGGGAACCTACGGATGAAACTGTACCGCTTTCTGTCGGATGATGACACTTCAGCCTTCTGCCACAAGGTGACCGCCGCCCTGAACAAGGGGTGGGAATTGCATGGCGGGCCGACCTATGCCTATGACGGCGCCAATGGCGTGATGCGCTGCGGGCAGGCGGTGGTGAAAGAGGTGCATGGCACCTACACGCCCGACACCAGGCTGTCGGACCATTGACAAGGTCCAGTCCGGGCGGCCTCCCCAAAGAGTACCGGCAGGGCGGAACCATCGTTCCTGCCCCCCGCGCTGTCGGGCGGCGATGGGGCGCCGCATTGCGCGCTTTGCCGGCCCGGTCCACCCTGTGGTCGGCTGGCGCATGCGCCCGGCGCTGCGGCCCGATAGGCGGCAGCATCAACGGGGGCATGTGATCCGCCTGTGAAGGAGGAACAGCGAACGTTCCCCTTCAACTGTGCGGCAGGTCCGGGCAGGCGGTTTCCCGGCGATGCGCCGAAGAAGGGCAGACGTGCTTGCGGTGATGCCCAGGCACGCGTGATCACGCGCCAGAATATGTGATCACAGATTTCATTCTTCTGCGCGCTTTCGCTGCCCTGCAGCAAATGCGCGGTTTGTCACGCGTGACTTGGCGGAAAAAACCGTTATGCATCGTCTTGAAGCCTGCCTTGGGGCATTCTCCCGGGGCCGGGCAAAGAAGGAACCCGCAATGGCCGATGTCAACCGGGGCAACCGCCCGCTTTCGCCGCATCTGCAGATCTATCGTCCGCAGCTGACCTCGATCACCTCGATCCTGACGCGCATCACCGGGAACGCCCTGATCGTGGCCGTTCTGCTGATCGTCTGGTGGCTGCTTGCGGCGGCAACCGGACCCGACTATTTCGCCGTCGCCGATGGTGTGCTGCGGTCCTGGTTCGGGAAACTGGTGATGCTGGGGTCGATCTGGGCGCTGTGGTATCACACGCTGGCCGGGCTGCGGCATCTGTGGTTCGACTCGGGGCGCGGGCTGGACATTCCGACGGCGGAAAAGCTGGGCCGGGCGATCATCGCCGGTTCGGTTCTGCTGACGCTTCTGACCATCATCCTGTTCTGACGGAGGCACGCATGGCCTATCTGACCGACCGCAAGCGCGCCGGCGGGCTGGGGTCTTCCAAGACCGGGACCGGGCATTTCTGGCACATGCAGGTGTCCAGCGTGGCGCTTGCCGTGCTGATCCCGCTGTTCGTCTTCACCTTTGGCCGCATCCTGGGCGCACCCTACCCCGAGGTTCTGGCCTATTTCGCCCGGCCCTTCCCGGCGATCATCACCGGCCTTACGCTGGTCGTGGGCCTTGTTCACTTCAAGAACGGCGCCCAGGTGATGATCGAGGATTATGCCCAGGGCACCACGCGCAAGGCACTGATCATCGGTGCCACCTGCCTGAGCTACGCCTGCATGGCAACGGGGCTGTTCGCCCTGATCCGGCTGGCACTTTGACCCCATAGGACACATCAATGGCTTACGCTTACGAGACGCATGATTACGATGTGGTGGTGGTGGGTGCCGGGGGCGCGGGCCTGCGCGCCACGCTGGGCATGGCCGAGCAGGGCCTGCGCACCGCCTGCGTGACCAAGGTTTTCCCGACCCGGTCGCATACGGTTGCAGCCCAGGGCGGCATCGCGGCCAGCCTGGGCAACATGGGCCCCGACAGCTGGCAGTGGCACATGTATGACACCGTCAAGGGATCGGACTGGCTGGGCGACACCGACGCGATGGAATATCTGGCGCGCGAGGCGCCCAAGGCGGTCTACGAGCTGGAGCATTACGGCGTGCCTTTCAGCCGCACCGAAAGCGGCAAGATCTATCAGCGCCCCTTTGGCGGCCATACCACCGAATACGGTGAAGGCCCGCCGGTGCAGCGCACCTGTGCTGCCGCCGACCGCACGGGGCATGCCATTCTGCACACGCTCTACGGGCAAAGCCTGAAGCACAACGCGGAATTCTTCATCGAATATTTCGCGATCGATCTGATCATGTCCGAAGAGGGGCATTGCCAGGGTGTCGTCGCCTGGAAGCTGGACGATGGCACGATCCATGTCTTCAACGCCAAGATGACGGTGCTGGCGACGGGCGGCTATGGCCGCGCCTATTTCAGCGCCACATCGGCCCATACCTGCACCGGCGACGGTGGCGGCATGGTGGCGCGCGCGGGCCTGCCGCTGCAGGACATGGAATTCGTGCAGTTCCACCCGACCGGCATCTATGGCTCGGGCTGCCTGATCACCGAAGGCGCGCGGGGCGAGGGCGGCTATCTGACAAATTCGGAAGGCGAGCGGTTCATGGAACGCTATGCCCCGACCTACAAGGACCTGGCCAGCCGCGACGTTGTCAGCCGCTGCATGACCATCGAAATCCGCGAAGGGCGCGGCGTGGGGCCGAACAAGGACCACATCCACCTGAACCTGAACCACCTGCCCAAGGAAACGCTGGACCTGCGCCTGCCCGGCATCAGCGAATCCGCACGTATCTTTGCCGGGGTTGATCTGCAAAAGGAACCGATCCCGGTCCTGCCGACCGTGCATTACAACATGGGCGGCATTCCCACGAATTACTGGGGCGAGGTGCTGAACCCCCGGCCCGGCAATCCCGATGCAATCTCGCCCGGCCTGATGGCGGTGGGCGAGGCTGGCTGCGCCTCGGTCCACGGGGCGAACCGGCTGGGGTCGAACAGCCTGATCGACCTGGTGGTGTTCGGCCGCGCGGCGGCGATCCGGGCGGGCAGGATCGTTGATCCGGCCACGCCCAACCCGGTGCTGAACAAGGCCAGCGTGGATAAGGCGCTGGACAGGTTCGACCGGCTGCGTCATGCGAACGGCACAACGCCCACGGCGCAGCTGCGGCTGGAGATGCAGCGCACCATGCAGGCCGATGCGGCCGTGTTCCGCACCGACAGGACGCTGGCCGAAGGTGTGGCGAAGATGACGGCGGTCGCGGCCAGGATGGAGGACATCAAGGTCACGGACCGCAGCCTGATCTGGAACTCGGACCTGATGGAAACGCTGGAACTGGCGAATCTGATGCCGAATGCCCTGGCCACCATCGTCGCCGCCGAGGCGCGCAAGGAATCGCGCGGGGCCCATGCGCAGGAAGATTACCCCGCGCGCGATGACGTCAACTGGCGGGTGCACAGCCTGGCCTGGGTCGATGGAAACAAGGTCACCCTGGGGCAAAGACCGGTTCACCTTGACCCGCTGACCAGGCCCGAAGACGGCGGGATCGACCTGAAGAAGATCGCGCCCAAGGCAAGGGTCTACTGATGGCCCTTCGCACATCGATGCCGCTGTCTGCGACAGGGTCCATGCCGGGTGTCGGCGGGCTGATCGGAAATGGCCGCTTCCGCAACCACGGCAGGGCTGTGACCGGGCGCGCCATGGCGCACCGGAATGCAGGGATGAACGGCGGAAACGCCGGTGCCCGCAGGGTGCCGTCAACGGCGGTCCGGCAGGTGCTGACCCCTGGCGTCAGCGATCTGCGCCCCGTGACCGACTGGACCGATTCCGGAACGGCCCGGCAGCGCGCCAGCGGGGCGGCCTGTCTTGCCGCCCTGCCCGGAACGGGGCCTGTGCAATGAAATTCCTGGCGGGGCTGGTGGCGATGGCTGTGGCGCTTGCGGCCTGTTCGCCGGAAGATCTGGCAACGGACCTGACACGCAGCACGGCGAAAACGGTGGTGCTTCCCGTCGTGCGCGATGCGGTGTCGCCACCCGCAGACACCCTTGCCACGGAATGCATCCTGAACAACGCGACGAATGCCGAGTTGAACGTTCTTGCCCGCAATGTCGGCAACAGCGCCGGCACGCTGACCGTCCAGACCATCCGGACCATCGCCGAACGCCCGGCGACCCGCGCCTGCATCGCGGGCCAGGGTCTGCCGCCGCTGGTGCTGTAGCATGGCCCGCGTCCGACTGCGCCCGTACCTGACCGGGGTTTTGCTTTGCGGGGCCGTCGCCGCCTGCGGGCCGGTTCCGGTGGACCAGGCAGAAGATCAATGCTTCACGCCCGCGCTGCAGGCCGGCAATCCGCTGACGGGGACGAATATCGGGATGGGATCGGACGGGCTGACGGGCGAGCTGGAGTTGACAGTCACATCCGATTTCGTCCAGGGACGCGATCCTGCCGAAGTCTACAAGTCCTGCGTCTACCGCAAATCCGGGCAAATGCCCCGGCAGCCGCTTTACGCACGTCCCGATTGGAGGGGATAGATGGTTCAGTTCACGCTTCCGAAAAACTCGCGCATCCGCACCGGCAAGACCTGGCCCAGGCCCCAGGGCGCCAATGTCCGCAAGTTCCAGGTCTATCGCTGGAACCCGGATGACGGGCAGAATCCGCGCGTCGACACCTATTTCGTCGATCTGGATAGCTGCGGCCCGATGGTTCTGGACGCGCTGATCAAGATCAAGACCGAGATTGACCCGACGCTGACCTTCCGCCGGTCGTGCCGCGAAGGCATCTGCGGGTCCTGTGCCATGAACATCGACGGGATCAACACGCTGGCCTGCATCTATGGCCTGGACGAGGTGAAGGGCGATGTGCGCATCTATCCGCTGCCCCATATGCCGGTGATCAAGGACCTGATCCCGGACCTGACCCATTTCTACGCGCAGCACGCCAGCATCATGCCCTGGCTGGAAACAAGGACGAACCAGCCTGCCACGGAATGGAGGCAATCCATCGAAGACCGGTCCAGGCTGGACGGGCTGTATGAATGCGTGATGTGCGCCTGCTGTTCCACCTCTTGCCCGTCCTATTGGTGGAACGGTGACCGCTATCTGGGACCGGCCGCCCTGCTGCATGCCTATCGCTGGATCATCGACAGCCGGGATGAGGCGACGGGAGAGCGGCTGGACAATCTGGAAGACCCGTTCAAGCTGTACCGCTGCCACACCATCATGAACTGCGCCAAGACCTGCCCCAAGGGTCTGAACCCGGCCAAGGCGATTGCCGAGATCAAGCAGCTGATGGTGGAACGGGTGGTATAGGGTCGTGCCGAAACAAGATTCCGGCTGCTTGCCCAGGGGTAAGGTCCGCTTGATCCCGTAAAGCGCGAGGGCCGGATCGGGCGGATCATGCAACGCATCGCGTTTCCCCGCCCGGCCAGAGGCCACAATCCGCACAGGACCGTTCGCGCAAGCGCAACAAAGACCCGCGTCCGCCGGGGGCATTGGCCCCAGCGGCGGACGGGTGGCAGGCGTGGCGCATTGCCGGGGCGATGGCCCCGGTCAGACCGCACGGGGACTGTCCCTGGCCTGCGGTCGGACAGCCCATCAGGCTGGCACTTTTTCCTCCATCGTCCGGGCAGGGGAAGCGCCCATCGGGCATGCCGGAAAGGTGCCGCATCTGCGCCTGTCTTGTCCGGCACCGGCTCAGCACCCCGGCATGTCGCAGCTGCCGCATCTGCCAGGGCTGCCAACAAGGGCAGACTGCCCTTGGTGCACAGAAGTCTGCCCTGACGATCACCGCTGACGCCGTGGTCCACACCAATGGCCAGGGTGCGGTGGGCCCATACCGCGCCTGCCGCTTTCATAAGGGGAACGCTGCGTCCCATGACGGGCACGGGACGCGGGCTGCGGTCGATCTGCCGCCGCGCCGACAGGTCCGGGCACGGGTGGAACCCAAAGACGGCAGCTTCGGCCATGATCCTGCCGGAAGCTGTACCGCAATCGCACTGCATCCGTTGATCCCATGCGCCCTTGGCTACCGCGCCTGCCCGGGGGGCACTGACGGCGAAGCTGGCGTGTCCCTGCGCGTCACCCCTGAGCCCGAAGCCGACAGCAGGGAAGGGCGGCAGCGTTTGGGCTGGCAGGCGATCCTGGACAGGTTTGCACGGCACACGGAAGGGAACCGGTAGACCGCCTGTCGGTTCGGTCCCTCATGTCCCGTCCCGGAAGAATGCGGCGTCGAAGGATTCGACAACCGGAAGCGCCCGTTCAAGTACAGTTGTTCCTTGCCGGGTCAGGGTGATGCATTTGGCCCGCTGATCGCCGGACGAAACCTGACGGTCGATCAGACCCTGTCGTTCGAGGCGCGAAGCGATCTGCGAAACCAGCATTCGGTCCAACCCAAGAAATGTGGCAACATCCTGCTGGGTGGTATGGTGTCCGTCCCGACCGAGCCAGCCGCAAACCGCCAGAATCGCAAATTGCGGCTGCGTCAGGCCGTGCGGGCGCAGCTTCGCGTTGAGGCCGCGCTGCCAGCGCATGAAATCGCGCCAAAGTGTGAATCCCGGGCTTTCCCCCGGCCCGTCAAAGGCCGAGGCGGATTGCCAGTTGATCTGCCCGGATGTCACTGCTGCAGCCCGGCGGTTTCGGCGGCGCGTTTCAGCCCCGCCAGGGTGTTGGGAAGTGTGCGGTCGATACCCGATCCGATCAGACGCCGGAACAGGAATGCCAGCGGACCGTCAAATCTTACCCAGTGCGATGCGACCGTTTGGCTTTCGGTTCCGTCCAGTTCATGGCCAAACTGCATGCGGCACAGCGGAAGCCGCGCTTCAACGGTGAATGACCGGTCCGGCACCACATCGATTACCCGGATTTTCGCCGTGGGGCCTTGCCTTGGCTTTAGCCAGCCGGTCGCACCGCTGCGCAGGGCTGAAAGCCCGACTTCAATTGTTTCGCTGTCCCACATCGGCCAGGAACCGACATCAGCATAAAGAGCAAAAACGCGCTCCCTTGGGGCGTTGATCGTGATTCTGTGCACGATGGTCATCTGATCTGCCTTCCATTTAGTAAACGTATTTACAATATGACAGCCGATGATGGTCCCGTCAACGGCTGCGCGACCATGTTCCGCGCGCCGATGCATCCTGCTTGACAGTCGGCATCCCGGGCGACACCGTCCGCGCAGCGCATCTCGCATGGTCAGGAGGCCGCAGGTTGAAATCCGAACACCCCGTCCATCCGGCCCCTGCCGGTGCCGCCGCGCGCAAGGCGGTGCGTCCGGTCATCTGTTACCCGGTGGAAAACCTGCCGCAGCCGGACCTGACCGCCCTGCAGGCAGCCCGGGCGGGATGGGTGAAGACCGGCGAAACCCTGATCCCGCCGCGCGATGCCGCCGCGTTCCGCGTCCCGGCGGGGCATTTCTTTCGCATCGTCAGCGTGGAAGGGCCGCAGGTGGGCGATCTGAACCTGTGGAATGCCGCCGACCTGTCCGAACGGTTCTATTCCGGCAAGACGCGCGCGCTGCATGGCACGCATCTGTCAACGGGTGACCGCATGTGGTCATCCTTTCCGCATCTGCGCCCGCTGGCGACCATTACCGATGACACGCTGGACTGGTACGGGTTCGACAGTTTCGGCGGGGCGGTGCATGACGTGATCGGCACGCGCTGTGATCCCTATACGCACAATCTGCTTTCCCATGGCGGGCAGTATCACCACTGCTGCCATTCCAACCTGACGCGCGCGCTGGCGGCGGCAACCGGCCTGCCGCTGCATCAGGCGGAAAGCCATGTGCATGATGTGCTCAATGTCTTCATGTGCACCGGGTTCAGCCGCGATACCGGGCAATACTTCATGAAAGCCAGTCCGGTGCGCCCGGGCGACTATATCGAATTCTTTGCCGAGGCCGATCTGCTGGGCGCGCTTTCGGCCTGTCCGGGGGGCGATTGTTCGGCCGAACATTCATCGGATGTGGCGGCCTGCCATCCGCTGCTGGTCGAAGTGTTTGCGCCCCTGTCCCCGCCACAGGGCTGGGTCCGCCCTGCGCGCAACGGATATGACCGTACGCATGGGGTCTGAGGCGCGCGGCCTGCGCCGCCGTCAGCAGTAGCGTTCCACCGTCGCGGCCTGATCGGGCCCGTAGCGGTCGCCAAAGGCGAAGCCTACCGGCAGAAGGCGGTCGATCACGGCCCGGTCTTCGTCCGTGAAGGCGATCCGGTCGGCGGCAATCCAGGCCATCAGGTTTTCCGCCCTGCGCGTGCCGGGAATGGGGATCAGGTGCGGACCCCGGTCCAGCACCCAGGCCAGGGCAGCGGCAGGAACACTCCAGCCGCGATCCTGCGCAAAGGCGCGGAAACGGGCGATCTGCGCGGTGTTGAGCGACCAGTCCGGTTCATGAAAGCGCGGAATCTGCAGACGGAAATCCCCCGGCGGCAGGGCGCGCGGATCAACCGGCGGGTCGCCGAACACCCCGCGCGCCAGCGGAGAGAAGGGCACGAAGGCCACGCCAAGCCCGGCGCAGGTCTGGATCAATCCCAGTTCCGGCTGGCGGGACCACAGCGAATATTCGTTCTGCACGGCGCGGCAGGGCCGCACCGCATGGGCGCGGCGCAGCGTGCCGGGCGAAACCTCGGACAGGCCATAGCCGCCGATCTTGCCCTCGTCGATCAGGCGGCCCAGCGTTCCGGCCACCTCGTCGATCGGGCGCGCCTGTTCGCGGCGGTGGATGTAGAACAGGTCCACATGGTCTACCCCCAGCCGTTTCAGCGACCCTTCCAGTTCGGCGCGCAGATAGGGTTCCGAATTGTCGAACCGCCGGTTCGGGCCGCTGACGATCCCGGCCTTGGTGGCGATCTTCACATCGGCGCGGCGACGCTTGAGGAACCGGCCCACCACGCTTTCCGACACGCCCATGCCGTAGATATTGGCGATGTCAAGGAAATCGATGCCATGATCAAGTGCGGCATCCAGGCAGCGCTGGCTGGCGGCCTCATCGGTTGGGCCGAAGATGCCGCCAAAGCTCATGCAGCCCAGCCCGATGGCAGACACCTGCGGGCCGCCTGCGCCCAACGGACGGCGCTTCATGCGAAAGCCGCCCCCAGGGCGATCTGCACCATGTCGCCGAAGCTGCGCTCGCGGTCGGCGGAAGGCAGCGCCTCCTGCGTCAGCAGGTGGTCGGAAATGGTCAGGACCGCCAGCGCGCGCCGACCATAACGGGCGGCAAGCGTGTAAAGCTCTGCCGCTTCCATTTCAACGCAGAGGATGCCGTGGCGCTGCAACTGTTCGGTCAGGTCGGGGCGTTCGTCATAAAAGACATCCGACGAATAGATGCCGCCCGCATGGGTGGGAACACCCTTGGCCTGCGCCGCCTGCCAGGCCGCGTGCAGCAGGCCGAAATCGGCGGTGGGGGCGAAGTTCACCTCGCGGAAGATGCCGCGCGACGGGGTCGACAGGGTGCTGGCGGTCATGGCCAGCACCAGGTCGCGCAGCCTGACCTGCGGCTGCATCCCGCCCGCCGAACCGATGCGGATCAGCGTTTTCGCGCCATAGTCCCGGATCAGCTCGTTCACATAGATCGACAGTGACGGCATGCCCATGCCGGTGCCATGGATGGTGACCGGATGCCCCTGCCAGGTGCCGGTATAGCCCAGCATCCCGCGCACCTCGTTCACCAGACGCGGGTTTTCCAGGAAAGTCTCTGCCGCCCAGCGCGCCCGGTAGGGGTCGCCGGGCAACAGCACGGTTTCGGCGATGTCGCCGGGCTTTGCGCCGATGTGGACGGTCATGGGCGACCCTTTGCTGGCTGTGGACACGACTCCCTCCGGCATAGCCGGGGAGGGCAGCTTTGGGAAGTGTGCGGGACCGGTTGGCCGGGTGCCCGGGCCGGAGCGCCGGGGGTTTCGCACCCCCGGACCCCCGTGGGGTATTTTGGCCAAGAAGAATTAAGGGAAGGGGGCCCTGCGTCGGCGGCTGCGACCCCGAGGAAGCGGGGGGTGGTGTTATTCCGCCGCAGCTTTCGTTTGATCGACCAGACCGACGATATCCATCATGATCCGGTTCATCTCGAAATCCTTTGGCGTATAGACGGCCGCCACGCCCAGGGCGCGCAGCCGGGCCGCGTCGTCTTCGGGGATGATGCCGCCCACGACCAGCGGCACATCGCCCAGGCCCGCCGCGCGCATCCGGTTCAGCACTTCGGCGATCAGCGGCATGTGGCTGCCCGACAGGATCGACAGGCCCACGACATGCGCCTGTTCGTCGGCTGCGGCGGCAACGATTTCGGACGGGGTCAGGCGGATGCCCTCATAGCGGATGTCCATGCCGCAGTCGCGGGCGCGGGCGGCGATCTGTTCGGCACCGTTGGAATGGCCGTCCAGCCCCGGCTTGCCGACCACGAACGTCAGGCGGCGTCCCAGTTTGGCCGACACCAGATCGACCGCCTCGCGGATCGGTTCCAGCCCTTCGGTCCGGTTCGACGGGTTGCGCGACACGCCGGTGGGGGCGCGGTATTCGCCAAAGGCCTGGCGCACCACGGCCCCCCATTCCCCGGTCGTCACCCCGGCCCTGGCGGCGGCGATCGAGGCGGGCATGACATTGGCCCCGGTGGTGGCGGCCTGCCGCAGCGCATCCAGCGCGCGGGCCACGGCCGCCGGGTCGCGGGCCGCGCGCCAGGCGGTCAGGCGGGCGATCTGATCGGCCTCTGCCCTGGGGTCGGCCTGCATGATCGCACCATCGCCCGCCGTCAGCGGTGACGGCGCGGCTTCGGTCCAGCGGTTGACGCCGACCACCACGGTTTCGCGCGACTCGATCCGCCCGATCCGTTCCGCATTCGCTTCAACAAGGCGACCCTTCATGTAGTCAATGGCGGCCACCGCCCCGCCCATCGCGTCGATCTGCGCCAGCTCGGCCCGCGCGCCCGTCTTCAGCTCTTCAACCTTGCGGTCCACCGCCGGATTGCCGTCAAACAGGTCGTCGAATTCCAGAAGGTCGGTTTCATAGGCCAGGATCTGCTGCATGCGCAGCGACCATTGCTGATCCCAGGGGCGGGGCAGACCCAGCGCCTCGTTCCAGGCGGGCAGCTGCACGGCGCGGGCGCGGGCGTTCTTGGACAGCGTCACGGCCAGCATTTCGATCAGGATGCGGTAGACGTTGTTCTCCGGCTGCTGTTCGGTCAGGCCCAGCGAATTGACCTGCACGCCATAGCGGAAGCGGCGATACTTCGCCTCGGTCACGCCATAGCGGGTCAGGCACAGCTCGTCCCACAGATCAACGAAGGCGCGCATCTTGCACAGTTCGGTGACAAAGCGGATGCCGGCATTCACGAAAAAGCTGATGCGGCCCACCATGTTCGGGAAGTCTTCGGGCGGAACCTTGCCCTTCAGATCGTCCAGCACCGCGCAGGCCGTGGCCAGCGCAAAGGCCAGTTCCTGTTCCGGCGTCGCCCCCGCTTCCTGCAGATGATAGGAACAGACGTTCATCGGGTTCCATTTGGGCAGATGCCGCTGGGTATAGGCGGCGACATCGGTGATCATCCGCAGCGAGGCTTTGGGCGGGCAGATATAGGTCCCGCGCGAGAGATATTCCTTGATGATGTCATTCTGCACCGTGCCGTTCAGGGCAGCGACATCGGCCCCCTGTTCTTCGGCAACAGCGATGTAAAGCGCCAGCAGCCAGGGGGCGGTGGCGTTGATCGTCATCGAGGTGTTCATCTGCTCCAGCGGGATATCCGCAAACAGCATCCGCATGTCACCCAGATGGGCCACCGGCACGCCGACCTTGCCCACTTCGCCCCGGCTCAGTTCATGGTCGCTGTCATAGCCGGTCTGGGTCGGCAGATCGAAGGCCACCGAAAGGCCGGTCTGACCCTTGGCAAGATTGGTGCGGTAGAGCGCGTTCGAGGCCCTGGCCGTGGAATGCCCGGCATAGGTCCGGAAAAGCCAGGGTTGGTCTTTCTTGGCTGGGGTCATGGCGGGCTCCGGGGTCTGCCTGGTAATAATCTTGCACGCCACTGTGCATAGACGACAGATTGTATCCCGTCAATTCGCTGCGTTGCGGCAAGGCTGGCCCTGGCGATCCCTGCAAAAACCCGTTGATCGCACCGCCGATCACGGTGAAGCTGATTCAGTGCCACGGAGCCAAGGCGCGCAAATCTTGCAACGAGGGACTTATGTCGACAAAGGCCATATTCCGTATCGCTGCGCTTTTGATAGCAGCCACCGCCGCCACCCTTGCCAGTGCCCAAGACCGCAATCTGCGCATCGACAATGACACGGGCGTCACCCTGTACCGGTTTTACAGCACAAACTCCGGATCGACCACATGGGGGAGCGATGTGATGGGATCGTCCACCCTGCCATCGGGCAGCGCCATGAATCTGAACTTCGACAACTCCTTCGGCTACTGCGAGTTCGACTTCCTTGCCGTCTTCGAAGACGGAACAGAGATGCAGCACGACAATGTCAATGTCTGCGAGATTGGCGACTACCACTACAGTGAATGACGTCTGACCTGAACGGTCCGGGGGCTTGGCAGCCCGGCTGGTGCCGTGCAAGTCTGCACCAATGACCCAGACCGTTGCGGTTCCCCTCTGGTTGCTTCTGCTGATTCTCGGCTTTGCGCTGATCGCGTTTCTGTCGCACTTTCTGTTTCCGTCGGTGCGCTGGTTTTTCCGCCGCCGGATGGAACGGGTCATCGCCCAGGTGAATTCCCGTCTTGAACGGCCGCTGGAACCGTTCAAGCTGATGGCGCGGCAGGACATGATCGTGCGGCTCAGCTACGATCCGAAGGTGATGGAAGCCGTCGTCGATCATGCGAAGGAGACCGGCATCCCTGAAAGCGTGGCCTTTCAGAAGGCGCGGGCCTATGCGGGCGAGATCGTTCCCAGCTTTTCCGCGACGGTCTACTTCGGGTTTGCGATCCGGGCGGCGCATTGGCTGAGCAAGCTGTTCTATTCGGTGCGCCTTGGCCGGGTGGATGACGAAATTGCCAGGATTGACCGGACGGCAACCGTGGTTTTCGTGATGAACCACCGCAGCAACATGGATTATGTTCTGGTCACCTGGCTGGTGGCAGAACGGTCGGCCATTTCCTATGCCGTGGGCGAATGGGCGCGCCTTTGGCCGCTGTCGGGGCTCATCCGCGCGACGGGGGCCTATTTCATCCGGCGCAATGCGCGGTCGAACCTGTACCGGCGCGTTCTGGCGCGATATGTGCAGATGGCCTCGGCCGAAGGGGCGACGCAGGCGATCTTTCCCGAAGGCGGGCTGTCGCTTGACGGGCGTGTCGGCAAGGCGCGGCTGGGGCTGCTGGGCTATATCGTGTCGGGGTATGATGCCGATCCGGTGCGGGATGTTGTTTTCGTGCCTGTGGGGCTGGCCTATGACCGGGTGATCGAGGACAGGCTGCTGGTCGAAGCGGGGCAGACCGGGGTGCGGCGGTTCCGGGCGCGGCCGCTGTCCATCCTTGGTTTCCTGATCCGCACGGCGTGGCGCAAGCTGCGCGGCCGTTTTCCGGGCTTCGGATCGGCCGCTGTCGCGTTCGGTCCGCCCCTGTCCCTGCGGGCGCTTCGGGCAGAACTGCCGTTTCTGCCGGCCGGGGCGCTGACCGAAGTGCTTGGGGAACGGCTGATGTCACGGGTCACGCAATCGGTTCCGATCCTGCCGGTGCCGCTTGTGGCGGCGGCGCTGGCGGACGGACCCCTGCCCAGGGCGGTTCTGGAAGACAGGATCGCCCGGATGAGCGCGGCGCTGGCCGGGATGGGGGCGGCGCTGGAACTGCCCCAGGGCGGGGCTGCCGCGACAATGTCCGAAGGCCTGCGTGTTCTGATGGCCCGCGGCATTGTCCAGGACAGCGGCGGTGCCCTGCGCCCGGTTCCCCAAAAGGATGCCATGCTGCAATTCTATGCCGGGTCCATCCTTCAGCTTCTGCGGTCAGCGGACAGCGTTTCTGCAACGCCGTAGACATAAAATTACAAAAACAAGACGCCATCTATTGCATTATTGCGCCGATGCCCCTAAACCCCGGCAAAGCGCGGTCCGATTCTGCGGCGCGGCATTGGTCGAAGGGGGAGGGTGCCGTGATGGCCCTGGACAGTCAGTCGGTAATCGCGGCCTATGACGCGCCGGTGAAGGACCTTTACGAAATCGGCGAGATGCCGCCCCTGGGCCATGTGCCGCGACAGATGTACGCCTGGGCGATCCGGCGCGAGCGTCATGGCCAGCCCGACAGCGCCATGCAGGTCGAGGTTGTGGAGACCTGGCAGATCGACAGCCATGAGGTGCTGGTCCTGGTGATGGCGGCGGGTGTCAATTACAACGGCGTCTGGGCCTGCCTTGGCGAGCCCGTCAGCGTGTTCGATGGCCACAAGCAACCCTATGCGGTGCTGGGGTCGGATGCCGCCGGGATCGTCTGGGCTGTGGGCGACAAGGTCAGCCGCTGGAAAGTCGGCGACGAGGTGGTGATCCACTGCAACCAGGATGACGGCGACGACGAAGAATGCAACGGCGGCGACCCGATGTTTTCGCCCACCCAGCGCATCTGGGGATACGAGACGCACGACGGGTCCTTCGCGCAGTTCACCCGCGTTCAGGCGCAGCAGCTGATGCCGCGCCCCCGGCACCTGACCTGGGAAGAATCCGCCTGCTACACGCTGACGCTGGCCACGGCCTACCGCATGTTGTTCGGCCATCAGCCGCATGATCTGAAGCCGGGCCAGAACGTGCTGGTCTGGGGGGCCTCGGGGGGCCTTGGATCCTATGCGATCCAGCTGATCAACACGGCGGGGGCCAATGCCATCGGGGTGATCAGCGAAGAGGACAAGCGGGATTTCGTGATGGGCCTGGGGGCCAGGGGCGTGATCAACCGCAAGGATTTCAGATGCTGGGGCCAGATGCCGCAGGTCGGAACGCCCGAATACACGGACTGGCTGAAAGAAGCCCGCCGCTTTGGCAAGGCGATCTGGGACATCACCGGCAAGGGCGTGAATGTGGATATGGTCTTCGAGCATCCGGGCGAGGCGACCTTTGCGGTCTCGTCGCTGGTCTGCAAGAAGGGCGGCATGGTGGTGATCTGTGCCGGAACCACCGGGTTCAACTGCACCTTCGACGTGCGCTACATGTGGATGCACCAGAAGCGCCTGCAGGGGTCGCATTTCGCGCATCTGAAGCAGGCGGCAGCCGCCAACAAGCTGATGGTCGAACGCCGGCTTGATCCCTGCATGTCCGAAGTCTTTCCCTGGGCGGACCTGCCGGTGCCGCATATGAAGATGCTGCGGAACGCGCACAAACCCGGAAACATGGCGGTGCTGATCCAGGCACCGCACACCGGACTGCGGACCTTCGCAGATACGCTGGACGCCAGCCGGTCGCGCTGAGGCACCCCTTGCCCGTGGCCACCATGGCCACCGTGGCCGTCACGCCCCCGGACGGCCGCCCGCTGCGGCGTGCCGGCACCGGGGGGCGGTGGCTGCGCAGGTGGCCAGAACCTTCACCAATGCCTCATTGCAAGTTTGCTGTGGCAAGGAAATCCTCAACCGCCCGTTCGGCACGGGCAGGCGCGCGGCCACCGGCAAGCACCGGTTTGCCCGGCTTTGCGCCGACCCCGGCATCGGGCATCGCCCTGCACCCCCGGTGCGGCCACACGCCAAGCTATGGTCCGCCACTGGCCTGAGAACAAAGTGAAGCGGCATGGCCGGGCACCGGGCGCTTCAACGGCCAGACCGGCGATGTGACAGGCAGGCCGTTCCGGCGCGGTGCCCGTTTCAGCGCCCGGTCAGGCGCCGACCCCGGTCTGCGGCAAAAGCTGCACCCCGTTGATCTGCCAGCCCTGGGCGGTTTCAACCATCTGGTAATCCAGCAGATGCGTGCGGCCCGCCTGATCGGTGACCATCACCCGCTGCCACAGGTTGCCCGCCACCTTGCGCAGGTCCAGAAACTGCACCTTGGCGGGACGCCAGACCATCGGATAGCCATTGCGCACCATCCTGCCGAAATTCTCGGGCGTGCCGAACATGCCCTTGATATTGGGCGAGGCAAAGGAAAAGGCCGTGCCGACATCTTCGGCGCGAAAGGCGTCAAACTGCTGCTGGATGACGGTTTCGATGGCCGGATTGCGCGCCTCATCGGCTTGGGCGGACAGGACCGGCAGGCACAGCAGAACAAGGCTCAGAACAAGTTGGCGCATTGGCGGCCTCCACCACGGGTCATGCCAAAGGGTTTAGCGCGCGGCGGCACCGGAACAAGGTCCGCTTGCCGCAAAGGGCAAAAGCGCCCATGTTGATCCGAAGGAGCGGCGCATGGCTTACCGGTTTTCCCCTGACGACCCGAGTCTCCAGCAGGCGCTGCGGCGCATCGCCGATGAAGAGCTGCGCGCGGCCCTGGCGGTGCTGGACGACACCCGCCTGCCGCCACAGGCCGTCCATGATGTGCGCAAGCGCGCCAAGAAGCTGCGCGGGCTGTTGCGCCTGCTGCAGGGCAGCTTTCCCGACCACGCGCGCGAGAACGCCGCCCTGCGCGACGCGGGCCGGTTGCTGGCCCTGCAGCGCGATGCCGAGGTGCGCCTTGCGACCTTTGGCAGGCTGTTCCCTGATACCCCGGCGGCGCTGGCACCGCTGCGCCGCCTGCTGGTGCATGACCGGGACGCCCCCCCAGCGCCGTCGCATCAGACGGAAGCGGCGGAAATCCTACGGGCAATGCACGATCGGGTGCGCGGCTGGACGCTGACCGGCAAGGACCACAGGATTCTGGCGCAGGGCCTGGCGCGAACGCGCCGCCGTGCCGCGCAGGCGATGGAGGATGCCGCGCGGTCCCCCGGCTTTGACGCGATCCACGACTGGCGCAAGCGCGCCAAGGATTTCTGGTACCAGACGCGTCTTCTGGCCCCGATCTGGCCCGAGGCGATGGTGCCGCTGACAAAATCCGCCGGGGACCTGACAGAAGCCCTGGGCGTGCATCACGACATCGCCGTGCTGCACGCCCGTCTTCCGCCTGATCTGCTGTCCGGCAGGGCCGAGGCGCTGTTCAACCGGCGGGCCAGGGCGGCGCAGCAGGATATCGAAGCCCGTGTCTTTCCCGAGGGCAGCCGCCTGTTCGCAGGCGACCCCGGGGCGATGGCAAAGCTGTGGTGCCGCTGGTGGCTGCTGTGGCGCGATCAGGCGGCAAGCGCGCCCGACAGTGCCCGGTCGATCAGCGCCACGGTTTCATCCACCCCGTAAAGCGCCACGAAGCCGCCAAAGCGCGGGCCCTGGCTGGCCCCCAGCAGCACCTCGTACAGCGCCGTGAACCAGTCGCGCAGCGGATCAAAGCCGTGCTCGGTGCCCACGGCGAAGACCATGGTCTGCAGGGCTTCGGCATCTAGACCGCCCGTCCATGCCGCAAGCCGCTGGCGCAGGTCGGTCAGGGCGCTGCGTTCCCTGTCGCCGGGTGCGCGGAAGCTGCGCGTCGGGGCGACGAAATCGGTGTAATAGCGCAGGGCAAAGCCGGCGGCGGCATCCAGATCGGGATGCGTCTCTGGCGTGGCTTCGGGCGCGTAGCGGCGGATGAAGCCCCAGAGGCCGGCCTTGTCCACCGCCCCCGCCACGCTGGCCAGATTGAGCAGCATCGCAAAGGACACCACCATATGCGACGGCGGCGGGTTGCCGCCATGAATGTGCCAGACCGGGTTGTTGACCTGCGCATCCACATCCTGACCGGGATAGGCCTTCAACTGCTGGTGATATTCGTCCACCGCGCGCGGGATCACGTCGAAATGCAGGCGCTTGGCCGTCTTCGGCTTTTGATACATGAAATAGGACAGGCTTTCGGTCGCGGCATAGCTCAGCCATTCGTCGATCGTCAGGCCATTGCCCCTGGATTTCGAAATCTTCTGGCCATTCGCATCCAGGAACAGCTCATAGCTGAAATGCTGCGGCTTCCGCCCGCCCAGAATCTCGCAGATACCGTCATAGATCGGCGTGTTGGTGGAATGATCCTTGCCATACATTTCGAAATCCACGTCCAGCGCAGCCCAGCGCGCGCCGAAATCGGGCTTCCATTGCAGCTTCACATGGCCCCCTGTCACGGGCAGGGTCCATTCGCGCCCCTCCCCGTCATCGAAGGTCACGGTTCCGGCCACGGCATCGACATGCCTGATCGGAACATAAAGCACGCGGCCGGTTTCGGGATGGATCGGCAGGAAGCACGAATAGGTCTGCTGGCGCTCTTCGCGAAGAGAGGGCAGCATGACGTCCATGATCGCGTCATAGCGCTGGGCGGCCAGCAGCAGCGTGGCGTCGAACCGGCCGGACCGGTAGAAGTCGGTCGCCGAGATGAATTCATATTCAAAGCCGAAGGTGTCAAGGAACCGGCGCAACATGGCGTTGTTATGCGCGCCGAAGCTTTCATATTCGCCGAAGGGGTCGGGCACAGCGGTCAGCGGCTTCTGGCGGTGCAGGGCCAGCATGTCCTGTTGCGGCACGTTGTCCGGGATCTTGCGCATCCCGTCCAGATCGTCGGAAAAGCAGATCAGGCGGGTGGGGATATCGCTGATCACCTCAAACGCGCGGCGGATCATGGTGGTTCGGGCCACCTCGCCGAAGGTGCCGATATGGGGCAACCCGCTGGGACCATAGCCGGTTTCGAACAGGACATAGCCTTTTTCCGGGTCCTTGCGGGCGTACCGCGCCTGAAGGTGGCGGGCCTCTTCAAAAGGCCAGGCTTTCGACTTCATCGCGGCATCGCGCAGGGCAGACATCGGTGGCATCCTTGTGGCACCGGCAGGCCCCGTGCCCGCGATGCATCCCGTGTCCTATTGCCGGGGCGGTTCCCCGTCAATATTCTGCACCGGCAAGAAGATATCCAAGGATCTGTGCCCGTGCCCGATACCCCGTCATCGCTGACACCGCAGGACGCGCTTGTCGCGCTGATGATTGCCGTGTCGTTTTCCGACGAAACCATCCGGACCACCGAACTGGTGGCGATCCAGCGCATCGTCAATCACCTGCCGATCTTCACCGGCTATGATGCGGACCGCATCCGCACCACGGCGCAGACCGTCTTTGATCTGTTCGAGGAAGAAGACGGGCTGGATGCCCTGTTCGGCCTGATCCGCGATGCCCTGCCCGAACGCCTGTTTGAAACGGCCTACGCCCTGTCATGCGACGTGGCGGCTGCGGACGGCAAGCTGAGGGATATTGAACTGCGGATGCTGGAGGAGGTCCGGCACGAATTGAACATCGACCGGCTGCATGCCGCCGCAATCGAATGGGGCGCGCGGGCGCGGCATTTGCGCGAATGATCAGTCAACCCGGTGCCGCACGACGCGGTCGGTGATGAATTCTGCCAGGGCCGCAGCCGCAGGGGAGGGGCGGGGGGCCGCCAGCAGGGCAATCTCTGCCGGGTCCAGCGGGGGCCAGCCCTGCGGCGCGCCCAGCACCTGCAATCCCTGCGGCACCATGGTGCGGGGCATCACCGCATACCCCAGCCCCGCCTTGACCGCCGCCGAAACCCCGGCATGGCTGGGGCTGGTGAAGACATCGGTCCAGGCAACATGCGCCCGGTCCAGCGCCAGGGTGGCGCGGCTGCGATAGACGCAAGGGGCCGGGGCCACCACCAGCGGCAGCGGGCGCGCCCGTGCTGCCAGGGCGGAAAGCGCCCCCTCACCTGCGGGCGGGCCCACCCAGACCAGGGTTTCGCGCCACAGCGCCTGTGACCCGGCCTGGCTTTCTGCCGGGTCCTGCTTGATGATGATCAGGTCCTGGTCACCGGCCAGAAATTCCGCGATCAGCGGCAGCGTCAGCTTGCAGGTCACATGAAGCTGGACATTCTCATGCGCGGCGGCGAAAACGCCCAGAATGTCGGGCAGATAGGCAGAGGCAAAGTCTTCGGGGCTGCCAAAGCGCACTTCGCCTTTCAGATCGTCGGCACGGAAGCGTGCCAGCATGGCATCTGCCGCCGCAATCAGTCTGCGGGCATGGACCAGCAGACGTTCGCCATCCGGTGTCAGGCGGACATTGCGCGTGTTGCGCTCCAGCAACCTGCGCCCGAATGTTTGCTCCAGCTTGCGGATCTGGCCCGAAACCGCCGATTGCGACCGCCCGATCAATGCGCCGGTTCCCGAAAAGCTGCCCGATTCCGCCACGGCAACAAAGGTGCGCAGCAACGCCGTGTCCACATCATGCATCGCGGTTCCTTCGCGCCAATTCATCTGTCTTTCAGATTATTCAGATAAGAAATTCGCATTTCCCTTTTCAATGTCAAGGTTGCAGAAGGTGGCGTCACACACCGCCACCAAAGGGGCATCATGGAAACCTCGCTGCTTGTCGAAAATCTGATCTCGCCCGTCACCCTGGCCTTTCTGCTGGGCGTCATTGCCACGCTGATCAGATCTGACCTGGAAATCCCGGAACCGGTGATCCGCATCTTTGCAATTTTCCTTCTGTTTTCGATCGGGCTTCAGGGCGGGCGGGAACTGGCCGGGTCCGACCTTGGCAATCTGGGCGGGGCGCTGCTGCTGACGCTGGCGCTGGTGCTGCTGCTGCCCGGCCTTGCCTTTGTGGTGGCGCGCCACATTGTCGGTTTGCCGATTGCGGATGCGGCGGGGGTGGCGGCGCTGTACGGATCGGTGTCTTCCGTGACCTTTGTGGTGGCGCGCACCTATGCCGAAGGGGCAGGCACGCCGATGGACGGGTTCGTCACCGGATTGGTTGCGCTGCTGGAACTCGGGATTCTCGTCGCCCTGTTCTATGGCAGGCTTGCCATCAGCCGCAGCGCCGGGGCGGGGTCGGCCGGGGGGTTGAAGGTGATCCTGTCGGAAACCCTGCGCGGGCGCGGCATCGTGCTGCTTGGGGGCGGGCTGATCATCGGCGCGGCCGTGGGCGAGAAGAACTTCACAGGGATCGAGCCGTTCTTTGTCGATCTGTTCCGGGGGGTGCTGGTGCTGTTCCTGCTGGAAATGGGCATGACGGCGGCGCGGCATCTGCGCGGCTTTGCCGCCGTGGGTCCCCGGATGCTGGGCTTCGGGCTGGCAATGCCGCTGATCAACGGGGCGATCGGCACGTTTCTGGCCACGCTGGCCGGTCTGCCGCTTGGCTCTGCCTTCGTGATGGGGGCGGTTGCGGCCTCGGCCAGCTATATCGACGCGCCCGCTGCGGTGCGCGCGACCTTTCCGCAGGCGAACCCGGCGATCTACCTGACCTCTTCGCTGGGAATCACCTTTCCCTTCATGATGATCGCGGGGGTGCCGCTGATCTATCAGATGGCGGTCTTCTGGCAGACGCTGCTGGGGTCGCCCTGACGCCCCGGCCGGGCGGGGACCTCCAGGGTGCCGAAAGAGCAATCCGACCACCTGCCTGCCGGGAAACTCTTCCCGATCCGGGGAAAGGGATTGCCCCTCCGGGCGGGACCAGGAAACGCGACCCGCGTTTCCCCCGCCCGCGCGGGACGGTGCCCTGTGGACCGGCAGGTCCAGGACCAGCAGAGGCCAGCGCCCGACCCGGCGGGCGAGAAGCGCCCGCCGGGGGCGGGTCGGGCGCTGGCCGGGGGCAAGTCGGGCGCTGGCCGGGGGCTTTGGCCCCCGGCTGGTCCTGATGCCAATGCAGCGCTGTGGCAGGGGCGATGGCCCCTGCCATTGAAGCGGTGAGGGTGCTTTCGTTAGTGCGGGCGGGAACAGGAAACGCACCGCGTTTCCCCGCCCGCGCGGAACGCTGCCACCAAGACCGGTGCAACCCGCACCAACAGAGGCCAGCGCCCGACCCGGCGGGCGGGAAGCGCCCGCCATGGGCGGGTCGGGCGCTGGCCGGGGGCTTTGGCCCCCGGCTGGTCCTGATCCCGGCGCAGCGCTTTGGCAGGGGCGATGGCCCCTGCCATGGCAGCGGTGACAGTGCTTTCGCCCCTCCGGACGGGACCAGGAAACGCGACCCGCGTTTCCCCGCCCGCGCGCGACGGTGCCCCGTTGACCGGCAGGTTCGGGAACAACGTAGGCCAGCGCCGGCCCGACCGGCGAGAAGCGCCCGCCGGGCCGGGCGGGCGCTGGCCGGGGGCTTTGGCCCCCGGCTGGTCCTGATCCCGGCGCAGCGCTGTGGCAGGGGCGATGGCCCCTGCCAGAGAAGCGGTGACAGTGCGTTCATATCTCCGGGCGGGAACAGGAAACGCACCGCGTTTCCCCCGCCCGCGCGGTACGGTGCCCTGTAGATCGGTCGGTCCAGGCGCCACGAAAGGCCAGCGCCCGACCCGGCGGGTGCGAAGCGCCTTCCATGGGCGGGGCGGGCGCTCGCCGGGGGCTTTGGCCCCCGGTGGGCCAATGGGCATCGTGGCTCTGTGGCAGGGGCGATGGCCGCTGCCAGGATGCGCAAGGCGCGCGCAACCGGAAGAGGTGCCCGCTTTCCGGGCCAGGCAGCCCCTGCGGCCCGCACTTTTCCGCCCCCCTTAACCGCTGACACCCGTCCAGTCCTCGATCAGCCGGGATTGCAGGCCGCGGGCGCGTTTGGCCCAGGCGGTGCCACCGGCGGGCTGTTCGCGCTCTGACAGGGGAACTGCATCGCGGCGCGCGGTGTCAGCCGCATAGATCGTGAAGACCAGGCTGCGCCCGTCTGGCGCAGCGATGTAACCGCTGAGCCCCGAGACAAAGTTCAGCGTGCCGGTCTTTGCCACAACCTTGACCGGGCCGCCTGTCTGCCCACGACCCGTGGCATCGCGCAGCGCAAAGGGCTTCAGCAGCGCAGGCAGCGGCCCGTCCTTTGCGCGGACCAGCGCCGCCACCATATCGGCGGGGGCGACCCGGCTGTCCGACCCAAGGCCGGAATGGTCGACAAACCGCCCCGCCCGGCCAAAGCGCTGTGCGGCCCAGCCGCTCATGCGACCGGCCGAGGTGGCAAGCGTCTTGACGCCGTCGCCCGTCGCGGTCAGCCCCACGACTTCGGCGGTCAGATTGGTGGAAAACTTCAGCATGTCCCGCAGAACCGCTGGCAGCGGATTGCTGGCCGCCTGCACCAGGACGGCACCCTCGGGGCGGCTGCGCACCGGGGCGGGCGCGGGCAGATCAATGCCCTGCGCGCGCGCCAGGGTGCGGAACACGTCGCCGGCATAGGCACCGGGCTGGCGCACCGGAAGCCAGCGGCTGCCGCCCTTGCCCAGCGCGGCACTGGCCACCGTCCAGGTGTCGATGCCGCCGGTTTCGGCAAAGGTGTAAACCGGCAGGTCGCGGGGAACGACCGTCATGCGGGCCATGCGGACGGGGGGCACATACAGATCGGATCGCGCATCCATCGCCACATCCCAGCCCTGCCCGGCGCGGCGCCATTCAAAATGCACGCGGTTGAAATTCAGGTTCAGGCCAGAAATGGACGGGTTGTAGCCGACATGATCGGGCTGGTCACCGTCGATCTGCGGCAGGCTGGGCAAGGCACCCTCGTTCACCAGAAAGCGGCCGGACACGCTGCGCACACCCGCCGCCCGCAGATCGGCCGCCATGACGGCCAGGACATCGGTCGACAGCGTCGGGTCGCCGGACCCCGCCAGCACCAGATCCCCCGTGATCTGTCCGCCGCTGACCGGGCCGGTCGCCATCAGCCGCGTGCCGAACCGGAAGCTGGGGCCAAGCCTTTCCCAGGCGTAAAGGGTGGTGATCAACTTGGCCGTCGAGGCCGGGGGCAGCGGAACATCCGGATCCAGGGCGTCCACCACCTCGCCCGTCACGGCATCGACCGCCAGATAGCCGACCTGCCCGCCCAGCGCGGCCGCAGCGACGGCTGCCTGCCCGGACGACGCCTTGCGGACCAGCGGCGCGCCGGGCGCGCCCGGTCGGGCAGGCGGGCGCGGTGCTGTCAGCGGGGCTTCGGCCAGAACCGGCGCGGCAGCGCCCGCCATCAGGCCTGCAATCACCCAGCGCCGCGTGACCATTCAGCCCCCCCTGCCGACCCCGCGCGCCCAAGCTACAGCCCGCCTGCGCCGACGGCAAGCGGGCAGCGCGCGCTGTGTCGGCAGCGCCAGATAGGTCCGGGTCAGGGAGCGCAGGATTTGTCCGGTTTGAGGCTTTGCCAGGGCGGCCCCGGCGGCATCCTGGCGGCGACCGGACCCGCCGGAACGCGGAGCACGCGACCCTGGCGCGCTCCAGAGGCATGGCGCGACGGGCGCGGTCCGCGCCGGGCAGAACGCCGCCCGCCGCCTGACAGGGTGCTGAGAACGTGCCAACCGCATGGGCTGCCCGACCGGAAAGAGGGACCCTCTTGCGCCTGCGTGCGCGCTTTGCGCACCCTGGCCGGGGCCATCGCCCCTGCCACAGCGCCACGCTGAACCCACGCCAGCCGGGGGCCCAAAGCCCCCGGCCAGCGCCCGACCCGCCCCCGGCGGGCGCTGGCCTGTGTTGGTGCGGGTTGCACCGGTCCTGGTGGCAGCGTCGCGCAGGGGCGGGGGAAACGCGGGTCGCGTTTCCTGATCCCGCCCAAAGGGGCAATCCCTGTCCCCGGACCGGAAGGATTTTCCCGGCAGGCAGGCGGCAGGATTGAATTTCTTTGCAGCCTGCTAACGGTGCCACTCGCCCCGCGCGCGGATGGCACTGGACGACAGATCGACCAGCGGCATCGTGACAAAGGCCCAGGCCGGCGGTGCGCGCAGGCCAAGTCCGCCGGGGGGCACTTCTGCGGCGCGGAACATCCGCGCCGCCACCGACCGGCGTGCGGCAATGCCAAAGCCGGGCCGGGCCATGACCCCCACGGGCACACGGGCCAGGATGCTCTGCCAGCGGTCCCAGCGGTGAAACTGCACCAGATTGTCGGCCCCCATCAGCCAGACAAAGCGGACACCCGGGTAAAGCGCCGTCAGCCGGTCCAGCAGGGCGGCGGTGTGGCGGGTGCCCAGAAGCACCTCCAGCCCGGTGATCACCACCCTGGGGTCGCCGATCACGGACCTTGCCTGCGCGATCCGGGTCGCCAGCGGGGCCGGACCTTCGGCTTTCAGCGGGTTGCCGGGGCTGACCAGCCACCACACCCGGTCCAGCCCGAACCGCTTGAGCGCCTCGCGCGTGACATGGGCATGCCCGGCATGAGCCGGATCAAACGACCCGCCGAGCAGGCCCACGACCATGCCCGGCAGTGCGATGGGAAAGCCTTGCCTCATGAACTGCCTTGTACCCGTTTGACCCTTCGCAGGAGTAGCAAGTTGCGCCTTGCGCCACCAGAACCCGGCTTCACGATCCTTCAAATTCCCCGACTCAAGCCAAAGCAGCCCCGGCCGGGTGCAGAGGACGTGACAGCCCCAAGGGCTGCATGACCGGAAAGGAAGAGAATCCCCCCGCGTTCCGGCCGGGTCCATCGCCCCGGCCCTGCGCTGCGCGTGCAGCACGCCCACCTGGGGCCACAGCCCCCGGCCAGCACCTGACCCGGCGGGCACTTCGCCCCCGCCGGGGAAACGCGGTGCGTTTCCCTGTCCCCGCCCGGAGGCGGCACCGAAGGTCTTTCTGCGTTTCGCCAGCCCCCACTGCCATGGCAACGGCCATTGCCTTTGCCACATCTTCACGGTGACACCTGACCGGCCGGGGACCAAAGCCCCCGGCCAGCGCCCGACCCGCCCCCGGCGGGCGCTTCACGTCCGCCGGGTCGGGCGCTGGCCTTCTGCTGTTCCCGGACCTGCCAGTCTGCGGGGCACCGTCGCGCGCAGGCGGGGGAAACGCGGGTCGCGTTTCCTGTTCCCGCCCGGAGGGACGTTCTCCGGGATGCCCTGTCTCTCTGGCAGGGGCCATCGCCCCTGCCAAAGCGCTGCGCCGGGATCAGGACCGGCCGGGGGGCCAAAGCCCCCGGCCAGCGCCCGACCCGCCCCCGGCGGGCGCTTCGCCCCCGCCGTGTCGGGCGCTGGTCTTTCGGGGTGCCTGAACCTGCCGGTCTACAGGGCACCGTGCCGCACGGGCGGGGAAACGCCATGCGTTTCCTGATCCCGCCCGCATTGGCGAAAGCACTGTCACCGCTGCAATGGCAGGGGCCATCGCCCCTGCCAGAGCGCCACACTGCCACCTGGCAGCCGGGGGCCAAAGCCCCCGGCCAGTGCCAGCGAGGTACCAGGGCGCGTCTTCAGCACCCGGCGATATGACCCATCCGAAAGGGTGGCCGAATCTGCCGGACCCTGCTACAGATTGGGGCATGGTCCTGCACAGCCCCAAGATAAGCCCATCTCGCCCGGTCATTCGCCAGCTTGACGAAGCCGCGATCAACCGCATCGCGGCGGGCGAGGTGGTGGAACGGCCCGCCTCTGCGGTCAAGGAACTGGCCGAAAACGCGATCGATGCCGGGGCCGGGCGGATCACGGTGGACTATGCCGATGGCGGCAAGACCCTGATCCGCGTCACGGATGACGGTTGCGGCATGACGGCGGCCGATCTGCCGCTGGCGCTGTCGCGCCATGCCACATCCAAGATCGACGGTTCGGACCTGCTGGCCATTTCCAGCTTTGGCTTCCGGGGCGAGGCGCTGCCCTCGCTTGGGGCGGTGGGGCGGCTTTGCGTAACCTCGCGCGTCGCGGGGGAAGAGGCCGCCTCGATGTCGGTCAGCGGCGGGCGCATCGAAGGGGTGCGGCCCGCCGCGCTGACGCAGGGCACGGTTGTCGAACTGCGCGATCTGTTCTATGCCACCCCGGCGCGGCTGAAGTTCCTGCGGACCGACCGTGCAGAAGCCCAGGCGATTGCCGATGTCATCCGCAGGCTGGCCCTGGCGCAGCCCTCTGCGGGCTTTGTGCTGCGCGATGTGTCGGGCGGCGGCGAAGGGCGGGTAATGTTCCGCGCCGATCCGGAACCCGGCGATCTGTTCGATGCCCTTCTTGGGCGCAGCGCCCGTGTTCTGGGTGCCGATTTTGCCGACAATGCCCTGCGGGTCGAGGCAGAGCAGGACGGCATGCGCCTGTCGGGCTATGCGGCACTGCCCACCTATTCGCGCGGGTCTTCGGTGGCGCAGTTCCTGTTCGTCAACGGCCGCCCCGTTCTGGACCGCCTGCTGTTCGGTGCCCTCAGGGCCGCCTATTTCGATGTCCTCAGCCGCGACCGGCACCCTGCGGCCGTGCTGCGGCTGGACTGTGACCCGCAGCGGGTCGATGTGAACGTGCATCCGGCGAAATCCGAAGTCCGCTTCCGCGAGCCGGGCCTGGCGCGCGGGCTGATCGTCAGCGGCCTGCGGCAGGCGCTGGCTGACGGGGCGCGGCGGGCGTCATCCACCGTCGGGGCCGCAACACTGGCGGCGCTGCGGCCGGAAACGCCGCGCATCTACCGGATGGAACGCGCCCCGGCCCCCGCACTGAGGCGGGCCTTTCAGCTTCAGTCCCCTTCGCCCGCGGTGCCGGGCTTTGCCGAAGCCCCCTCGGCCCGGATCGAACCGGCAGAGGCGCAGGTTGGTGCCGAGACCCTGCCTTTGGGCGCGGCCCGGGCACAGGTGCATGAAAACTACATCATCGCCCAGACCGAACGGGGCATCGTGATCGTCGATCAGCATGCCGCGCATGAACGGCTGGTCTATGAGCGGCTGAAGCGCCAGCGCGCCGGGCAGGGCATTGCGGCGCAGTCGCTGCTGATTCCCGTCATCGTGGAAATGTCCGATGCCGATGCGGCGCGCCTGATGGAGGTGGCACCAGACCTGCAGAAGCTGGGCCTGACGGCAGAGCCCTTTGGCCGGGGCGCGGTTGCAGTGCGCGAGGTGCCTGCGATTCTGGGGCAGGTGGACGCGCGGCGGCTGATCCTGGATGTGCTGGATGAACTGTCCGACCTGGGGGACAGCGGTCTGGTGCAGGCAAAGATCGATGCCGTGCTCAGCCGCATGGCCTGCCACGGATCGGTCAGGTCCGGCCGCCAGATGCGTGCCGAAGAAATGAATGCCCTGCTGCGCGAGATGGAGGCCACACCCCATTCCGGGCAGTGCAACCACGGGCGACCGACCTATGTGGAACTGAGGCTGGCCGATATCGAACGGCTGTTTGGGCGGACATGACCCTTGTGCTGCCAGACGGGGTGGACCCGCTGTGGGCCGCCGCAGGTGCCGCCGCCTGTGTGCTGCTGATCCTGCTGCTGACCCTGCGCGCCGCAGGGCGGGCGGGGCGCATGGCCGAACCGATGCTGCGCGAACTGGGCTGGATGAGCCAGCGCGTGCAGGGCCTGGCCGAAGGGCAGGAACGCCTGACGGGCGGGCTTTCGCATCTGTCCGAAACGCAGGCGGTCAGCCAGACCGCCATGCTGGAGCTGATGGAACGCCGCCTGGCCGAGGTGCAGGTGGGCATGGCCGATGCGCTGACCGGCACTGCAACCCGCACGGCGCGGTCGCTGGGCGAATTGCAGCAGCGGCTGGAAACCATCGACAAGGCCCAGGCCAATATCGAAAAGCTGTCGGGCAATGTGCTGTCGCTGCAGGACATCCTGTCGAACAAGCAGACGCGCGGGGCTTTCGGGGAAATCCAGCTGAACGATCTGGTCCGCAAGGTGCTGCCGCCCGATGCCTATACGATGCAGGCCACGCTTTCCAACGGGCGGCGGGCAGATTGCCTGATCCACCTGCCCAACCCGCCCGGCCCCATCGTGGTCGATTCAAAATTCCCGCTCGAGGCCTATGAGGCGCTGCGGCGCGCCGAAACCCCTGCCGCGCTGACCGAAGCCGCGCGGGGTATGCGCATGGCCGTGCGCGCCCATATCCGCGCCATTGCCGATCGCTACATCCTGGATGGCGAGACGGCGGATGGCGCGCTGATGTTCCTGCCGTCGGAAGCGGTCTATGCCGAGCTGCACGCGAACTACCCCGAGGTGGTGCGCGAAGGCTTTGCCGCCAAGGTCTGGATCGTGTCGCCCACCACCTGCATGGCCACGCTCAACACGATGCGGGCCGTCCTGAAGGACGCGCGGATGCGCGAACATGCCGGGGCGATCCGCCGCGAGCTTTCGGAACTTTACCGCGACGTGGAACGGCTGGGCCTGCGGGTGGAAAACCTGGACCGGCATTTCGGCATGGCCGCCAAGGATATTGCCGACATCCGCATTTCTTCCGACAAGGCGGCGCGGCGGGCGCGGCGGCTGGACAATTTCGACTTCGAGGATCTGGCACCTGCGCGGGATGACCCGGTTCCTGTGCCGCTGGCACCGAAGGGTGCGGCCGAATGAGGCATCTTGCCGCCGCCGGTTACAGACCCATGCCCTGGGCAAACGGGCGCGGGACAACGGTGGAGGTGCTGCGCGAAGATGGCCCGCAGGGGCTGCGGTTCCGTCTGTCGATGGCCAGCGTGACCGGGGACGGGCCGTTCTCGGTCCTTGCGGGGATCGAGCGGGCCCTGACGGTCCTGTCCGGGCCCGGCTTCCGGCTGACAGGCGAAGGGCTGTCGCTGGTCTGCGCGCCGCTTGTGCCGGTCTTCTTTCCGGGTGATCTGGCGTTGTGCGCGGAAGGCACCGGCGGCCGTCCATCGGTGGATTTCAACGTCATGACGGCGCGCAGCCTGCCGCGCCCGACCGTCACCGTCTTGCAGGTGCCCGTCGAACTGCCTGCGGGCGGCACGCTTTACCTTCTTGCCCTGGCCCCCCTCGTCGTCAATGGCATGCCGGTGCAGCGCCATGATCTTGTCATCACCGAAACCTCTGCACGGATTGACGGGGCGGGAGCCGTCATTGCCGTGCGCCGCCCGCGTTGACAGGCTTGCGGAAACTGCCCACCGCAGGGGGTGCCTGAGCGCAAAGCAGAAACACCGCCCACCTGCGTGCCCCGCGCGGCCCGGCCGGGGTCATCGCCCCTGCCCTGCGCCGCGCGTGCATCAGGCTGGCCCTTGTTGCGCCTGCATGACGGGTCCTTCTGCGACCTTGGTCAGACATCGGGCGGCAAACGCGGTGCCTTTCCTGATCCGCCCAGAAGGGCACGCCGCCTTTGCGATGGATCAGGATGGTTTTCCGCCCGGCAGGCGGGCGGGCCGCGTTTTCAGCAGCCTGTCAGATGCGCAGGAACGGCTGCGCGATCCGGGGGATCAGCCTGTTGAAGCGCAGCGGCGCATCGGTGGCCACCAGACAGATGCAGTCTGCGCCCGGTTCGGCAACCGGCGTGTGGTCCAGCTCTTCCGTGGCGATTTCAACGTCGCCGGGTCCGAAGCGGTCTTCGGTGTCACGGAAGGCACCCTGCAGAACCAGGGTCAGTTCCAAGCCGCGATGGCCATGATCCGGCACGGCCTGACCGGCCGGAATGTGCAGAAGCCGCGCGGTCGCGCCGTGGTCGGTCTTCAGGATGGCCTGGCGCACCCCCATGCCCACGAACCGCCACCGGACCGCCGAAAGATCGCCACCTGCCCAGTCACGCAGCGGCGCGGGAAACACGCTGCCCGGGATGCGCGATGCCCGGACAGGTCCGGCCTGCGGCAGGCCGGTGATGCGCGCCATGGTCGCTTCAAAGCTGTCTTCGGCCATGCGCGCCTGGTCAGCATCTTCGATCAGCGCGCCGCCGATGGCGTCGAACGCCAGAAGGCGCGCCCGGCAGTCGTCACAAAGCGACACATGCGTTGCCACAACAAGGCTGAACGCCTCGGGCAACTGGCCTGCAGAATAGGCCATGAGCAAAGGGTCGGAAAGGTGGTGGCGGATCGTCATATTCGTGCTTTCAACTCATCTGGTGGCGCAGCCGTTCAAGCGCCAATCTGATACGCGATTTTATCGTGCCAAGGGGCAGACCGGTCTCTGCGGCAATTTCGCTGTGCGACAAATCGCCGAAATAGGCCCGCTCGATCAGGGACCGCTGTTTTTCGGGCAACTGCGCCAAAGCCTCGCCCAGACGGCGGCTTTCCTGTTGCAGCACCATCGCATCGGCCTGATCGGGTTCCGGTTCCGGCCCCCAAGGCAGTTCCTCGGGCTCGGGCCGGCGGGATTTGCGCAGCGCGTCTATCCGCCGGTTGCGCGCAATTGTGAACACCCAGGTTGCAACGCTGGCCCGCGTGGGATCGAACATATGCGCCTTGTGCCAGATCGTCGCCATCACCTCTTGCGCACATTCTTCCGCCAAAGGTTCGTTGGCACCGGATTTCCGCAGGAAGGCCTTGATCCTTGGGGCGAAGTGCCGGAACAGAAGCGCGAAGGCCCCCCTGTCTGCATCGTCGCGGACCCGAAGCAGAAGTGCGGCCCAGTCCTGTTCGGTTTCCGTCGTCATTCTTCCATGTCCCTTGGAACCCGCAAGACGATGCAGGCCTGTGCGCGCAGCATAATTCTGCCCGCCGACCTGCGCATCCATATTTTCCAAAAGCATGCTATCCGGCGACATGATGACAATACGCGGAAAGGCTGCCGCCGGATCACCCGATCTGCGGGAAAATCGCACGAAGCCTGCTGGCAATGCTTTCTGATCCGATTCACCGGCCGCGCCGTAACCAGTGCAAAGACGGCAATCAAAGGGGCGATCCACTCATGCCATTCGAACGGCTTACTGCTGCACCGCGGCGCATCGCGGTGATCGGAGGCGGCATATCGGGCATGGCCGCCGCCTATCTTCTTGCGCGTGACAACGCGGTCGTCCTGTTCGAAGCCGAAGGTCGCCTGGGGGGGCACGCACGCACCGTCATGGCAGGAAAGCGCGGCGATCAGCCGGTGGATACCGGCTTCATTGTCTACAACCGCGTCAACTATCCCAATCTCGTTGCCCTGTTTGAACAGCTTGGCGTTCCGACCGTTCCAAGCAACATGAGCTTTGGCGCGTCGCTGCGTGGCGGCCGGCTGGAATACGGGCTGGCCAGCTTTGATGCCCTGTTCGCGCAGCGGCGCAACCTGGTGAACCCGCGCTTTCTTGCGATGCTGCGCGACATAACGCGCTTCAACGCAAAGGCGTCGGCCATGGCGCAGGATGATGGCATCAGCCTTGGGGATTTCCTTGATCAGCTCGGGACCGGGGACTGGTTCCGCGACCATTACCTTTTGCCGCTTTCGGGGGCGATCTGGTCGACCCCGACCGCAGGCATGATGGACTTTCCGGCGCAGCCGCTGATCCGGTTCTTCCGCAACCACGCGCTGCTGGGATATTATGGTCAGCATCAGTGGTACACGGTCAAGGGCGGCTCTGTCGAATATGTGCGCCGCCTGCAGGCCGCTCTGTTGGGCCAGGGCGTTGACCTGCGGCTGGGCAGGCCGGTCGCGGGGGTACGCCGGGGGGCCGCAGGGCCTGCGGTGCGCGTGACCGGGGGCGAGTGGGAGATGTTTGACGACATCGTTCTGGCCAGCCATGCCGACGACACGCTGCGCCTTCTGTCCGATGCAACGCCCGAAGAACGCGCCGCACTGTCTGCCGTGCGTTATCAGCCGAATGAGGCGGTTCTGCATTCCGATCCGTCGGTGATGCCGAAACGCAAGCTGGCCTGGGCATCCTGGGTCTATGTCGAGCCTGCCGGGCCGAAACCGGACCGGATCGATCTGACCTACTGGATGAATTCGCTGCAACCGATCCCGCAGGACGACCCGCTGTTTGTCACGCTGAATTCGAACACGCCGATCCGCGAGGATCTGATCCATGATACGGTGACCTTCCGGCACCCTGTCTACGACATGGGGGCGTTCCGGGCACAGGACCGGCTGCGCCGGATGAACGGCGCGCATGACACCTGGTTCTGCGGGGCCTGGATGCGCAACGGATTTCACGAAGACGGCTTTGCCAGCGCCCTTGACGTGGTCGGGGCGATGCGCGCGCGCCAAAGCCTGCTGGCCGCATGACAGGGGTGGACCACATAAGGGGCGAGACGTTCCATGGCCGCAAGGGGGCCGTGACGAATGCCTTCCGCTATGGCGTGGATTACATTCTGCTGGACCCGGTGACAGCAGGCGGCCCTTCGCTGTTTTCGCGCAATGGCCGCAACGTCACCTCGCTGCACGACACCGACCATGGCGGTCTGCCGGGCCAGGGGCGCGGCGTTGCCTGGGTGCGCGAGGTGCTGGCGGCGCATGGCCTGCCGGGGGCAGACAGCATCCAGCTTCTGGCACAGCCCCGCGTTCTGGGCCATGTCTTCAACCCGGTGTCGTTCTGGCTGTGCCATGACGGTGCGGGCGCGCTGCGCGTGGTCATCGCCGAAGTCTCGAACACCTATGGCGACCGCCATTCCTATCTGTGCCACCGCCCCGATCTGGCCCCTTTGGGGCGCGAAGATACGGTCCAGGCCCGCAAAATCTTTCACGTCTCGCCGTTTCAGCCCGTCGAGGGCGGCTATGCGTTCCGCTTTGACATCCGCAGCGACCGCATCGGCATCTGGATCGATTACACGGCGGGACAGGGCGGGCTGATCGCGACGCTGACCGGGCGCAGGGTGCCGCTGACAAACGGCGGCATCCTGCGGGCCTGCCTGCGGCGGCCCTTCGGCTCGCGCCGGGTGCTGGCGCTGATCTACTGGCAGGCGGCACGGCTGTACTGGAAAGGTGCCGGTTTTCGTCACCGCCCGGCCCCGCCGGCAGAGGAGGTGAGCCGATGAATTCCCTGACCCTGACGCAGACAGATGCTGCCCCGCGCCTTGGGGCCTGGGCGCTGTTTGCGGGGCTGATCGCGGCAGCCGGTCTGCCGATCTACATCCATGCGCCGAAATTCTATGTCGATGAATATGGCGTCGGTCTGGCAGCCCTTGGCGGTGCCCTGGTGCTGCTGCGCCTTATTGATGTGGCGCAGGACCCGCTGCTGGGCTGGCTGTCGGAACGCCATGAAAGGCAGCGCGGGCGGCTGGTGGCCCTGTGCGTGCTGGGCATGGCGGCGGCGATGGTGGCGCTGTTTGCCGTGCCGCCGCCTGTCGCCCCGCTGTGGTGGTTTTCAATCACGCTGATCGTTCTGTTTTCCGCCTTCAGTTTCCTGTCGATCTCGTTCTATGCCGAAGGCGTGCGCAAGGCGGCCGGGCTTGGGCCGCAGGGTCATCTGCGGCTGGCGGGCTGGCGCGAAGGCGGTGCCCTGCTGGGCGTGTCGCTGGCGGCCGTGGCCCCGGTGGCCTTTGCATCCGTCACCGATACCCCTTTCACCGGCTTTGCGATCGGCTTTGCCGTGGTGGCGCTGGTTGCCGCCTGGGCGATGCGGCGTGAATGGGGGCAGGCAGCGGTCACGGCCCGCCCCCCGGCCGAAGTTGCGCTGCGCGATGTGCTGTCGGACGGGCTGGCGCGGCGTCTGCTGCTGCTTGCGCTGGTGAATGCGACACCGGTGGCGGTGACATCGACACTGTTCCTGTTCTTCGTCGAAAGCCGTCTGGATTCCCGGGGAAGCGAAGGCCCGCTGCTGCTGCTGTTCTTCCTGTCGGCGGCGGCGTCCACCCCGGCATGGAGCAGGCTGGCGGCCCGCTACGGGGAAAAACCGGTCCTGCTGGCGGGCATGCTGCTGGCGGTGCTGTCCTTTGCCTGTGCTGCCACCCTGGGTGCGGGCGATGTGCTGGTTTTTGCCGCAATCTGTGCGGCGTCGGGGGCGGCCCTTGGGGCCGACATGACGCTGCTTCCGGCGATCTTTGCCCGCCGCCTGTCGGTGATCGCACCCGGGGCCGGGGCCGGGTTTGGCCTGTGGTCCTTTGTCACCAAACTGACCCTGGCGATCGCGGCCGGAACCCTGTTGCCGCTGCTGGAGGCGAAGGGATTCGTCTCGGGCGGGGTGAACCCCGAAGGCGCGCTTGTGCTGCTTACCGTCCTTTACGCCATCATTCCCTGTGTCCTGAAACTTGTGGCGATCGGGCTTCTGCTCGTCACCCCCATTCCGGAGAACTGACATGCCCACGATCCTTTCGCTGTTGCTTGGCATGTGCCTCATGCTTGGCCTGGTGGCCCTGCATGGGCGGATGATGGGCTTCCGTGCCCAGAGGCCGCGCGACTATGCCGCCACCTTGCCGCACTTTGATCTGCGGCGATACCTGAACGGACCCATCCAGTGCGAAGGGGTGATCTACGGCCCCATGGGGCGTGTTTCGTCGCGCTTCGTGGCGGATTTCGACGCACGCTGGGACGGCAACGTCGGGGTGATGACCGAAAGCTTCCGCTATGACAGCGGCGCGGTGCAGAACCGGGAATGGACCCTGACGCTGGGCAATGACGGGGCCGTCAGGGCCACGGCGCCGGATGTGGTGGGCGAAGGCCATGGCCGGGCCGAAGGCGCGGGCGTGCAGTTGACCTACCGCCTGCGCCTGCGGCCCGAGGCGGGGGGGCATGTGCTGAAGGTGACAGACTGGATGTACCTGATGGAAAACGGCACGATCATGAACCGCAGCCAGTTCACCAAGTTCGGGATCAAGGTGGCGGAACTGGTGGCCACGATGCGGAAGAAAGACGCATGAGAGAGTTTCGCGGCAAGCGTTATTGGCTGGTCGGTGCCAGCGAGGGACTGGGGCGCGCCCTGGCCGAACGGCTGAGCGCCGCCGGGGCCGAGGTGATCCTGTCCGCGCGCAGTGCGGACCGGCTGGCCGAGGTGGCAGCGACCCTTCCGGGGCCGTCGCTGGCCGTGCCGGTGGATGTCGCCGATACCGCCTCTGTCCGTGCGGCCGCCGCTGCGGCGGGGCAGATCGATGGCGTGGTCTTTCTGGCTGGCCTCTACTGGCCGATGGCCGCCCAGGACTGGAACGCCGATCAGGTTGAAACGATGTGTGACGTGAACTTCACCGGCTGTGCCCGGGTCATTGGCGCAGCCCTGCCCCCCATGGTGGCGCGCGGAACGGGCCATGTGGTGATCACCGGCAGCCTTTCGGGCTTTCGCGGTCTGCCCGGTGCCATCGGCTATGGGGCCAGCAAGGCCGGTGTCATGGCGCTGGCGGAATCCATGCAGGCCGATCTGCGCGGCAGCGGCATCGTGGTTCAGGTGGCAAACCCCGGCTTCATCCGGACCCGGCTGACCGACAAGAACAGCTTTACGATGCCCTTCCTGATGGAACCGGCCGAAGCGGCCGATCACATGTTCCGCCACATGCAGACCAACCGCTTCAAGGTCAGCTTCCCGACGGTTTTTTCCTGGCTGTTCCGCCTGTCGCAGTTTCTGCCGGACTGGGCCTACTACCGGATCTTCGCGCCGAAGTGACCGCAGGACGGGGCGCTGGTTCGCCCGTGTCCGGGCGCGGTCTTGACGGGCGTTGCGCAGGCCGGGCCTTTGCGCGTTCGCCCGGACCCTGTCGCCGTGGGGCCTCGGGCGGTGTTTCTGTCAGCGCCGCGCGGCGATGTGCTGCGCCAGATAGTCGGCATCGTGCCAGACCCCCCAGATGAAGGGCGAGGCGCGCCGCGACAGCCAGGGAAGGCCCAGAAAATACAGCCCCGGCACCCCGGACACGCCGCGCTGATGCGCCGGACGCCCCGTTTCGTCAAAGGCATCCACCTTCACCCAGCCGTAATCCAGCGCATATCCCGTGGCCCAGACGATGGCGCTGATCCCGGCACCGGCCAGGGACAGGGACAGGATCGGGTTGCTCACGCAGTCCGGATCGGGGCCGATCAGGTGCGCATCCGGGTCTGGCGGAAGGTCCAGCCCGTTCCGGGCGACAAAGGCATCGGCTTCCTGCAGAACGGACAGATAATTCGCATCCCCGTTGGCGATGTTCTGGGCCAGATCCGGGGCAAAGTGGAGCACCCCGCCGGAAAAGCGGCCCGCGCGGCCCAGCAATGTCATGCCCCGCGCCGCAAACCGGCGGAAATCCACCACATCCCCACCATTTGCGCCGCTGACGGCAATGGTCACATGTTCCATGCCCGGTGCCCGGGCCTTTGCATCCCAATAGCCCAGCACCCCCAGCCACCAGACGAAATCCTTGCCGCGATAGCGCCGGGGCGGGCGGTCATGCGGGCCGATGGACAGGTACACGCGCTTGCCCGCCCGCAGCAACTCGTCCGCGATCTGCGATCCCGAAGAACCGGCCCCCACGACCAGCACCGCACCCATGGGCAACTGGCCGGGGTTGTGATAGGCTGCGGAATGCATCTGCACCAGTCCCGCAGACGGCGGCACCACATCGGGCAGGATCGGGCGCTGGAAGGGCCCCGTCGCAACAACCACATTGGCCGCCTTGATCCGCCCTTGCGGGGTTTCGGCGACAAAACCGGTGCCATCGCCACCCTGTGCCAGGGAAAGCACCTCGGCCCCTTCCCGGATCGGGGCGTTGATCTGGCGGGCATAGGTGACGAAATAGTCGACAATCGCTTCCTTGCCGGCAAAGCTGTCAGGGTCGATGCCCGCGAATTCCAGTCCGGGGAACCGGTCATGCCAGGCCGGGCCGTTTGCAACCAGCGAATCCCAGCGTTCCGTCCGCCAGCGCTGGGCAATCCGGTGCCGTTCGACGACCAGATGCGGCAGGCCCTGTCGGCCCAGATGTTCGCTCATCGCGACACCGGCCTGCCCCCCGCCGATGACCAGCGTTTCAACCTGTTCGACCGTCATGGCGCGTTCCTTCCAGCGTCGTGCGGCGCGGCGGCCAGGGGGCCCGGGCAGGTTCACCCGTCTGCCGGAGCTGCCGGTGCGCAGCGCCATCTATCCTTCTCTGCCCCGATCAGACAACGGTCAAGCAGGCAACAGCCGCACATGAACCGAAGGATCGCAGCACCTTGCCGGGGTCTGCGCCTTTTGCGCCGGGCTGTGGGCGGCGTTTCCACCCGCCGCTGACCCGTGCTAGGTGTGATGTATGCCAGCGCTGTGCCGCGACTGTCTGACCCGGTTTTCCGGCGGCCCCCGCTGCCCGGCCTGCCGCAGCCCGCGCCTTGTCGCCCATGCGGAGCTTGAGACGCTGGCAATTGCCCATATGGATTGCGATGCCTTCTACGCCAGTGTCGAAAAGCGCGACAATCCGGCCCTGCGCGACCTGCCGGTCATCGTGGGCGGCGGCACGCGGGGCGTGGTCTCGACCTGCTGCTACATAGCGCGGATCAGCGGCGTACGCTCTGCCATGCCGATGTTCCAGGCGCTGAAGCTGTGCCCCCAGGCGGTGGTCGTGAAACCCCGCATGTCCGTTTACGCCGGGGTTTCGCGCCAGATCCGTGCCCTGATGGAACGGCTGACACCCGCCATCGAACCGCTGTCGCTGGACGAGGCCTTTCTGGACCTGACCGGCACCGGGCGCCTGCATGGCGCGCCCCCTGCCGTCCTGCTGGCGCGACTGGTCAGGCAGATGGAAGAGGGCTTGGGCATAACAGGGTCCATCGGCCTGTCGCATAACAAGTTCCTGGCAAAGATCGCGTCTGACATCGACAAGCCGCGCGGCTTTTCGGTGATCGGGCGGGCCGACACGGCCGATTTCCTGCACCCGAAGCCGGTGCGCATCATCTGGGGCGTGGGCGAGGCGGGGCAGGCGGCGCTGGCCGCCGCAGGCATTCGCACCATTGCCGATCTGCTGCGCTGGGACAGGCGCGATCTGCAGGCGCGCTTTGGCAGCATGGGCGACCGTCTGTTCCATCTGGCGCGGGGTGAGGATACCCGCCCGGTCAACCGGGATGAGCGGATGAAGTCAATCTCGGCCGAAACCACCTTTGATGAAGACACGTCAGAACCGGATGTTCTTGACGGCCATCTGTGGCGGCTGGCAGAGCGGGTGTCGGACCGGGCCAAGGCCAAGGACCTGGCCGGGCGCACCATCACGCTGAAGATGAAGCGGGCCGATTTCCGCATCGTCACGCGCCGCCACAGCCTGCCCGACCCCACACAAACCGCCGACCGTCTGTACCGCGAGGCCCGCATCCTGTACGACGCGGCGCGCGACCCCGGCCCGTTCCGCCTGATCGGCGTCGGCCTGTCCGACCTGACGGCGGCAGAGGAGGCCGACCGCATGTCAGACCTGCTGGACCCGCAAGCGGCGGCCCGCCGCGCCGCCGAGCGTGCCACCGATGCCATCCGGGCCAGGTTCGGCAAGGACGCCATCATCAAGGGACGCGCCCTGCGCTGAGCTATTCGGCGGCCAGCGGCAGGCTTCGCCGCCCGAATCCCGAAAGCCGCGCGACCACCCCGGTCATCAGCGCCCCGAATTCGGCGAAATCCGGCCGCCGCTGAATCCGCGCCTCGTCCATATACAGCGCGCGGTCGATCTCGATCTGCACCACATGCTGGTGGCGCGACGGGCGGCCATAGGCCTGTGCGATATAGGCCCCGGCGAAGGGGGCGTTGCGCGCCACCCGCAGGCCGGCCTCCAGAAAGGCGGATTCGACCAGTTCCATCACCTCGCGGCCTGCTGCCGCCCCGAAGCGGTCGCCCAGAACCACTTCGGGCCGGGGCTGGCCGGGGCGGGCATGGGCCTCGATCGCCTCGTGCGGCATGGAATGGCAGTCGATCAGCACCGCCTGGCCGAACGTCTCCATGCTTTCGCCGATCAGGGTCCGCAGGGCCTGATGGTAGGGGTGCCACAGGGTATCGATCCGCATCTGCGCCTCGCGCAGGGGGATTTTTCCGGTGTAGATCGCCCGTCCGTTGGCCACGACGCGCGGAATCACGCCCAGGCCGGAGCTGACGCGCGGATTGTGCGGCGCGCGGACGACGCCCTCGATCAGGGCGGGGTCCAGCTCGTCCGCGGCCCGGTTCAGGTCGATATAGGCGCGCGGCGCGCGGGCTGCGATCAGCGGCGCGCCCCACAGCGGTGCCCTGGCGAAAAGCTCGTCCACAAAGGCGTCTTCAGACGACCGGATCGCCTGTTCATCCAGCGGGCTGCGCAGCAACAGCGCGGCAGGATAGTCTTTTCCGCTGTGCGGGGACGAGAAGATCACCGGCGTATCGCGGCGGCCGGGGCGGAACAGGCTGAAGGCGGGGGACGGGACGGGTGCTTGCATGCCGCAAATATAGCGCTGTTTCCTGCCGCACCGAAAGCTCTTGAACAGCCCACCGACTCCTTTTATAGACCGTTGACCGACGCGGTACCGCCCGCGTCCTTTTCTTTGGTGCAGGCCGGGAAAGGATGGGCGGGCTGATCGGCGTGGGCGGTTAGCTCAGCGGTAGAGCACTACGTTGACATCGTAGTGGCCACTGGTTCGATCCCAGTACCGCCCACCATGGATCGCTGCCATGCTGCGCGGCACAGGGTTATTCCGGCGCGGACGCGCCGCGACGCAAGGAGACGTACGATGAAGGTTGCAAATTCGCTCCGCTCGCTGAAGACGCGGCATCGCGATTGCCAGATCGTGCGCCGCAAGGGCCGCGTCTATGTGATCAACAAGACGCAGAAGCGCTACAAGGCCCGCCAGGGCTGAGGCACAGGCACGCCGGATGTTCCGGGCGGGCCGCCGTGGGAATCCCCGGCGGCCCTTGTTGTTGGACCGCGCCATGCACCCGAACCCTGCCTTCCGCCAGACGCCCGAGGCGCGCAATCTTGCCTTTGCGCGGGCGCGCGGCTTTGGCATTCTGACGGTGAACGGTGCACAGGGGCCGCTGGCCGCGCATGTGCCCTTTCTCATCCCGGCCGACGGTACGGCAGCGGAGCTTCACCTTGCCCGGTCGAACGCGATTGCCCGGGCCGCGCTGCCCGCACCTGCGCTGATCGCCGTTTCCGGCCCCGATGCCTATATCTCTCCGGACTGGTATGGCATCGAAGATCAGGTGCCCACCTGGAATTACGTTGCCGTTCATCTGCGCGGCACCCTTTCGCCCCTTCCGGCGGAAACGCTGCGCGACCATGCCGATGCGCTTTCGGCCCGGTTCGAGGCCGGACTTCTGCCCAAAACGCCGTGGGTATCGCAAAAGATGACCGATGGCGTGATGGACCGGATGATGCGCATGATCCTGCCCTTCCGCCTGACCTTTTCGGGCATCGACGGCACCTGGAAGCTGAACCAGAACAAACCGGCAGAGGCGCGCCTTGCCGCCGCCGATGCGCTGGAGGCGCGGGGCGGCGAGCCGGACACAACCGCACTGGCCCGCCTGATGCGGCAGGCCGGGTAAGGTCAGACGGTCAGACGACGGTCACGCCTTCGGCCTGCGCGGCCCGGACAAGATCAGCATCACCGGCTGCAAGAGCCCCCGACCTGCGCAGGGCAAGTTCAGGAAAAAGGGCATTATGGCCGGACAGGCTGTGGCTGCGGGCCAGCCGTAAGACGTCCGCGCTGGAAGGGTCTGCATCAAGGGCAATGCCCAGATGTGCCAATGCCGCCAAAGCGTTTTCGGCTTCCCCGGCTTTCAGGCGCTTTCGGCGTTCTGCGACCGGCAGAATGTTGCGCAACCCGATCCGGAAGCAGCATCGGGGCGATGAAGTCATCATGCTGCCGGGCAAGTCCGACCAGGTCGTATCCCGACTCGTCCGGCATCAGCCGGGCCGCGACGGCCGATGCATCGGTGATCAGGGTCAACGACGTCCCTCATCACGGGCACTCAGGATTTCTTCTGTGGTCCAGTCGAGGTTCAGCTTGTCCCGCAACGCGCGAAATGCGTTGATCTGACGCGTTCCGGACAGGTCCTTTCCCTGCACCGGCGAAAGCACCGCAACCGCCTTGCCGCGCCGGGTGATTGTGATGGACTCGCCCGCTTCCACGGCGGCGAGCAGCTCTGACAGATGCGTCTTCGCCGCAAACACCCCCACGTGGCGCATGGCACCCTCCGCTTGACTGGTCTGTTATCTGGTTGGTTCAGCAGCCCGTTTCAATCCGGTTCAGGATGCCCTAAGCTTTCCCTGTTCCAGCGGAGAACCCCATGCGCCTGTTTCATTCCCCCACATCCCCCTTTGTCCGCAAGGTGATGGTCACCCTGCACGAGACCGGACAGGCGGGCGATGTCACGCTGGTTCCGGCAAAGGGAACGCCCGTTGATGCGGGGTCGATGCCGGTGGCGCTGAACCCGCTGGGCAAGATACCGGCGCTGGCCCGCGATGATGGCCCGGCGTTGTACGACAGCCGGGTGATCTGCCGGTATCTGGATGACCGGGCACAGGCCGGGCTGTATCCGGCCGCGCGCCTGTGGGATGTGCTGACGCTGGAAGCGACGGCAGACGGAATCATGGATGCCGCCGTGCTGATCATCTACGAATCGCGGGTGCGCCCGGAACAACACCGCTTTGCGCCCTGGGTTGACGGGCAGTGGACCAAGATCGACCGCGCCCTGGATGCGCTGGAACAGCGCTGGCTGAGCCACCTGCACGGGCCGCTTGACATGGGGCAGATCGCGGTCGGTGTGGCGCTGGGATATCTGGATTTCCGGCATGGTGACCGGGGGTGGCGCGGCGGGCGGCCCGGTCTGGCCGCATGGGATGCGGTCTTTGCCGAACGCCCGTCGATGGTGGCAACGCGGCCTGTTGGGTGAATTGACGCGGCCGCTGGCGCAGTTTCTGGCGGTCCGGGCCTGTCCTGGCCTGAACATCGCCTCGCCCGGGCCGAATGTGCTGACCACGATTGCCCCGCTTTGCGCCGGGTCCGGCGGTGTCGCAACAGTGCTGCGCGCGCCGAAAGCTGCGGCGGTTTCAATCCCGGCAGCCGCGCGTCTTTACCTGCGGTCCGGCCATGGGATTGCGGCAGTGGCCGGGTGTTCCCGCCACCTTTGCCTTTCGTCTGGCGACACAAGTTCTGCGCCATGGCCCCTGAATGCCTTGCTGCATCAGGAAAGGGACGGAAATCGCCTCAACTGCGGCGATCTGCGCCCCTTTGTCCGCTGGACGACCGCGCGCGGGCGCACTAAAACCCGCCGCAGAAGCGTGCAGGAAACTGCCGCCCGATCCGATCACGGGCCCGCGCCATCCGGGCCGCCAAAGGGAGAACATCTTGTGTCCCACGCAGACGACACCACAGGCACCCGCCGGGATTTCCTGTATTACGCGACGGCGGGGGCGGGCGCGGTTGCCGCAGGTGCCGCCGTCTGGCCGCTGATCAACCAGATGAACCCCTCTGCCGATGTGCGGGGACTGTCATCGATCTTCGTTGATGTCAGCGCGGTCGAAGTTGGCACGCAGCTGACGGTGAAATGGCGCGGCAAGCCCGTGTTCATCCGCCGCCGTGCCCCGGAAGAGATTGAGGCAGCCCGCGCGGTGCCCCTGACCGATCTGGTGGATACGCTGGCCGATAATGCGAATCTCGATGCGTCCGCCGATGCCAGCGACATACACCGCACGCTGGACGAGGCCGGCGAATGGCTGGTGATGATGGGGGTCTGCACCCACCTTGGCTGCGTGCCGCTGGGTGACGGTGCCGGGGACTTCGGCGGCTGGTTCTGCCCCTGCCACGGGTCACACTATGACACCGCCGGTCGCATCCGGCGCGGGCCTGCGCCGCGCAACCTGCCGGTGCCGGTGGCGGCATTCACCGACGAAACCACGATCAAGCTCGGGTAAGGAAAGCAAGATGGCTGGAATTCCACACGACCATTACGAGCCCAGATCGGGCGGCGAAAAGTGGCTGTACCGCCGCCTGCCGATCGCGGGCCTTCTGTATGACACGCTGATGATCCCGACACCGAAGAACCTGAACTGGATGTGGATCTGGGGCATTGTGCTGACCTTCTGTCTGGCGTTGCAGATCGTGACCGGCATCGTGCTGGCTATGCATTACACGCCGCAGGTCGATCTGGCCTTTGCCAGCGTCGAGCATATCATGCGCAACGTGAACGGCGGCTACATGATCCGCTATCTGCACCAGAACGGCGCGTCGCTGTTTTTCATCGCGGTCTATCTGCATATCTTCCGGGGCCTGTACTACGGCTCCTACAAGGCCCCGCGCGAGGTCACCTGGATCATCGGCATGCTGATCTACCTTGCGATGATGGCAACCGCCTTCATGGGCTATGTGCTGCCCTGGGGCCAGATGTCATTCTGGGGGGCAACGGTGATCACCGGCCTGTTCGGCGCGATCCCCGGCGTGGGCGAGCCGATCCAGACCTGGCTGCTGGGCGGACCTGCGGTGGACAATGCCACGCTGAACCGCTTCTTCTCGCTGCACTATCTGCTGCCCTTCGTCATCGCGGCGCTGGTGGCGGTGCATATCTGGGCCTTTCACACCACGGGCAACAACAACCCCACCGGGGTTGAAGTGCGGCGCGGATCAAAGGAAGAAGCCCGGCGCGATACCCTGCCGTTCTGGCCCTATTTCGTGATGAAGGACCTGTTCGCGCTGGCGGTGATTCTGGCGATCTTCTTTGCCGTCGTGGGCTTCATGCCCAACTACCTGGGCCACCCGGACAACTACATTCCGGCCAACCCGCTGGCCACGCCCGCGCATATCGTGCCGGAATGGTATTTCCTGCCGTTCTACGCGATCCTGCGCGCCTTCACCGCCGATGTCTGGGTGGTGATCGCGGTGGAATGGCTGACCTTCGGCATCATCGACGCCAAGTTCTTCGGCGTGCTGGCGATGTTCGGGGCCATCGCGGTGATGGCGCTGGCACCCTGGCTTGATACCTCGTCGGTGCGGTCGGGCCGGTACCGTCCGATGTTCAGGTGGTGGTTTGCGCTGCTGTGCCTGAACTTCGTGGTGCTGATGTGGGTCGGTGCCATGCCGGCGCAAGAGCCTTATGCCACGATCTCGCTGATCGCATCGGCCTACTGGTTCGCCTATTTCCTGATCATCCTGCCGCTGCTGGGTGTGATCGAAAAGCCGCTGCCGCAGCCCGCGACGATCGAGGATGATTTCAACGCCCACCATTCCCCCAGCACCGGCGGCGCCCCCGTCGCGGCCGAGTGACAAAGGAACTGACCCGATGATCAGGAAAATCACACTCGCTGCCGTTGCCTGCCTTGGCCTGTCGGGCGGACTGGCCATGGCGGCCACAGGTGACTTCGTGCCCCATACCACCGATGTGGCCTTCAGCTTTGAAGGCCCCTTCGGCACCTTTGACCGCAATCAGTTGCAGCGCGGGCTTCAGGTCTACACGGAAGTCTGTTCGGCCTGTCACGGCCTGCAACATGTCGCAATCCGGGCCCTGTCGGAAGAAGGCGGGCCGAAGCTGCCTGAAGATCAGGTGCGCGCCTATGCCGAACAGTTCGATATCTTCGACCCTGCCCTGGACGATACCCGGCCGCGCACGCCGAATGACCACTTTCCCGGATCGGGGATGCCCAATGCCCCTGACCTCAGTCTGATGGCCAAGGCACGGGCGGGCTTTCACGGCCCCTATGGCACCGGAATCAACCAGCTGTTCCGGGGCATCGGCGGGGCCGAACATATCTATTCGATCCTGACCGGCTACACCGGCGAGGAGAAGGAAGAGGCGGGTGCGCTGTTTTACGAAAACACCGCCTTCTCGACCGGCTGGATCGCGATGGCACCGCCGCTGTCCGACGGGCAGGTTGAATTCGCCGACGGGCATGACAACTCCCTGTCCTCGATGGCGCTGGATGTTTCGGCATTCCTGATGTGGACGGCAGAGCCGAAGATGATGGCACGCAAGCAAAGCGGTTTCGTGGCCGTTGCGTTCCTGTCTGTGCTGGCGGTGCTGTTGTACCTGACCAACAAGCGCATCTGGGCGAATGTGAAGGGCAACAGGCGCCACGCCTGACCGGGTCTGGCCCCGGCGATCATCAAACCCTGCCTTCGGGCAGGGTTTTTTCTTGTTCGCAGGGTCCTGGCAGGGCGGGCACCGGGGGGATGATGCCCCCGGACCCCCCCGAGGTCCGTCAGCCGGGAAAAGCGGCTTCGGCTATGGCCCCAGATAATCGCGCAGGGCCTGGGGCGGCAGGCGGAACAGCGTTTCGGTTGGCACGGGCTGTGCCGCGACGCCGCCGGACACCAGGATGGTCCGATCCGCAAAGCGGCGGGCGTCGGCAGGGTCATGTGTGACCATCACCACCAGGGCACCGGTCTCATCGGCAAGTTCGGTGACCAGACCCAGCATGTCGGATTTCAGCGCAGGCCCAAGGGCCGAAAACGGTTCGTCCAGCAGCAGGATGGGCCGGGCGCGCAACAGGGTGCGCGCCAGCGCCGCGCGGCTTTGCTGCCCGCCCGACAGCGCACCGGGTTTGCACGCGCCCAGACCGGACAGGCCCACACGGTCAAGTGCCGCGTCGATCCGCGCCGCTTCGTCCGGGGTCAGGCGCAAGCGCGGCGACAGGCCAAGACCAAGGTTCTGCGCCAGCGTCAGATGCGGAAACAGGTTGTGATCCTGAAACAGGATGCTGACCGGACGATCCCCGGGGGGAAGCGGGGCCATATCCTGCCCCTGCCAGGTCAGCCGCCCGCGCACAGGCATGAGAAAACCGGCAATCCCCATCAGCAGCGTCGATTTGCCGGAACCGGATGGCCCGATCACCGCAGCGCGGTCACCCGGTGACAGCGCCCAGTCTGCCGTCAGGCGGAACCCGCCGTGGTGAAGCTCGACAGATTCAAGACGCAGCACGGCGTCCCCCCTGATCAAGCAGCCAGAACAGGCCGAAGCTGAGCCCGACCAGCACCAGCGCGGCGGCTGCCGCCGCCTCCATCCGGTAGGCACCCATCAGGCGCTGGACCAGCAGCGGCAGCGTGGCAGCGCCCTGATCCGCGAACAAGGCGATCACCCCGAGGTCCCCCATCGACAGCGCCGCCACGACCCCGGCGGCAAAGCCAAGCACCGGGCGCAGCCGGGGCACCACAAGCCAGCGCAGCCGCGCCAGCCCGGTCAGGCCCAGCGCATCGGCCAGGCGGCCGTGCGCCGCCTCGATCCCGCGCAGCGCGGGCAGCAGCAGGCGCAGCGCAAAGGGCAGCGCCAGCGCGGCATTCACAAGCGCCGTGACCGGAAGCGCCAGACGGTAAGGGGCGATGACCGGGTGAAGGATCAGAAACAACCCCGTGCCAAGCACCAGGGAAGAGGCTGCAAGCGGCAGCATTCCCGCAGCCTCCAGCGTGCGGGGCCAGCGCCCCCGCACAATCGCAACCCCAAGGGCAAGCGCCGCCACAAGGCACAGCGCGGTGGAGACGAGGGCCACCAGCACCGAACGCGCCGCCGCCGCCCAAAGCCCGGCAGGCAGGTCCGCCAGCCCCGGCAGGCCGCGCGCCACCACCATGCCCGGCGGCACCAGCAGAAACACCGCCGCCGCGGCGATCACGCCCGCATCGATCAGCCGGGCCAGCGGCCCGCCGGCGTTCCAGCGCTGCACCGGGCGGTCCATCCCGCCACCGGATGCGCCCGGCAGGACCAGCCATCCCGCCGCCAGCACGGCGACAGCGCACAGCGCGAACTGAAGCGCGGCCAGCAGCGCGGCCTGGCCCAGGTCGAATTCAAAGCGCAATGCCTGATAGATCGCCAGTTCCACCGTGGTGGCCCGTGGCCCGCCACCCAGGGTCAGCGCCACCGCAAAACTGGTCAGGCAGATCAGAAAGACCGCAACCAGCGCCCCCGGCAGAACGGCCCGCAGCATGGGCCATTCCAGATGCCGCAACACCGCGCCGGGTCCAAGGCCAAGGGCCGCAGCCAGGCGGAACCGTTCTGCAGGAATGTCCTGCCAGCCGGACAGGATCATGCGCACCGCCAGCGGCAGGTTGAAGAAGACATGCGCCAGCACGACACCGTGAAACCCATAGACGGAAACCGCCGGCAGGCCCAGCGCCTGCACGGCACCGTTCAGCACCCCCTGGCGCCCGAAGACGGCCAGCAGCCCCAGAACGGCCACGATCACCGGCAGCAGAAAGGGCGCGCCCATCAGCGCAATCAGCAGCCCCCGCCCGGCAAAGCGGCGGCGCGCCAGGGCCCGCGCCACCGGCACGGCAAGCCCGACAGACAGCAGCGCAGAAGCCGCCGCCTGCAAGACGGTAAAGCTGACCGCCGACCAATCGGCCGGGGTCAGCGATGCGCCTTCTGCCCGCGCAAGCACGGCCCCCAGGGTGCCCAGCGTCAGCAGGCACAGGGCGGCGGCAACCGCCACCCCGGGCCAGCTTACTGCGCCAGCGCGGCGCGCCATGCGTCCAGCGCGCCCGGGCGCAGCTTTGCCGCCTCATCCGCAGACAGCAGCAGCGATGTTGCGGGAATGATCAATCTGTCGAACACGTCCGGCAGACCGGAGGCCGGTGTTACCGCCGGATACATCCAGTTCGTGGTGGGGATCAGCGACTGGAAGGCATCGGTGCCGATGAAGGCCAGAAACCTGTCGGCCAGCACCGGCTGGTCGGTTGCGGCCAGCTTGCCCGCCACCTCGACCTGCAGGTAATGCCCTTCGGCAAAGGGTGCGGCCGCCTTGGTGTCATCGCCTTCGGCAATCAGGTGATAGGCGGGCGAGGTGGTGTAGCTCAGCACCATATCCGCCTCGCCTTCCAGGAACAGACCGTAGGCTTCGGACCAGCCGGGGGTGACGGTGACGATGTTGTCGGCCAGTGCTGCCCAGATCTCCGGCGCGCGGGCACCATAGGCGGCCTCGACCCACATCAGCAATCCCAGCCCCGGCGTGGACGAACGCGGGTCCTGGATGATGATGGTCAGATCAGACGCCGCCAGCGCCCCGAACGAGGCGGGCGGGGTGGCGAGCCGGGTGCGGTCATAGACGAAGGCGAACCAGCCCCAGTCAAAGGGCAGAAACAGCGGATCGGCAAAGGGCACGGGCAGGGTATTGGCACCGGTCAGCCCATGCGGCGCGAAAAGCCCCGTGGCAGCGGCTGCGGCGGTCAGGTTCGTGTCCAGCCCCAGCACCACATCGGTGTCGGACCCCGCCCCTTCCAGCTGCACGCGCGCCAGCAGGGCCGCGCCATCGCCTGCCGTGGTGAACCGCAGGTCACAGGCGCAGTCCGCCTCAAAGGCCTTTTCCACGGCGGGGCCGGGGCCCCAGTCTGTGACAAAGCTGTCATAGGTCAGCACGGTCAGCACGGGCGTCTCTGCCGCCGCCATGGTGGCAACAGCACAAAACCCCGCAACAAACATCGAAGATCGCATCTCTTCCTCTCTTGTCGCGACGGTACAGGCCGGGCAGGAGGATGTCCTTGCACCTTCCCTCCGCCGGTATGATCCGGTTCAGGTTCAACGGGTCCGCATCGCTGCATCTCAGCCCGTTTCCGGGCACCCCGAGGTGAGGGCGAAGATACCGCAGGGCCGCGCAGGCGCAAGTGCAAAGCGGTCGCACCCGCGCCATCGCGACGGTGCCGCAGAAAAACCGGTTTCACGGTGCCCGCGTTTCGCCTATGCCGGGGGCCGCAGCACGGGGACTTCCGCCATGAGCCTGAACACCTTCGGCCACCTCTTCCGCGTCACCACCTGGGGCGAAAGCCACGGGCCGGCCATCGGGGCCACGGTGGATGGCTGCCCGCCCGGTATTGCCCTGACCGAGGCCGATTTGCAGCCCTGGCTGGATGCCCGCAAACCGGGGCAGAACAAGTACACCACCCAGCGGCGGGAAGATGACCTTGTAAGCATCCTGTCCGGCACCTTCGGGGGCCGGACAACCGGCACGCCGATCCAGCTGATGATCGGGAATACCGATCAGCGGTCCAAGGATTATGGTGATATCGCCCAAAGCTTCCGGCCCGGCCATGCCGACATCACCTATCACCAGAAATACGGCGTGCGGGACTATCGCGGCGGCGGGCGGTCATCGGCGCGTGAAACCGCCAGCCGCGTGGCGGCGGGCGGCGTGGCGCGGGCGGTGCTGGCCGCGCTGGTGGCGGATTTGCGCATCAGCGGATACATGGTGCAGATGGGATCGCGCGCGATTGACCGCACGCGGTTTGATGCCGCGCAGATCGCGCAGAACCCGTTCTGGTGCCCCGATCCAATGGTGGCGCAGGCCTGGGCCGGCGATCTGGACGCCCTGCGCCTGTCGCATAATTCGGCGGGGGCCGTGATCGAGGTGGTGGCAACCGGCGTGCCGCCGGGGCTGGGCGCGCCGCTTTATGCCAAGCTCGACAGTGATCTTGCCGGTGCGATGATGTCGATCAATGCGGTAAAGGCGGTGGAGATCGGCGATGGCATGGCCGTGGCGGCGCTGACGGGGGTGGAAAATGCCGATGAAATCCGCATGGGGCCAAACGGGCCGGAATATCTGAGCAACCATGCGGGCGGCATTCTGGGCGGTATCTCCACCGGGCAGCCGGTGGTGGTGCGCTTTGCGGTCAAGCCCACGTCCTCGATCCTGACACCACGCCGGACGGTCACCGAGCGCGGCGAAGAGACGGAGCTGATCACCAAGGGCCGCCACGACCCCTGCGTCGGCATCCGCGCCGTGCCTGTGGCCGAGGCGATGATGGCCTGCGTCCTGCTGGACCATCTGCTGCTGGATCGCGGCCAGACCGGGGGCGTGCGGGGTAAGATCGGGCCGGGCCACGGGGACCACCCGTTTCCGGGGTCGGGTACCTGACAGGGTGCTGAGAAAGTGCCCTTCGCAGGGGCTGCCTGACCGGAAAGCGGGAACCACTTGCGCCTGCGCGCGCCTAGCGCTTCCTGGCAGGGGCTATCGCCCCTGCCACAGCGCCGCGCTGATCCTTGGCCCGCCGGGGGCCACAGCCCGTGGCCAGCGCCCGACCCGCCCGCCGGGTCGGGCGCTGGCCTTTCGTGGTGCCTGGACCGGCCGGTCTGCAGGGCACCGTCGCGCGCGGGCGGGGAAACGCGCTGCGTTTCCTGGTCCCGCCCGCACTGACGAAAGTGCTGCCCCCGCACCTATGGCAGGGGCCATCGCCCCTGCCACGGCGCTGCGCTGGGATCAGGACCGGCCGGGGGCCAAAGCCCCCGGCCAGCGCCCGACCCGCCCCCGGCCAGCGCCCGACCCGCCCCTGGCGGGCGCTTCGCACCCGCCGGGTCGGGCGCTGGCCTGCGGTGTTCCTGAACCTGCCGGTCTACAGGGCACCGTCCCGCGCGGGCGGGGAAACGCGCTGCGTTTCCTGTTCCCGGCCGGAGGGGCGTTCTCCGGGATAACCGGTCTCTCTGGCAGGGGCCGTCGCCCCTGCCACGGCGCTGCGCTGGGATCAGAACCGGTCGGGGGCCAAAGCCCCCGGCCAGCGCCCGACCCGCCCCTGGCGGGCGCTTTGCACCCGCCGGGTCGGGCGCTGGCCTTTTGTGGTGTCTGGACCCGCCGGTCTACAGGGGACCGTCCCGCGCGGGCGGGGAAACGCGGTGCGTTTCCTGTTCCCGGCCGGAGGGGCGTTCTCCGGGATAACCGGTCTCTCTGGCAGGGGCCATCGCCCCTGCCACGGCGCTGCGCTGGGATCAGAACCGGTCGGGGGCCAAAGCCCCCGGCCAGCGCCCGACCCGCCCCTGGCGGGCGCTTTGCACCCGCCGGGTCGGGCGCTGGCCTTTTGTGGTGTC
>Ga0315907_10000277_pt1 | contig 76988 bp, 74 predicted proteins | sample LakEriMetagenome_3_FD_203525 | JGI IMG/M metagenome (GOLD analysis project Ga0315907, IMG submission 203525) | Freshwater fungal communities from buoy surface, Lake Erie, Ohio, United States - Buoy 12 MA123 | ecosystem: Environmental > Aquatic > Freshwater > Lake > Lake biofilm | place: USA...
GCCAAGAACCGTCGAAGACACATGGCGCCGCATTGGTTCGCTGTGCCACGTCTTCGAGCCGCGAGAATGCGCCAACTACTTCAAAAACGCAGGATACGCGTCACAATGAAACGATCACGCTCTAGTTCACGCGGCTGCGCAGGTGCTTGCGCGTTTTCTTGCGCGACCAAGCGAGCACGAAAACGCGGATTGCCGAGGAGAGATTGCCGCGATGCGCAGTGTCGGCGATGCGCTCGCACAGCGTTTCGATCGGCATCTCAAGCGTGTGCGCGATTTCTTCAAGTTCGGTCCAGAACGGCGTTTCGAGCCGCATGCTCGTGCGACGCCCGTGGATGCGCACATTGCGCGGGCGCGGCGGCGCCGCCGTTGCAATCTTCATTTTTGACGATAATCCCATAAATTAATATATCGTAAATTGAAGATTCGGCAAAGCGTCCCGGCAAGCCGGCGCCCCGATCGACGCGGCGTCAAGAATTTCAGCTCTCGGCGGGGGCTTTCAGCGACAAGGCCAGCGCATGTACGGGCCCGGCCAGCTCTTCGGCCAGAATGCCGTGCACGAGGCGTTGGCGATCGACGCGCGATTTGCCGGCGAAAGCCGCACTCACGATGCGCACGTTGAAATGCGATTCCCCGCCCGCCCGCGCCCCGACATGGCCAGCATGTTTGGCCGAATCGTCGTCGATCTCCAGCATCGACGGGGCGAGGGCCGCTTCGAGCTTGCGGCGCATAGCGGTGGCGACGGGGCGGTTTTCCATTGAACGGTTCCTGCGACGGGTAAAGACGGGACGGCACTGTCGCGCCAACGCCGGTCTTGACGCAAGTGCGGCCAAAAGGGCACCTATCGCGCCATGGAACGAACACCTGCCCTAATTGCGGCTGCCGAGCGCGGCGACACAGCCGAAATCGCGCGCATTCTCGACCGTACGCCCGATCCTGAAATCCGCGGCTCGGGCGGTTTGACCGCATTGATGCGCGCGGCCGCACGCGGCAGCCTGCCAGCACTCGAATTGCTGCTCGCAAGCGGTGCCAAGCCCGACACGACCGACGATTTCGGCAACACGGCCTTCATGTATGCTTGTGCGCGCGGCCAGGCGGCGTGTGCGGCCCGTTTGGCGGCGGCGGGTGCTAACCGCGCACACGCCAACAAATACGGTCTCGGTGCGGCCGATTGGCTCAAATGGGCCAAAGACAGCGACGCGATCGAATCCTTGATCGTACGCTGAACTTCACGCCCGGCGCGGTGCGGCCGTGCGCAAGGTCCACTCGACGACGCGGCGCATCGCCGTGCCCAATGCCTCGTCGAAGGCGAGCACGATATTGTGGATGTCGCTGTTGACCGCCGGCTGCTGGGCTTCGTGCGCGAAGCTTGCGACGACGACGCGATCGGGCAGGCGCACGAGGCGCACGGCAAGCCGCACGCGCGCCGAGGGCGGCGCATTGCCGCGCAGTTCGGCCTGGAACTCGCGCAGATCCACTTTGAGAAGATAGTCGGGCCGCAAGCTCGACGATTCGCGGCCCACCGCCACGATGCGCCCGGTATTCTCGAAACTCTCGACCAGCAGCGTCTGCACCATGCGCGGGGCCGTGTCGGTCCAGTTGGCGCGGGCGAAATAGTCGAGCGTCACGGACGAGCGGGCGAGTGCGATGCGCGAGCTGTCGATGCCGCCCGAAGCGACCGGCATTTCCACGGCAAGCTGCCAGTCGGCGCGCGGCAGGTCGCTTGCGAAGGTCGATTTGGGCGTGAGGGTGAATAGCTGCGGCGGATCGCCGGAACCAGGCAATTGGCAACCCGCAACCGTGCCGGCGGCGGCAAGGCAAGCAAGCCCCAGGAAATTGCGGCGCGTGGTTTCGTGCGGCAGAACGCTCATCGCGCTTCGACCCCTTTTTGCTGGTCGCCGAACAGGAAGCGGGCGGGATCGCGCTCGAACGTCGCGATCACGCGGTTGAGTGTGGCCATCAGCGCGCGCCCCTCGGTCATGAATTGCTGCAGCTCGTAAACACCGTGCTGGCCGAAATCCTGCACGCCAGGGCGCGCTGCCTGCACGGTCTGTTCGAGCACGTCGGCCACGCGCCCGAAATTGCCGGCCGTGCGCTTGAGTTCGTCGAGTGCGCCTGCCGCTTGCGGCCCGACGTCGCCCACGTCGCGCAAGGTGCGGCGGCTGTCGGCGATGAGGCCGCGCACGTCGCCGGTTGCGGCATCGACCGCTCCCAGCAGCCGGTCGACCCGTTTGAGCGTGGCGTTGGCGTCGTAGACCAAGGCTTCGACGCCGAGCATGGCGTTGGCGAGATTGCCGGCGGCGTCGGCCGAACTGTCGATCAGGCGATCGACGTTCTTCATGTTGTCGTCGTTGAGCACGGCTGCGATGCGCTCGGCAAGCTCGGCGATGCGCGCCACGGCAAGCGGCGCATCGGACATGATCTGCTCGAGGGCCGAGGGCCGCGACGGGATGACGGCGCGCCGTTTGCCCTCGCGCGGCAACAGCAGCGGCGCGTTCTGGGTTCCGCCGCTCAGCTGCACGAAGGCAAGACCGGTGATGCCTTGCGGCTGCAGCCCTGCGACCGTGTCGGTCTTGATCGGCGTGTCGGGCCGCAGGGCGAGCGTGACCTGCACGAGCTCGACGTTTCCTGCATCGAGTGCGATATCCGACACGGTGCCCACCGGCACGCCGCGATAGCGCACGATCGAGCCTTCCGAGAGGCCGGTCACCGAGCCGTTGAAATATGTGTAGTAGAAGGTGCTTTCTTCGCCGAGATTGGCGCGCGCAAACCAGATGCCGGCGAAGAAAATGCCTGCCATCAGGGCCAGCACGAAGCAGCCGACGAGGAAATAGTTGGCGCGCGTTTCCACGATCTAAGTTCCTTCTTTGGCAGCGCCGGCCGAAACGGCAAGACCCGTGCGTGCGGCCCGCCCGCGCGGCCCGTCGAAATAGGCCTGGATCCAAGGATGCGGGTGCGCGCGGATTTCGTCCAGCGTTCCGACGATGATTTTGCTGTCGATCAGCACGGCCACGCGGTCGGCGATCGCGCACAGCGTGTCCACGTCGTGCGTGACCATCACGACCGTGAGCGCCAGCGCCTGCTGGAGGTCGCGGATGAGGCTGTCGAAATTCGCGGCCCCGATCGGATCGAGTCCGGCCGTGGGCTCGTCGAGAAACAGAATGTCGGGGTCGAGGGCGATCGCGCGCGCAAGGCCCGCGCGCTTGCGCATGCCGCCCGACAATTCGGAGGGCAGCTTGGCGCCCGCCGACTGCGGCAGCCCGACCATCGACAGTTTCACGCGGATCAGCTGCGTCACGAGGCGGTGGTCGACCTTCGTGTGTTCGAGGAAGGGCAGGCGCGCGTTCTGGGCGACCGTGCGCGCACTGAACAGAGCGCCGTCTTGGAACAGCACGCCGATGCGTTTCAGAACCGGGCGGCGGGCTTCTTCGTCGAGCGCTTCGAGATCGGCTCCCAGTAGCTCGACCGTGCCGCCGTCCGGCGATTTCAAGCCCAGGATCGTGCGCAGCAGCACGGATTTTCCCGTGCCCGAGCCGCCGACGATGGCGAGAATTTCACCGCGCCGCACGTCGAGATCGAGCCCGTCATGCACGGTCTGGGCGCCGAAGCGCGTGACGAGGCCGCGCACGCGGATCACATTGTCGGCCGCGCCGTCGCTCATAGGCCGATCCGCGAAAAGAAGATCGAGAACGCCGCATCGAACACGATCACGAGGAAGATCGATTTGACGACCGATTGCGTCGTGTGCCGGCCCACGCTCTCGGCCGAGCCCGAGACCTTGAGGCCCTCGTAGCACGACACGATGCCGATCAGCACCGCGAAGACCGGCGCTTTGATGAGGCCGACCGCGAGCGTGTTCAGCTGCACGGCGTTCGAGAGCTGCTCGACGAACTGCTCGAACGACAGATCGAGCCCCAGCATCACCATGACCGCGCCGCCCACCAGCGCCATCGTGTTGGCGAAGAACACGAGCAGCGGCAGCGTGATCGCGAGCGCGAGCAGGCGCGGCAGCACCAGCGTCTCCATCGGGTCGAGCCCGATCGTGCGCATGGCGTCCACTTCCTGGTTCACCTTCATCGTGCCGATTTCGGCCGCAAAGGCGCTGCCCGTGCGCCCGGCGACCATGATCGCCGTGATCAACACGCCGATCTCGCGCAGGATCGACACGCCCAGAAGATTGATCGTGAAGACTTCGGCCCCGTACGCGCGCAGCTGGTCCGCACCCTGGAAGGCCAGCACCACGCCGATCAGAAACGCCAGCAGCCCCAGGATCGGCACGGCGTCGATCCCGATGCGTTCGATATGGTGGACCGTGCTCACGAAGCGCACGCGCCCCGGACTGCGGAGTGCACGCAGCGCGCACACGGTTGCGGAACCCACGAACGCGATCAGCGCTTTGGCTTCGCGCGCCACTTCCGTTGCGGCCTTGCCGGCGCGAATCGCAAGTTCCGTGAACGCGCTGTCGCTTTTGCGCAAGAGCGGTACACGCTCTTCGTCGGCAACGCCCATGCGCTCGAGCAGGGCTGCCTGCGCATCGCTGGTGCTGACGAGTTCGATCTGCGCGCCGCTGCCCTGCCAGCGCCGCAGCTGCCGGTGCAAGATCCACGCGCCGCACGTGTCGATCGCGTCCACCGCCGCCAAATCGATATGCAGAAGCTCGGCGCCTTTCGTGTCGAGCGACTGTATGGCGGTTTCGAGCATCGACGCGTTCGCGAGCGTCCAGCGCCCGCCCAGCGCCACGCGCGTCGCCGACCCGTCGAACTGGGTTTTGGCCCAAACCGCCTGCGCGTTCGGAAGCTGCGTCGTGGTTGCCATTTGCGGCAGCGGCCCTTTTTTGCTTGTCGAGCCATTCTGGTCTTTGGAATGCGGGGAGGGCAAGGGTTCGGCGCTGCGGGCTCGCCAGAAGGCGGTGTTATGGTGCGCTGCGGTATTCTGACACAGTTTTTCTGAAATAAATGTCCAGCAAAGTCAGGCGGATAATGCCTGAAAGCGTCTTAGTCTCTGATTTTTAACATAGTTGGTCGGTTTAGGCCTTGATTTTTGCGCCGCAACAATTAGATTGTGCATTGCGACATTGATTGTCGCAGCTCGAAATGGCCTTTGTGCCGTTTCGTGGGCGTTTCCTCCCTAAACTTGGGCCGTGCCTTCGGGCGCGGCCCTTTCTTTTTCTGCCGCTCGAATTTTTGCGGTTGCAGCGCCGTCGCGCGTGGCGCAAGCACCTGCGACAAGTCCATTTGGTTTACTTCAAAACCAAATCGCATTTATCGTGTCGGAGAAATTGCGATCGCGCGTGCCCCGCCATCCGCACCTTTGGATTGTCGAAACAGATGCCGCAGCCGGATTTCGTCGAGATCCATGCCGAAGCCGACTTGGGCGCTGCCAATCTACGGATCCAGCGTTTCTGGCACTACACGCAAGCGTGCCGTCGCGACGGCGGCCTGCCCTCGCGCGCGCATTTCGATCCGATGGACATTCCCGATCTGCTGCCGAATATCTGGATCGTCGAAGCCGATTTCGACAAAGCCATTCTTCGCTACCGCCTTGCCGGCACCAAGATCGTGGCTGGCATGGGGTTCGAGCCGACCGGGAAATTCTTGCACGAGGTTCTGGCGGCGCGCTTGAAGGAAAATCCACAGCTGCTCGATCGCTATTGGCTCGGCGCGCGCGCAGGAGTCTGCACGTGGCGACGCGGTCCGGCGCGGTTCTGGGCCAAGATGGACTATTTCGAAGTCGAAAATCTCATCGTTCCGTTCGCCGTCGCGGACAGCCATCTGCGGCATTTGATGGCCATCTCCGTCCACTATCGCGGCGACGGCGCCGAATTCTGAAGCGGGGTCGTCTTCAGTCCGCGAATTCGGGTTCGTCGCGCGCCAGCATGCGCTTGAGCGCATCGAAATGGACGCGCGCATAGGCCGCGCGCCCGTCTTCCATCTGGCGCGAAGTGTGCGCGGCAAGCTGGCCGGGTACGAGCTTGAGCGGCCGTCTGGTCGACAAGGCCAACACCTGGGCTTGGGCGGCGCGTTCGAGATAGTAAAGTTCGTCGAACGCTTCGCCGACCGTGGGGCCTGTCACGATCACGCCGTGGTTGGCCAAAAACAGCACAGGCTTGCCGTCCATCTTGGCGGCCATGCGCGCACCCTCCTCGGGGCCGTCGGCAAGGCCGTTATAGTCGTCGTCGTAGGAAACCCGGCCGTAGAAGCGCAAGGAGGTCTGCACGCAAGGCTCGATGCGCCCGCCTTCGACCGCGCACAAGGCTGTCGCGTAGGGCATGTGCGTGTGCAGTACGGCTGTTGCCGAAGGGTGGCGCAGATGGATCTGCGTATGGATGTACAACGCTGTTTCTTCGATCGGCCATTTACCTTCGAGGATGCGGCCTGCGGCATCGACGAGCAGCAGGTCGCTCGCGCGCATCTCGGCCCAATGCGGGCCCCACGGATTGACCAGAAACCGGTCGGGAGCGACCTGCAGGCTGAAATGGTTGCAGGTCCCTTCGTTGAGACCCAGACGCGCCGCCCAGCGGAACGCGGCGGCAAGGTCGATGCGGGCAGCGGCAAGATCGGTCATTGGGGTCTCGTCGGATGTGGGGGTGAACGGCGGCGCCCACTCTATTGCACGCGCGCGGCCCTGTGCTAGGTTTGCGCTCAATTGCAAACGACGGTCGCCAGCAATCAAAACGGCAGGCCGCGAAACCGAGAGGAACCCCCGCCAATGAAACCCCTGATTCCGTCTCTGAACCGCCGCACCGTGCTTGCGTCGGGCTTGGCGGCCCTTGCCGCCCCGGCGATCGTGCGCCCGGCGCATGCGCAGGCCGTGACGTTGCGCCTGCACCATTTCCTGCCCGCCGTTTCGAACGTGCACACCAAGGTGCTGCAGCCGTGGGCCGACCGCATTGCGGCGGCCAGCAACAATGCGCTGAAGATCGAGCTGTTCCCGTCTATGCAGCTCGGTGGCACACCGCCGCAGCTCTACAACCAGGCGCGCGACGGCGTGGCCGACATTATTTGGACGCTGCCGGGCAACACGCCGGGCCGCTTCCCGCGCACGGAAGTATTCGAATTGCCGTTTCTTGCTTCGCAGCGCGGCTCGGTCAATGCGCGTGCGGCCCAGGAATTCGCCGACACGCATCTGGCCGAAGAAACGCGCGACGTGAAGCTGCTCGCCTATTGGGCGCACGATGCGGGCGTGATCCACGCCAACAAGCAGATCCAATCGCTCGACGATCTGCGCGGGCTCAAGCTGCGCAACCCGACGCGTCTTGCCGGCGAAGCCTTGAAGGCGCTGGGGGCCGTCTCGGTCGGCATGCCGGTGCCGCAAGTGCCCGAGTCGCTGGCCCAGCGCGTCATCGACGGCGCCGTCATTCCGTGGGAGGTGGTGCCTTCGGTTCGCGTGCACGAGCTCGTGCGCTTCCACACCGAAATCCCGGGCTCGCCGGCACTCTATACGGCGAGCTTTTTCCTCGCCATGAACCAGGCGAAGTTCGCCGGTCTGCCGGCCGAATTGCGCGCCGTGATCGACCGCCAGTCGGGCATGGCCTTCTCGAGCGCTGCCGGTCCGATGTGGGATGCCGAAGCCAAAACCGTGTCGGACATGGTGCGCGCGCGCGGCAACACGATCTCGGTCTTGAGTGCTGCCGAAAAGGCGCGCTGGGTTGCTGCGACCGAGAGCGTGGCTCCGGCTTGGATTGCCCAGATGCGCGAGCGCAATATCGACGGCAACGCATTGATCGGGGCGGCTAAAGCTTTGGTTGCCAAATACGAACGGGCGTAAGTAAATAACGCGACGGCTGCGGCGGCGCCGGAATGGGCGCCGCCGTTTTCTTTTCAAATTTAGGTATCGCTCGCAATGGATGCCCAGCCCTCTCACTCCGGCCGACCGGATTTGCTCGAACGGGCAACCGGCGCTTTGGCGATGCTGGGCGGCATAGTCGCGATCGGCATTGCCGTGCTCGTGTGCACAAGCGTGCTCGGCCGCTGGCTGTTCTTGAAGCCCATCGAAGGCGATTTCGAATTCGTGCGCATGGCAACGGCGGTCGCCGTTTTCGCCTTCATCCCCTACACGCAAGCGCGCCGCGGCCACATCATGGTCGATACGTTCACGAGCTGGCTGCCGCCGCGCGCCCTCGCCGCCATCGATGCGTTCTGGGATCTGTGTTTTGCCGCCGCCATGGGGTTCCTTGCCTGGGGCCTGTATGTGGGCTCGCACGAGGCGCGCGAGAATTTCGAAACGACCATGCAGCTGCAGCTGCAGATCTGGCCCGTGATCCTGTTGTGTGCGGCCTTGTGCGCGATCTTGAGCCTGACCGCGTTTTTGACCGCACTGCGTCTGGCGTGGGGCAAATCCAAGTGAGCGGGCCTTCGATCGCTCTGCTGGGTTTCGGCGCGATGCTGCTGCTGATCGCGTTGCGCCTGCCCATCGGGCTCTCGATGCTGCTCGTGGGGGCGGTGGGCTACATCCAATTCACGAGTTGGCCCGCCTTTTTCGGCTACATGAAGACGAACACCTACCATCAGTTCGCCAACTACACGCTTTCGGTCATTCCTCTGTTCATTCTGATGGGCGCACTCGCCGAGCGCGCGGGCATTGCGCAGTCGCTGTTCCTGGCGGCCGAGCGCAGTTTGCGCAACCGGCGCGGCGGCCTTGCGATGGCGGTGATCGGCGCGTGCACGGCGTTCGGCGCCATCTGTGGCTCGTCGGTCGCCACGACGGCGACGTTCGGGCGTGCCGCGATGCCGGAGTTGCGCAAATACGGCTACGACGGCGGTTTCTCCGCCGCCACCATTGCCGTCGGCGGCACGCTCGGCATTCTGATCCCGCCGTCGGTGATCCTCGTCGTCTACGCCATCACGACCGAGCAGAACATCGCCAAACTTTTCCAGGCAGCCCTCATCCCGGGCCTGATGGCGGCCGTGTTCTACTGTGCGACGATCGCTTTGATGGTCTGGCGCAACCCCGCTCTTGCGCCGTTTTCGGAACTGCCGCTGGAAGCCGCACGCACGCAGCCCAAATGGCCGAAAATTTTAGCGACCTTGGGGGCGGCGGCGGTCGGCGTGCAATGGCTGCGCGGCGCCATCGATTCCGAAGATGCAATCCTTGCTGCGGCTCTGGCCCTGCTCGTGGGCTTTGTCGACGGTGCGATCATGCCGGCGATCGCGGTCGCGGCGCTCGTTGTTGGCGGCATCTACGGGGGCGTGTTCACGCCGACCGAAGGGGCCGCCGTGGGCGCACTTGCAATGCTCGCCATGGGCGTTTTGCAGCGGCGCCTGGGTTTTCGTGAAATTTGGGACGCCTTGCGCCAGACGGCCGAAACGTCCGGCATGATTTTCATGATTCTGCTCGGCGCCGAAGTGTTCGGTGCGTTCCTGGCCCTCACGCGCCTGCCGACGGCCGCCGCCGAGTGGATCGGCCATGCGGGTTTCGCCCCGCTTGTCGTCGTCGCGGCGATGATGGCGACCTACGTGCTGCTGGGGGCAGTGATGGACGAGCTTGCGATGATCCTGCTCACCTTGCCGGTGTTTTTCCCGGTGGTGGTAGCACTCGATTTCGGCCTCACGCCCGACGAGGTCGCGATCTGGTTCGGGATTCTGGTGCTGATTGTGGTCGGCATCGGCCTCACGGCGCCGCCGATCGGGCTCAACGTCTTCGTGATTTCCTCAATCGTTCGCGACGTGCCGATGACGCAGACCTATCGGCGCGTGCTGCCGTTCCTTGCGGCCGACATCTTGCGCCTGTGTCTGGTGCTGGCCTTCCCAGGGCTTGCCCTGTGGCTCGTACGGCTTTTTGCCTAACTGGGCGGCCCGAAAGCGAGCGGTTCGACCGCGCGCTCGAGCCTTGTGCGCAAGGCCGCTTCGCCGACCGGCTTGACGAGGTAACCCGATACGCCCAATTCCATGGCGCGGCGCACGAGGGCGGCGTGCGCATGGGCCGTGACCATCACGACCGGCGTTTTGCGCATCTGGCCCATTGGCTGCGCGCGCAGCCACGCCACGAAATCCAGTCCGTTTTCGGGTTTCATATCGACGTCGCACAGCACAACGTTCGACCATTGCTCGGGCGGGGTTTGGAAGGCCAGTTTGGCGCCATCGACGCTGGCAGCCGTATCCACCGCCGCAAATTCGAGCGTTTCGAGCATGCGGCGCAGCATCAGGCGCGTCGCATTGTCGTCTTCCACGGCCAGAACACGGAATTTTCCGAACAAAATCCAACTCCTTGCGATTTTTTTACAACCCTCTCGCCGCGTTCGGCAAGCGGTCGAATGCAACAATGTGCTTCGTGCGGGCGGTCGGCGGCAAAAAGCGGCATAATGCCGGTTCGTCCGTCGTGATCGAAAAGCCGGAACCCATGCCGAAAGCCACCCCGCCTGCCAAAACGCCAGGCAAAGTGCCCGCGAAAATCTACAATACGCGCCTTTTCGTCGGGAATGTGCCGTTCGATTTGGATGTCGAGGGGCTTGCCGATCTGTTCGACGCGCACGGCATCGTCATTCAAAGCCAGATTCCAACCGACCCAAAAACCGGCAAAGCCATTGGCTATGCCTTCGTGACGATGGCGACCGAGCAGCATTGCAAGCAGGCGATCGCCGCCCTCGATGGCACGAAGGTCAAAGATCGCAAAATCGAAGTGCGCTTTGCCGATGTGAAGGAAAAGCCGAAAAAACCGCCGCGCGCCCCGCGTGCGCCCCGCCGGCCGGCGGGTGGGGACTATGCAGGCCCCAATGCCGGCCCCGTACCGGCCCATCTGCGCCCCGATGCCGACCGGTTGGGCCTCACCCAGCCGATCGTGAGCAGGCCGACCTCTGCCACGCGTAGCTTCACGGTCGAAAAGCGCCGCCTGGGCCCGACGATCCGTCGCCCCTAACCGGACTTTTTCAGCGAACCCCCATCGCACCGCGCAGGTCGGCGTCGGTCATCACCGTGTCGCGCAGATCCGCCCCGGCGAGATCGCAGTCGACGAGTTTGGCGCCGGTCAGGTTGGCGCCGCGAAAATCGACGTCGCGCAAGCTCGCCTCCGTCATGTCGACGCCGGTCATGTCGGCGCCGCGGAAATCGGCCTTCTGCGCGCGGCAGCCGCGCATGCGCGCGGGCCATTTGGTGCCTTGCATGCCGGCGAGCGGCAGGGGCGAGAATACCGCGTCGCGGAAATTGGCGCCGTCGAGCGTGCATTTGTCGAGATTGGCGCCGCGCAAAGACGCTGAGGAAAAATCGACTTCCGCCAGCATCGCCCCTTCGAACGTTGCCATGTCGAAGCGGCCCGACGGCATCTTGGCGCGGACCATCGTCACGCGCAGCATCTTGGCGGCCGACAGCGTGATGCCGGGCCATTCGATGGGCCCCAGATCCACGCCTTCGAATTTGGCTTGCGTGCCGGAGGCTCCGCCCGTGCGCAGCCAATCGTTGTGCGCCACGACGATGTCGCCGAACGAAATGCCGAGATCGGCGAGCGACTTCGGCAGCATGGCCCTGCTCATGTCGCATTTTTCCATCTCGGCCATGATGAAGTAGCTTGCGCACAGATCGGCGCCGTCGAGATTGGTGCCCGACATCTGGGCGCCCACCAGCACGGCCCCGTTGAGCTTGCAGCCCGACATGTTCGTGTCGGTGAGGTCGGCACCTGCCAGCACCACGCCCGAAAGATTCGCGTTGGAGAGGTCCGCCCCTGCGAGATTGGCGCCGCGCAGGTTGCAGTTGGTCATGTCCGTGCGCTGGGCCGTCGTGCGCGACAGGCGCGCTTCGCCCAAATTGGCGCCCGCGAATTACGCGTCGTCCATGTTGGCTTTGTGCGTGGTCATGACCGAATAGTCGAGGTCGCCGGTCTCGTTGGCGGTCACGATGAAGCCGTCGCGAATGTCGGCCTTGCTGAGATTGGCACCCTCGAGGATCGCGCCTTTGAGGATCGAGCCGCGCAGATCGGCGCGCGTCATGGTGGCGTCGGTGAACACTGCAAAGCTCAGATTGGCGCCGAAGAAATTGGCGCGGTCGAGATTGGCGCGCGAGAAATCGCACTCGGTCAAGTCCGCACCCACGAACTCGGCCTCGGCGAGCGCGCGGGCGACGAAATCGTTGCGCGGGATCTGCGCGAAATGGATCTGCATACGCGCGCCGCCCGACGCCTTCTTCACAAAACGCTCGTGCGCTTCCATGCGCTTGAGGAGGTCGAGTTTGCTGAGCTTCTTGCGCTCGACTTGCTTGACGTTGCCCACGTGCGCGCCCCTCGTCTTCGGACCAGCAAAGGTTTACATTAGAACGGCAAATTTCGCACCACGCGTTTTCAGGACCGATGGAAGTCGTCGTCGAACCCGATCGCCGCCTGTGGGAAGAGGCCGCCCAGCGCTCGGATTTCTGGCCGTTGCAGCAAGATTGGGATTACGGTCTTGCGGTCCGCTGGCAGGCCCAGCCGGTGCTGCGCTTGCTTGCGCGCGACGCGGGCGGGCCGGTCGCAGCCGTGCAATTGGTCGGGCGACGCTGGTTTGGCCTTGCCGAATTGTGGCTCGCCCTGCGCGGGCCTGTGGCGCTCAACGGGGCTACAACCGTGCCGCCGAAATTGTTGGCGGCCCTGCCGCGCGGGCTGTTGCGCGCGGTGCTGCTGGCGCCAGAAATCCAGGAAAATGCGGCCACGCAAAAATCTTGGCTCGGGCGCCGCCGCGTCTATACCGGGCATAGCTGCGCCATCGTCGATTTGGCGCCGTACGATCGCGCCAGCTTGCGGCAAAAATGGCGAAATCGGCTCAATGCCGCACAGGCGCGCGGACTTCGCATCGAGCTTGCCGATCGCGGCAAATGGCTCGATTGGGTGATCGCCCAATACGACCGCGTGCGCGCGGCCAAAGGTTTTGCCGGCCCCTCGGCCGATTTTGTCGCCCAACTCGTGCGCCTCAAGAGCCCGCGTCAGACCCTGGCCGCAATTGCGCTCGATGGGCGCGAGCCCGTGGCGGGTGCGCTGTTTTTGCGCCACGGTCCCGATGCCAGCTACTATGTCGCAGCTTCGGACGCGCAAGGGCGCGCGGCCAACGCCGCCAACCTCGTGCTGTGGCGCGGACTCATGGCGCTCAAAGAACAGGGCGTGCGCAAGGTCGATCTGGGTACCATCAATTCCGACAAAAGCCCTGGCCTCGCGCGCTTCAAGCTCGGTGCCGGCGGCCAGCCGGTCACGTTGGCGGGGACCTATCTATGAGCAAAGGAAAGACCGTCTACGGCCTCAGCATTGCAGCCCCGCGCCGCACCTGGGCGCTTGTGCCGCTGCTGCTCTGGCGCTTTGCTGTGCCGGTCCTCGCCGCGTTGATCGTGCTCGATCTTGCGGTGTTCGCGGTGCTGAACGGCCTGTTCGGCGCGTGCTACGGCGCTTTTGCCTGGTTCGGCGTCTGCTGAACCGGCGTCTGCGGGGGCGGGGCGGGCAGATCGGTGCGCGTGGCGACCTCGCTGCGAATGCGCGCAATCACCTCGTCGACCGTCATCGCACCCAGATCTTGCCCTGAGCGCAGGCGCACGGCGACCTTGCCTTCGGCTACTTCCTTGTCGCCGGCAACGAGCATGTAGGGGATCTGCTCGAGCTGCGCGTTGCGGATTTTCTTTTGCATGCGCTCGGTCGAATCGTCGACATCGACCCGAATGCCGCCGTCCGTCTGCGGCAGTTCAGCCGCCATCAGACGGCGGGCGAAATCGCGGGCGAAATCCGCGTGGCGGTCGGCGATCGGTACCATGCGCGCCTGGATGGGCGACAGCCACGTGGGCAGGCGGCCCGCATAGTTCTCGATCAAGATGCCGATGAAGCGCTCGAACGAGCCGAGGATCGCGCGATGCAGCATCACCGGCCGATGTTTGGCACCGTCTTCGCCGATATAGCTCGCATCGAGCCGCTCGGGCAGCACGAAGTCGACCTGCAGCGTGCCGCACTGCCAGTCGCGGCCGATCGCGTCGCGAAGTACGAATTCGAGCTTCGGCCCGTAGAAGGCGCCTTCGCCCGGATTGCGCGTCGTCGCAAGGCCGGCGGCGGCCGAGCCTTTTTCGAGCGCTTGCTCGGCCTTGTCCCAGATGTCGTCCGATCCGGCGCGCTTTTCCGGCCGGTCGGAGAATTTAACGAGCAGATCCTTGAAGCCGAAATCCGCGTAGATCGCGCGCAGCAGGTCGCAGAAGCGCTTCGACTCGTCCGGGATCTGGTCTTCGGTGCAGAAAATATGGGCATCGTCCTGCGTAAACGCGCGCACGCGCATGATGCCGTGCAAAGCGCCCGACGGCTCGTAGCGATGGCACGCACCGAACTCGGCCAAGCGCAGCGGCAATTCGCGGTAGCTGCGCTGGCCCTGGCGGAAAATCTGCACGGCCCCCGGGCAATTCATCGGCTTGATCGCGTAGAGCCGGTCGACCTCTTCGCCCTCTTTGCCGGGCGTCGCCACGAACATCGCGTCGCGGTAGTTCTCCCAGTGGCCGGATTTCTCCCAGAACACGCGGTCGACGAGCTGCGGCGTTTTGACTTCCACGTAGCCGTCGGCGTCGAGGCGCGTGCGCATGTAGCGCTCGATCGTGCGGAACAGCGTCCAGCCCTTCGGATGCCAGAAGATCGCACCGGGCGCTTCTTCCTGCAGATGGAAGAGCTGCATGGCCGCACCGAGCTTGCGATGGTCGCGCTTCTCGGCTTCTTCGAGGCGGTGCAGATAGGCTTTGAGATCGTTCTCGTTGGCCCAGCACGTGCCGTAGACGCGCGTGAGCTGCGGATTGCGCGAATCGCCGCGCCAATAGGCACCGGCGAGCTTCATCAAGCGGAACGCGCCGACTTGGCCCGAGTGCTCGACATGCGGGCCCCGGCAGAGGTCGGTGAAATCGCCAAGCTGGTAGAGCGAAACGGACGAAACGCCGGCCGCACCCGCTTCGACGAGATTGGGATCTTCGAGGCCTTTGGCCGCCGTCGAGCCGCGCGTGCGCAGCATCTCGAGAAGTTCGACCTTGTAGCTCTGCTTCGTCGATTCCATGAACGCGACCGCTTCGCCGATCGGCACCTCGCGGCGCGCGAACGGCACTTTGCGTTCGCGGATCTTGAGCATCTCGGCTTCGATCTTGGGCAGGTCCTCGGTCGTGAGCGGAACCGGCGTTTCGATGTCGTAGTAGAAGCCCGAATCGGTCGCCGGCCCCACGCCGAGCTTGGCGTCCGGATAGAGTTTCAGCACGGCCGCCGCAAGCACATGCGAGCAGGAATGCCGCATGCGGTCGAGATCGGGGCCGGGATTCGGGGCGGCAGACGCGTCCATGGGCTCGTTTCCAAAAACAAAAAGGGAGCACGAAGATAAGGGGTTCCCCCCGCCAAGGCAATTGATAGCGCCTATGCCAATAGCGCTGGGCCGCCATTCGCGCTAAGGGTTTGGCGTATGAAACGCTTTCCGCCCCGCAATCCGAACCGAACCGGCGGCCCCCGCAAACCCGGCGGCTACAAGCAAGGCGACCGCAGGCCCAGTGCCCACAAGCAAGGCGCGCACGGTCAGGAGTCCGAGCGCCAGCATCGGCGCGAGATCTTGCGAATCGCCGGCTTGCCGAGTGTGGCGGCTTTGTTCGCGCGCGCCCCCGAAGCGGTGCAGCGCCTGCTGGTAACACCCGGCATGGCGCAGGCGGCAAGCGATCTGCTGCGCGAGGCAACAGCGCGCAACATCGCGCACCGCATCGTGCCGGACGAAGCCCTCGCCAAAATCGCGGGCACGCCGCTCAATGGCGGCATCGTCGCCGAGACGGCGCCGCGCCTGGCGCGCCAGTTCGATCTGGGCCAGGCGCAGGAGTGGGCCAAGCGCTGGCAGCCGCTCGTGATCCTCGACGGCATCGGCAACCCGCACAATCTGGGCGCCATCGCGCGCACGGCTGCCTTCTTCGGCCTGCCGCATCTGGCGATCAGCGACCATCCGGCCCAGGCAGCCCCGTCCGAGGCCGCTTATCGTGTGTCCGAGGGCGGGCTCGTGTGGCTCGACGTGTATCGCGTGCATCGCCTGCCCGACGTGCTGCGCCGCCTGAGTGCGTTTTACACCGTCGTCGGCACCGCACTTGGCACGGGCGCGCCGATGCCAATGCAGAAACTCGCGACCGGCCCCAAGCCCGTATGCTTGGTGCTTGGCAACGAAGAAGAAGGCTTGAGTGCGGCGACCTTGGCCGTGTGCGCGCATGTCGCTACCTTGCCGCCGGCCGGCCCCATCCAATCCTTGAACGTCGCGGCCACGGCCGCCATCCTGATCCACGCCATCACCGGCGGCTTCCGCACGCGCTGAAGGAGCAACGACGCCATGTCGGCCCCTGCACGATCTCCATTGCCCGGCGAAATTCCCGTCATTGCGATCGGCGCGTTGCGCGACCGCTCGGCGAGTGCGGCTGTTGCCGCCGCGATCGGGGCGGCATGCCGTCAGACGGGTTTTTTCTATGTCTCCGACCACGGCGTGCCGGAAGTCTTGCTCGGCGATTTGCGCGCGCAGGCCGAGGCGTTTTTCGCGCTGCCCGAGGCCGCGAAGAATCACGTGTCGATCGAGCATTCGCAGCACAATCGCGGCTATGTACCGTTCGAGGCCGAAAAGCTCGATCCTTCGCGCAAGGGGGACCTCAAAGAAGGCTTCAATATGGGCCGCGAATTGGCGGCGGACGACCCCGACCTTGTCGCCGGGCGTCCGTTCTGCGGCCCCAACCAGTGGCCGTCCGCAATGCCGGCGTTCCAAGCGGCCATGTGCGCGTACTTCGATGCGATGCTGGCTTTGTGCCAGGATCTGCACCGCGCCTTCGCACTCGATCTCGGCATGCCGGAGACCTTCTTCGAAAAGCTGATCGACAAGCCGCTCGCCACCTTGCGGCTGCTGCATTATCCGCCGCATCCCGGCACGTTTGTGCCCGACCAGTATGGCGCTGCCCCGCATACCGACTACGGCAACGTCACGGTGCTGTGGCAGGACATGGTTGGCGGGCTCGAAGTGCAGGCGCGGGGCGGCGACTGGATTGCGGCCACCCCGCTGCCCGGCACGTTCGTCTGCAATATCGGCGATTGCCTGATGCGCTGGTCGAACGACGTTTACGTCTCGACGCCCCATCGCGTGGTCAATCGCTCGGGCCGCCAGCGCTGGTCGGTGCCGTTTTTCCTCGACCCCAACGGCGATGCGCCCGTCGCGTGCCTGCCGAGTTGCAAGGGGCCGGAACGGCCGCCGCTCTATCCGCCCACAACCGGGGCTGCCTATTTGCGCGAACGGCTCGACGCGACCTACGCGTTTCGCCGGTCCTAGCCGGTTTTGCCGCTTGGCAGCGGCGGACGAATGCCTTTACTTTGCGACAAGCCTGCAGCATGCAGGGGATCCAAGCGAAGCGACGGAAAACAGGCGATGACCGCGACACCAGACGAAAAACGCAAACAAGCTCGGGCCGGCGTACTGCGCGGCACCTTGCTGGTCGACGGCGACGGCCACGCGATCGTCGATTGGAGCCGCAACGGCTGGCGCGTGCGCGCCGAGAGGCCGTGGTCGCCGGTCGGCGCCACGTTTGATCTGGTGCTCGGCATCCGTTCGGATGTGGGCTCGGTCGAAGTGCGCGGGCGCGGCACGATCGTGCGCACCGGCGACGGCGACGTGGCCGGCACGTGGGATCTGCGCACGCCGTCCGATCCTGCGACCGAGTCGCTGCTTTCCGTGTTCCTGTCGAACGGGACGGCGGCGGTTTAGGCCGCCATTCGTCGCCCGTACGGCTTCAATCGTATTTGCGGGCGTCTTCGATGACCTTGCCGTCGTTGGCAAGGCTGCCGGGGCTTGCGAATGCGACCGCGCCGCGCAGCTTGGTCGCGGCCTGCAGCGCTTCGACGAGAAGCGCCTCGAGGCCCGCATCTTGGGCCGCTTCCACATGCAGCGTCATCGCGTCGTTGTCGTCGACGCGCGACACGACCAGGCGATAGCGCGCGATGCCGCAGCGTTTGGCGGCCTCCGCCACTTGGCCCGGATGCACGAACATGCCTTTGACCTTCGTGGTCTGGTCGGCACGACCCATCCAGCCGCGCAGGCGCTTGGCTGTCCGCCCGCACGACGACGTGCCGGGCACGAACATCGACAGATCGCCCGTCGCAAAGCGGATCAGCGGATAGTCGGGATTGAGCGTGGTCACGACCACTTCGCCGACCTCGCCGTCGGCAACCGGCGTGCCGGTTCCCGGCCGCACGATTTCGACGACGATCCATTCGTCGAGCACCAGCCCTTCGTCTGGCGTGGTTTCGTAGCCGATGAGGCCCAAATCGGCGGAGGCGTAGCATTGGCGCGCATCGATACCGCAAGCCGCCATCTCGCCGCGCAAGGCCTTGGGCACGGCCTCGCCCGAGACGAGAGCAAGCTTCAGGCTTGAAAGATCGGCACCGAGCTCTTTGCCTTTTTCGAGCAGGATTTTGAGGAAGGACGGCGTGCCCGCATAGCCGTCGGGCTTTATGTCGGCGATCGCGCGCACCTGCTGTTCGGTGTTGCCGACCCCGGCGGGGACGACAGCGCAGCCGATCGCATGCGCCCCCGTTTCGAACATCGAACCGGCGGGCGTCAGGTGGTAGCTGAACGTATTGTGGATGATCTGGCCGCGCCGGAATCCTGCCGCCCACAAGGCGCGCGCGAGGCGCCAGTAGTCGGGCCGCATCGCTTCGGGATCGTAGATCGGCCCCGGCGACATGTAGATGCGCGCAAGCCGCCCTGGTTTATCGGCTGCGAGGCCGCCGAATGGATCGCGCGCGGCAAAGGTCTTTTTCTGGAGCTCGAGCAGGTCGCTCTTGCGCACCACGGGCAAGGCGGCCAGTGCCGCGCGGTCGACGATCTGGTTGGGATCTATGTTGGCCAGCGATTCGGCGAAATACGGCGCCTTGGCCTTCGCGTGCTCGATCTGCAGGCGCAACTCTTCAAATTGGCGGGCCTCGCGCAAGCCGGGATCGCGGGTTTCAAGCTCGTCGAAATAGGGGGCGTCCATCATTCACGTCTCGCGAAGGCGGCAGATCGAATCGAAGGATCTCAAGACTGGCGAAGCAGCCGCGCATGCGCAAGCGCTCCGTCGCCTGTTTAGTCGAGTGCGAAGAAATGCCGGATGCGCACAAGCAGCTCGGCCGCCTGGCCGCGCGTGGCCGCACGCCTTTCGCGCGGCGGCATGGCGCGTAACGCCGCATCGTTGGCAAGCTTGCGGCCGATCACGATATCACCCAGGCGCTTGGCGAGATCGGGATGGCTCTGCAGGATGGGGCTAAGCGCTTCTTTGCTGATCTCGAGTGCCGCCGTGTCGCATAGCGCCATCACGCTTGCACTTCGCGGGCTACCGGTCAGCAGCGACATTTCGCCGAAAAAATCGCCAGTACCCAAGCGTGCCACGGGTACACGCTCGCCGTCGCGCTCGAGGCTCACCTCGAACACGCCGCGCGCCACGACGAACAATGAATTGTCCGTGTTGCCCGCACGCATCACCTCGTCGCCCGCGTGGAACGACACGGGCTCGGCGGCTTCGGCAATGCGCGCGCGCAAGGCCGGCTCGAGTTCGCGGAACAGATCGACATGGTCGAGGACCCGCACCGCCATCGGCGGTTCGGCCGCGCGCGGCTGGCCGAGGGCTATGCCTGCCGCGTCGAGCGCGTACCAGATCGAGGTCGCGACCTCGTCGTGCACGCGCGCATCGTCGTCGAACGTATCGACCCAATAGGCGACTTCGTAGAGGACCGTCGAATCGCGGATTTCCTGGGTCGCCACAGTCGGCGGCGGTTCCATGCACACGCGCATCGCCTTGAGGGCGGCGGCCGACAGCGCTTCTTTGGCGAGGCCCGGCGGGATGCGCGCGTCGAGCGGCACGTTGAGGCTCGCGCGATAGCGGGCGACCGGCATGTCGTAATTGACGATCTGGGCGGCCGCGAGTTTCGAATTAGGCAGCACCACCGTGTTGCCGTCGGAAGAGCGCAGGCGCGTGGCGCGCCAGTTGATCTCGACGACCTGGCCCGCCAAAGCGCCGTCGATGCGCAGCCAATGGCCGACCCGGTAGGGCCGCTCGAGATTGAGCGCAATGCCGCTGAAGAGATCGGCCAAGGTCGACTGCATGGCAAAGCCGATGACGACGGCGAGCACGCCCGAGGCTGCGAGCACGCCCGTGAAAGACTGGTCGAATGCCGCCGACACGACGCCGAACATCGCCACGATCAGCACGAGGGCGCGCACCACGTCTTTCAGCAGTTTGGGCGCACCCACCTCGCGGCTTGCGAGGAGGCGCCAAACGAAACGCTCGAGCAGGACGAGCGTGAACAGCGCGAAGATGATCCACCACACGACGCCGAACAGGCGCCCGGCATCGCCGAGCAGGCCTTGCACGATGGGCGATTTAAGCCGGGCGGCCAGCAGCGGCAGCCCGAGCCAGGCCCCGGTTGCGGCCAGCAAGGCCACGCCGATCAGCGACAGGCGACGATGGGCGGGATCCGGCGAGCGCAAGCCCGCAATCGCGAACCAGACGGTGGCAACCGCAATGATCGCGGCATAGATCCAGTAATGGGCGGGCGTCTCCGGCATCCTGTTCCGACGCTAGCCCGGAACCGCACGACCGCGCTACAGTCGCGGCACAAGACCAAAACATCGGGAGAAAACGACATGCGTCTGGCCGGAAAAATCGCGATCGTCACGGGTGCGGGATCGGGCTTCGGCGAAGGCATTGCGCAGCGCTTTGCAGCCGAAGGGGCGGCCGTTGCGGTCGTCGATCTCAATGCCGAGGCGGCAGCGCGAGTTGCAAAAGCGATCGCCGATGCGGGCGGTAACTCGCTTGCCCTTGCCGCCGACGTCGCGAGCCGCACCGATACCGAGCGCATGGTCGACAAGACGCTGGCGGCGTTCGGGCGGCTCGACATCGTCGTCAACAATGCCGGTATCAGCCACGTTAACGGGCCGATGCTGTCGGTCGACGAGGCGACGTTCGACCGCGTGTTCGTGGTCAACGTCAAATCGATCTATCTCGCAGCGCAAGTTTGCGTGCCCGTATTCCGCCGCCAGGGTGGCGGCGGGGTATTTCTCAACACGGCTTCGACCGCAGGCTTGCGCCCGCGCCCGGGTCTCACCTGGTACAACGGCTCGAAGGGGGCTGCGATCACGCTGACCAAGAGCATGGCGGTCGAACTCGCGCCCGAAAAGATCCGCGTCAATTGCCTGTGCCCGGTGGCGGGCGAAACACCGCTGCTGGCGACCTTCATGGGCCAGGACACGCCCGAGAAGCGCGCGCAGTTCAAAGCGTCGATCCCGCTCGGGCGACTGTCCACGCCCACGGACATCGCCAATGCGGCTCTTTATCTGTGCTCGGACGAAGCCGAATTCATCACCGGCGTTGCCTTCGAGGTCGACGGCGGCCGCTGCATCTGAGCGGTCGCGAGATGGTTTGGCATATCGCTTGCTGAGAGAGGGGTCCCCCGCCTTCCGTCCGGAAGGATCCCCTTTTTCGACGATCGAGGAGCCATTCATGAAACGCCGTCGCTTTATGTCCGGTGCAGCCCTTGGCGCTGTCGGCGCCGGACTCGCGGCCCCTGCCGTCGTCACGGCGCAGACCACGTTCAACTGGCGCATGACGAGCTTCTACGGCCCAAACGCGGCCTTCTATTCGACCGGCCCCGGCTCGGCCAAGGATCTCATCGAGCGCATCCAGGCGATGTCGAACGGGCGTATCCGCATCCAGTTCTTCGGGGCGGGCGAGCTGGTGCCGGCGGCCGAAGGTTTCGACGCGGTATCGCAGGGCATCGTCGAAATGAACTACGCCAATGCCTATTTTTGGACGGGCAAAAGCTTCGCTGCACAATATTTCACCGCTGTTCCGTTTGGCCTCAATTTCCAGGGACTGAATGGCTGGATGTATGACGGCGGCGGCTTGGCGCTGTGGCGCGAAGTCTACGACCGCTTCAATCTGGTCCCCTTCCTGTGCGGCAATACCGGCGTGCAGATGACGGGCTGGTTCAAGAAGCCGATCGAGCGCGTTGAAGATTTCCGCGGCCTCAAGATGCGCATTCCGGGCCTTGCTGGGCGCGTCTACCAGACGCTGGGTGTGGATGTGCGCCTGCTGCCCGGCGGCGAGATTTTTCCGGCCCTCGAGCGCGGCGTCATCGATGCGGCCGAATTCGTAGGCCCGTTCCTCGACCGGCAGCTCGGCCTGCAGCGCGCGGCCAAATACTACTACACGACCGGCTGGCACGAGACGGCGACGGCGTCCGAACTCATCATCAACAAGGCCGCGTGGGCGCGTCTGCCCGCCGACCTCAAAGCCATCGTCGAAAACGCGACGGCCGCGTGCAACGTCATCTCCGAGGCGTGGTGCCAAAAGAACAACGCCGAGGCGATGGAAGACCTGATCAAGAACCAGGGCGTGATCGCAGCGCCCTTGCCCGATCCGATCGTCGATGCATTGCGCAGCGCCAACGACCGCATTCTCGAAGAAGCCGTGGCGCGCGACCCTGTCGTCAAGCGCGTGCACGACTCGTACATGGCCTACAAGTCCAAATACGATTCGTGGGCGGGCTACAGCGAGACCGTTTACCACGCGAAGATCCGGACCAAGTCTTGATCCTCGCCGAACAAACGCACGGCATGCCGCGCCTCGTCCGCTCGCTCGACGGTCTGGTCGAAGCGATCGGGCGAGCGTCGGCGTGGACCACCTTCGTGCTGGTCTGCACGATGGCGGGCAATGTGCTGCTGCGCTACGGCTTCAACACCGGCTCGGTGTGGGCGCAGGAACTCGAATGGCACCTGATGGCGCCGATCTGCCTGTTCGGCATGTCCTACGCGTTGGCGCACGGCGAGCATGTGCGCGTCGACGTGCTGTTCGCGGATTTCGCCCCGCGCACGAAGCTTCTCGTCGAGATCGTGTCGGCCGGCCTCGGCTTTCTCGTGTGCGTGGCCGTAATCTGGCTGTCCTGGGGCTACGTGGCACAGTCGTTCGGCCAGTCGGAAGCCTCGGCCAATCCCGGCGGCATTCCGTTCCGCTGGGCGCTCAAAGCGATGATCCCGATCGGCTTTGCCGTGCTGCTGCTGCAGTATTTTTCGCTGGCATTGCGCTACGCGATCCAGCTCCGTCGCCCTTAGGACTCCAATGCCGCTTACAGAAATCTACGCGATCGCCATGCTCGTGGCGTTCTTTGGCCTGTTGATGGTCGGCATTCCGGTCGGCCTAACCTTGGCCGTATCGGGCTTCGTGTTCGGCTGGCTCGGCTTCGGGCCGCTGCTGTTCAATTTGCTGCCGCATCGTCTCTACGGCGTCATCACCAACTATTCGCTGCTGGCGATCCCGCTTTTCGTGTTCATGGGCGTGATGCTCGAGAAATCGCGCATGGCCGAGGATTTGATGGAAGTCGTGGGCCATCTTGCCGGCAGCCTGCGCGGCGGCCTTGGTATCGGCATTGTGGCAGTGGGCGTGCTGATGGGGGCGACCACCGGCATCGTGGGTGCGACCGTCGTCACACTCGGGCTGTTGACGCTGCCCACACTCTTGCGCCGCGGCTACGACAAGGGGCTTGCCTGCGGCGTCATCTGCGCATCGGGTACGCTCGGGCAGATTATTCCGCCGTCGCTGATCTTGATCCTTCTCGCCGACATCATGAACGAGTCGGTCGGCACGCTGTTTGCCGCCGCCGTGATTCCGGGGCTGCTGCTGGCCGCGATCTACTGCATCTACATTCTCGTCCTCGGCATGGTGCGGCCCGACATGGTGCCCCCCGTGCCGCAAGAAGAGCGCGACGCGCTGCCGCGGCGCGAGCTTTGGATCAAGCTCCTCAAGGTCGTGCTGCCGCCGGTGGGCCTCGTGGTGGCCGTGCTCGGCTCGATCATCGGCGGCATTGCCGCCCCCACGGAAGCCGCCTCGATGGGCGCTCTCGGCGCCATTCTGGTGACCTCGCTCGGCCGCCGCTTCTCGTTCGCGGTGCTGCGCGACACGGTTTTCACGACGACGAAAATCTCGGCGATGATGATGTTTATCCTGATGTGCGCGCAGGTGTTCGCCCTCGCCTTCCGCGGGCTGCAGGGCGAAAAGCTGGTGCACGACCTGTTCGAGCTGCTGCCCGGCGGCATCGGCGCGGACATCTGGTTCATGATGGCGATCATCTTCGTTCTCGGCTTTTTCATCGAATGGATCGAGATCAGCTACATCGCCGTGCCGCTGTTCCTGCCGATCTTCATCGACGCGGGCGTCAACCTCGTTTGGCTCGCCGCGCTCATCTGCGTCAATCTGCAGACGAGCTTCCTCACGCCGCCATTCGGCTGGGCGCTGTTCTTCCTGCGCGGCGTGGCCCCGCCGGAGATCGCCACGGGCGACATCTATCGCGGCGTGTGGACCTTCATCGGCCTGCAGCTCGTGGCCCTCGTGCTTGTGTTCCAGTTCCCGGCCCTGGCCTTGTGGCTGCCGAAAGCGATCGGCTGGTAGGCGTCAACGGTTCGCAGCAGGCAAAGAAAAACCCCGGATCGGTTGCCCGATCCGGGGTTCGTTCGTTCCAGCGTCGTCGGGCTTGGCCGACTATTCGTTCTTGTCGCCGAAGAGCGACACGAGGGCCTGGAAGATGTTCACGAAGTTCAGGTACAGCGACAGGGCACCCATGATCGCGACCTTGTCCTGCATCTCCGTGCCGTAGGTTTCGCCGTACGTGTCCTTCAGGCGCTGCGTGTCCCACGCCGTGAGGCCCGTGAACACGATCACCGACGCGACCGAAATGATGAACTGCATCATCGACGACTGCAGGAAGATGTTGACGAGGCCCGCGATGATCACGCCGATAAGGCCCATGATCAGGAACGTGCCCATCTTCGAGAGGTCGGCCTTGGTCGTGTAGCCGTAGATGCTGATGCCCGCGAACATCGCGGCAGCCACGAAGAAGGCGCGTGCCACCGAAGCGCCCGTGAACACGAGCAGGATCGAGGCGAGCGAAGCGCCCATCAGCACGGCGAACACCCAGAAGCAGGCCATCAGCGCCGGCTTCGACATCTTTTCGAAGCGGAACGACATCAGCATCACGAAGCCGATGGGGGCCAGCATGACCACCCACTTCAGCGGCGTGCCGAAAATGGCTTGGGTCAGCATCGGCGACCCGGCGACGAGCAGCGCCACGATGCCCGACAGCGCCACGGCCGAGGCCATGTAGTTGTAGATGCCCAGCATATAGCTGCGCAGCCCTTGGTCGAATACCGCAGCATCGACGCCAGCGCGTGGCATATAGCGTTCTTGGGTCTCGTACATCGTCTTCCAGCTCCTTTTGGGTGGCGCTGCAAAGCCGGGGGCAGTGCAGCGGAACCTTGATTGCCCTGAAATTATGGTCAGGTTTGTGCGGGAATTCAATATCCCATGCGTTAAAATTGGACGATCTTTATGGCAAAACAGTGACTTATATAACTAACTCTATGTGTAAAACACTGATGTCCAAGCTTTGTCCGGCGGTTAGGCCTGGGCGCTAGGCATTGCGCAGCAAGGGTGCCGCCTTCTGCCCCAGTGCGCGCCACGTGCCCGCAAGCCCGAGCACGGCCACGCTTGCCGATGCGCCCAGAACGGTCATGGCAAGAGCGCCCGGCAGGATTACGAACTCGACCTTCATGTAGAGTGCGACGAGCAGCCAAGCGCAGAATGTGCCGACAAGGGCTGCCACGATGGCGGCGGCAGCCCCTGAAAGGGCGAACTCGGCCACAAGGGCGCGCATCACATCGCTACGCTTGGCGCCGAGCACTTTGAGCATCACGGCATCGTAGGTGCGCCGGCGTTGCGTGGCGAGGATGGCGCCCGCCAGCACCAACGTGCCGGCGATCAGCGTCAAGCCGGCCGTCACGCGGGCGGCGGCGGCAATGCCCTCGACCGTGTTGCGCGCGGTCGCGAGCGCGCGCTTGACGCGGATTGAGGAGATGTTCGGGAAGGCGGATGTGACGGCGCGCTCGAGCGCGTCTTCCTGGCCGTCGGCGACCTGGGCGGTCGCGATCCACGTCTGCGGCGCACCTTCGAGGGCACCCGGGGCGAAGGTCAGCGTGAAGTTGATGCCGAGGCTCGTCCAATCGATGGCGCGCAGATTGGCGATGCGCGCTTCCATCTCGCGGCCGAGCACGTTCATCGTGATCGTGTCGCCGACATTGAGGCCCATACCGCGCGCGATCTGCGCGTCGAACGACACGAGTGGCGGCCCGGCATAGTCGGCCGGCCACCATTCGCCGGCCACGAGCCGCGTGCCCTTGGGCATCGGCCCCGTATAGGTAAGGCCGCGATCCGAGCCGAGGGCCCATTGCGCTTCGGGTGCCACGACGGCCTGCTCGATCGGCACGCCGTTGAGCTTTGAGATGCGTCCGCGCAACGAGGGCACCTGGCGCATTTCGCCCACGCCCGGATGGTTTTCGAGCAGCCGGTCGAACGCTTCGAGCTGGTCGCGCTGGATGTCGATGAAGAAGAAGGACGGCGCCATCTGCGGCAATTGCTCGGCCAATTGGCGGGCGAAATTGCCCTGCACCTGGGCAATCAGCACTAGCACGGTAAGGCCCAAGCCCAGCGACAGCACGATGCCCGGCGTCGGGCTGCCGGGCCGATGCATGTTGGCGAGTGCCAGCCGCAGGCCCGGATGGCGCACATGGCCCAAGCGCTTGGCGAGCCACGCAACGCCGAGAGCCGCCACGCGGAACAACACGAACGTGAGCAACGCCGCCAAGCAGAACCCAGCCCCCAAGCGCTGGTCGAGCGAAGCGACGATCGCAAGGGCGGCAAGCGCACACACCGCGGCGGCCGTGTAGAGGATGTAAATGCCACGCGGCCAACGTCGCACGGGTGCCACGAGATCGCGGAACAAAGCGGCGGCCGGCACGTCGCGCGCGCGCGCCAGCGGCCACAGCGAGAAAGCAAGTGCCGTGAGCAGGCCGAAGGCGCCCGCCACTATCAGCGGCAGCGGATATATGCCGCCGCGCGCCGAAACGCCAAGCCGCTCGGCCAACAGTGGCCCGAGCACGCCGGGCACCACCGCACCCACGATAAGGCCTGCGATAATGCCCGCCATGGCGAGGGCGAGGATCTGCATCAGATAAAGCCGCAGCACCAAGCGGCCAGGTGCGCCAAGGCATTTGATCGTCGCGATCGAAGCCACGCGGCTTTCGAGATAACTGCGCACGGCGTTGGCCACACCCACGCCGCCGACCAACAACGCGGTCAAACCCACCAGAGTCAAAAACATCGCAATACGGTCGACCCAGCGCTGCAGGCCGGGGGCGGCTTCGCTCACGCCGCGAATGCGCCAGCCCGCATCGGGAAAGCGCGCTTTTAATTCTTCGACCCACGCGGTCGCGTCGCGCCCAGGAGCCAGCGTCACGCGATACTGGTTGCGGATCAGCGCCCCGGGCTGCTCGAGCCCGGTGACCGCCAAAGCCGCTTGATCCACCATCACGCGCGGACCCAGCGTAAACAGGTTGGCCGAACGGTCGGGCTCGTTGTCGATGATCGCTGTCACGACAAAGCGCCCGTCGCCGACTTCGATTTCGTCGCCAAGCTTCAAGTTGAGCCGCGACAAGGTCGCGGGCTCCAACGCCGCACCGAAACGCCCGTCGGGGCGCTTTGCGAGCGCTGCTGCCAAATCGCCGTCGTCCAGCAAACGCAGCTTGCCAACGAGCGGATAGAGCGCGTCGATCGCTTTGAGCTCCACGAGCGTGCGCTCATTTTCGGTGCGCGCCATCGCGCGCATTTCCTGCGTGGCCGAAACGCGGCCCGCCGCTTCAAGAAACGCCTGCTGTTCCGGCGTCGTGCGCCGATGCGTGAAAGAGAGTTCCACGTCGCCGCCGAGCAGCAGGCGCGCATCCTGGCGCAGGGCTTCGCGCACGCCCTCGGCAAGCGAACCCACGCCGGCGATCGCGGCCACGCCGAGCATCAGGCACGCCATGAACACACGAAAGCCCTTGATGCCGCCGCGCAGCTCGCGCCGGGCGAGTGCGAAGGCCAGCGAATAGCGGTCGGCGGCCAGCTTGATCATTGCGCTGCCGCCAGCACCGTGTTGGCGTCGGTCAGGCGGCCGTCGAGCATGCGCACCGCGCGGTCGCAGCGCCGTGCCAGGGCCGCGTCGTGCGTGATGAGAAGCAGGCCCGTGCCGATGCGTTTGCGCAGATCGAACATCAGATCGACGATCGAATGGCCTGTACCTGCATCGAGATTACCGGTGGGCTCGTCCGCCAGCAGCAAGGCAGGCTCGGCCACAAATGCGCGCGCAAGCGCTGTGCGCTGCTGCTCGCCCCCGGACATCTGGCCCGGATAATGCGTCGTGCGATGGCCGAGGCCGACCGATTTCAGCACCTCGCGCGCCTTGTCCCACGCATCTTTGTCGCCCGCGAATTCAAGCGGGATCGCGACGTTTTCAAGGGCCGTCATGGTCGGGATCAGATGGAACGCCTGGAACACGATGCCGACATTGCGGCGCCGGAACAGCGCCAGACCGTCTTCATCGAGGGCGGCCAGATCCTGGCCCAGCACCGAAACGCGGCCCGATGTCGGCCGCTCGAGCCCGGCCACGATCATCATCATCGTCGATTTGCCGGAGCCCGACGGGCCGATCACGGCCAAGCTCTCGCCTTGCGCCAATGTCATATCGACGCCGCGCAGGATATTGACCTCGCCCGCCTGGCTCGCCAATTTCAGATGGACATCGCTGAGTTCGATCAGAGGGGCATTCGATTTGTTCAACATTTTTGCGTCCTGGCCAGCTGCAAACGGCTCCCCCAGATATGGGCGTCGCCGCTTCCTTTTCAACGCAACTGCGGCAAGTCTTTGCGGGCTCGCCCCTTTTGGCGCAAAAGCGCAAGCGCCGCAGAAACGTTTGTTGCTGCTGGGCGACAGTTTGACGGCGGGCTACGGCCTGCCGGCCAACCAAGCCTTCCCGGCACGGCTCGATGCGGCATTGCGCGCAGCGGGCATTTCGCTTGGCATCGTCAATGCGGGCGTGTCGGGTGATACGTCGGCCGGCGGCTTGGCGCGTCTCGATTGGGCGCTTGGCACCCCGCCATTTCCCGAGTACGCGCTGGTGATTTTGGGGGCAAACGACGGTTTGCGCGGCCTCGACGTGGCGGCGATGGAGCGCAATCTCGACCAGATCGTCGAACGCTTCAAAGCGCGCGGCGTGCGCACGATGCTTTCGGGCATGCGCGCCCCGCCCAATATGGGCAGTGCCTATACGCAAGCCTTCGCGCGGAGTTTTTCGAACGTCGCGCTAAAACACGGAGTTCCGCTCGATCCGTTTTTCCTCGAAGGGGTCGCGGCCGTGCCTGCACTCAACCAGCCAGACGGCATCCACCCGAATGCGGCCGGCGTAGATGCCGTCGTGGCCCGCCTGCTGCCCGCCTTGCGGGCGTTTCTGACGGCGGCTTGATCGCGCGTTAGTTTCCGAAAACGAGGCTGCCGAGCAGGCGGCTCGGGAGCAGCGTGAAGGCACCCGCGATCGCGAGGCCCAGATAGAGCCCGATCATCCAGCCGCGATGGGCTTGGATATTGCCGCGGCGCGCGTTCCAAACGGCCATCGCAAGGCCGAACAAGGTCCAGGCCGACAGAAGATGGATCCAGCTGAAATGGCCGTTGTGCCGGATCCAGAACGAGCCGAACGCGGTGGCCGCCATGCTCGCAACCCAAATGCGTCCGGTCAGCCGGTGGCTCGGCGTTCCTTTGGGCCGCGCGAACATGACGGCACCAAGCGCCAACGCCAGCAAAGCTGTCGAAATATGGAACGCAATCAATGGCGTCAGTCGGTCCATCGCGATTCTCCTTCGCAGGGGGCCTCGAATCGGGCGAGGATAGTCCGACAATGAGCACGCCGCACCCCCGAACCGCATCGCCGCGCATTGCCTCGGCCGAAGCCCATGGCGCGTCGGCCGCCGCGTGGGGCCGCATGGCGGTCAGCGTCGGCGAGGCGTTGTCGCGCGATCTGCCGGGGGCACGCCTCGGAATTCTCTACGCGACCGAATCGATGGCAGGCAAACTCGAGGAAGCGCTGGCCGTCGTGCGGCGTGTGTCGGGCATTCCCGATTGGGTGGGGGCCGTCGGCCACGGCATTGTCGGCCAACGCGAATATTTCAATGCCGCGGCTTTGACCGCACTCGCGATCGATCTGCCGAGCGACGCCTATCGCCTGCTGCCGCATTTGACCGACGATCTGTCGCCGCTGGGGGCGCATGCCGGCTGGATCGCTGCCCATCGGCCTGGCTTCGGCATCGTGCATGCCGATCCGCGCGGGGCCGACACCGCCGACCTCATCGCGGGTATCGCCGATGCGAGCGACGCGTTTTTGGTGGGCGGGCTTACGGCCGCTGTCGAAGAAACTTCGCAGATCTCTGGGCGCGCGGTTGCGGGCGGCGTGTCGGGCGTGCTGTTCGCAGGTTCGGTTGCGGTCGCAACCGGCATCACGCAAGGCTGCATGCCCTCGGGGCCTGTGCATCGCATAACGGCAGCGGACGGCAATGTTGTGATCGGGCTCGACGGCGAGCGCGCGCTCGACGTGTTCAAGCGCGATCTCGACATTGCGAGTGCGGCCCAGCTGCGTGGCTACGCCGCCGAGATGCAGATCGCCTTGCCGATCCCGGGTTCGGACATGGGCGACTATCTGGTGCGCGATTTCACCGGCATCGATCCGGCCGAAGGGCTGATCGGCGTGGCGGCCTTAGTTGAGCCCGGCGACCGGCTCTTCTTCGCGCGCCGCGACCGGGCGGCGGCCGTCGACGACATGGAACGCATGTGCGAGGGGCTCAAGCGGCGCGCCCCGCGCGCCACGGGCGGCGTTTATTTCAGCTGCGTGGCGCGCGGGCCCCGCCTGTTCGCCGCCGACGGCTACGAGCGCGGCTTGCTGCGCGAGACATTCGGCGCCTTGCCCGTCGCCGGCTTTTTCTGCAACGGCGAGATTTCGAACGCGCGGCTTTACGGCTATACCGGCGTTCTCGCGCTGTTTTCGTAAGCGCACCACGAACGGCCGGGAAGGCATCGCAACCAAATGGAATACCGCAAACTTGGGATGACCGATCTGTCGGTCTCGGCCTTGTGCCTTGGCACGATGACGTGGGGCGAGCAGAACAGCGAAGCCGACGCGCATGCGCAGCTCGACATGGCCGTTGCGGCCGGCGTTAATTTTTTCGATGCGGCCGAGATGTATCCGGTCCCGCCGCGCGCCGAAACCTTCGGGCGCACCGAGGACTGTCTCGGCTCGTGGCTTGCCAAAAATAAAGCCCAGCGCGGCAAATACGTCGTCGCCACCAAAGTCACCGGGCGCGGCAATTTGCTGCCGCATGTGCGCGGCGGGGCCGGGCTCGACCGCGCCAATATCCTGATTGCGGTCGATGCGTCGCTCAAAAGGTTGCAGACCGACTATATCGATCTCTACCAGACCCATTCGCCTGACCGCCCCGCCAATCGTTTCGGCCAGCTCGATTATGTCCATCAGCCGGACGCATCGGAGGGCGCCCCGTTCGAGGAAACGCTTGGCACGTTGGCCGATTTGGTGAAGGCCGGCAAAATCCGCCATTTCGGCGTGTCGAACGAAACCCCATGGGGCCTCATGCGCCAGCTGGGCTTGGCGGCTGCAGGGGCGGGTCCGCGGCCGCAAGCGATTCAGAATCCCTACAGTCTCCTCAATCGCAGTTTCGACGTGGGCTTGGCGGAAGTGGCGTTGCGCGAGCGCGTGGGCCTGCTCGCCTACAGCCCGCTCGCGATGGGCGTTTTGGCCGGCACCTATCTCGGCGGCGCGCGGCCCCCGGGCGCGCGCTTGACGCTCTTCGATCGTTTCAAGCGCTATTCCACGCCGCGTGCCGAACCGGCGGCGGCGGCCTATGTGCGCATCGCGCGCGACGCAGGGCTCGATCCGGCGCAAATGGCGCTCGCCTTCGTGACCGGCCGGCCGTTCGTGACGTCGAACATTTTCGGCGCCAGGACACTCAAACAGCTCGCAAGCAACCTCGCTTCGGCCGAATTGCGGCTGTCGGCCGACGTTCTGGCCGCACTCGACCGCGTACACGCCGAAAACCCGAATCCCTGCCCCTAACATGTACCGCCTGTTCGCGGCCCTGGCCTTGCCCGAAGATATCGTGCTGCGCCTGCAGGGGCTGTGCGGTGGCGTGCCGGGTGCGTTTTGGGAGACGGCTGAAAATCTGCATCTGACATTGCGTTTCATCGGCGAAGTGCCGGGCGACGTCGCCGAAGACGTCGCCTATGCGCTTGCAGGCGTGCGTCATGAACCGTTCGATCTGGAGCTTGCCGGCGTGGGCCATTTTTCGAGCGGACCCGTCGTGCGCGTGCTGTGGGCGGGTTTGCGCAAGTCCGACGCATTGCTTGCCTTGCGCGCGCGCATCGAAGCGGCGTTGCGCCGCATCGATCTTCCGTCCGACGGACGGCGTTTCATCCCGCACGTAACGCTCGCCAAGCTCGCCGATCCGTCGGTTCCGAAAGTGCAGGAATGGCTCGCCACGCACGCGCTCTTCAAGGCGGGGCCGTTTGCGGTCGAACGTTTTGCGCTCTATTCGAGTGCGCGCGCCGGGGCCGCGCGCATCTACGAGCGCGAAGCCGATTTTCTGTTGCGCACATGAAGGCAAAACAAACCAACCCGGACGACCGTCTGCGCGTCGAGGTCAAATCGCGCGCCGAACTGCACAAGTGGCTGGCCAAGAACCATGCGCGCAAAGAAGCGATCTGGCTCGTGACCTGGAAAAAGGGCGGGCCCGTGCCGCATCTGCCCTGGCCCGAGATCGTCGACGAGGCGTTGTGTTTCGGCTGGATTGACAGCCTGCCGCGCAAGCTCGACGAATCGCGCACGATGCTGCTGCTATCGCCGCGCCGGGCGGGCAGCGGCTGGTCGGCCATCAACAAGAAAAAGGCCGAAGCGCTGATCGCGGCCGGCCGCATCGCGCCGCCCGGTTTGGCCGCAATCGCGCGTGCGAAAAAAGACGGCAGCTGGAGCAAGCTCGATGCCGCGCACGCGCTCGAAATGCCGGCCGATCTTGCGGCTTCGTTGGCCGCCGCCGCACCGGCGACCGCCAATTTCACGGCCTTCAGCCCGTCCTCGCGGCGCGCCATTCTGGAATGGATCGGGGCCGCCAAGAAGCCGGAAACGCGCGCCAAGCGTATTGCCGAAACCGCGCACTTGGCGCAGCGCAACATCAAAGCAAACCATCCGAATGCACGCCAAGCGCCTTGATCCGCGCCGCCTTTTGGATAGGGTGGCGATTGCATGCAGGGCTCGATCGTGGTGCTGACCGGGGCAGGGATATCGAAGGAATCGGGGTTGGCAACCTTCCGCGATCCCGACGGCATTTGGGCCAGCGTGCGCATCGAAGACGTTGCGACCCCGCAGGCTTTCGTGCGCGACGAAGCGCGCGTGCACGCTTTCTACAATGCGCGCCGCAAAGGCTTGCGCGACCCTTCCGTGCAGCCCAACGACGCGCATCTCGCCCTTGCGATTCTCGAAGCCAACTGGACGGGCGAGATGCTGTTGGTCACGCAGAACGTGGACGATCTGCACGAGCGTGCGGGCTCGCAGAATGTGCGCCACATGCATGGCGAGCTTAACAAAGCGCGCTGCATGGCGTGCGGCATTGTGGCCGAGGTTGGCGGCGATATCGCCGTCAATTCGGTGTGCCCGGCCTGTGCGGCCAATGGGGCATTGCGCCCCCATATTGTTTGGTTCGGCGAAGTGCCGTTCTACATGGAAGAGATCGAAGAAAAACTCGCGAATTGCGCGCTGTTTGTGGCGATCGGCACGTCGGGCCATGTCTATCCGGCGGCGGGTTTCGTCGAAATCGCCGCTGCAAACGGCGCACGCACGGTCGAGCTCAATCTCGAGCCGTCGGCGACCAGCAATGCCTTTGCCGAGCGGCGCTTAGGCCCTGCGACGCAGATCGTGCCGCAATTCGTGGCCGAGCTTCTGGGCGTGGTGCCGCCCGCATGACCGCCCTGCTCGACGCCTACCGGGCCAAGCTCGCAGAGGGCGAAATCAAGCCCGATCCCGCCCAAGCCTTCGCGGTCGAAAAGCTCGAGACGCTGTCGCGCGCGCTGCTTGCCTACAAGCCCGACCCGCGGCCGGGCTTCTGGCGCGCGTCATTGGGTTTTGCGCGCAAATTCGGCGCCGAGCAGCGCGGTGCCCCCCCCACGGGCCTCTATTTCTTCGGCGGCGTTGGGCGCGGCAAATCGATGCTCATGGATCTGTTCTTCGCGTATGCCGCCAGCGAAAAAAAGCGCCGCGTGCATTTCCACGCCTTCATGCTGGAGGTGCACGCGCGCATCCATGCTTGGCGCCAGACGGCGGAAGCAAAAAAGGGCGACGGCGATCCGATCCCGCCTTTGGCGGCGGCCTTTGCCGAGGAAGCCTTTTTGCTGTGCTTCGACGAGTTCCAGATCACCAATATCGCCGACGCGATGATCCTCGGCCGCCTGTTCGAGGCGTTGTTCGCCAAGGGTGTGGTCGTGGTGGCGACGTCGAATATCGAACCCGACGATCTCTATCTGAACGGGCTGCAGCGCGAGCGGTTTTTGCCGGCGATCGAACTTCTGAAGCAGAAGCTCGACGTGCTGGCCCTCGACGGCGGCATCGACTATCGGCGCATCCGCATACGCGGCCTGCCGGTCTATCACACGCCGCTGGGGCCAACGGCGACGGGCGAACTCGAAAAAGCTTTTTCGACTCTGACGGAGGGAGCGATCGTGGGGCCCGCTACGCTCGACGTCGGCGGGCGCGATCTTGAACTGGCGCGCACGGGCGGCGGTGTCGCGTTCGCGTCGTTCGCCGATCTGTGCATGAAGGCGCTTGGCTCGGGCGACTATCTTGCCCTTGCGCGCAATTTCCACACGCTGGTGCTCGATGGCGTGCCGGTGCTCGATCCTGAAAAGCGCAACGAGGCGCGCCGCTTCGTGAACCTTATCGACGCGCTCTACGAGCACCGCGCCAAGCTCGTAATGGCCGCCGATGCGCCGCCGGAAGAGTTGCACGCCAAGGGCGACCACGCCTTCGAATTCCAGCGCACCGCGAGCCGACTTTTCGAAATGCAGAGCCAGGACTATCTCGCCGCGCCGCATTTGGGCGGTTGAGGCTCGCCGGCCGGCACCAAGCGCCCTATATCGCGGCTATGAAGCTTTTTTCGACGTTTTTCGGGGCGGTCTTTGCCGCACTGGTCCTCGTTGCCCCCGCCAAAGCCGCCGAGCCGGTTTTGGCCACCACCCTTGCGGCGCCCGGCCATGTGCTGCTGCTGCGCCACGCGATCGCACCCGGAACGGGCGATCCGGCCGGCATGCGGCTCGGCGATTGCGCAACCCAGCGCAATCTCGACGCAGCGGGCCGCGCCCAAGCGCAGGCGATCGGGGCAGGATTGCGCCAAGCCGGGATTGCCCAAGCGCGCGTGTTCACAAGCCAATGGTGCCGGGCGCGCGAAACCGCCGAAATCCTCGCCCTCGGGCCCGTCGTCGAGCGCCCGGCGGAGCTCAATTCGTTCTTCGACGAACGCACGGCGCAACCCGCGGCAACTGCCGCTTTGCGGGCTTTTCTGCGCACATTGCCCGCCGATGGCGGCTTGGTCGTGCTGGTTACGCACCAGGTCAACATCACGGCCCTTACCGGCATTTTCCCGGCGTCGGGCGAGGGGGTTGTGCTGCGCATGGCACCGGGCGGCGAATTTGCGGTTGCCGGGCGCTTGCCGCCGCCGCGCCGCTAGGTGCCACCCTCCTGACCGCCCCACTTGCCCAGGGGCGGCGGACCGCGTAAAACCCGTTCCGGTGTTTTCGCATCGCAGCGACCGGACCAGTTCGGGGCGGTCGAAAAAGGGGAAATTCGCATGGCGCGCAACAAGATCGCTCTCGTCGGGGCAGGGCAAATCGGCGGCACTTTGGCGCTTCTGGCCGGGCTCAAGGAATTGGGCGATGTGGTGCTGATCGACATCGCCGAGGGCATCCCGCAGGGCAAGGCGCTCGACCTTGCCGAAGCAGCTCCGGTCGACGGGTTCGATGTCGCCCTCTCGGGCTCCAACGATTTTGCCGCCATGAAGGGGGCCGACGTCGTGATCGTCACGGCCGGCGTGCCGCGCAAGCCCGGCATGACGCGCGACGATCTGATCGGCATCAACGTAAAGGTCATGGCGACGGTCGGCGAAGCGCTGAAGAACCATGCGCCCGACGCGTTCGTGATCTGCGTCACCAACCCGCTCGACGTGATGGTGTGGGTGCTGCAGGTGCTCTCGGGCCTGCCGACCAACAAGGTTGTCGGCATGGCGGGCGTGCTCGACAGCGCGCGCTTCCGCTACTTCCTCGCCGACGAATTCAAGGTCTCGGTCGAAGACGTCACGGCGTTTGTGCTCGGCGGCCACGGCGACACGATGGTGCCCTCGGTGCGCTATTCGACGGTCGCCGGCATTCCGCTGCCCGACCTCATCAAGATGGGCTGGACCACGCAGGAACGCCTCGACAAGATCGTGCAGCGCACGCGCGACGGCGGTGCCGAAATCGTCAATCTCTTGAAGACGGGCTCTGCCTTCTATGCGCCCGCCATGTCGGCGATCGAAATGGCCGCGAGCTACCTGCGCGACAAGCGCCGCCTGCTCCCCTGCGCGGCCTGGCTCGACGGCCAGTACGGCCAGAAGGGTCTTTATGTTGGCGTGCCGGTCATCATCGGCAAGAACGGCGTGGAAAAGATCGTCGAAATCACGCTCGACGAGGGCGAAAAGGCCGGATTTGCGAAATCCGTCGCCGCCGTCAAGGATCTGTGCGCGATCGCCGAAAAGCTCCTCAAGGCCGACGGCAAACTGTAACTTGCGGGTCGCACCGGGGCAGGTACCGTTGCAAGCGGACCCTGCCCCGGACTAACCTAGCGACGTACCGCGATTTTTTGCGACTTCAAGGCCGCCCGCTCTCGAGCCGCCTTCGGCCACCGCCAACCGACTGGATCGCACAATGAATATCCACGAATACCAAGCCAAGACCCTGCTGGCGCGCTACGGCGTCGCGGTTCCCAAGGGCGGGGTTGCCTACACGCCCGACGAAGCCGAAAAAGTGGCGCGCGAACTGGGCGGCCCGGTTTGGGTCGTCAAATCGCAGATCCATGCGGGCGGGCGCGGGGCGGGCCGCTTCAAGGACGATCCCAACGGCAAAGGCGGCGTGCGCGTCGTCAAATCGATCGATGAGGTCAAGAAAAACGCCTCGGCGATGCTCGGAAAGACGCTGATCACCAAGCAGACCGGACCCAAGGGCAAAGAGGTCAAGCGTATCTATGTCGAGGAAGGGTGCGACATCAAGCGCGAGCTCTATCTCGGCATGCTGGTCGACCGCGGCAGCCAGCGCATCACCGTGATGGCGTCGACCGAAGGCGGCATGGACATCGAAGACGTCGCCCACAATACGCCCGAAAAAATCGTCAAGATCGCGATCGACCCGACGCAAGGCCTGCAGCCCTACTATGCGCGCAAGGTGGCGTTTGCGCTCGGTCTGGAAGGCAAGCAGATCGGCGCTTGCGTGAAGTTCTTGACCGCGATGTACGAAGCTTTCACGAGCCTCGACGCCTCGATCGTCGAGATCAATCCGCTGGTCGTGACAGGGGCGGGCGAAGTGCTGGCCCTCGACGCCAAGATGAATTTCGACGACAACGCGCTGTTCCGCCACAAGGACGTGGCCGATCTGCGCGACGAAGACGAAGAAGATCCCATGGAGCTCGAAGCCTCCAAGCACGAGCTCAACTACGTGAAGCTCGACGGCTCGATCGGCTGCATGGTCAACGGTGCGGGCCTTGCAATGGCGACGATGGACATCATCAAGCTCTATGGCGGCGAGCCCGCGAACTTCCTCGACGTCGGCGGCGGGGCCACGCGCGAGCGCGTGACGCAGGCCTTCAAGCTGATCCTGTCGGACCCCAATGTCGAAGGCATTCTCGTCAACATCTTCGGCGGCATCATGCGCTGCGACGTGATCGCCGAAGGTGTGGTGGCCGCCGCGCGCGAAGTGGCACTCAACGTGCCGCTGGTGGTGCGCCTCGAAGGCACCAACGTCGATCTCGGCAAGAAGATCCTCAAAAATTCGGGCCTCAAGATCGTCTCGGCGGACAATCTCGCCGATGCCGCGCAAAAGATCGTCACGGCCGTTAAGGAGGCCGCATAACATGGCCGTTCTCGTCGACAAGAACACCAAAGTCATCTGCCAGGGCTTCACGGGCGCCCAAGGCACGTTTCATTCCGAACAGGCAGTCGCCTACGGCACCAAGATGGTCGGCGGCGTGACACCCGGCAAAGGCGGAACCCGCCATCTTGATCTGCCGGTCTTCAACACGGTCGACGAAGCCGTACACGCGACCGGTGCCGACGCCTCGGTCATCTACGTGCCGCCGCCTTTTGCGGCCGACGCTATCCTCGAGGCGGTCGACGCCAAGCTTCGCCTCGTCGTGTGCATCACCGAAGGCATTCCGGTTCTCGACATGGTGCGCGTGAAGCGCGCAATGTCGGGCAGCAAGACGCGCCTCATCGGGCCGAACTGCCCGGGCGTCATCACGCCGGGCGAATGCAAGATCGGCATCATGCCGGGCCACATCCACACGCGCGGCAAGATCGGCATCGTGTCACGCTCGGGTACGCTCACCTACGAGGCGGTCGCACAGACCACGGCTGCCGGACTCGGCCAGACGACCTGCATCGGCATTGGCGGCGATCCGGTCAACGGCACCAACTTCATCGACGCGCTCGAACTGTTCGTGGCCGATCCCGAAACGCAGGGCATCATCATGATCGGCGAAATCGGCGGCTCGGCAGAAGAGGATGCGGCCGAATTCTATCGCTCGACCGGCTGCAAGAAGCCGATCGTCGGCTTCATTGCGGGCGTGACAGCCCCTCCGGGTCGTCGCATGGGCCATGCCGGTGCGATCATCTCGGGCGGCAAGGGCACGGCCGCCGACAAGTTCGAGGCGATGCGATCGGCGGGATTCCACATCGCGGACTCGCCCGCTTCGCTGGGCTCGACCATGCTCAAGGCGATGAGCTAACCGTCTTACGTCCCAAAAGGCACTGACATGGCGACGCATCCCGATCTCGATTCGATGTTCAATGGCGCCAACGCGGTCTATCTGGCCGAATTGTTGGACCAGTATCGCGCCGATCCGGCCAGCGTAGATTCAAGCTGGCACGGCATTCTGCGCGAGATGGAATCCGATGTGGCGGGCACTTACCAGCCCAAATGGGGCCGCGAGAAAACCCGCGTGATCGGCGTTGCCGAAGCCCCCGTTGCCCCGCCGAAGGGCAAGGGCGGTGCGGCACCTGCCGCTGTTGCGGCGGCACCGGCGCCGGGCTCGCTCACGGCCGAACAGGCGCGCGCCGCCACGCTCGATTCGATCCGCGCCATCATGATGGTGCGCGCCTATCGCGTGCGCGGGCATCTTGCCGCCAATCTCGATCCGTTGGGCCTTACCAACCGCGAGCAGCATCCCGAGCTCGATCCGGCCAGCTACGGCTTCACCGAAGCCGACATGGACCGAAAGATCTTCATCGACAACGTGCTCGGCATGCATTCGGCAAGCCTGCGCGAGATCATCGCGGCCCTCAAAACAACCTATTGCGGCTCGATCGGCGTCGAGTTCATGCACATTACGGATCCCGAGCAGAAAAGCTGGATCCAGCAGCGCATCGAAGGTCCGCGCAACCACACCGATTTCACCGAGCGCGGCAAGCGCGCGATCCTCGAGCGTCTGACGGCGGCCGAAGGTTTCGAGCGCTATCTCGACAAAAAATTCGTCGGCACCAAGCGCTTCGGCCTCGACGGCGCTGAGTCGGCCGTTCCGGCCCTCGAGCAGATCATCAAGCGCGGCGGCCAGTTGGGCGTGCGCGAGATCGTGATCGGCATGCCGCATCGCGGCCGCCTCAACGTGCTCGCCAACGTGATGGGCAAGCCATACGTCGCGATCTTCTCGGAGTTCCAGGGCGTGTCTTCGCAGCCCGACGACGTGCAAGGTTCGGGCGACGTCAAATACCATCTCGGCACCTCGTCCGACCGCGAGTTCGACGGCAACAAGGTGCATCTGTCGCTGACCGCCAACCCGTCGCATCTCGAGGCGGTCAATCCCGTGGTGCTCGGCAAGGCGCGCGCCAAGAGCGTGCAGCTCGGCGACAATGACCGCGCGCAAGTGATGCCGATGCTGCTGCACGGCGACGCGGCGTTTGCGGGCCAGGGTATTGTGCCCGAAACGATGAGCTTCGTGGATATTCTGGGCTACCGCACCGGCGGCACCATCCATTTCGTGGTCAACAACCAGATCGGCTTCACGACGGCACCGGCCTATTCGCGTTCGGGCGCTTACTGCACCGACATCGCCAAAGGCCTTGGATTTCCGGTGTTCCACGTCAACGGCGACGATCCCGAAGCAGTCGTGCATGTGGCGCGCATCGCGGTCGAGTTCCGCCAGCGTTTCCACCGCGACGTCGTGATCGACATGATCTGCTACCGCCGCCACGGCCACAACGAGGCCGACGAGCCGTCTTTCACGCAGCCCATCATGTACCGCAAGATCGCGGCCCAGATGACCACGCGCACGCTCTATGCCGAGCAGCTCGTGCGCGAAAAATCGATGACGGCCGAAGAAGCGCAGAATATCTACGACGATTTCGCGGCGCATCTCGAATCGCAGTTCGAAGCGTCCAAGAACTACAAGCCGAACAAAGCCGACTGGCTCGAGGGCAAGTGGGCGGGCATCGAGCTTGCGAAGAAAGAGGACAATCGCGGCAACACGGCTGTGCCGACAGAGCTGCTGCGCGAAGTCGGCAAGGCGATCTCGACCGTGCCGGATGGGCACAATATTCACCGCACGATCCGCCGCCAGCTCGACAACAAAGCCAAGATCCTCGACGTGGGCGTCGGCCTCGACTGGGCGACGGCCGAAGCGCTTGCCTTCGGCACGCTCGCGGTCGAAGGAACGCCCGTGCGCCTGTCCGGCCAGGATTGCGGCCGCGGCACCTTTTCGCAGCGTCATTCGGTGCTGGTCGATCAGGAAACCGAAAAGCGCTACGTGCCGCTCAACAATATCCGCAAGGGCCAGGCGACGTTCGAAGTGCACGACAGCCCACTGTCGGAGTTCGGCGTGCTCGGTTTCGAATACGGCTATTCGCTGGCCGAGCCCAACGCGCTCGTGCTGTGGGAAGCGCAGTTCGGCGACTTCGCCAACGGTGCCCAGACCATGTTCGACCAGTTCATCTCGTCGGGCGAGGCAAAGTGGCTGCGCATGTCGGGTCTCACGATCCTGCTGCCGCACGGCTACGAAGGGCAGGGCCCCGAGCATTCCTCGGCCCGGCTCGAGCGCTTTTTGCAGATGTGCGCGGAAGACAATTGGCAGGTCTGCAATCTCACCACGCCCGCCAACTATTTCCACGCACTTCGCCGCCAGGTGCGCCGCACGATCCGCAAACCCTTGCTGATCATGACGCCCAAATCGCTGCTGCGGCACAAGCTCGCGGCCTCGAATTTGGCCGACTTTGGGCCGGGTACGAGCTTCCACCGCATCCTGCCCGAGGCCGAAAAACTCGTCGCCGACGACAAGATCAAGCGCGTCGTGCTGTGCTCGGGCAAGGTCTACTACGATCTCCTGGAAGAGCGCACCAAGCGCGCCCTCAAGGACGTGGCGCTGATCCGCATCGAGCAGCTCTACCCGTTCCCGCTTGCCACGACCGAACGCGAGCTTGGCCGCTACAAAAACGCCGAGATCGTGTGGTGCCAGGAAGAGCCGCAGAACATGGGTGCGTGGACCTTCGTCGACCAGCGCCTCGAAGCGCTCTTGACCAATCTCAAGCATCCGGCCAAGCGTCCGCGCTATGTCGGCCGCTCGGAGATGGCCGCGACCGCAACCGGCCTCTACAAGCGCCACAACAAAGAGCAGGCCGATCTCGTCAACGCCGCGTTGAGCGTCTGACGCGTCCTTTTACCCGCCAAACAAGAAACGGAAAACGCAATGGCCGTCGAAATCAAAGTGCCGACTTTGGGCGAATCCGTCACCGAAGCGACCATCGCCAAATGGTTCAAGAATGTCGGCGACGCCGTGAAGGCGGACGAACCGCTGTGCGAGCTCGAAACGGACAAGGTCACGGTTGAAGTGCCGGCCCCGGCCGCCGGCATGCTCTCGGCGATCACGGCGCCTGCGGGTACGACTGTCGCGGTCGGCGCCAAGCTCGGCGAACTTGAAGCGGGCGCTGCCGGCAAAGCCGCTGCACCCGCCGCTGCCGCACCGGCACCCGCCAAGGCCGCACCGGCCGCCGCCGCACCTGCTGCTATCGCAAGCGACAAGCAGCCCGGCCCCGCCGCGCGCAAGGCACTGTCCGAAGCGGGCCTCGATGCTTCGGCCGTTGCAGGCTCGGGCAAAGACGGGCGCGTGACGAAAACCGACGTGGCCGCAGCCGCCGCATCGCCGAAGCCGGCACCTGCAGCACCGGCTGCCCCTGCCGCCCCGCGCGCACTCGCCCCGCGCGAAGAGCGCGTGAAGATGACGCGCCTGCGCAGCAAGATCGCCGAGCGCCTCAAGCACGCGCAGAATACGGCCGCGATGCTGACGACCTTCAACGAGGTCGACATGACGGCGGCGATGGCGATGCGCTCCAAGTACAACGAGACCTTCGAGAAGCGCCACGGCATCAAGCTCGGCTTCATGTCGATCTTCGCCAAAGCGTGCGTGGTCGCGTTGAAGGAACTCCCGGCCGTCAATGCCGAGATCGACGCGGGCGACATCGTCTACAAGAACCACTACGACATCGGCATTGCGGTGGGCACGCCGCAGGGCCTCGTGGTGCCGGTCGTGCGCGACTGCGACGTGCTTTCGTTCGCCGACATCGAAAAGAAGATCGGCGATTTCGGCCGGCGCGCGCGCGACGGCAAGCTCACGGTCGACGAAATGTCGGGCGGCACCTTCACGATCACCAACGGCGGCATCTACGGCTCGCTGATGTCCACGCCGATCCTGAACCCGCCGCAATCGGGCATTCTCGGCATGCACAAGATCCAGCCGCGCCCGATCGCAGTCGGCGACAAGATCGAAATCCGGCCGATGATGTATCTGGCGCTGAGCTACGACCACCGCATCATCGACGGGCGCGAAGCCGTGACGTTCCTTGTGCGCGTCAAGGAATGCATCGAAGATCCCGCCCGCCTCATCCTGGACATGTGAACGACATGAGCGAAGCCTCCTATGATCTCGTCGTCATCGGCTCCGGCCCCGGCGGTTACGTGTGCGCCATCCGAGCGGCCCAGCTCGGCATGAAAGTCGCGTGCGTCGAAAAACGCGACACGCTCGGCGGCACCTGCCTCAATGTCGGCTGCATTCCCTCGAAGGCTTTGCTGCAGGCGTCCGAGAAGTTCGAAGAAGCATCGCACGGCCTCGCGGCCTTCGGCGTTAAGACCGGCAAGGTCGAACTCGACCTCAAAGCCATGATGGCGCACAAGGACAAGACCGTTAAATCGAACGTCGACGGTGTGGCGTTCCTGTTCAAGAAAAACAAGATCGATTGGATCAAGGGTGCTGGAAAGATCGCGGCCGCCGGCAAGGTCGAAGTCGCCCTCAACGCGGGTGGCACACAAACGCTGGCCGCCAAAGCCATCGTGATCGCCACGGGCTCGGAAGTCGTCTCGCTGCCGAGCCTACCGATCGACGAAAAGAAGATCGTGTCTTCAACGGGCGCTTTGACGCTCGCGGAAGTGCCGAAGACGATGGTGCTCGTCGGTGGGGGCGTGATCGGGCTCGAGATGGGTTCGGTGTGGCAGCGCCTGGGCGCGAAAGTCACGGTCGTCGAATTCCTCGACCGCATCATGCCCGGCATGGACGGCGAGATTTCCAAGAGCATGCAGCGCATCCTTGCCAAGCAGGGCATGGCGTTCAAGCTCTCGACGAAGGTCACGGGTGCCAAGGTCGGCGCCAAGAGCGTGGCGCTCACGGTGGAGCCCGCCGCAGGCGGTGCGGCCGAAACGCTCGAAGCCGACATCGTGCTCGTCGCGGTCGGCCGCCGCCCCTACACGGACGGGCTCGGCCTCAAGGAAGCGGGCGTGGCGCTCGACGAAAAAGGCCGCGTCGCCATCGATGCGCATTTCCAGACGAACGTTCCCGGTGTTTACGCGATCGGCGATGCGATCGCCGGGCCGATGCTGGCGCACAAGGCCGAAGACGAAGGCATGGCGGTCGCCGAAATTCTCGCCGGCCAGCACGGCCACGTGAATTACGATGCGATTCCGTCGGTCGTCTACACGTGGCCGGAAGTTGCCTCCGTCGGCAAGACCGAGGAGCAGCTGAAGGCCGAAGGTGTTGCGATCCGCATCGGCAAGTTCCCGTTCACGGCCAACGGGCGCGCACGCGCGCAGAACAACACCGACGGCTTCGTGAAGATCCTGGCCGATGCCACGACAGACCTCGTGTTGGGCGTGCACATGATCGGCCCATCGGTCGGCGAACTCGTCGGCGAAATGGCGCTCGCGATCGAATTCGGCGCGTCGTCCGAAGATATCGCGCGCACCTGCCACGCGCACCCGACCTTGACCGAGGCCGTGCGCGAAGCAGCCCTCGCCGTGGACGGCCGCCCGATCCATATGTGAGCGGGTCTGTTCAGCCGAGCACGAGGCGCGGCAGCCACAGTGTCAGCGCGGGTATGTAGGTGACGAGGCCGAGCACGATGAGCATCGGCACGTAGAACACCATGATCGAGCGCGACACTTTTTCCATCGTGACTTTGCCGATCGCGCAGCCGACGGCGAGCGTGGGGCCGACGGGCGGAGTCAGCAGGCCGATCCCGAGATTGAAAATCATCACGATGCCGAAATGGATGGGATCGATGCCGAACTGCGCGATGATCGGCATGAAAATCGGCGTGCAGATCAGCAGCATTGGCGCCAGATCCATGAACGTGCCGAGCAGCAGCAGCAGCAGGATGTTGGTGTAGAGCAGGAACATGTATTTGTCGGTGGCTATCGCAAGGAACAACTCCGTCGCTTTCGCCGGAATGCGCATCAGCGTCATCATGTAGGCGAAGGCGACCGAGAAGCCGATCATGATCATCACCATGCCGACCGTGCGCACGACGCGTGCCAGCAGCTTGGGCAGGTCGCGCAGGCTGTAGTCGCGGTAGATAAAAACAGTCACCAGCAATGCCCAAACGCTCGCGACCGCCGCACTTTCGGTCGGCGTGAAAACGCCCGACAGGATGCCGCCAAGGATGATGAATACGGTCACCAGACCCCACACCGCCTCGTAGACAATGCGCCCGGCCTGGCGAAGCGAAATCGCCTCGCCTTTCGGGAGTTTGTCGCGATACGCGATGTACAGGCAAAGCAGCATCAATGCGATGCCCAGCAACAGACCGGGCACAATGCCAGCCACGAACAGGTGCGCCACCGAGACGGTGCCCCCGGCCGCAAGCGAAAAGATCACCATATTGTGCGACGGCGGAAGCAGCAGGGGTTGCAGCGAACCTGATATCGTCACGTTGACCGCGAACAGCCGCGGATAGCCGCTTTTGATCATTTGCGGGATCATGACGCTGCCGATCGAAGCCGTATCGGCGACCGACGATCCGGAGATGCAGCCGAACATTGTCGAGGCGAGGATGTTGACGAGTGCCAACCCGCCGCGGATGAAACCGACGAATAGTTTGGCCAGGTTGATGATCCGCGTCGCCATCCCGCCTTCGGCCATGATGGCACCGGCAAGGATGAAGTAGGGGATTGCGAGCAGCGGAAAGTCGTCCATGCCGTCGGACGTCTTCAGCGCGATCGCTTCGAGCGGTATGTCGAGCCATAGTGCTGCGCAGATTGCGGAAAGCCCTAGCGCATAGGCAACGGGTACGCCCATCGCGCAGAAAACGAAGAAGCCGCCGAGCAAAACCAATGCGTCCATGATCGTCTGACCTCGTTGCCGCTATTCACTCGAGATGGTTTCGTGCGGATCGAGTTCGGCAGGCGGCGGAAACAGATCCCCCTTGAGCAGACGTTCGATCACGAACAAGGCTGTCAGCGCGCCGCCGATCGGCACCGGCAAATACGACATGCCGACCGAGACGGCCGGAAATTCGGCGATGCTTTGGTGCCAGGTGACTTGAACGAGGTTCGTTCCGAACCACAGCAGAAAGAGATTCGCCGCAAGCATGCAAAGCTCGACGCCGAAACCCAAGATTTTGCGCGCGCCCGGCGCCAATGCGTTGGGTAGAATCCCGACCGCGATATGAAGATGCTCGCGGTAGCAAACAACCGCAGAAAGGAACGACAGCCAGATCATGAGCAGCACCGCGAGCGGTTCCGGCCACGAAGAGGCGCTCTCGAGCACGTAGCGCGTGAAGACGCCCCACGGAATGATAAGCGTGATCACCGCGAGCGCGGCAGAAGCCGCTACGACGCATAGATTGTGCAGCGCGTCCATGGCGCGGAAATAGAGTTCAAGCATGGTGCAGTCGTCGGTTTGTCGAATTCGCTGCGGATCGTCGCAGAAATGCAACGATCCGCAGCGGTTCGGGTTCAGTTGATGGCTTGGATGCGCGCGATGAGCGCCTGATGCTGGGCGCCGTATTTGTCCCAGACCGGCCTGACAGCGTCCTGGAACTCCCGCTTGTTTCCGACTTCGTTCACGATGGTGCCGGCCGCAATCATCTTTCTGAGGGCTGCCGCCTCCTCGGCCTGCCAGAGTTGGCGCTGCTCTTTCTGCGCTTCCTTGGCCATATTCCAGATCAGTGTCCGGTCGCCCGCCGAAAGCGCATTCCAGCTGCGTTTCGAGAAGACGAGGATCTCGGGAATGATCAGATGTCCCGTCAGCGAGTAGTATTTCGCGTAGCGATAGTGCTGGCCGGCGGCGTAGCTGGGTTCATTGTTCTCGGCGCCATCGACGACGCCGGTTTGTAGCGCGTTGATGAGCTGGTCGAAGCCCATCGCCACGCCGTTGCCGCCCAGCGTATTCATCGTGTCGACGAAAAGCGGATTGCCCATCATGCGGATCTTGAGGCCCCTCAGATCGGCGACCGCCGTGATCGGCCGCCGCGCATTGTAGACGTGGCGCGTGCCGCCGCTCATCCAGCACAGGCCAATCAGATTGGCCGTCGGATGGTCCGACAGTTTCTTCAGGATCTCGTCGCCGATTTCCCCATCGACGACCTTCTCCATATGTGCGGAGTCGCGAAACATGAAGGGCAGGTTGAAGACGTTCATCTCGGGGACCAGCGGGCCCATCGGCCCGACGGAGATGCGTGCGATCTGCACGGCGCCGAGTTGCGCCTGTTCGATCATCTCTTTCTCGCCGCCCAACTGCATGGACGGAAACATCTGAATCGAGATGCGGCCGCCGGTCGCTTGTTCGAGTTTGGCACCCATGCGCACCACGGCCTCGACGGTTGGGTAGCCAAGCGGGTGCACGTCGGTTGCTTTGAGGATCATTTTGGCTTGTGCGGCAGCCGGGACGACGGTTGCGGCAGGCAAGAGCGATGCGGCTGCCGTGGCAGCCAAAAAGGTGCGGCGTTTCATTCTGTATTTCCTCCCTTGTCCGACGGTTTTTCTTCGATTGTTTCCTGAAATCGGGTGCCGGTTTGTAGTATTGCGTGGCTTCTCCGGATCAGTGTAGAAAGTTGTACGATGACCAGACAACAAAAGTCCAGACCGGATTTGACGCTTGCGGAGCGGGTGCCGGCCGACGCGACGGATTTGTTCGGGAGCATTCGCAAAAGCCGGTCGCTGGTTGGCGAAATTGCCGAACGGCTATCGGCGGAAATCGCGAGCGGCCGCTATGCCGCTGGGCAACGGCTGCCGACCGAGCAAGCGATGGCCTTGTCCGGCAAAGTCAGCCGGACGGTCGTTCGCGAGGCGATCAGCGTGTTGAAGGCGCAAGGCCTCGTTACGACGCGTCAAGGCTCCGGCGCGTTTGTCGCCGACCAGCCGCGGCGGCAAGAATTCCGGATCGACCCTGAACTGCTGCGTTCGCTCGATTCGGTCATTGAAGTGCTGGAACTCCGGCAGGCGGTTGAAACGGAGGCCGCAGGGCTCGCGGCCGCGCGCGCGACGCCTCAAATGATGGCGGAGATCCAATCCGCGCACAGAGCAATGCTCGCCGCCGTTTCCCGGGACGAATCGGGCGCCGACGAGGATTTTTCCACGCACCTTGCGATCGCGGCGGCGACCGGAAATCCTCAATTTCTGGCGTTTCTCAATTTTCTCGGCACGATCGTGATTCCGCGGCGCAATCGACGCGTCTGGAACATGACGAGCGACCACAAGGCTGCCTATCTCGCGCGAATCGAAGCTGAGCATGGCGCTATCGTCGATGCGATCTCTGCCGGCAATGCCGACGGCGCGCGGAGAGCGATGCGCGAACATCTCGTGTTGGCGGCCGTCCGCTATCGCAGCTTTGCCAATGCCGCTGCGCGCGGCGCGGTTGATCCGCAATCCAAGGAGAACTGAGAGTGCGCCGAATATTGCTTACTGGAGCCGCCGGCGGTGTCGGCCGCGCGATTACGCCGATGCTGAAAACGCTTTATCCAGGGCTTGTCCTGTCGGACCTGGATCCGCCCGAAAATACGCATGGCCTGCCGTTCGTTCGAGCCGACCTTGCCGACATGGCCGCGACGCAAGCAGCCGTTGCAGGCGCCGACGGCATAATCCATCTCGGCGGCTACTCCGTCGAAGGTCCTTGGGAGACGATTCTGTCGGCCAACATCGTGGGCTGCCGGAACATGTTCGAAGCATCCCGGCTCGCGGGCGTCAGGCGCATTGTTTTTGCGTCGTCCAATCACGTGGTCGGTTTCTATCCGCGCTCCGAAAAAATTGCGCAGGACGTGACGGTGCTGCCCGACACGCGCTATGGCGTGTCCAAAGCGTTCGGCGAGGCATTGGGCGCAATGTATGCGATGAAGCACGGAATCGGCGTTGCGTGTCTGCGGATCGGAAATGTCGGCGAGACGCCGCTCGACATGCGCCGCATGTCGATACTGCTGCACCCCGAAGACCTTGTGCAGCTCATCGCCATCGGTCTCGATCACCCGGATATCGTGTTCGAAGTATTCTACGGCGCGTCGGACAATGCGCGCGGCTGGTGGGACAATTCGCGCGCGCACGCGTTCGGCTACAAGCCGAAGCATGGCTCGGAGCCGATGCTGGAAATTGCGATGCGAGAACAGTCGAAGCTCGCCCCCGACCCGATCGGCGACCGCTTTCAAGGCGGCAGCTTCTGTTCGATCGAATACAGCAACGAAGGCCCTGGCCGCAAATCGACCTAGTTCTCACGCTTCCGCGATCGCCTGTTTTTCCATCATGCGGCGCGTGGCGCGCAGGGTGCGCACGGCGTCGGTCGTGCGTTTGATCGCGGGGTATGCGTAGGCGGGCGTCACAAGATAGCGGCTCCAGCGCGCCGCCATGTGCAGGAAATAATCGACGACCGTGAGCTGGGCGCCGAGACAAAAGGGGTTCGCGGCATCAGAAAGCTTCGCGTCGATGAGTTCGAAGCAGATGCCGATGCGTTTTTCCGCACCTGCTTTGACGGCGTCTTGCGCGTCGGCGTCGCGCGTGAGCCAGACCGGGTGCCACCAGTCGATCAACGCCACCTGCAGCGTGTTCGAAAGATAGAACAGCCATTCGTAGGTCCGCGTGCGCTCGAGCGTGCCGGCGGCGGGCAGCAGGCCCGCCTGCGGAAAGCGCTCGGCCAGATGCAGGCAGATTGCGGCCGATTCGGTCAACGTCGTCGTGCCGTCCACCAGTACGGGCACGCGGCCCTTGGGATTGATCGCGAGAAATTCGGGCTGCTGGTGTTCGCCCGCCTCGAGATCGAGGCGCACCCATTCGTATGCCGCGCCGACATGTTCGAGAACGGCCATAGGCGCCATCGCCGCACTGCCGGGCGATCCGTAGAGTTTCATGGTCTTCACCCCAAGATGAAATTCGTGACGGTGAACCAGATCACGGCCGCCCCGCCGAGGACAACGAGGCTGGCGATCGCAACGGCGCCGACGCCCATCACGCAGCCGATGGCCACAAACACGCCGTCGCGCGCCGAGAGACCCAGAGCCACCACGGCAATCGCAACGGCCGGCGGCTGGTTGCCAAGCGGGATTGGCAGCGACACGACGGCCGCGAGCACCAGAAAAACCAAGCCCATCAGCCGTTCGACAAGCGGCCCGGTCAGGGCCGAAGCACGCGGTTTCAGATAGCGCTCGACGCGGATCAGGATCGGCAAGCCCTTGTCGATCATGCGTTCGAAATCGGCGCGCGCGATCGATTTTTCGAGCAGCCAAGCCGGCAGCCACGGCCGCTCGAAACCGGCGAGCATCTGGATCGCCAGAATGATCTGCGGCACGCCGAACAGTGTGGATATGCCTGGGATCACGCCGATGCCGACGGCGTTGGGCAACGAAAACAGCAGCATCGCCACGCCGAAGGCGCGCTCGCCCAGTTCGGCGACGATGTCGGCAAGTCTCACGCGCTCATTTGCGTTCGCGCGCATCGTCGCGAGGATTTCCGAAACTTTGCGCGTGTCGCCGATCATTTGCCGACCCTCGGATGGGCGGCGGAATAGACCTCGATCAGGCGCTTGGCGTCGACCGCCGTGTAGCGCTGCGTGGTCGACAGCGACGCATGGCCAAGCAGTTCCTGGATCGCGCGCAGATCCGCCCCTTCGCCGAGCAGGTGCGTCGCGAAAGAATGGCGCAGCGCATGCGGCGTGGTCTTCTCCGGCAGGCCCAGCGTGTTGCGCAGATTGCGCAGGCGCAATTGCACCATGCCGGCTTTGAGCCGCTTACCGCGCACGCCCACGAACAGCGGATCGGCGGGGCCCAAGCGATGCGGGCACAAAGTCAGATACGCGTCGACCGCTTCGCGGCAGGCAGGCAGCATCGGCACGTCCCGCGCTTTGCGGCCCTTGCCGACCACGCGCAGCATGTCGCCCATGGGGGCGGCTTTGCGCGGCAGGTCAAGCGCTTCGCCGATGCGCAAACCTGCCCCGTAGAGCAGCGTGAAGATGGCGCGGTCGCGTGCGGCGACCCACGGCCGGTCTTCGATCGCGTCGACCGATTCGAGCACGACAGTCGCATCGACCGAGTTCAGCGCCTTGGGCAGATTGCGCGGCAATTTGGGCCCAAGCAGGGCCGCCACGTGTGGGTTGTCGCACAAGCCACTGCGCGCCAAATGGCGGAAGAAGCCCCGCAAGGTCGAGAGTGCACGCGCGTTCGACGCAGGTTTGAGGCCCGCCGCCGCGCGCTTGGCGAGAAAGCCGCGAAAATCGGCGGGGCGCAACGCGGCAAGATCGGCCAAGCTAGGCGGGCCGCCGATATGGTCCTGCAGATGCGCGAGAAACGCAGCCAAATCGCGCGCATAGTTGGACAGCGTGTTGGCGGCGGCGCGGCGTTCGTTTTGGAGACGCGCCGTCCACGCGGCGATCGCGGCCTGGACGTCCGCTGCGGCCGCAAAACTCAGCGCTGGCGCGTCAACCATCCGCACAAGGCGGCTTCGACCGCGCGGCCGAGGAAATTGAGCAGCTCGGTGCCTTGGCCCGAGTGGAATTTCGAGGGAACGCGTGCGCCGAAGGCGAGGATGCCGGGCGGCATGTCGCGCTTGAGCTGCAGGCGCAGCAGGGCTTGGCTGTGCACGAGTGTCGCCGCCCCGCCGTAGATGCTCGAATCGCCAGGTTCGTCGGCGAGCAGCAGAATGTCGCGCCGTTCGCCCATCAGCCGGTCGACCGTGCCGCGCGGCAGGATGCGCAGATTCTGCGCGGTCTCGCCGGCCGGCACATGCTCAAGGGATTCAAACCCGAGGCCGATCGCGTCCACTTCGAGATGCATCGGCAGATCGACCGCGATCGTGTCGATGCAGTGCGGCAGCGACTTTGCCGTGAGCACGGCCAGCACGGCCGCATGGATGCGCCCTTGCGTGGCGAGATTGCCGCGGCTGGTGGCGATGAGTTCGGCCTGTGCGGCCGTGATTTTGGCAAGGTCGGTGCGCATGCGCTCGACCAAGTAGCGCTGCATGTCGACCACGCCGTCCTGGCTGCGCTGGGCGGGAGGTGTGAGCACCCACACAAGATCCGGATGCTCGATCAGGAAGTCGGGGTGTTTGCGCAGATAGTCGGCAACCGCGGCACTGGTGACCGGTGCGGCACCCGCGAGGGCGTTTGCTGTGTCGCTGTCGGCCATGTCGTGCGGGCTTTCCCTGTTGCGACGCGTTTTCAGGACGGCTCTAGGCAAGTGCGACTCGAACGGCCAGAGTCTAGCCGATGGTCGAGTCGTCTGCCAGCATGCGCGTGCGCGTGGCCCTGCCGCTGCCGCTCGGGCCGTATGATTATCGCGTGCCGGAGCATCTTTCCGTCGCACCGGGCGATTTCGTGCGCGTACCTCTCGGGCGCAATCACGTCGTCGGCGTCGTGTGGGACGAAGCCGCCGACGCCGATCTGCCGGAATCCAAACTCAAAGACATCGAAGTGAAACTCGATGCGCCGCCGATGGCCGCCCCTTTGCGCAAGCTCGTTGCGTGGGTTGCGGCCTACACGCTTGCGCCGCTCGGCAACGTATTGCGCATGGCAATGAGCGTGCCCGAAGCGCTGGCCCCGCCGCGCCTGATCGCGTTCTATCGCCTCGCAGCGGAAGCGCCCGATCCGCATTCGCCAGAGCCCGGCATTCTTACGCCTGCGCGTCGCCGCTTGCTGCTCGAGGCAAGTGCGGGGGCACGGCCTTTGGCCGAACTTGCGCGTGCCGCGCAAGTTTCGCCTGCCGTCGCTAAAGGTGTGGCCGACAAAGGCTGGCTTGCCCGCTTCGAAGCCGAGCCCGACGCCGATCCCGCCCCCGACGCAAATCGCCCGCGCGCCGTATTGTCGGAGGCGCAAGACGACGCGGCGCGGGTGCTGGCGGCTGCCGTCGGCAACGGCTTCAGCGTGACCTTGCTCGACGGCGTTACAGGTTCGGGCAAAACGGAAGTCTATTTCGAGGCGGTTGCGGCGGCTCTTGCCGCCGGCCGGCAAGTGTTGGTGCTGCTCCCTGAAATCGCGATGAGCGCGCAGTGGTTGGCGCGTTTTGCGTCCCGCTTCGGCGTGGCACCGGCCGCGTGGCATTCGGAATTGGGCCGCACGGCGCGCGCGCGCGTGTGGCGCGATGTGGCCGTGGGCCGCGTGCGCGTGTTGGTTGGAGCCCGCTCGGCGCTGTTTTTGCCGTTCTGCGAACTTGGGCTCATCGTCGTCGATGAAGAACACGAGCAGGCATTCAAACAGGAAGACGGCGCCATCTACCATGCGCGCGACATGGCGGTCGTGCGCGCGCGCCTCGAAGCCTGCCCGATCGTGCTTGCCTCGGCGACACCGTCGCTCGAGACGCTCGAAAACGTCGCGCGCGGTCGCTATGCGTGCGTTGCTTTGCCCGCCCGCCATGGCGGGGCGGCGTTGCCGGACGTGTCGCTCGTCGATCTGCGCCGCCATCCGCCGCCGCGCCAGTCTTTCTTGAGCCCGCCTTTGCGCGAGGCTTTGACGCAGACTTTGGCGGCGGGCGAGCAGGCGATGCTGTTCTTGAACCGGCGCGGCTATGCACCGCTCACCTTGTGCCGAGCTTGCGGCCATCGACTGCAATGCCCGCGCTGCACGGCGTGGCTCGTCGAGCATCGGCTCTACGGGCGCCTGCAATGCCACCATTGCGGCTATGCAGCCCCGTTGCCGAAAACCTGCCCTGCGTGTTTGGCCGAAGACAGTTTTGTCGCGTGCGGTCCCGGTGTGGAGCGCGTGGCCGAGGAGGCACGCGCCCTGTTCCCCGATGCGCGCATCGAGTTGATGACGTCGGATACGGTCACAGGTCCGGCGGCGGCCGAAGAATTCGTGCGCCGTATGACCGCGCGCGAGATCGACATCCTGATCGGCACGCAGATCGTCGCCAAGGGCCATCATTTTCCGCTGCTGACCTTGGTCGGCATCGTCGACGCGGATTTGGGCCTCGCAGGCGGCGATCTGCGCGCGGGCGAGCGCAGTTGGCAGCTGCTGCACCAGGTTGCGGGCCGGGCAGGGCGGGCGGCACATGCAGGCCGTGTGCTGCTGCAAACGCACATGCCCGACCATGCTGTCATGAAGGCGCTGGCGGCGGGCGATCGCGACAAGTTTTTGGCGGCCGAGCGCGCCGATCGCGAGCGCCATGGCTGGCCGCCTTTCGGACGCTTGGCGGCGATCGTTTTGTCGGGCGAAGACGAGGCCTTGGTTGATCGCGTCGCCCGTCGATTGGGGGCGACAGCTCCACAGGGCCCGAATGTGAAAGTTTTGGGGCCCGCCCCGGCCGCCATGGCGATCTTACGCGGCCGCCATCGCCGCCGTTTGCTCGTCAAAACGCGGCGCGACGCGAATTTGCAGGCCATTGTCGCCGATTGGCTGGCGCAGACGAAACTGCCCAATAACGTGCGCCTGCAGCTCGATATCGACCCCTATAGTTTCCTTTAGCGATTTTCCCCCGCATTGCACCCGAGGGGATATTGCATCGCGCAAAAGCCTGTGGTAGCTACTCGCCCGCACGCGCAAGAGACGTCTCTTTCGTGTGGGCTTTTTTGTTGTTTTTCGCGGCTTTGGCAAGGTTTCGTGCCGCTGCCGAGGTCGTCGAAAAACAGACCGCTGACCATAGGAACCGCGCGTGGCCGCCAAGAACGCCTCTTCCGCCGGAATCGCCCAACGCTATGCGGGCGCTTTGTACGAACTTGCCAACCCGCAATTTCTCGATGCGGTGGCAACCGACCTCAAAACCGTCGAAGCAGCACTGGCATCGAGTGCAGATCTTCAGCGCGTGATGCGCAGCCCGCTGCTCGCGCGCGCCGCCCAGGAAAAGGCCGTGCTTGCGGTGTGCGCCCAGCTCGGTGTGGGCGATCTCGTGCGCCGCTTCGTCGGTACGCTCGCGCGCAACCGGCGCCTTGCCAATTTCGCCGAAATCGCAGCGCAGTATCGCGCACAGCTCGCTGAAGCGCGCGGCGAAACGGTTGCGGAAGTGACGGCGGCTTCGGCCCTGTCGGCGCCTCGCCTGGCCGAGCTCGAAGCCAAGCTGCGCGCGGCCGCGGGCCGCAAAGTCACTCTCGACCTCAAAATCGATCCAGCCCTGCTGGGCGGCCTCAAGATCAAGGTGGGTTCCCGCCTGATCGACGCCTCGCTGCAAGGCCAACTCAAGCGTCTTCACCTGGCCCTGGCGGGCCGGGCCTGAACTCGATCGGAGAACAGAACGATGGGCATTAGTGCGGCCGAAATTTCCGCGATCCTCAAGGACCAGATCGCCAAGTTCGATGTGTCGGCCGAAATGGCCGAAGTGGGCCAGGTCATCTCCGTCGGCGACGGCATTGCGCGCGTCTACGGGCTCGACAACGTCCAGGCCGGCGAAATGGTCGAGTTTCCGGGCGGCATCAAGGGCATGGCGCTGAACCTCGAAACCGACAATGTCGGTATCGTGATTTTCGGCGACGACCGCGACATCAAGGAAGGCGACGTCGTCAAGCGCACGGGCGCCATCGTCGAAGTGCCGGTCGGCAAGGCGCTGCTCGGCCGCGTCGTGGACGGTCTCGGCAATCCGATCGACGGCAAGGGCCCGCTCACGGGTGCCAAGCTGACGCGCGTCGAAGTGAAGGCGCCGGGCATCATCGCGCGCAAGTCGGTGCACGAGCCGATGCAGACGGGCCTCAAGGCGATCGACGCGCTCGTGCCGGTCGGCCGCGGCCAGCGTGAGCTCATCATCGGCGATCGCCAGACCGGCAAGACCGCCGTGGCGATCGACACGTTCCTGAACCAAAAGACGATCAACGCCGGCAACGACGAATCGAAGAAGCTCTATTGCATCTATGTGTGCATCGGGCAGAAGCGTTCGACCGTCGCGCGCATCGTGAAGACGCTCGAAGACTACGGCGCGCTCGACTACACGATCGTCGTCGCCGCGACCGCGTCGGACCCGGCTCCCCTGCAGTTCCTCGCGCCCTACACGGGCTGTGCGATGGGCGAGTTCTTCCGCGACAACGGCATGCATGCCGTCATCGTGTACGACGACTTGTCGAAGCAGGCCGTGTCTTACCGCCAGATGTCGCTGCTTCTGCGCCGCCCGCCGGGCCGCGAAGCGTATCCGGGCGACGTGTTCTACCTGCATTCGCGCCTGCTCGAGCGCGCGGCCAAGATGTCGGACGACATGAAGGCGGGTTCGCTTACGGCTCTGCCGATCATCGAAACCCAGGCGGGCGACGTGTCGGCCTACATTCCGACCAACGTGATCTCGATCACCGACGGCCAGATCTTCCTTGAAACCGACCTGTTCTATAAGGGCATTCGTCCTGCCATCAACGTCGGCCTGTCGGTGAGCCGCGTTGGCTCTGCCGCCCAGATCAAGGCGATGAAGCAGGTCGCCGGCAAGATCAAGCTCGAGCTCGCCCAGTATCGCGAAATGGCGGCGTTCGCGCAGTTCGCCTCCGACCTCGACGCGTCGACGCAGAAGCTGCTCGCGCGCGGTGCGCGCCTGACCGAGCTTCTGAAGCAGGCGCAATACTCGCCGATGCCGGTCGAAGAGCAGGTCGTTTCGATCTTCGCGGGCGTCAACGGCTATCTCGACGGGATCGAGGTCAAGAACGTGGGCAAGTTCGAAGCCCAGTTCATGTCCGCGATCAAGGCCAAGCACGCCGACATTCTCGACGCCGTGCGCACCGACCGCGAGATCAAGCCCGAGACGGACAAGAAGCTCCGCGGCGTGCTCGAAGCTTTCGCCAAGACGTTCGCCGCCTGATCCGACAGGGCTAGAAGAGCAAGCAATGGCCACTCTCAAAGCACTTCGGATGCGGATCGCGTCGGTCAAGTCGACGCAGAAGATCACGTCCGCCATGAAGATGGTGGCGGCAGCCAAGCTGCGCCGCGCGCAGGAGCAGGCCGAAGCCGCCCGCCCCTACGCGCTGCGCATGGGCCGCATGCTGGGCTCGCTCGCGGCCTCGATGACGGCGGGGGCGGGTGCGCCCAAGCTGCTCGCAGGTACGGGTGCGGACAAGGTGCATCTGCTTGTCGTCGCCACGTCCGACCGCGGCCTGTGCGGCGGCTTCAACTCGACGATCGTGCGCCTCGTGCGCAGCGACATCCGCAAGCTCCAGGCCGAAGGCAAGACCGTGAAGCTGCTGTGCGTGGGCCGCAAGGGCCGCGAACAGCTGCGCCGCGACTACGCCAATCTGATCGTCGGTTCGATCGACGAACTCAACCGCAAGCGCCTCTCCTTCGCCGACGCTACGCGCGTGTCGGACAAGGTGCTGGCGATGTTCGACGCGGGCGAATTCGACGTGTGCGCCTTCTACTATGCGCGCTTCAAGTCGGCGATTTCGCAGATCCCCACGCGCTTGCAGCTCGTCCCCTTTGTGCCGAGCGAAGCGCCCGCCAACGACACGGGTGCATCCTACGAATACGAGCCCGAAGAAGGCGAAATCCTCGAAGCCCTGCTGCCGCGCAATCTCGCGGTCCAGGTCTATGGGGGCTTGCTCGAAAACGGCGCATCCGAACAGGGTGCGCGCATGTCGGCGATGGACAGCGCCACGCGCAACGCCGGCGACATGATCAAGAAACTCACGCTCAACTACAACCGCTCGCGCCAAGCCTCGATCACGAAGGAATTGATCGAGATCATCTCCGGCGCCGAAGCCGTCTGATTCACCAGGAGCAGCAACAATGGCGAACAACAATGTCGGCCGCATCGTCCAGATCACGGGTGCCGTCGTCGACGTGCGCTTCGACGGGGAACTCCCCAAGATTCTGAACGCGCTCGTCGTGCAGAACCAGGGCAAGAAGCTGGTTCTCGAAGTGGCCCAGCATCTCGGCGAACAGACCGTCCGCACGATCGCGATGGACACCACCGACGGCCTCGTGCGCGGCAACGAAGCCGTCGACACCGGCAACGCCATCGCGATGCCCGTTGGCCCCGAAACGCTCGGGCGCATCATCAACGTGATCGGCGAGCCGATCGACGAGCGCGGCCCCATCGGCAACAAGCGCACGCTGCCGATCCACCGTCAGGCGCCGGCCTTCATCGACCAGTCGACGGAAGCCGAAATTCTCGTCACGGGCATCAAGGTCATCGACCTGCTCGCCCCTTACGCCAAGGGCGGCAAGATCGGCTTGTTCGGCGGTGCGGGCGTGGGCAAGACCGTGACGATCATGGAACTCATCAACAACGTCGCCAAGGCGCATGGCGGCGTGTCGGTGTTCGCGGGCGTGGGTGAGCGCACGCGCGAAGGCAACGACCTCTACCACGAAATGATGGAATCGGGCGTTATCAAGACCGACGGTCCGGGCTCGAAAGTGGCCCTCGTGTACGGCCAGATGAACGAGCCGCCGGGTGCGCGTGCGCGCGTCGCCCTGTCGGGCCTCACGGTCGCGGAATACTTCCGCGACGAAGAAGGCCAGGACGTGCTTTTCTTTGTCGACAACATCTTCCGCTTCACGCAGGCAGGTGCGGAAGTGTCGGCCCTCCTCGGCCGCATCCCGTCGGCCGTCGGCTACCAGCCGACGCTGTCGACGGACATGGGTGCTCTGCAAGAGCGCATCACCTCGACAAAGAAGGGCTCGATCACCTCGGTGCAGGCCATCTACGTGCCCGCCGACGACTTGACCGACCCGGCCCCCGCCACCTCGTTCTCGCACTTGGACGCCACGACCGTGCTGTCGCGCCAGATCGCCGAACTCGGGATTTTCCCGGCCGTCGACCCGCTCGACTCGACCTCGCGCATGCTCGACCCGCGCGTCATCGGCGAAGAGCACTACCAGGTCGCCCGCGACGTGCAGAAGGTGCTGCAGAGCTACAAGTCGCTGCAAGACATCATCGCCATTCTGGGCATGGACGAATTGTCGGAAGAAGACAAACTCGTCGTGGCGCGCGCGCGCAAGATCCAGCGCTTCCTGTCGCAGCCCTTCCACGTGGCCGAAGTCTTCACCGGCACGCCGGGCGTGCTCGTTAAGCTCGAAGACACGATCAAGGGCTTCAAGGAAATCGTCCAGGGCAACTGCGACGACATGCCGGAAGCGGCCTTCTACATGGTCGGCACGATCGACGAAGCCCGCGCCAAGGCGCGCAAGATGGCCGCGGAAGCGGCCTAACCGGAAGAGGCGTCGCCGTCCCATGGCCGACAAGACGAAGTTCGAACTGGTCGCACCCGAACGCCTGCTCGCGTCGCTTGACGTCGACATGGTCGTGGTTCCGGGCACGGAAGGCGATTTCGGCGTGATGGCGGGCCATGCGCCCGTCATCTCGACCTTGCGTATTGGCACCATCGACGTGTGGAATGGCGGGGTCATCACCGACCGCATCTTCGTGGCCGGTGGTTTTGCCGAGGCTTCGGCCGAGCGCGTGACGGTGCTGGCCGACGAAGCCACGCGCATCGCCGACATCGACAAGACGGCGGTGGGCAAGGAAATCGAAGGCCTGCGCGCCAAGCTCGGGGCGGCCACCGACGACGGCGAACGCCGCGGCATTGCCGCGCGCATCGAGATCGCAACCGCGAAACTCGCCGCAGCCTAAGCCGCGACAGCGTTTTTTTTCCGAGGCCGCCGTCGACGGCGTTGCTGTCGGCAGAATGGCGCGCGACTTGCTTACGGTTGTGCACCCGTGTTTTCATTTTCGTTACACGTGGACTCTTGCGAGGAAGGGTTATGGCCGAACCGGAACGCATCGTTATGCTGTCGCAGAATGTGGGACAGATTGCCGCCGCGAAGATCGGCGAAATCAACAAGATCACCGGGAGCGTCAAAATCCTTGCGCTCAACGCAATGATCGAGGCGGCGCGCGCAGGCGAAGCCGGGCGCGGTTTTGCGGTCGTCGCAAACGAGGTCAAAGAGGTTTCCGAAGCCGTCGCGCGCATTTCGCAGGCGCTGTCGCGCGATTTGGCGGCCGCGACCGACGAGCTGGTGACGCTCGGCTCGCGCATGGTCGCCAATATGCGCGGCCAGCGCCTGGCCGATCTGTCGCTTGCCATGATCGACGTGATCGACCGCAATCTCTACGAACGCTCGTGCGACGTGCGCTGGTGGGCGACCGACACTGCTTTGGTTGCCGCACTCGAAACGGCAACGCCCGATGCGGCGGCGTTCGCTAGCCGGCGTCTCGGCGTCATTCTCGACGCCTACACGGTCTATCTCGATCTGTGGGTGGCGGATGCGCAAGGCAATGTCGTGGCGTCGGGGCGCCCGGGGCGCTTCCGTGCCGTCGGCACCAACGTCGCGGGCGAGAGCTGGTTCCGCCAGGCGATGGCCACGCACAGCGGCAACGACTATGCGGCCCTCGACGTGGCGCGCAACGCCATGCTCGACAAGCGCGCCGTTGCGACCTACGCGACCGCCGTCCGCGCGAACGGCCGGGCCGACGGCAAGAGCCTGGGGGCCATCGGCATTTTCTTCGACTGGGAGCCGCAGGCCAAAGCGGTCGTCGACGGCGTGCGCGTGGCGCCCGAAGAGCGTGCGCGCACGCGCTGCCTGCTGGTCGATTCGCGCGGCCGCATCATTGCGGCGTCGGACGGGCGCGGCGTGCTCGACGAAACCTTCGAGCTGAAAACCGAAGGAAAACAAAGCGGCGCCTATCAGATGCCGGACGGAACGATGGTCGGCTTCGCGCTGACGCCCGGCTACGAGACGTACAAGGGCCTTGGTTGGTACGGCGTCGTTCTACAGGCGCCGCACGCCGAATAGGGGCGGCGCCGAACGGCCGGCCGTGGTTCACGCTAGTCCGCGGCGTTTGCCGCGTGGCGGCTGCCGAGCTCGAGGGCGGCGCGCAGATCGCCCATCTTGATCGGTTTGGTGATGACCGCATCCATGCCGGCGGCGAGATATTCGGCGCGCTCGGTATCCATCGCATGCGCCGTCAGCGCCACGATCGGGATGCGCGCTTTGGCGCCGGTGGCCGCCCGGATATGGCGCGTGGCGGTCACACCGTCCACCTCCGGCATCTGGATGTCCATCAGGATCAAGTCGAAATCGTGCTGGCGCCACAGCACCAGCGCTTCAGCCCCGTCGGCCGCGAACGTGACCGTGTGGCCGAGGCTTGCGAGCAGATATTTGATGACCGTGCGGTTCACCTCGTTGTCTTCGGCCGCCAGCACGTCGAGCTTCGGTCCCGCTGCCGGACCTGCGAGCAGATCGGTCGTGGCAGCCGGCACATCGAATTGCACCTCGGCCGTGGGTTGGCGTATCGGATCGACCGGCAGGCGCAGCGTGAAGGTGGAGCCCTGCCCTTGCGTCGAGGCGACATCGATGTCGCCGCCCATCGTTCGCGCAAGCTGGCGCGCGATCGCAAGCCCGAGGCCCGAACCGCCGTATCGGCGCGTGAGCGAACCGTCGGCCTGGCTGAAGCGGTTGAACAGCGACGGCAGCATTTCGGCCGGGATGCCGATGCCGGTATCGGCGACGGCGATCGCGAGATCGAAGCGTCCGTTCTCGGCCGGCTTTGCGTCGACCGCGATGGCGACGGCACCATGGTCGGTGAATTTCACCGCATTACCGAGCAGATTAAGCAGAATCTGACGCAGGCGCGCTGGATCCGTGCGCACCTGCGCTGGCAGGTCGGGCGCAAAGGTCGCGGTAACGCCGATGTTTTTGCCGGCGGCGGCCCCGCTCATCAGCGCCACGAGCTGGTCGACGATCTGGCGCACGTCGCAGGCGGTGGATTCAACGCGCATAGCGCCCGCCTCGAGCTTCGAATAGTCGAGCACGTCGTTGACTACGGCGAGCAGAATGTCGGCCGACCGGCTGACGATTTCGACATAGCGCTTCTGTGCGGCGTCGAGCGGCGTCTTGGCGAGAAGATCGATCATCGCCACCACGCCGTTCATCGGCGTGCGGATCTCGTGGCTCATCGTTGCCAGGAACGAGGATTTCGCCTGGCTTGCCGCTTCGGCTTGCGATTTGGCGTGGCCAAGTTCGGCCAGCAGCGTTTCCTTGCTGCGATTGGCGGCGACGAGTTCCTGCTGCTCTTGGCCCAGTCGTTCGGCAATTGCGCGGCGCTGCTCGGCAAGTGCGGCAAGTTCGGCCGTTTGGCGGCGCTGCACGCGGTCGGCGCGCCACACGAGGATGCACAAGGCACCGTAGAGAACGAGCAGGATCGGCGTCAGAGCCGCACCAAGAACCAGCAGCCGCATGCGCGATTCGGCGACGACTTCGGTCTGGTCGGCGTAGAATTCGAGAACGCCTTCGATCGTGCCGTCGGCTGCCCGGATCGGCACGTAGGTGCCGAGGATGTAGACGTTCCGGCGCGGCCCGTCATAGCCGTTCATCTGTTCGCGAAAGGCGAGGGCGCTGCCGACGATGCCGCGGCGCGCGTCTTCGTACGGCGGCTGGGCGGTCTTGTCCTGGCCGATATCCGCGAACTCGGACGAGTAGATCGCTCGCCCGCGCAGATCGTAGAGCTTGACCTTGACGAGATCGGTGCCGGCCAGAAAGCCGCGCAGGAAGCCGTCGATCGTGCGCGTCTGCGGCCGCGTGCGCAGCGTTTCGGCACTCGCATCGGCTTGGCCGAGCACGTCGCCACGGATCTGCGGCCACACGGAATTGGTGAAGGCTTGGGCGACGACTTCTGCCGAATGCGTGCCAGCGCGCACGACGGCCGATTCGGCAAAGCGATTTGCCGCGAGCACGATCGCGCCGAGCGCGAGAGCGATCAAGACGAAGGCGATTGCCGCGAAGCGCCGAACCATCGAACGAGCCTGTTTTCGCAAGTGGCGTAAAACAATGTTTTTCTATCGTCTTTTGGCGTGAGCGCCTATTGCTTTGTCCTGGAATTGCAGTGCGAGCAAAATGCGCAGGTTTCTGAAGGAAAATCGATGCCGCAAAAAATGCGTTCGCCGGCACCGCTTTCGACCGGCTTTGCGCCATTGGCGCAGGGCGACGCGCGCCTGCTGATCTTGGGAACGCTGCCGGGCCAGGCCTCGCTTGCCGCCCAGTGCTATTATGCGCATCCGCACAATGCGTTCTGGCCCATTCTAGCGGCCCAATTGGGGTTCGATGCGGCCGCATCTTACGCGTCGCGCGTTGCCGCACTTTTTGCGGCGCGTATCGCCGTCTGGGACGTGTGCGGTGCAGCGACGCGCGCCGGCAGTCTCGACAGCGCGCTTGTACGCCGGTCGATCCGGCCCAACGATTTTGCCGGGTTTTTCGCAAACCATCGCTTCATCGCCCGCGTGGCCTTCAACGGGGCGACGGCCGCTTCTCTCTATCGCCGTCTTGTCGTGCCGGACTTGCCGCCCGAATGGGCCGGCTTGGCGCAGATCTGTTTGCCGTCCACGAGTCCGGCACATGCGCGGATCGCGCGCGCCGAAAAGCAGCGTCTTTGGGCGGCAGCTCTTGCTGCGATTTAAAGTGCTTCGCCGCGCATCAGCCGCGGCAATTTGCCGAGAATGCCCATCGCATCGCGCATGAAGACGCGCTTGAGCGGCCCGATCCGATCGACGAGTGCAAGCCCCAGCCCGCGCGCGAGCTTGAGCGGGGCGATGTCGTTCGAGAACAGCCGCAACAGCCCGTCGGTCACGACCGAGAGGCCGACCGTGTCCACGCCGCGCCAGCGCGCATAGCGATCGAGCGTATCCGCCGCCCCGAAATCGAGGCCGAGCCGGTTGGCATCGGCGAGGATTTCGGCAAGGGCGGCGACGTCGCGCAAACCGAGATTGAGACCCTGGCCCGCGATCGGATGGATGCCGTGGAGTGCATCGCCCGCAAGGGCGAGGCGCGGTGCCGTCGCGCGCTCGGCCTGCACGAAGGTCAAAGGATAGCGCCAGCGCTGGGCAACGGGGGCGAGCGCGCCCAAGCCCCAACCGAAGCGTTCGTGGATTTCGTCGGCGAATTCGTCGTCCGGCAGGCCGATCAGATGGTCGGCGAGTTCGGCGCGCTCGGTCCACACGATTGAACTGCGATGGCTGCCGTCCGGGCCGTCGGGCAGGGGCAGCATGGCAAACGGACCGCTCGGCAAAAACCGCTCATGCGCAATGCCGTCATGCGGGCGCTCGTGGCGGATCGCGCAGACGATGGCCGCTTGCGCATAGTCCCAGCGCAGGGCGCGAATGCCGGCCCCTTTGCGCAAGGGCGAGGGCCGGCCGTCGCACGCCACGACGAGCCGGGCGGCGATGCGGCTGCCGTCGTCGAGCGTCAAGGTTGCTTGGGTGGTGTCGTTTGCCGTTGCGGTTGCGCGGGCGGGCGCGCGCAGATCGACCCCAGTATCGCGCAAGGCGGCATAGAGGGCGCGTCGCGTGAAGCGATTTTCGACGATGTAGCCGAACGGGTCGGATCCGAGCTCGCGATGGTCGTAGTGCAAAAACAGCGACGAATCGCCGTCCGACACGCGGATGTCGCGGATCGGCTCGGCGTGGGGGGCGATCAGCTTCCATACGCCGATGCCTTGCAGCACGCGCGCCGAGCCGGTCGCGATCGCGGCGGCCCGGCCGTCGAATTCGTCGCGCGCCAGCTTGGCTGGTTCGTCGGCATCGACCAGGACCACGCGCAAGCCTGCACGGTCGAGGGCGATCGCAAGCGTGAGGCCGACGAGGCCGCCGCCGACGATCGCGACGTCGCAGTCTGTCTTGGAATTCGGCACCATGCTTCAAACCTAGGGCACGGCGGTGCGACGGTCCAGATTGGCTTTTTGGCCGCATCGGGCGATTCTTGTTGCCCTGTCCTTCCGCAGTGCGGCATGCTTCGCGCGCGGCATGTTTCTTGAAAAGAAAGCCCTGTTTTGGGCGCTTTGTCGCGCGTCGTTCAGTCGGAGGGTACGGGTCATGAAGATGGTGATGGCGATTATCAAGCCGTTCAAACTCGACGAAGTGCGCGAGGCGCTCACGGCCCTCGGCGTGCAGGGGCTGACCGTGACCGAGGTCAAGGGTTTCGGGCGCCAAAAGGGGCAGACCGAGATCTATCGCGGCGCCGAATATTCGGTGAATTTCCTGCCCAAAGTGAAAATCGAAGTCGCGGTCGCTGATCCGCTCGTCGAACGCGTCGTCGAGGCGATCCAAAAGGCTGCAAACACCGGCAAGATCGGCGACGGCAAGATCTTCGTGCTCGATGTGAGCCATGCGGTGCGCATCCGCACTGGCGAAACCAACGTCGAAGCGCTTTAAGACAATCGCCTAAATTTTGACCATCTATTTGGCCTAAAAAAGCGGCGGCTCTATCGGGAGCTGCCGCTGCCGCCAAGCTTTGCGGCCCAATCAACTTCGTGAAACCCTCGAAAAATGTAGCTGAATCAATCTATTTTGCACCGCAGCATAGGACGGCGCGTGTGGCACGATTTTTGACTATTACGAAACGATCCAGCGGGCCCCCGGTCCGTCGGCGTAAACATCCCGGCATCGTGCTGGGGCAGCCAGGAGACGACGAAAAATGAGCAAAATCGATAAGCTGGCGCGCATCGGGGCGCTTGCAACCGTCGCGATGCTGGGCGCTGTAGCCCCCGCTTTCGCGGATGATGCGCCGAAGGTCGATACCGGCGACGCGGCGTGGATGCTCACATCCACAGCCCTCGTGCTGATGATGACCATTCCGGGCCTGGCGCTCTTCTATGCCGGCATGGTGCGCAAGAAGAACGTGCTTGCGACCATGATGCAGTCCTTTGCGATCACGGCCCTCGTCACGGTGCTGTGGATGGTCGTGGGCTACTCGCTCGCTTTCGGCGAAGGCAATGCCTATGTCGGCGACTTCTCGCGCTTCTTCCTCGCCAACATGGCGTGGGATACGCCCTTCACGCTGGGCTCGGGCGACAGCGCGATCGCCTTCACGATCCCGGAACCCATCTTCATGATGTTCCAGATGACCTTCGCGATCATCACGCCGGCTCTCATCTGCGGTGCGTTCGCCGACCGCATGAAGTTCTCGGCGATGCTGTGGTTCGTGGGTCTGTGGTCGGTGCTGATCTATTCGCCGGTGGCGCACTGGGTCTGGCATCCGAACGGCTTTATCTTCGTGATGGGTGCCCTCGACTTCGCGGGCGGCACGGTCGTGCACATCAATGCCGGCATCGCGGGTCTCGTTGCGGCCCTGGTGCTCGGCAAGCGCAAGGGCTACGGCACCGAGAATTTCTCGCCGTACAACCTCGTGCTGGCCGTGATCGGCGCCTCGCTGCTGTGGGTGGGCTGGTTCGGCTTCAACGCCGGTTCGGCCGGTGCGGCCGGCGCGCGTGCGGGTATGGCGATGGCGGTCACGCAGATCGCCACGGCCGCTGCCGCACTCGCGTGGATGTTCGCCGAGTGGGCGACGCGCGGCAAGCCGTCGGTGCTCGGCATCATCTCGGGTGCGGTTGCGGGTCTCGTTGCGATCACGCCGGCCTCGGGCTTCGTGTTCCCGGGCGGTGCGCTTGCGATCGGCCTCGTGGCGGGCATCGTGTGCTTCTGGGCCTCGACGAGCCTCAAGCGCATGCTCGGCTACGACGACTCGCTCGACGTGTTCGGCGTGCATTGCGTGGGCGGTATCGTCGGCGCGCTGCTGACGGGCATCTTCGCCGTGGGCGTGCTCTCGGCTTCGGCCTCGACGCCGGACGGCTATAGCGGCCTGCTCGACGGCAACGCCGAACAGGTGATGCTGCAGTTCTACGCCGTGATCGCCACGCTGCTCTACTCGGGCATCGGTTCGTTCATCCTGCTCAAGGTCGTCGATCTCATCGTCGGCCTGCGGGTCTCGGAAGAAGCCGAACGCGACGGTCTCGACCTGTCGCTGCACGGCGAAAGCGTCCAGTAACGCCTGTCGCCCTTCAAGGGGACGGCAAACGCGCGGGCCGGGTTTTCGAACCCGGCCCGTTTCGTTTTCAGGCTTCCGAAGCGCCGCTTTCCGGGGCCTCTTTTTGCAGCGCATGCAGACGCGCATAGACGCCGCCCGCGACGGAAAGCTCGGCATGCGAACCGCTTTCCACCACCCGCCCGCCTTCGATCACGTAGATGATGTCGGCATCCACGATCGTCGACAGGCGATGGGCGACGACTACGGTCGTGCGTCCGCGCATCAATATGGCTAGCGATGCCTGCACCACGCGCTCGGATTCGTTGTCGAGCGCACTCGTGGCTTCGTCGAGCAGCAGAATGGGCGCATCTTTGAGAAAGGCGCGCGCGATCGCGATGCGCTGGCGCTGGCCGCCCGAAAGCTTGACGCCGCGGTCGCCGACGACCGTATCGAAACCTTCGGACAGCGCTTCGATGAATTCGAGGGCACCCGCCGCACGTGCCGCATTGCGCAGCTGGGCGTCGTCGGCGTCTCGTTTGCCGTAGGCGATGTTGGCGCGGATCGTGTCGTGGAACAGGTTGGTCTCTTGCGTGACCAGTGCAATGTGGCTGCGCAGCGATTCGATGCGAATGTCGCGTATGTCGTAGCCGTCGATGCGGATGCTGCCGCTGTCGATGTCGTAGAAGCGCGGCAGTAGATTGAGGATCGTTGTTTTGCCCCCGCCCGAGGGGCCGACGAGCGCCACGGTCTTGCCGGCGGGCACGAACAGATCGATGCCGTCGAGCGTGCGCCGCTGAGGGCCATAGCCGAAGCTGACATTCTGGAAGCGCAGTTCGCCGCGCACGCTCGGGAGCCCAACCGCCCCCGGCCGGTCAACGATCTGCGGCTGCATGTCTTCGAGCGCGAAGACGCGCGCGGCCGCCGCGAGCCCTTCCTGCAGGGCCGTGTTGAGATTGGCGAGGCTCTTGACCGGCTGGTAGGCCAAAAGCAGCGCGGTGATGAACGAAAAGAACGTTCCAGGCGTGGTCGCCCCCTCGATCACGCGAAAGCCGCCGTAAAAAATCACGAGGGCGATCGCAACCGAGCCCAGCGTTTCCATGATCGGCGAAGCGGCCGAGCGCGTGCGTGCCCCCTTGTGCGTGAGCTCGAAAATGCGATCGGTCGCAAGCTTCGCTTTGGCGGTTTCGGCACCTTCCATGCCGTAGGCTTTGACGTGGCGAATGCCCTGGATGGCTTCGTCGATCAGCGACACGAATCCGCCGAGTTCGCCCTGCATCGATGTCGAGACTTTGCGCATGCGCTTGCCAAGGCGCACGATCGGCAGGATCGCGATCGGGAAAACGACGAATGCGACGAGCGCCATCTGCCAATCTTGGTAGAACATCAGCGCCACCAGAAACACGACGGTGAGCGTGTCCTTGGTGATGCCGGTGATCGCCTGGGTGATCGCTTGGCGCATGAGGCCCACATCGTGCGACAGGCGCATGGTGAGCTTCGAGGCCGAGTTGTCGTTGAAGAAGGCAAGATCGGCGCGCACGGTCTGGGCAAACAGCTTGAGCTGCAGATCGGCGATGATGCGCTGCCCGACATGGTTGAGCAGCACGCCTTGCCCGTAGCTCGACAGGCCCTTGACCAAGGCCGCCAGCACCACGGCGGCCGGAATGAGATAGAGCATCGCCGTATTGCGCTCGACGAACACCTTGTCGAGCACGGGCTCCATCATCCAGGCATTGAAGGCGGTGGCCGCCGCCGTCAGCGCCATGCAGATCGCGGCCAAGGCGAGGCGCCGCCAATGCTTGCGCACATGGCGATCGAGCAGACGCCCGACAAGCGCTTTGGTCGATTGGTCGGCGAGCAGCGGAAAGGCCATGTTACCTCGTACGGGGTGCTGTTTGGGTGGCGTCGGCGCGTCGGAGTGCGGCTTCGATCGCCTCGGCGAATTGGGCGGCACCGTAGCGCTGGCTTGCCCATTGTTTGGCCGCTGCACCCAGGCCTGCCGCATATTGCGGGCTTGCGATCAGATGTTCGATCGCTTCGGCGAGCGCGGCAGCGTCGCCCGGCGGATAGAGAACGCCCGTGCGGCCGCTTTCGATAAGTTCGGGAATGCCGCCGGCGTTGGTTGCCACGATCGGCACGCCCGAGCGCATCGCCTCGATCGTGATGCGGCCCAGCCCCTCGCAGCGCGAGGTGATCAGGATCGCATTGGCCTTTTGCAAGCGCGCCCCCACGCCGTCGACATGGCCGTGGAAATGCACCTGCTCATTGAGGCCCAACGTATCGGCGCGCGCGCGCAGCCGTGCCGAATAGCCGCGCCCGCCGGTGCCGAACAGATGCAGATGCACATTGCGCGTATGCAGCCGCCCCATTGCGTCGATCGCGTCCATCTGGCCTTTCTGCGGATTGAGCGAGCCCGCCAGCACGAGATGGAACGCGCCTGCCGGCTTGAAGGCCGGCGCATCGGCGGCCGAGGGCAGGTCTTTGATGTGGTAGTCGATCAGCACTTGTTTGTGCGGCCCGATATAGGGCGCCCATTTGGCGCCGATCGCCTTGGAAGGAACAAGGGCCAGCACGCTGCGCTGGTCCATGAGCCAGCCCGTCAGCTTCCAGCCGAAATCGAAAGCGAGCTGATGGTCTTCCCACACGAATTCCTGCAGCCACCAGACATGCCGGATGCCGAGATGGGCGGCGGCCATGCTGCCCAGCCCGATCGTCGCGGAATTGGACAGCACGAGATCGGGGGCGATCGCGCGCACGGCATTGACGACCGCCGGCACCGCCTGCCAATTGTCCCACATATTGCGAAAACGCCGCCGTCCCTTGGTCGAGGTCCAAAGCGGCAAGGGCAGCGCCTTCCACGGCACGCCGCGCTGGGTGAGGGCTGCCGACAGGCTGCCCGGCTGCGGGACTAGAGCGGCGAACGAAAAATCCTTTCCGGCCAGCGCATCGATCGTTTCGAGGATGGGGGTCGTGGCCCCGCGCGTATCGCCGTCATGCACGATGAACAGAATTTTCATGCCGGTCTTTTCCCACAAATTGTCGCCGATTTCCCGACAATCCTGACCCCCTAGAATTAGTGCCTTGCGACGTTGCATAAATAATCGGCAAAACCGTCCGATTTCAAGCCGTTGCCACGATTTGTTCTATTTATGTTTCGGACTACCCATGCGAATCGGGGCGACTCGGGTATTTCGTGGGGAACATCGAATTGAGCCGCTAGGCGGAGTAGGTCGCGGTCTCTTAATCTTGTACTTTAAGAGTGGCCGGGTTATTGTTGTTTCATCTTTGTACCTGCGCATTTGCGGGCGCGGGTATCCGGCTTTTTGCGCAAAATCTTGTAGGTTCCCTCGAATCACTGGTTAGCAATGCTGAACGAACGGCTGGATCAACTCAACGACTACCCCTTTACGCGCCTGGCGGGCCTGATTGCCGATGTGAACCCGCGCGCCAACGAAGCACCGCTGGCGATGTCGATCGGCGACCCGCAGCACCAACCGCCGGCCTTTGCCGCCGAAATCGTCGCCCAACATGCCGACAGGTGGAATACCTATCCTTCGCAACCCGGCATCCCGGAGCTGCGCGAGGCGATCGGGTCCTGGCTCGAGCGGCGCTACAAGCTTGCCCCCCAGACGATCGACCGGGCGGCACAGGTGACCTCGATCGCCGGTGCGCGCGAGGGTTTATTCGTTGTCGCACTCATGGCCGTGGGCCGCCACAAAAGCGGCAAAACGCCTGCCGCCTTGATGCCCAATCCGCTTTATCAAGTCTATTACGGCGCTGCCGTGATGGCGGGGGCCGAGCCCGTCTATCTGCCGGCCACGCGCGAAACGGGCTTCCTGCCCGATCTCGACGCGATCCCGGGCGACACGCTCGCACGCACGGCAATCTTCTATCTGTGCTCGCCAAGCAATCCCGAAGGCGCGGTTGCTTCCAAGGCCTATATCGAAAAGGCCATCGGCCTCGCACGCCAATACGATTTTCTGCTCGTCATGGACGAGTGCTACAGCGAGCTCTATTACGGCGACTCGGCCCCTGTGGGCGGCGTGGAAGCGGCCTACGCGCTGGGCCGCGGGCCCAAGGGCCACGCGCTCGACAATGTAATGTGCTTCCACACGCTCTCGAAGCGCAGCTCGGCAGCCGGCATGCGCTCGGGCTTTGCCGTGGGCACGCCTTCCGACATTGCCACGCTCAATCGCGTGCGCAGCTATTCGTGCGCCGCAACGCCCGTACCCATGCAGCTTGCGTCGGCCGCCTTGTGGCGCGATGAAGCGCACGTGGTCGAAAACCGCGCGCGCTACAAAGCCAAATTCGATGCGGCCGCCCGCCTGCTCGGCGGCCACAAAGGCTTCACGGCACCGCAAGCCGGCATGTTCTTGTGGATCGAAGTCGGCGATGGCGAGGCCACGACGCGCCGTTTGTGGAGCGAGGCGGCGATCAAAGTGCTGCCCGGCCGCTACATCGCCAAAAACGAACCCGACGGGCGCAATATCGGCGCCCCCTTCATTCGCATTGCCCTCGTGCACGATCTCGACACGGTCGAGCGTGCCTTGAGCCGCATTGCGACTTTGCTCTAGAGGAACCCAGCCATGGCGATCGCGTCGCGCATTTCCACAGGCCTCTTCCCCGAAGGTGCGGGCGCATTCGTGCGCAAGCGCCTCGCCGAAATCGCAGGCTTTGCCTTGCTCGTCGCGGGCGCTTTGCTCGCGGCCGCAATGGCGACCTATACGCCCGGCGATCCGAGCTTGAGCACCGCCAACGATCTGCGGCCCGCCAATCTGCTCGGGCTCCCAGGCGCGATCGCCGCCGACCTGATGCTGCAGACTTTGGGCATTGCGGCGGCTTTGCTGCCGGTGTCGCTGGCCGCGTGGGGGTGGCGCTTGATGCGCGCGCGCAATCTGCCGCTCTGGTGGCTGCGCATTGCGTTGCTGCCGGCCTGCGTGCTGCTGGCCGCGATGGCGCTGTCCACGTGGGGTGCGCCGGCGGGCTGGCAGCATCCGCTCGATCTGGGATTGGGCGGTGTCGTCGGGCGCCTGTTCCTGGCGGCGATGCTCGATCTCGGGGCCGATTTCGGCCGCGGTGCGGACATGCTGGCCGTGATGGCCGCCGGCGTTGCGATGCTGGCCTTCGTGTTCGTGCTCGCCATCACGTGGGGCGAATATCGCACGGCCGCGATCGCCAGTGCGTGGGTCGCGCGCATGGCCGCGAAAACAACGGCTGCATTCTACATTGCGACGACGGCCCTGGTGGCCAAGTTGCGCCGTGGCGATCCCGCCAAAGCGCGCGCGCGCGAAAAAGAAGAGCTCAAACGCGACCGTTTCGAGCCCTCGCTCGACGGCAGCCCGGATCCGGAACCGGAACTGGCGCCGGTTGCTCCTGAAAAGCCGCGCCCCACGCCGGCCGAACTCGTCGAGCGCGCGGTGGTTCTTGAGAAGGCAAAGCCCGAGACCAAGAAAAAGCCCAAACAAGCCAATCTCGATCTCGCCGTGCAGGGCGAATACCAAGCGCCGTCGATCGATCTTTTGGCCAAGCCCAAAGCGGTCAAGCTGATCGCGATCGACGAAAGCGCTTTGGCGCAGAATGCGCGCCTGCTCGAAGGCGTACTCGACGACTACGGCGTCAAAGGCCAAATTGTAAAAGTGCGGCCGGGTCCGGTCGTGACACTCTACGAACTCGAGCCCGCCCCCGGCACGAAGGCCGCGCGCGTGGTGGGCCTTGCCGACGACATTGCGCGCTCGATGTCGGCCCTTGCCGTGCGCGTGGCGGTCGTGCCGGGGCGCAACGTGATCGGCATCGAACTGCCGAATGCCGAGCGCCAGACCGTGTTCTTGCGCGATCTGCTCGAGCAGACCTTCGAAGACAAGCAGCCGGGCTTGAGCCTCGTGCTCGGCCGCGACATCGGCGGCGGGCCGATCATCGTCGATCTCGCGCGCATGCCGCATTTGCTGATCGCGGGCACCACGGGCTCGGGCAAGTCGGTCGCGATTAACACGATGATCCTGTCGCTGCTCTACAAAATGTCGCCGGCCGAATGCCGCTTCATCATGATCGATCCCAAGATGATCGAACTCTCGGTCTATGACGGCATTCCGCATCTGCTGTCGCCGGTCGTGACCGATCCCAAGAAGGCGGTCGTCGCCCTCAAATGGACCGTGCGCGAGATGGAAACGCGCTACCGCGCCATGTCGAAGCTCGGCGTGCGCAACATTGCGGGCTACAACCAGCGCCTTGCCGACGCCAAGAAGAACGGCGAATCGCTCACGCGCAAAGTGCAGACCGGCTTCGACGAGGCCGGCAAGCCCGTGTTCGAAGACCAGCCGCTCGACACCACGCCCTTGCCCTTCATCGTCGTGGTCGTCGACGAAATGGCCGACCTCATGCTGGTCGCGGGCAAAGAGGTCGAATGGGCCGTGCAGCGTTTGGCACAGATGGCGCGCGCGGCCGGCATCCATATTCTGATGGCGACCCAGCGCCCATCGGTCGACGTCATCACCGGCACCATCAAAGCAAACTTCCCGACGCGCATCTCGTTCCAGGTCACCAGCAAGATCGACAGCCGCACGATCCTGGGCGAGCAGGGGGCCGAGCAGCTGCTGGGCCAGGGCGACATGCTCTACATGGCCGGCGGCGGTCGCATCACGCGTGTGCACGGGCCGTTCGTGTCCGACCGCGAGGTTGAACACGTGGTGCAGCATCTGAAGGCGCAGGGCGAGCCTGCCTATATCGAAGAAGTGACCGAAGACGCCGAAGGCGACATGGCGGCGGCCTTGGGCGAAGGCGGGGCCGGCGGGGGCGAAGGCGGGGAGGGCAGCGGCGACGCGCTCTACGACCAAGCGATCGCCCTTGTAGCGCGCGAGCGCAAATGCTCGACGAGCTTTATCCAGCGCCATCTGCAGATCGGCTACAACCGGGCGGCGCGCATCGTCGAGCGCATGGAGGCGGACGGCGTGGTCAGTGCCGCCAACCATGTCGGCAAGCGCGAAGTTCTCGCCCCCAAGGGCGAATATGCCGGGTGACGGCTGCGCGACCTTTCGCCTAAACTAGCTGCATAAAGGCCCAGCAGGCGAATCAACGCCTTTGCGGACCTGTCAGTCTTTTCGAGGAGAACGCCCCCTATGGAAATGTCGCGTCGTCATGCGTTGGCCGTCGCTGCGGCCGCCGCTTTGTTGCCTGCCGCCGCTTTTGCGCAAAGCTTCCCGAACCGGCCGATCCGGTTCGTTGTGCCTTTCCCGCCGGGCGGCTCGCTCGACGTGTCGGCGCGTGCGGTTGCCGATCGCATGACCGTTCTGCTGGGCCAGCCGGTCGTGGTCGAGAACCGGCCCGGTGCCGGCGGCAATGTCGGCGCCGATCTCGTGGCGAAGTCCGCACCGGACGGCTACACGATGGTGATGGGTGCGCTGTCGACGCATGCGGTCAATCCGCATCTTTATGCGCGCATGCCGTTCGATCCGCTGAAAGACCTCGCACCGATTACGCAGATCGGCGACGTGCCGAACATTTTGATCGTCGGTCCGTCGGTCAAAGCCGCAAACGTACAGGAGCTCGCGCGCGACATTCGCGCCAACCCCAAAGCCTTCAATTACGGCTCGGGCGGCAACGGCAGCGGCGGGCATCTTGCGGGCGCCTTGTTCGCCGATCGCATCGGCGTGCCGATCGAACACATCCCGTATCAGGGCGGCGCTCCGCAATTGAACGCGCTGCTGTCGGGCGAAACGCAATTCACGTTCGACAATCTCGCCAACGCCTTCCCGCAGATCGAAGCGGGCCGCGTGCGTGCACTCGCCGTCACCACGCCGCAGCGCAATTCCCAAGTGCCCAATGTGCCGACGATGGCCGAGGCCGGCATTCCGGGTTTCGACATCAGCACTTGGTTCGGCATCTTTGTGCCGGCGGGCGTGCCGGGCGATGTCGTAACCCGGCTTGCGGACGCCGCAATCGCCGCCCTCAAGGATCCGGCCACGGTCGAACGCTTGGCCCGCCTTGCGGTGGTACCGGTCGGCAACAGTCCGGCCGAGTTCGGGCGCTTCGTTGCGGCCGAGAACGCCAAGTATCGCGAGATCGTCCGCTTGTCGGGTGCGCGGATCGATTGAGTGCTTGAACGCCTGAACCGCGCCGAAACGCTGGCGGGCCTGCTGTTCGCCGCGTTCGGTGCCGTCGCGATTTGGCTTGCCGCAGACTATCCCTACGGCACGCCGACGCGCATGGGTGCCGGCTTCGTTCCGACCGGTTTGGGCTGGGGGCTCGTCGCGTTGGGGGCTGCGATCGCGCTGGCGGGCTTTTTTGCGCGCGACGCCGATGCCGTGCCCCAGAGCGACGCGCGCCCGCTGCTGTTCTTGCTGCTCGGCGTCGCTGTTTTTGCGCTGCTGCTCGAGCGCGGTGGGCTCGTGGTCGCGATCGCTTCATGCGTGGCGGTCGCACGGCTCGCCGAGCGGCCCTATCGCTGGCGCGAAGTTGTCTTGCTTGCCGGCGGGCTCGCAACGGCGGGCGCGCTCATATTCGTGATCGGTTTGGGCTTGCCGATCCCGCTGGTTCCGCGATGAGCGAATTGTTCGATCCACTGCTGCTCGGCTTTTCGGTCGCCCTCATGCCCGTCAATCTCTTCTGGTGTCTGCTCGGCGCGCTGCTGGGCACATTGATCGGCGTGCTGCCCGGCATTGGACCGGTCGCCACGATCGCGATGCTGCTGCCGATCACGTTCCAGCTCGAGCCGGTTGGTGCGCTCATCATGCTCGCCGGCATCTACTACGGTGCGCAGTATGGCGGCTCGACGACGGCGATCCTTGTCAACATGCCGGGCGAATCCTCGTCGGTCGTCACGTGTCTCGATGGATTCGCGATGGCGCGGCGCGGGCGCGCGGGCGCTGCCCTCGCGGTTGCAGCCCTGGCATCGTTTTTTGCGGGCACGGTCGCAACCTTGATCGTCGCGGTCGCAAGCCCGGCGATGGTCAAATTCGCGATGCTGTTCGGCGCTGCCGAGTATTTCTCGCTGATGGCGTTCGGGCTTGTGGCTGCGATTGTGCTGGCGCACGGCTCGGTCGCCAAAGCGATCGCGATGACGGTGCTGGGCCTGCTGCTGGGCCTGTGCGGCACGGACGTCAATTCCGGTACCCAGCGTTTCACCTTCGGCATTCCCGAATTGTCCGACGGCATTGGTTTTGTGCCGTTGGCGATGGGGCTGTTTGCGATCGCGGAAATCGCCGTGCAGCTCGAAAAACATTTTGTGCGCGACGCGATGGCCAAGATGGGCAGCCTTTGGCCGACGCGCGAGGAAGCCCGCGAAGCCTTCCCGGCCGTGCTGCGCGGCACGGCCGTGGGCTCGGTCTTGGGCGTGCTGCCGGGCGGGGGTGCTTTGCTCGCTGCCTTTGCCGCCTACACGCTCGAAAAGCGTCTCGCCAAAGATCCCGCGCGTTTCGGCAAAGGAGCCGTGGCCGGCGTGGCGGCGCCTGAGTCCGCCAACAATGCCGGTGCGCAGACCTCGTTCATCCCGATGCTGGCCCTCGGCATTCCGCCCAATGCCGTGATGGCGCTGATGATCGGGGCGATGGCGATCCACGGCATTGTGCCGGGCCCGCAAGTGATGACGCGCGAGCCTGGCTTGTTCTGGGGCCTTGTTGCCAGCATGTGGGTCGGCAATCTGATGCTGGTCGTGATCAATCTGCCGCTCGTCGGCATTTGGGTGCGGCTGCTGCGGGTCCCCTACCGGCTGCTCTATCCCGCGATCCTCGTGTTCTGCTGCATCGGCGTCTATGCGCTGAACAACTCGGTGTTCGAAGTGTATCTCACGCTCGGTTTCGGCGTGCTCGGGTATCTGTTCGTGAAACTCGGCTGCGAGCCCGCACCGCTGCTGCTCGGCTTCATTCTGGGGCCGATGATGGAAGAAAATCTGCGCCGGGCGATGCGCCTTTCGCGCGGCGATCCGGCGATCTTCATCGAGCGCCCGATCAGTGCGGCTTTGCTTGCAATGGCGGTCGTGCTCTTGATCGCGGTGCTGGCGCCTTCGCTTCGTCGTTTGCGCGCAAAAGCGTTCGCGGAATAGGCGCGTTCAGCCGCCCAGGCGCCGGATTTGAAGTCGGATCGCGGCTGCGTCGAGCGCCACGCCATGCTCGGCAAAATCGGCGGCGATTTTCGCGACCACATCTTCGCTGCCCGGCAGCGCATAATCCGCTGTCACCACTTCCTGCACATAGGCGGCGAGCCACGGTTCGCTGTAGCCGAGCTGTCGGCCTGCCCACAATGCCAAACGTTGGTTGCGCATCGCGACACGCGCGCAGGTGAATTCGCCGCTATCGACCATGACGTAACGATGCAGGGCGATTTCGGCTTTCTTAGGGCGCTATTGTGAAAACTCCGAGTCGGCAGCGCCCCAAATCAACAGGCGTAAGCCGTTGAATCTATATTGCCTTTCGCACTTGCGCCAAGTGCTGACGACGCCCAAATGGGGATGGCTGTTG